>WNFW01002242.1_pt1 | contig 17633 bp, 17 predicted proteins | sample 5400131 | NCBI WGS metagenome assembly WNFW01 (sample SAMN13153362, study PRJNA577476) | soil metagenome | isolation source: 20 cm soil or saprolite under grassland replicate 1 | place: USA:California | collected 2016-06-15 | reverse complement strand
CGAGCTCGCCGCCGCAGCCCGCACGGCCGGTCTCGTCCCGCCGAGCCGTTTCGGGACCGAAGCCGTTGCGCGTCTCCTTGGACTTCGCACCAACCACCCTGCGCAGCTCGATTCGCTCGAGTTGCTGCCAAGCCAACCCGCAACGCGCGCCGAAGCCGCCTATTCGGCGGCACAGATCCTCCGCTTCAGCGGCTGGGAGACCCAGCGGGTCGAGCAGCTCGCGCAGACATTCGAGCTGCCGAGTCTGTCCCCCTGGCAAACGCAGATCCTCAAGACAGCCGTGCGCTTCATCGGCTTCCCGTACGTTTGGGGCGGTACGAGCGAGAAGGCCGAAGCGCCGTTCGGCGTCAAGGCGCCTGGCGGCTTCGACTGCTCCGGATTTGTGTGGCGCGTGTACAAGCTCCAGGTCTACTCCGGCGCTTCAGCGCTCGCAGGCACGCTCAAGGGCCGCACCACCTTTGCGATGAGCGGCGAGGTACCGGCAGCGAAGCGCATCCCGTTTGCTCGGCTGAAGCCCGGCGACGTTCTTTTCTGGGGAGCCGCCGGCCCGCGATCCAAGCCCGCTCAGGTCGACCACACCGGGATCTACCTGGGCAGCGGCTGGTTCATTCACTCCTCCGGCTACGGCGTCGCCATCGCCCCCCTTTCCGGGTGGTACAAGCAGCGCTTCGCGTGGGCGCGCCGGCCTCTCGCCGAAGCCGGGCTCGGCAGCTAGAACAAGCCCGAACAGCGCGATCCCCCGTCCGGGTGATGGCCCGGCCTGCCGCGAGAGAGACAATCGCCTCGTCCGCATTAGGAGAGGGAGGTCTCAGATGTTGCAGTGGAAGCCGCGTATTCGCCTTCTGCTGGTCGTGGCGGCGTTGCTCGCGCTCGCAGTGGCACTCGGGTCGTTCGACCTTGCCAACTTCCTCGAGTGGTAGACGGCCCGTAATGAGTGAATCGGCAGCCGCCCGCCGAAGTCTCGCTCCAATAGTCGGACCAGTCTGTGCCGCCGGGCTTGCAACCGTCGTCGCCGCCGGGGTCTCGTTTGCGACGACCGCACACAGCACGACGGTCATGGCCGGCCTGCTTGCGTTCTTCGGAGCCTCGCTCCTTGCAGATCGCTTCCCAGTTCCCGTCGACGATCTCGACGCCAACGGCCTCTCCCTTGCCTTCGTATTCGGGCTCTCGGCCATCGTCCTGTTCGGTTGGGCCGCAGGCGTCCTCGTGGTCTCGGCAACGCCGGCGGTGATGCAGCTACTCGATCGCAGGCCTCCGATTCGAATCGCGTACAACTCCTTCGCCTTTGCCTTGACCGCTGCGAGCGCCGGGCTCGTGGTCGCAGCGATCGGTGGCGATAGCCCCGCCAAGACGGCGGCACGCGTCGTGGCCGCGACGTACGTCTGCTACGTCGTCGATGTCCTCCTGATCACAGCCGTGGTCGCACGTGCTACGCGTGCTTCCTGGCCCGCGCTGGTCGGCTCGAGCGTCCGGAGGACGATCTTCCCGTTCACATTGATGGGGTCGGCGGTCCTGACGCTCGTCGTCCTCTGGCAGCGGGCGCCGTTGCTCTCCGTTGCTCTAGTTGGTCCTCTGCTCGCGATCCAGCTCTACCAGCGGGCGCTCTTGCAAGCATTGCGAGCCGTGCGCCTGGCGCTGACCGATCCCCTGACCGGGCTCGGGAACCACCGCCATTTCCACGAACGGCTGGCGCGGGAGCTCGAGCAGGCCCTGCGTTACGACCGGCCGCTTGCGCTCTGCCTGGTCGACGTCGACGATTTCAAGCGCATCAACGACAGCTTCGGCCATCCAATGGGGGATTCGGTGCTCTCGCAGGTGGCAACGCGACTGCGCCAAACGGGCGAGGCCTTCCGCCTCGGCGGTGACGAGTTCGCCGTCCTCCTGCCCGGTTACGAAGCTTCGGAGGCGCTCACCGCCGGGGAGTCGATCATCGAGCGGATCGCCAGCCTCGACGTCGGCCGCGTCGGCGGGATCACCGTGAGCGCGGGTATAGCGCTGGCACCCGAGCACGCGCGAGAGCGCGACGAGCTGCTCAGGCTGGTCGACGGTGCCCTCTATTGGGCAAAGGAATACGGGAAGAATCGGGTTCGCGTTTTCAGGCCGGATGTCGTCGAGCTCGCAGAGCTGAAACGGCTCGCCTCGGCAGGCGACCGCGCCGCGCGCCTGCGGGCAGCCGCGAGCCTTGCGAGGGCCGTCGATCAGCGAGACGCCTACAGCGGGAGCCATTCGCAGCGCGTGGCTCAGCTTGCGGTTCGTCTCGCCGCGCGCCTCGGCCTCTCCCGGGAAGAGCTCGAGCTGACGCAGCTCGCGGCGAGTCTCCACGATGTCGGCAAGCTCGCGCTCCCCGGGGACCTGCTGCGCAAAGCGGCGCCGCTATCGGAGCCGGAGTGGGCAAGCCTCAAGCAGCACGCCCAGATCGGTTTTCGAATGCTCGAGAGCCTCGGCGTCGATCCCGTCGCAGAGTGGGTGCTGCATCACCACGAACGTTGGGACGGAATGGGCTACCCCGATCGGCTCGCCGGTACCGAGATCCCGGTCGGCGCCCGGATCATCTTCGTCGCGGACGCATACGACGCGATGACTTCCGACCGCCTCTACCGCGGCCGCTGCTCCGACGCGGAGGCGGTGGCGGAGATCATCCGGTGCGCCGGCACGCAGTTCGACCCGTCGGTCGTGGACGCTCTTTCGGAAGAGCTCGAGCCTGCCGACATCGAACCGATGCCGGAGCTCCAACACGCCGCCGCCGTTTAGCCCGCCACGGCGGCGACGCTCGGCCGGCCGCAAGTGCCGCGGTCGCGGCCCCGGCAGAAGTTCCTCTTTTGTTCCCAAGCGGCACCCACGGGTGCGCCTTTCCGCAATAGGCTGAAATTGGGTGCGGAGCGGTGGGGCCCAGTTTCTCGCGGGTGCGCGCGTGAACCTGTAAACCGGAGAAGGTCGCCCGTCAGAGCGGGATGTTGCCGTGCTTCCGCGGAGGGCGGCGCTCCCGCTTGGTCAGGGCCGTCTCCAGGGCGTCGATCAGGACCGGGCGTGTGCGACGAGGCTCGATCACCTCGTCCACGTACCCGCGCTCTGCCGCCGTGTATGGGTTCGCAAACTGGCTGCGGTACTCCTCGATCAGCTCTGCGCGGCGCGCCTCCGGATCAGGAGCTTCCTCTAGCTGCTTGCGGAAGACGATGTTGACGGCCCCCTCGGGGCCCATCACGGCGACCTCTGCGGTCGGCCAGGCAAAGTTGAAGTCGGCACGGATGTGCTTCGAGCTCATGACGTCGTAGGCGCCGCCGTACGCCTTGCGGGTGATCACGGCGAGCTTGGGAACGGTCGCCTCGCAATAGGCATAGAGCAGCTTCGCACCGTGCCGGATGATGCCGCCCCACTCCTGCGACGTTCCCGGCAGGAACCCGGGCACGTCGACGAACGTGACGAGCGGCAGGTTGAACGCATCACAGGTTCGGACGAAACGCGCCGCCTTCGTCGACGAGTCGATGTCGAGGACCCCTGCGAGCGACCGCGGCTGGTTGCCGACGACGCCGACCGGGTGACCGTTCAAACGGGCGAGGCAGCAGACGATGTTCTCCGCCCAGCGCTCGTGCACCTCGAGGAAGTCGCCGTCGTCGACTACGCGCGAGATCACTTGCTTCATGTCATACGGCTTCGCCGGATCGTCCGGGATCAGCGAATCCAGCTCGCCGTCTTCGCGGCCCGCGGGATCGGCGGCCTCGGCATACGGAGGCGGATCGACGTTGTTCTGCGGCAAGAAAGAGAGGAGGTAACGAGCGTCCTCGAGGCAAGCCTCCTCATCGGGCGCGATGAAGTGAGCGACACCCGACTTCGCCGCGTGCGTCGTCGCCCCACCGAGCTCCTCGAACGTCACCTCCTCGCCGGTGACCGTCTTCACGACATCAGGCCCAGTGATGAACATGTACGAGGATCCCTCGACCATCAGCACGAAGTCGGTCATCGCCGGTGAGTAGACGGCCCCGCCAGCGCAGGGCCCCATTACGAGGCTTAGCTGTGGGATCACACCCGAGCACTGGACGTTCCGCCAGAAGATCTCGGCGTAGCCGGCAAGCGAGACGACACCTTCCTGGATCCGGGCGCCGCCAGAGTCGTTGATCCCGATCAGGGGGCAGCCGAACTTCGCGGCCAGATCCATGACCTTGCAGATCTTCTCGGCGAAGACCTCGCTCAAGGAACCGCCGAAGACCGTGAAGTCCTGCGAGAAGACGAAGACCCTGCGCCCGAAAATCGTCCCGTAGCCCGTGACCACCGCGTCGCCGTACGGGCGCCGGTCCAGCATTCCGAAATTCGACTCCCGATGCCTGACGTAGCGGTCGAGCTCGAAGAACGAGCCCGGGTCGAGGAGCTTCTCGACCCGTTCGCGGGCCAGAAGCTTGCCCTGCTCGCGCTGGCGCTCCACTGCACGCTCACTTCCCGAATGACGAGCCTGCTCGCGCACGCCAATCCCTCGTTCGAGTGAGGAGACAGGCGGTTCCAGGTCACCCTCTCGGGGGAGTCGCTGCCGCGCCGTTCCCCCTACCGTGCGTCCGAGGCCTGCGGCGGCCGACGAAAACATGCGGCACTCGTACATCGAAAGACCACGGCGCATTCGTGCGCCAAGAGCAACTCGACGCTCACGCGCTCGGTTCTTGCCGGCGGTGGTGGCGCTTCCGGCCGTCGCCGTTCTCTGGCTGACCGTCGGCCTGCCAATGCTTTCCCAGTTGACGAGCGCGGGCGCGAGCAACAGGTTCGCTCGAAAGGTCGTCTTCACGACGCAGGCGGGTGGCGCCGGAGCCGATGCTTCCGGCCCCCAGACCGTAGCCGCCGCGACGGTCTCCGACCAAGTTCTCGCGGCTTACCGCGCCGACGTGGCGAGGCACTCCCGGGCGCATGCCCGTGGCGCCCCAAGTGCGAAGGCTGCGAACCTGCCCCTGCCCCTGCCTCTGCCGCAGCCGGCGCTTCGCGGTGACGCGCCGGGCAGGGCAACGCTCGCGACGGTCGATGCGCCTCAGGCTCCGGTGAACCCACCGGCAGGTCCTCCCGCGGACAAGAGCGCCGCCACGGGCAACTCGGGCGGATCCAACGGCTTAGGTGACAGCGGCGGCACGAGCGACCCGGCGGGCAGGGGTACAACCACCCCGGCTCCCGATCCGGGCAGCAGCGGCGACAGCGGCACTACCGGCGACTCGGGTACAGGCGAGACCGGGACCGGTGACCCGCTCGGCGATGACGGCGTCGGCGGTGCCGGCGCCGGCCCGGGCGCAAGCACGCCTCCTCCGCCTCCCCCGCCTCCCCCCGCGGCTTCGGCGCCCTCTCCACCCGGTGCGCCGGCTCCCGCGGACATTCAGACGACGAGCGGCGGCGGCCCCCACGGCAAGCCGGCGACCGGGGACGCAATCGTCTACACGTTCGCGAGCGCTCCTGCTCCGTCGCTGATCCTCGCCGGCTGGAACGGGACAGCCATGTCGGTGATGCTGCAAATCACCGACAGCGGAACGAACGACTTCGTCACGATCCTCAACGCGGCAACCGGAACGCAGGTCACTGCCCTCGGATCGGTTCAGCTCGGCGGCGACTACGCCAACAAGCAGAGCGTCTTCGCGACAGGGTCGACGATGACGTTGAGCGGCAATGTGGTCACAGTCGTTCTTGGGACGCTAACCGGCAAACCCCGCGAGCACACAAAGGCCGGGACCATGATCTGGACGACCCCGAGCGGCACGGCGACCGAGTCCGGGCCCGCCGACAACGAGTTCTGATCGCTTCGCGGGACGCCCTGGTCGTGGCGCTGGCCGCACGCTCCAATCTCTCGGTTCGACCGCTCGCCGGTTAAGGGTCAAGCCCGAAGCCTCGAACGTCGATAACGCAGACAGATGACGCCTGCGGCCCCTGCGACTCGTCCTCGGCACGCCGAACTGCCGCACGGCGGCGGGCGTCGCCGCCCCCAGGGGATGGTTTCCCGTCGTGCTCTGCTGCAGCTGCTCGCGGGCGTCCTCGTCGTCGGCGTGATCCCGATCGTCGCGACGGTCCACCTCCTCGACACGAACGCATTCCAGAACGAGCGCGCGCGCGCCGACAGTGCGCTCCGCGCTCAGCTTCAGGGTGCCGGCCAAGAGCTCGGACGGCTCGGAGACGACGCATCGAACCGCGCAGACGAGCTCGCGCGTTCGCCGGCCCTCCAGCGTGCGTTCATCGCCCGGGATCGGACGACGATCAAGAAGATCGCAGCCGGGGCACCTGGCGTCCTCTTCTACCTCGGGCGAGCCCGCGTTGCAGGCAAACGGCCGCCTGTCGCCCTGGTTCGCTCGATCTCGCTCACCGTCAACGGCGCGCGGATCGGAAGGGTTGTCGCGACAATCGCTTTGAACCGACCGTTGGCCGCTCGCCTCCGGGGCCTGACCCCGCATGGCCGGGAGGATCGCCTCCTGATCGTACGGAAGCGCACCGTGGTCGGGACCGGGCAGAGTGTGGAGATCCACGGGCACAGCATCGAGGTCGGTCGCCAGTCCTATCGCGGTCTGCTTTCGCGCGTTCCGAATGCCACCGGAATTAGCCTCTTCGCGCTCCGGCCCGAGCAGGCGATCGCCGCAAGCGTGCAGCCCTACCGGCGCCGCATCCTCTACGCGGCGCTCGGTTCCTTCGCCCTGCTCGTGCTGGTCGCGCTCGCCTTCGCGCGGCCGATCCTGAACGCGCTCGGAGACTTCCGCCGCGTCGCCTCCCAGGCCGCGACCGACGGTCTGACCGGCCTTGCCAACCGGCGCTCATTCGACGACGAGCTCGCGCTCGAGTGGCGGCGGGCGGACCGAGTCGGCGATTCCCTTGCGCTCGTATTCGTCGACCTCGACAACTTCAAGAGCATCAACGACGGCCAGGGCCATCAGGCCGGCGACGCGGTTCTCAGGCGCGTCGCGGCGATCCTCGACTCCGGCGGTCGTCAGCTCGACCTCGCGGCGCGCTACGGCGGCGAGGAGTTTGCGTTGCTTGCCCCCGAGACCAACCTCGTAGGCGCGACCAAGCTCGCCGAGCGCCTGCGCGTCGAGCTCGAGGCGGCGACAATCGAGCTTCCCAACGGCAGCGAGCTTAAGGTGACGGCGAGCTTCGGTGTCGCAACCAAGGGAGAGCTGGAACGCGCGGAGCAACTGATCGCCGCGGCCGACGAAGCGCTCTACGAAGCGAAACGCGCCGGAAAGAACCGGGTCGTCGCGGCCGACCCTCAGCCAGACGCCGCCGCCACGACCGAGCGCGTCTAACCCTCCTAGCCAGCGCGTCGCCTCTCGCGAGGCACAATCCGACCATGCGAGTCTCGGCGAAGGTCGACTACGCCCTGCGCGCCTGCGCGGAGCTCGCGGGCGCCGGCGAGGGGCCGGTCAAGGGCGACCGCCTCGCGCAGGCGCAGGAGATTCCGCTCAAGTTCTTGGAGAACATCCTGCTCGACCTCAAGCACGCCGGCCTCGTTCAGAGCCAGCGCGGAGCAGAGGGCGGCTACTGGCTGTCGCTGCCGCCTGAGGAGATCTCGCTCGCCGAGGTGATCCGGGCAGTGGAGGGACCGATCGCGAACGTGCGCGGACGGCGCCCGGAACTGGTCGAGTACGCCGGGCCGGCGGCGGCCCTCCAGCAGGTTTGGATCGCGGTACGCGCAAACCTGCGCGCCGTGCTCGAGGTCGTCACGCTCGCGGACCTCGCCGCAGGACGCCTACCCGACGAGGTCGCGGCCATCGCCAGCGACCCCGACGCCTGGCTCCCGCACTGACACCGGCCGATCCCCGGGCAGCCACCGGGGCAGGTCGAGCGCGAGGAACCGGGCCAGCGCCTCGGCATTTGGTTCGTACCGCGCACGCAGCTCGTCCAGGCGCCGACGAGCGGCCTCGCGGTCGACGGCATCGTCGGCGGCCATCTCGACGATGCCGTAGAGATTGTCGAAGTCCCGGTCGGTCAGCCGCTCTTGGACAGCGCCCGGTTCGAGCCTGAACTGAAGAGCCAAGTCGGCCAGGGCATGCCGCCCGATATCGAAGGTGACGTCGGCCGGTGGAACCTTGTCGTCGGGTGCGGTCGCCTTCACGAAGGCCGCGACGTCGACCATCGCGGTCAGCGCCGCGAGCCAGTTCTGGTTGACGTGCTGTGAGCGATAGAAACCGAGCAGCGGGTACGAGAGATGGGTCTCCATCAGCTCCGCGGCCCATTCCTCCCATGCCTGAAGCTCGCGCTTGAGTTCCTGCCAGTGTTGCCGACCGATCGCCCGGTGGAGGAGCACGCCTGCGGACGGCGGCGAGCCCGCTCGCGTGGCTAGCTGCGAGACAGCCGTCTCGCGTCGTGAGAAAGCCGCGTAGACGGCCGGCAGATAGCCGATCACGATGAAGACGACGGCGACCCCGCTCGCGGCCTCGAAGAGGCCGATCACATGGCCGGCCGTGGAACCGGACGGGCTCTCGGCGCTCAAGAACACCCCGGAGCTCGACAGCACGCGGCTACCGAAGGAACCGCCGACCGCGCCCCACTCGAGCAGGGCGTAGCCGAGCATCAGCCCGAGCGTCCAGACGATCAGCTGAAAGATCAAAGCAAAGGGGCCGAAGAAGCCCAGCCAGGTATCCGCGGTGCTCTGCGAAAATCGCAACGAGAGCGCGCGCCACGGCCGCCAGAGCAGTCCGTTGAGACCGCGCGCGATCCGCGGGTCGCGCCTGACGCGCCGCGGCAACAGGAACGTCACGAAGAACTCGAACAGCATCACCAGGATCAGCACGACCCCGCAGATACCCGCCACCACACGCATTTGCGGCAGCCTAGTCGGACGCTAAGGCGTGAAGACGGTCTGCCGGCTCGGCCTCACGTAGACGATCAGACCCCGCTCGAGCTCGAGCTCCTGCGCCTCTTCCTGGGTGAGCTGCGCGAGCAGGTGCTGGCCGTCGTCGCGCACGAGCTCCGCCCTCACCTCGAACCCGAGGTGAACGACTCGCTCGACCATCGCCTCGGTCGAGTCGCCGTCGTGCTCGAGGCTGACGTGAATGTCACGCGGCCGCACAAAAGTGTCGTCGATTCGGTTGACGGGCCCGATGAAGCTCATCACGAACTCGTTCGCCGGGGATTCGTAGAGGTCTCGCGGCGTTCCGACCTGCTCCACGCGGCCGTGGTTGACGACGACGATCTGGCCCGCGACCTCCATCGCCTCCTCCTGGTCGTGCGTGACGATGATCGTGGTCACGTGAACCTCGTCGTGGAGCCGGCGCAGCCACGCGCGGAGCTCCTTGCGGACACGCGCGTCGAGCGCGCCGAAGGGCTCGTCGAGCAGCAGCACCTCGGGATCGACGGCAAGCGCCCGTGCAAGCGCCATTCGCTGCCGCTGGCCGCCGGACAGCTGGGCCGGGTAGCGCTTCGCGAGCCCGTCGAGCTGCACGAGCTCGAGCAGCTCGCTCACCCGCTTCTGAATCTCGTCCTTTCCGCGCTTCCGGACCTTCAGGCCGAACGCGACGTTCTCCCAGACCGTCATGTGCTTGAAGGCGGCGTAGTGCTGGAAGACCATGCCCACGCCGCGCGCTCGGGCGGGTCTGTGCGTGACGTCCTCGTCTCCGAGCAGAACCTGCCCGCGGTCGGGGTCCTCGAGACCGGCGATCACCCGCAACAGCGTCGACTTGCCGCTGCCGCTGGGGCCGAGCAGCGCGGTCAGCGAACCTTCCGGGATCGCAACCGAGACGTTTTCAAGCGCGACGAAGTCGCCGAATTTCTTCGCGACGTCCACGACGGTGATGCCCATCAGCCTGCCTCCTTCGGTCGGAACATTCGCATCCCGAGCACCGTGGCGAGCGCGATCAGCGCCAAGACCACCGAGGCCGCGAAGGCCCCCGTGTACTCGAAGCTCTCGAACTGAGACTGGACGTAGAGCGGCAGCGTCTCGGTCTTGCCCTCGATTCGCCCGGAGACGACGCTGACCGCCCCGAACTCGCCGATCACCCGCGCCGTCGTCAAGATGACCCCGTAGCAGACCGCCCAGCGGATCGCTGGCAGCGTGATTCGGCGGAACGTCGTGAACGGGGCCGCACCGAGCGTTTCGGCGGCCTGTTCCTGATCGGTGCCGATCTCCCGCAGGACGGGAACAACCTCACGGACGACGAATGGCAGCGAGACGAAGATCGTCGCAAGCGTCATCCCGGGCAGGGCGAACAGGATCTTGATCCCGTGGCCGGCGAGGCCGGAGAGCCAGCCGCCGGTGCCGTAGAGCAGGTAGAGCGAGAGCCCAACCACCACGGGCGACAGCGCGAGCGGCAGATCGACGACCGCGTTGATCAGCCCGCGTCCCGGGAAGCGGTGGCGGACGAGCGCGATCGCGAGCGTGACACCGAAGAGCGTGTTCGCAGGAACCGCGATCGCCGCGATCAGCAGCGTCAGCCAGAGCGCGTGTAGCGCCTGCGGGTTCGTCACCGCCTCCCACGCCGGCTGGAACCCGTGCTCGAACGTCCGGTAGAAGACCAGCCCGACGGGAACGAGCAGCAGGAATGCGAGGTAACCGAGCGCCCCGAATCGGAGCGCGTACTTAGCGATCATGTCGCGTCCTCCAGTGCCTGAAGGCGCCGATCAGGAGCAAGACGCCCAGCGAGATCACGAGCAGCACGACCGAGACGGCGGCTGCACCGGCCGAATTGTCCGACTCGATCTGACCCGAGATGTAGACGGAGGAGACCTCGGTCTTGAAAGGCACGTTGCCCGAGATCAGCACGACCGCGCCGAACTCGCCGACGGCGCGGGCGAACGCGAGCGCGACCCCGGAGAGGATCGCGGGCAGGAGGTTCGGGAAGACAATTCGGCGGAAGATCGCGATCCGCCCGGCGCCGAGCGACTCGGCCGCCTCTTCCATCTCCCTGTCGAGCTCGAGCAGCACCGGCTGCACCGCCCGCACCACGAACGGCAGCGTCACGAAGAGCAGGGCGAGCACGAGCCCGGCTCGCTGGAAGGCCAGGTTGACCCCGAACGGGCTGTTCGGTCCGTAGAGCTCCAGCAGGACGAGCCCTGCGACGATCGTCGGCAGCGCGAACGGCAAGTCGATGACCGCGTTGACGATCCCCTGGCCGCGGAAGGAGTCACGCACGAGCACCCAGGCGATCGCCGTGCCGGTGACCGCGTTGAAGGCCGCTACGAGGAGCGCCGCGGCAAGCGTCAGCTTCAGCGCCGCGGCCGCCTGCGGCTTCGTGACCTCGTCCCAGAACGTATCCAGCCCCTGCGCTCGCGAGCTCCAGACGAGCGCGGCGAGGGGAACGAGGACGATCACGCTCAGATAGCAGACCGCGATTCCGCGGGCCAACGCGCCACCGGCGCGGTCGAGAACCGCGCCGGGGCGAGAGACGGCTACGGCCGCGCTAGTGGCCAATCACCTTCACCAAGATCCCGCTGCTGTGGTCGAAGAAGCGGTACTGGACCGCCTTCCAACCACGGAGTCCGAGCGCCCTCGAGTTGATCGTGAAGAGCGTCTTCGGCTGCTTGTACCGGTACTTCGAGCTGCGCGCCACCGACTTCAGCACGGGCCTGTAGCCGGCATCGCCGAAGAGCTTCTGTGCCTTCGAGGACCAGAGGAACTTCAAAAACGCCTTCGCCTCGGGATGCTTGAGGCCGCTCTTGGTGAGCGCGACCGGGTTCTCGATCAGGATCGTCTGCTTCGGCAGGACGTACTCGGTGTGCACGCCCTTCTTGTTCGCGTAGATCGCCTCATTCTCGTACGTGAGCAGGACATCGCCCTTGCCGCTCGCGAAGACCTGAGTCGCCTCGCGCGCGCTCTTGGGCAGTACCGGCACGTTCTTGAACAACTTCTTCAGGTAGGCGATCGCCTGCGAGTCGGTCCTGCCCTGGGCGCGCTCTGCCCCGTAGGCCGCCATCACGTTCCAGCGAGCGCCGCCGGAGGTGAACGGATTGGGTGTGACCACCTGGGTGCCGCTCTTGGTCAGATCGGCCCAGGTATGGATGTGTTTGGGGTTGCCGTTGCGAACAACGAAGACGACGACCGAATCGGTCACCATCCCGCGGTAGGCATTCCGACTCCAGGTGGTCGCCACGATTCCCTTCTTGACGAGCGTCGAGACGTCGGGTGCGAGCGAGAGCGCGACGATGTCAGCGCTGAGCCCGGCACCGACGGCGCGCGCCTGGTCGCCCGAAGCGCCGTAGGACTGGTTGAAGGAGACGTCTTTCCCTGCCGAGGTCGCCTGGAAGGCCGGGATGATCTTCGCGTACGCGTCCTTGGGCGTCGAGTAGGCGACGAGGCTGAGCGTCGTCTTCGCGGAGGCAGCTTGTGCTCCCACGACGATGCCCGCCGCCAACACGAGCAGCGGGAGGAAAGCAAGAAAAATACGCCTCATTCAGTTCTCCTTATCTGTCTGCTTTCTCGACTAAGATGCTGGACAATACGCACAGCCGCCGGACAGCGTCAAATCGGAACGTAGAGTGGCGGCGTGGAGCCGCTCGACCGCCGAACGATCTGGCCCTACCGCGACGGAGACCCCGGGGAGTTCTACTACCAGCGGTACGACCATCCGACAGGCGTCGAGGCCGAGCGCGCGCTCGGCAAGCTCGACGGTGGCGAAGCGCTGCTCTTTCCCTCGGGGTCGGCCGCGGTCACCGCGCTCGTCCTCGCCGAGCTCGCGCCCGGCCAGACGGTGGCGCTCGCCGAAGGCGCGTACTACGGAACCGGCGCTCTCTTCGCCTCGCTCGAGCGCTGGGGCCTGCGATTCGTGGAGTTCGATCAGACCGGTCCCCCGCCCGCAGGCGTCGACCTAGTCTGGCTCGAGGCGCCCTCGAACCCGTTCCTGACGATGCCCGACCTCGAGGCGGCCGCAGCCCATCCGGGGCGCGTCGTCGTCGATTCCACCGCCGCGACCCCGGTGTACCTCCGCCCGCTCGAAGACGGCGCCGACTACGTCGTCCACAGCGCGACGAAGTACCTTGGGGGACACCACGACCTCTTGCTGGGAGCCGTGGTCTGCCGCGACGCAGCTTCGGCAGCCAGGCTGCGTGAATTCCGCGGACGGACCGGAATCGTCGCCGCACCCGACTCTGCTTGGCTGCTGCTGCGGAGCCTGAAGACGCTGCGGCCACGCCTCGAGCGTCAGACGGAGACCGCACGCGAGCTCGCAAAGCGCCTGCAGGGACACGACGCTGTCGAGACGGTTCGCTATCCCGGGTTCGGAGGTCTGCTCTCCTTCGACGTCCGCGGCAACGCCCGCCGGGTCGAGACCTCGCTGAACCTGATCGCGAACGCGACCAGCCTGGGCGGCGTGGACACGGTGCTCGAGAGCCGGAGCCGCTGGGAAGGCGCCCGCGTGCCCGAGAACCTGCTCCGCCTGAGCGTGGGACTCGAGGACGTCGACGGGCTCTGGTCGGATCTCGAGCAGGCGATCGAAAGAGCATGAGCGAGCGGCCGACCGTCGTCTTCTTTCCCGAGGGAGCGTTCGGCCCGACCAACAACTGTGTCGGAATCGGCCAAGTCCTGAAGGCACGTGGCGCGCGGGTGGTCTTCGTCGTCGAGGAGTCCTTCGCGGGCACGCTGGAAGCGCAGGAATTCGAGGAGGCGCTGATGCGCCTCAAGCCGGTCCCCGAGGTGGACGAGGCCCCCGGTCAGTTCTGGAAGGATTTCGTCCGCGAGACGGCGCCCGAGTTTCGGAAGCCGACGTTCGAGCAGCTCGAGGGCTTCGTCCTCCCCGTCTGGCAGGAGCTCGTCGACGGAGCGCGCTACGTGGACGAGCGCCTTCGCGAGATCTTCAGCGAGCTTCGGCCCGACGTGATCGTCGAGGACAACGTCGTCGGCTTCCCGGCAGTCGTGGCGGCCGGCGTGCCCTGGGTGCGAATCGTCTCCTGCAATCCACTCGAGCTGAAGGATCCGGCCCTACCGCCGACGTTCTCCGGCTATCCGAGCGCGGACCGATCGGGCTGGGACGAGTTCAGGGTGCGGTACCGCGAGCTACATGCGCCGCTGCAGCAAGAGTTCAGCGACTTCGGCGTCGAGCGCGGGGCCCCACCGCTGCCGGAGGGAGAGTTCGTCCATGAGTCCTCCTTTCTGAATCTGTACCTCTATCCGCCCGACGCCGACTACGAGCGCTCACGCCCACTTGGTCCGGGGTGGCACAGGCTCGGTTCCTGCGTACGCCAACCGAACGGGGCGCCGGACATCGTTTCGGAACCGGGTCGCCGCGTTCTCTATCTGAGCCTCGGCAGCCTCGGTTCTGCGGACGTCGGGCTGCTGCAGCGGCTGATCGACACCCTGGCCGCGACCGACCATCAGGTAATCGTCAGCATGGGCCCGCAACACCATGAGCTCGAACTCGCGCCGAACATGACCGGAGAGGAGTTCCTACCGCAGCCGGCGCTCCTGCCGCAGGTCGATCTGGTGATCACACATGGCGGCAACAACACGATCACCGAGTCGCTCCATTTCGGCAAGCCGATGGTCGTGCTGCCGCTTTTCTGGGATCAGCACGACAATGCTCAGCGGATGGAGGAACTCGGATTCGGCCGCCGGCTCGACACCTACGGCCATGAGCCGGAAGAGCTGATCACGGCAGTCGACAGTTTGCTTTCCGATTCCGGCCTTCGAGACCGGCTCAGCGGAATCTCTCAGCGGCTGCAGGCGGAGCCGGGAACCGTGAAGGCAGCAGATCTGATCGGGAGCCTCGCCGCGGCCGGCCCGGTCAGCGCCGGTCGACGACCTCGTCGATCAGGCCGTACTCGAGCGCCTCGCGCGGCGTCATGAAGTTGTCGCGCTCGGTGTCGCGCGCGATCTGCTCGAGCGACTGCCCGGTCTTCTCGGCGAGAATCTCTTCGAGGCGGCGCTTCATCCCGATCGCCTCCCGGGCCCGGATCTCGACATCCGAGGCCTGGCCGCCGAAGCCCGGCGTCCACAGCTGGTGGATCAGGATCTTCCCATTCGGAAGCGAGCTGCGTTTGCCCTTGGCGCCCGCGGCGAGCAGGACGGCGCCGATCGACATCGCGATGCCGACGCACATCGTGCGGACGTCCGGCTTGACGAACTGCATCGTGTCGTAGATCGCGAGCCCTGAATAGACATCGCCGCCGGGTGAGTTGATGTAGACCGAGATGTCCTGCTCCGGATCCTCGGATTCGAGGTGCAGGAGCTGCGCGTTGACGAGATTCGCGACCTGGTCGTCGACCGCCGAGCCGACGAAGACGATGCGTTCGTCGAGGAGCCGTGAGTAGATATCGAAGGCGCGCTCGCCGCGGCTCGTCTGCTCGATCACGGTCGGAATCATCGGCGTCATGCCGCGACGGCCTCCCGCTGACCTTGGGGTGCCCCGGCGAGCTGGACCGGAACGTCGTAGACCGAGAGCCCGAGCGCAATCGCCTCGGCGCCTTCCAACTCGCGCGGCACGTAGAGCTCGAGTGGATACGCGGTGGCCGCTCGCCAACCAAGCGTGCCTTCGAGGCGATCGCCCCAGAGCAGAACACGGCCGAAGACCCGGTCGCCGCCGACCGTCAGATAGTGGCGCCAGGCCGCGAGCGACTTCGCGGCATGGATCCCGCAGTCGCAAAGCGGGTCCGGCGCCTCGTGTCGCGTGCGCAGCAGCTTCTTGCAGTCGGCGACGGCAGGCCGTTCCGGAGGCCAGAGGCTGCCGTAGAGGGCGCTGCGGAGGCGGGTCCGCTCCTCGCCGTGCTCGACGCGCCAGATCTTCCAGCCCACCACGGGCTCCATCGCATTCTCGGCCGCTTCAACCCGGTCTCCGACTCGCACGATATCTTGATATCAGAGGGATATCGCGCCGTCAAACATGGTCAAGAGCCGGAGGTGGGACTCGAACCCACGGCCCACGCATTACAAATGCGTTGCTCTACCAGCTGAGCTACTCCGGCGCGCCTTGATGGTAGCCGGGCTCCTGGACCGTCACCGGAACCCGCTGTAGCGCATTGTTCGAGTAGCCGCCAACGTTCCAGGTGGCATCATCGGGCTGGACGTTGCCCGCCTGATCGTGCGCCCGACAGCAGAGCGCGTACTCGCCCGGCCGCTCCGGCGACCATTCAAAGCGCCAGCCGCGCCACGCCCAGCGCGACTCGAGCGGCTCCAGCTCGGCATCGGCCCACGTCTGGCCCGAGTCGGCGCTGACCTCGACCCGCGTCACCGGGGCCCAACCGGACCAAGCACGACCCTCGAGCAGGCAAGCGCCGCGCGCAACGGTTCGCGCACGGGTGTCGAAGTCGGGGATCCCAGGCGGCACCATCAACGCGCGCGGCTGCATCCGGGTGACGGGTGTCCCCTCGTCGTCCTCGTCGAGCCGCAGCCGATACGACGCGGTGTGCTGATAGCCCTGAAAGGGCTCGGCGGCGACGGTGATGCCCGCCAACCATTTGACGTTCGTCATCCCGTACCAGCCGGGGACGAGCAGCCGCAAAGGGAACCCGTGCTGAGGGAGCAGCGGTGCGTCGTTCATCTCATACGCGAGGAGCACGTCGTCCGCGAGCGCGACGTCGAGCGCGAGGCTGCGCTGGTAGCTCTGCTGGATTCCTTTTTCGATACCCCGGTCGAGCCCTGTGAAGACGACCTCGACGGCATCGTCGAGCACCTCCGCCTCCTCGAGAATCGACCTCAGCGGCACTCCGGTCCACTTGGCCGTCCCCACCGCCTCGAGCAGCCACGGTTGGCTGACGACATGTGGTGTCGGGAGCGCACGTCCGTTCCCCGCGCATTCCATCGTCGCCTTCACCTCGTGCGCCGGCCGCTCGCGGAGATCCGCGAGCGTCAGCTCGAGCGGCCGCGCGACCTTCCCGTCGACGTTCAGCCGCCAGCTGTCGGCATTCACGGCCGGGATGTCGTAGTGGATCAGGAGGTAGTGAAGCCCGGCGGGCGTGATCGGGTAGCGCAGGGCTTCGAGCGGCAGGCCGTGGTTGCGGGCGGCAAGTTGAAGCTCGTTCTGACCGATCACCGCCTCCACGGCGGCGAGCCTAGCGGGCTACTGGAGGACTTGCCGCTCCTGCTGGTGCTGGAGAACCTTCCGCTTGACCCGCTGTAGAGCGTTGTCGATCGTCTTCGTGTCGCACCCCAGCTCGGTCGCCATCTCCTCGTAGGACGAGCCCTCCAGGTAGAGCTTGAGGGCATCTGCCTCGAGCTTGGAGAGGCCGGTGCCGAGCGAGAAGACGAGGCTCTGCAGCTCCTCGGTCGAGATCACGCAGATCGACGGATCGTCGACGGTCGGACCGGGGAGCGCATCGCCGAGCGTCACGTCCGAGTCGGAGTCCTGGCCCGCCGGCGTATTCGAGAACGAGATGTACGTGTTCAGTGGCGAGTGCTTGAATCGCGTCGCGGTCTTGATCGCCGTGATGATCTGCCTCGTCACGCAGAGCTCCGCGAAGCTGCGGAATGAAGTCTCCTTGTCGTGGCGGAAATCGCGCACCGCCTTATAGAGGCCGATCAAGCCCTCCTGAATCAGGTCCTCCGCGTCGCCTCCGGCGAGGAAGTAGGAGCTCGCCTTGAGGCGAACGAAACCCGTGTACCGGCGGATCAGGCCGTCGAGCGCCGCCTGGTCGCCGTTGCGGGCGCGAACCACGAGTTGCAGATCCGCGAGCTCGCGCTGTTGTCGTTGAGCCGAGTACGCGGGTGCTGAACGGGCCGGCATTCGATCCCCTCTCTCACGGGTGAGATCCGGTCGCAGGACCCAATC
>WNFW01001393.1_pt1 | contig 17639 bp, 18 predicted proteins | sample 5400131 | NCBI WGS metagenome assembly WNFW01 (sample SAMN13153362, study PRJNA577476) | soil metagenome | isolation source: 20 cm soil or saprolite under grassland replicate 1 | place: USA:California | collected 2016-06-15 | reverse complement strand
AAGAAATCTGAATGGGGTGGCACGCATCGGCGAGATGGGATCCTGGTTGCGCGCGGCCCGAATCTTCGCGCCGGTGCGGAACTGGAAAAGGTCCAAATCATCGATATCGCGCCGACGCTTCTCCACCTTTTCGGGGTTCCCATACCACAAGACATGGATGGTAAGGTTCTCGCCGAGCTCTTTTGCCCAGAGTTCATTGTTGCTCAACCTATCCAAACAGGCGGGACTTCAGGTGTTTCCTCCCGAGATAGCGGTTATACCGACGAGGAACGGTCAAAAGTGGAAGAACGTCTGCAGGCGCTTGGTTATCTCGAGTAGCCGGCGCATAACGCATGAGCACGCATATGAGGGAGGCTATCACGTTGCAAGGGTTGCGGCCTGTCCTTTTCCCGCGAATCACGGTTCCGCTGCCAGTATTCGCGAAATGTCCGACACGCTCGTTGATATGCGACACGATGTTCAGATCGTCACCTACGCGATTGGCCAGCCTGACATCAAAGTGCGACGCGCCAAAGTTCATCGCATTGCTCCGTTCCGGCCGGAGACGGATGCGAAAGTAGGTCCTTCCGCCCGCGAGCAACAAGAGGCACGCTTGTTCATCGTGGGCCGCGCTGGTTGGCTCGCGCTCTCGGCCGCGCCTTGGATTGGTTCGTGCGTCTATGAATAAGCGAATCATCACTTCGGGCTGGAGATGCTCGACGTGTTGAAATTATGGGCGGTACCGAAAGGCGTACCGCTAAAGCAGAATGAACCGCACAGCGCGTTTTAAACCGAAGATCATCCGATCGAATATTTGCTGGGCAAAGCTCTTATCAATGTTGCCGGAGTTACTAATTATGAGTGAAAGTAGCTGCCTCCGTGATGGGGCCGCCCATTGTGATTGAACCAGGATTGGTCGTGCCCGAATAAGAGCCTGTCCCAGTGCCTGCCCAGTTGCTGAAGCTTTAGCCCGTGGATGGCGTTGCCGTGATTGAGACAGTCACCCCGCTGTCTCTCCAGCCGCTGCCGGGACTCACTGTGCCACCGGTCCCGTGAGTCATCGTCAGGTAATATTGTTTCTTGAATGTCGCCGTGTAGGTCTTGTTGGTGGTGGGCGTAACGGTGTGCGAGATCGCGCTATTGTCGCTCCATCTGGTCCATACGTACCGAATGCCTGTGCCACCGCTCTGCGGCGAAGTGGTGGCAATGGTGTGACTCGAACCGGACGCCCAGGAAAATGTCTGTGTTGAACTATACGTAGTTCCGTCAACGCTGAACGCGAGACCTGCGGGATTTGTTTGGACAGTCACCTGGACCGTAAGCGTACCGCCTTGCGGCGTTCGCCGCAAGCTTTGAGATAGGCCTCCTTGCGAGTCCATGCGCAGTAAAAGGCCTCGCATTGCTCACTCGCCGGCAGGCGACGCAATCGCCGAAATTCGTCTGGTGAAAAATCACCCTCTCCGTATCGGGTGTTCCAGTCGGCAAGCTCTATACAAACCTATTGTAGGCTCAACACAAGCTGGGGCCGGTGGGCCGAAGTGCCTTCTTTTGAGGTGTAGCTCGCTACGTCTGTGCTCGATGAGGTCACACAGAAGCTGTATGTACCATCCCCGGTGATTACGGCTGAAAGATCCGCTTCCGCCCACGCGTTCTACGCCACAGATCCAAGCGACGTCACCGTCGCCGAGTTATACGCCGGAGCCGTGTTCCACGTCACGGTACTTTCATCCCAAGAAGTATCGCTGACATGGAAGTCACCCCCTCCGTTGGATGGGTCAACGTTCCAGAGGCGAAGGTTCGCCTCGGTCACGGTGCGCGTTCCCACTCCCGATACGGTAAACTTGATCAGAAATCGCACAGTCGGGCTCTTGACGGAGAGCTTCGCCGAGCCGAAGTTGGTGTCTGGATAGCCCCTCTTGATTGTTGCGTCCGCCGTCGGGGTGAAGGTGAGCGTCGAGCCTTGCGGCGTTGCACTCACTTGAACCGAATTGGCACTTTCCCCACCCTTGTCGCGGCCACCGGTGTAGGCGGCCGACACTGTATAGTAATAGGTGGTTCCGTTGACAAGTCCGGTATCGACAAAGCTGGTCCCGCTCGGGCAGGCAAACGTTTGATACGGACCGCCGTCGACCATCGCTCGCTTCACGTGGTACCCGCTTGCTCCAACAGACGCCGGCCAAGAGAGCGAGACTTGTGCATCGCCGGCAGTGGCAGTCAGACCCGCAGGGGGCGCCAAATTGACAAGTAGGTCGTTGATGCCGTGTGGCTGATCGTTCCGCTGGTGCCTGTGATAGTTAGCGATAGCGCATAGGGCACGGTGGAAGTCGAGGTTTGCATAGTGAGCGTAGAAGAGCCCCCGGTACTAATTGATGCAGGACTGAAACCACCACTCGTAATACCGGTAGGAAAACCGGATTGGCTGTCGACGCTCAAATTTACCGTACCAGTAAAGCCACTCACGGGCGCGACGGTAACGGTGTAAGTAGTAAGTCCACCGGGGACGACTTCCTGGGCAGCCGGGCCAACCGTGATGGAAAAGTCAGGGCTGGTGGGAAGTACGGTGATTGTCCGAGTAGGTGGGCTTGGATCAGAGTTGCCCGTAGCGTCGATGACCGTAAGCGAGGTTGTGTACGTCCCGGGCACGCCGAATGTGACGTTCCCCGGATTTTGCGCTGTGGATGTTGCGGGCGTTACCGCCGGGGAACACCCAGGAGTACTTGGAAGCGCTGGTGCTTGTGCCGAAGTTGATCACACCCCCTGCGGTAATCGTCATATCGCCGGACGGTGATGTAATCGCCCCTGTTGGCGGAACGAGGGAATAAGAATTGGGGGTGAGCTGGATGAACCAAGCCTTAGATGGCACGCCGGCGCTATCCAATAAGAACAGCATGTAGTAGCCCGGAGGTGCGATGCTACCGTCCGGCGGAGTGGTGAGACTCAGCGCGTTGTTAGAAGCGGTGCAAGGTGAAGTAGCGCCGCAAAGGCTAATCAGACGTTGGTCCATGTCTGAGGCATGGGTGGAGGAACCTGGACGTATCAGCACCGCTGAGCTGATTGGCGAAATGCTGGTATAGCTTACCGAGAACGGCGTGCCATAGTGGATCGGTCCGGAAAACGAAACGGCAATGATTTGCGGACGATCGGTGGTGATCAAATGATCGTTGGTATCGTATAAGTATGACGGCGTATAAATCTCGATTGCCGGCTCATAGCGGCCCCGTTTGCCCGGATTGCTGCCCGTGCTCATAACGGTTGCATCCGGCAATAGCAGCGCAGTGGAATGATACAGACGCGAATAAGCCGCTGTGCCTGCAGAGCCCATGGTATTGCTCACCGGATCGTAGAGGTCGGCGGTCTTACCCGGCGTGTCGGGACTCTCGTTGTTTACCGAACCACCCTCCGCCAATACCTTGCCGTTTGGCAGGATAACGGCGTCCATCTGAATGCGGCCGGTGGACATATTCGGGCCGGCGGTGTAGCTCGGGGTTGGAACGGAGAGGTCGATCATATCGGTAGAGGAGGTCGCCGGATTTCCTCCCACGAAGTTCATCACGCGCGGAACGTAGCTGGGCGGCAAAAGCGGAAGCAGAACTGATGAGCCGTACTTGCGGTTCACATTGGTGGTCGCTGATTGCGTCCAGCCTCCCGTAGCCGGGTCGAAGATCCATGCATTTGCATTCGATGTACCACTGCCGTGTCCGGTATAAAACACTTTCCCGCTGGGTAGCAGCGCAAGCCTTGGGTAAAGCGGGGGGGGTGAAGGGAACGCTGGTAGGTGGATTCCAACCCGCTCCCGCTCTTTGGAGATCATAAATTTCGATGGTTCGACTTGTACCTCCGGTTTGCTTGAGCCCGGACATGGCCATAATGCGACCATCGGCAAGGGCCGTCGCTGTCGCATACCAACGCCCATCCACCATATTCTGAGACTGCACATACTGGCTGGTTACTGGATTAAAGATCGAAGCCCGGTTTTCACCCGTGAACGAGTAATCCGATGTTCCACCGACGATCAACGATCGTCCATCGAACAGCGCGGCCGTCCCGCTGCAAAAGACATCGTAGGTTAGATTCTGAACGGTGATGCTGCTCTCATTAGTGCCAGTTGGATCCCACACTGCCGCGCGATAGCTCTCCGGCCCGCTTGAGTGGTTGAGTGCGTCAGCTTCCGATCCGGCCACGATCAGCACCTTGCCATTAGGAAGCAAATTGGCCGAGATTGGATTGATCGGCATTTGATACGGGAGCACGGTCCATGTCCCAGTGATATGTGGGACGTTGGTGGGACACTGAGCGAGGGCGCTTAAATGAGTGAGCGCAGGAAGGGCCAATGCGGTGAATGCCGCGAGGTTTTTATATCGCGCCAACAAGCACGATTGTTTCATACGAGGGTGATCTAAGCTGGACACTGGAGGATTTCGTGCGGCGTTCGCCAAGGGAAAACGTGCAAACCCAAACTGGCCACGCACATTTCTACGGAAACCGGAGGAGCAAGTTCCAAAAAAAGTAAATAAAATTTGGTTGATAAAACTGCGAATGGGCTCGGTAGCATATCTTGGCGCTACCTGCCATTAACCCGGGTTTAGTTCTTTTGCCGCCGGAAGTGGAGCAACGGTTTGGAGTCGTGCCGGCGCGCAAATGAACCAGCTAAGTGCGTTGGCCGGGGGCGACTCTGCTATCAATGACGCGGGAAAAGTCGCGGGGGCTGCAAACACCGGTGAGTCGATTATTCCATTCGTTTGGACAACGAGCGGCGGCGTGCAGCGCATTCCGTTGCTCCCGGGCGACAATTGTGGACAGCCTTTTAGCATCAATAAGCATGCTAACGTGGTGTTATTCTTCAGGTCCGAATGGCGTAAAAGCTTTCCTGTGGACGGCAGGGGCGGGCGTTCAGAATCTCGGTACTCTGTCGGGCGGCAGTGATTGCAAAGCTCGCGACATCAATGACTCGAATGAGGTCGTGGGAACGGTGAAAACCGTAAGCGGCGATCGTGCAGTTCTGTGGACGAAAGTCGGCCAATGTGCGCAATCTTGGCACGTTGCCGGGAGACACTTCAAGCGAAGCTACCGCGATCAACAATGCCGGCGATGTGGTTGGATACTCAAATGGACCACGAGGAGTGCGGGCGTTTCTATGGAGCAGCGCAACTGAGATGCAGAATCTCGGTGTACTTCCGGGGGGAACTTTAGCCGAGCTCTGGACGTCAACGACGCGGGGCAGGTGGTTGGGACTTCTACGAGTTCTTCGGGGGAACGGGCATTTGTGTGGACACGAGGAGCGGGCATACAAGACTTGAACGCTGACGGCCTGTTGCTGAGTAAGTTCTTCCGAAGCCGTAATTTCGTTCGCTAGGTCTCGACTCTGTGACTACCATTAGCGACCATTCGCGATGTGTGGCTATGCGCGCCACCAAGTCCATCGCTAATTCTCTCGATCTGCAACGCCTGCTCTTTTGAGGCTTGCCATGCGGCCGCGCTGCCTAATGGTGTGGCGCTGTCTTGGCTTGGTCAGTCTGCGCACGCGCTTCGAGATGATGAGACTTATCGCGGGGAACTCACCTGATCAAGCGTTGGTTAAAAACGTCAACACTCCAGGCGACTAGGGCGGTGCTTCACGCTGCGAGCGATTGACTTCCGGACCTTCCGCCCGCCGACTCTTGTGCCTCCCTCGTGGCCGATACCGGTCATCTGCACGGTAGGTGCCTTCAGAGATGAGCTTCTTCTTGTAACCATCGTAGCCGAGCCGCTTGGCTTCCTCCCAAGCGTTGGCTATGGCTGCTGTGGTTTCTGTATTTATCCCATCACCACGCCACAACTCCCAGTATTCGCCGTTCGCGTGAACTACGTTGAGCACTGCCATTTCGATCGAGCCCATTCTTTCGCCTCCATGGGAAAAACCAGCTACGCTTTGGAACCCATGATGCGCACGGTCCTGATATTCTTGGACAAGATCGTAGCTTAGCTTGCCAGTGTCTTCTCTTCGCCCAGTAAGCTGACAATTCTGGATCGTAAAGCGCTCCGGATATTTGCTTACTCCATAATCGATGATGCGTTCAAAGAACGATAAAGGCAAATCTAGCACCTGAGATAGGTGCAGCGTTACCTGCTGTTTTGGAAAGGCTTTGGCCCATTCGTCGGTGTACTTCTTGTAGACCCCAAGAAGCTTGGCTCCGTAGTCCCCCATCGCTTTCCACTCCGGAGTCTTTGGCAGATGCATTTCTTTGCTCATGAAATTCGCACACGTAAGCACAACGCTTACACATAAGGGATCAGAACTGTAACGTTGGCCTAGTCGCGCAATCAGGCGCGAAAAATTTTCCTGATACTTCGGGTCCCACGGGACCGGAATCGCGACTGCCGCACCAAAATTAGGGCGATGGGGATTCTTGACGTGTGTGTCAAAAGACTTGGCTCCCTGCTGATAGACAAAAGGCGGCGTATCAATGCCGGGTTTAATCCCGAGCTCATATTTCATGCCGATGCGCCGAAGAACTGCCACGGTTTTGTCAATCGCGCTGAAATCCAAGTGACCAGGCTCCTTTTCGATATCCTTCCAACCGATATGCAGACACACTCCCGAGAGATGGGGGTTTGCGCGAACTTGAGCTTCGAAGGCTCCGGCTTTGTCGCCGCCTTCAATCGGCTGCTTCATCCACAGACCCGTACGGAGCTGCGGGCCGGAGACAGCAAGGAGCGAAGCATCACCTGAAATGGCGAAAGCAAACACGCACCAGAAAGTCCGAAGTTCGCGACGGAATTTAAGTGGTGGCATGCCTTAATCCCCGTTTGTTTAACCCACTCTTCGGACTCGTGTTGCGCGGATTCAGCCGCTTACCCACAATGCTTGTGGCGCCAATAACAATGGGCCGCAGGGCAGAGGAATTGGCTGCTCATCGCAAATCGGCCCCGTACCAATTCTCGGGATAAATCGGCACTGCAAATTCTGACGATGAGGCATCATTCGAATTATATCTTTCACGCCCAGCTGACCGGTTTTTAATTTTCGGTGGAGCGGATGAAGCTCGTCTGCGCAACATAAAACTGTACGTTGATAGAAGTCCGGCATCATAACGCCGAAACCGCCTTGCTCAACAAGAATCGACCGGCACCCAAGGCCGAGTGCCAAAACTTCTTGAAAGATCCAGGTTCTCGCCGGGAATTTAGAGTAGCTAGTCCCTCGCTGATTACGTCTGCATTCCTGCGCAGGTTTTCTTCAAAAAGCTTCCTGGCAAAGTCATAAAGCTCGAGATCGAAGCGATTGTGCTTGCAAATCATATTAATCACATTCGCTTCGATCGAGGGACGATTCTTCGCAACCTTACGATTCTCATAAAAAGGAACTTTCCATCCGAACGACCCATCATCAGGCACAAGCTCTCTTGAAATCGCTCGCACAATCCGACGACACGAAATGCATGCTTCAGGTTTTCCTTTGCCATCTCGAGCACCGTCTCATCACAAGTCCCGCTGGTGCCAATCCCAGAGATAAATCGGCACCGCAAATTCTGACGATGAGGCGTAATTCGAATAAGATCTTCCACGCTCAACCGGCCGGTCTTTAATTTTCGGTGGCGCGGGTGGAGGGGTCTGCGCAGAATAAAACTACCGCCTTGCGGAAGAAATTCATGGATACCGTAAAGCAGATGTCCGCGCACTTGGCTCGTCTCCTCTGGTGGCTTCGGAAGCAACGGCACTCCAGACGTCGTTACCTATCTGGAGCAAAATGCTAAGTCCGTCTTTGAATCGCACCGAACGAAGGTATTCCTGATCGAGGGCGCCAACTCGGCGACTAATGTGGCGCAATCTACTCAACGGCAGAGCGCAGAATAGGCTCGATTAATTGCTTTCCGGGCCGCCGCTCGCAACCAGAATAGTTTGGCCCTGAGCGGGTTGCGAATTCGCGCCGACTCCAGGCTTTGCATGACAATATTAACGGCCGCAGCGTTCTGTTCCAGGCTTTGTTGAAAAATCTCGGTCGCCAGCCGATACAGAGCAATATCGAACGAGTTCTTCTCGGCGATTAAATCCAGGGTAGCTTGCGGAAGCTCCCGCTTTCTTGGCCGGCTGCGGGTAACGTTAAAGCTGGAATAGGACTCGAGCCTCCAGCCGTAACGCACTTTCATCAAAGCAAGGCTCTCTTCGAAGCGTTCCAATAAGCCAACCACGCTAAAGTGCTGGCAAAGGTTGTGCTTTGCCTGTTCGAAAATTTCAGGCGTGCACGGTTCTTTATATGGTGCGCCGGCTACGATTTTGGTTTGCACATTGTCGCGCGGCGAATTGCGCAGCCAATCCTCCAACTGCCAGCTTAAATGGCGGAATTTCCAATAGGTCGGGTGCAACACATGTTTGCGCATGAAGTAAAAGGCCGAGATCGCCCGATCGATTGGATCGCGAAAGACGGCAAAGTAAGTGGCGGGCTGCGGCAGGATCTTATGCAGGCCGAAGAGCATATGTCCTTTGAAAATGCGAAAGCGTTTCAGCTGCTCCGGCGGAAGACTCCACAGATGACGGCACGACCATTTCGAGAAAACCGGATCGACCGAAAAGATCTGGAAGAGCGGATATTCGCCCTCGATGAGACGATTGAGGGTCGTCCCCGCGCTCTTGGGGATGTGCAAAAAGATCAGTGCCTCGCGGTCCACCGGAGCAGACCGTAGCATTTGCTGTTGGGCTAAGCAATTTTGCCAATTAGCCCTAACCACCGAAGCTTAACTGCTGATTGCATATTGGGATTGCCCTGATTGTACAGACAGTTGGTTAAGGGTGATTTTGGTTTAGTTGGGATTCAAAATTGATTTGGGGTTTGATAGTCAAGACGGGAGTGGAGTCTGGTGCGGTTATAGAAGGTTTCGATGTAGTCGAAGATGGCAGTGCGAGCTTGGGCGAGTGTGGCGAAGCGGTGATGATAGACCAGTTCGTATTTGAGGCTGCTAAAGAAGCTTTCGATAAAAGCATTGTCGTAGCAGTTGCCTTTTCGACTCATCGAAGCGGTTAGGCCGTGTTGGCCGAGCAGTTGCCGGTAAGCGGCGCTGGCGAACTGGGCTCCGCGATCGGAGTGGACGACACGGTTTTGAGAGTAGTGACGTTGGTTGATAGCCATGCGCAAGGCGGCGCTGACCAAAGAGGTGTCGAGAAGTTGGCTCATGGCTCAACCGATGACGCGCCTGCTAAAGATATCCAGAACAGCGACCAAGTATAACCAGCCTTGAGCAGTGAGTACGCAAGTGACGTCAGTGGCCCAGACTTGGTTGTGCCGTCGCACCACGAGAGCACGCAATCGGTTGGGAGCGATCGGTCCGCCGTGCCGGCTGTCGGTGGTCATGGGACGATACTTGGAACGTTGTCGGGCAAAAATCCGCTCCAGGCGCATGAGCCGGGCGATGCGATTACGCCGACCGGGACAGCCTAACACCTGAGCCAATCGCGGACTGCCGTAGGTTTGGCGACTGCGCATGAACTCCTCACGGATGCGCTCACGTAAGCGCATGTTCTCCAGTTGGCGCGGAGCTGAGAATCGACGGCGTTTGATCCAAGCGTAATAACCACTGCGCGAGACCAGGAGCGCTTCGCACAACCAGGCTGTCTTATATTGGCCGCTCATTTGTTCGATTCGGGCATACTTCTCGGCGGCGCTTCGGAGAGGATGCCCAGCAATTTTTTTAAAACTTCACGTTGCTCCAAGAGCTTGGCGTTCTCAGTGCGCAATCGGCGGATCTCCGCTTCGAGTTCTTCTACGCTGCGTCCTGACTTGGACTCATTGCCGGAAAGATTGGCTTGGCGCTTGGGCCGTGCCCAGCGATAGAGCAGCGGTGCTCGAATTCCCAGCTCGGCCGCTACTTTGGCCGCGCTGCGTCCACTGGCACGCCATAACTCCAGCGCTTCCTTCTTGTACTCCTCGGTGTATCTCGCATGGCTGCGAGCCGGCTTACTTAACTGTGTCTTCATGTGGGCTCCTCATCGGGTTTTGACCCTTTGCCCACTGTCCGTCAATTCAATGCAACCCTATATCATAGCTTTTAGCGCAGCCGCAAATGATCGATCTATTTCACGGGTTCCGTCTGAGTCGCTTACTCCAGGCTTCGATAAAAGGCGAAATGAAACTGATCCCTTCACGGACGTGAGAAATTTCTTCTGAGGTTAATGCTCGGGATACAAAAAGGAGACCTCCGTACAGCAGCATGGCGGCAATGGCGATGCCACCACGGAGTGCTGGAGAAGCTGTCTCACGGAAAGTGAAGAGAAGCACACACATGACGGCGCCACTTACAAGGGGCCGCCAGCTGATCTGGAGAAATCGGACGGGAAATCCCAATCGATGCAATTGCACCACCCAAATGCCGACCACGGTCATTTCAGAGCAGAGAAAGGCGATAGGCGGACCAATAAGCCCCAAAGTTGGAATTAAGGTGATGAGAAGGAGCAGACGCAAAGCGGAGCTCGTGCACGTGCTAAAGAAAAATCGCTTTTGTTCACCCAGAGCGGCAAAGAGATATGGAAACAGAGTAGATAGAAAAAACGGAATTAAACCAATGCCCAGTAACTGCATAGCTGGGATAGCAGGCAGATATTTCCTGCCCAGGGCCATTCTTAGAATCGGACCCGACCAGCTAATGAAGAATTCCGCAATTGGAATGCTGACGAGCAGAAAGAATTTCACGCTCAGTTGGTACACCTCGGTAAAACGTTCTTTCGAGTGGTGGGCGGTGCGGGAGAAGAGCGGGAACAGTGGTGTGGAGAGAGCCTGTGGGATGATCCTCAGGGCCGTGCTGATTCGGTAGGGACCGCTGAATAAGCCAACGATGGTGAGGTTAGAGAGCCAGGTAAGGACAAGCACATCCATTTGGAGCGCAACCTGGCGAAGCATGACACTGCCACCGAGAGGTAGAGCGTCGAGTAGGAGCTCTTTCCAGAGTACTACGTCGAAGCGTAACGGGATCTTGGCATACATACGAGCGACAAGCAACTTGTAGAACACCCAGAGCGCGATGTTAGTAATAAGATGGGCGGCGACGAAGCCGAACAAACTGAGATTTAGTTTTAGAGCGAGGTAGACAAAGACGAACAAAGATACCTTGTGCAATACGAAACCTGTTTGAACCAGCTCATTATCTTCGTACGCGCGAAGAATCGCGCCATATCCCGAACCATGAAAAGCTGCCAGGGTGGCAAAGCTCATGCCTACCATGGCGATTTTTACATCTGACACGAAATGTAGAAAGGGAGCGACTACGCAGACGAGAAGACACATCGCACCCGAGAGGACCCAGATAAGCGAGAAGGTTGCGCCGGCCACCGGCAAGAGTTCTTCGCGGTCCCTGGCCACCGCGCGCGTCAATATCCGCGGAAGACCGCAGTCAGCCACGTTGCTTACGAACATGGCGAACGCGAGAACGAAGGAATATTTGCCAAATTCGGTGACGCTTACGCTGCGAGCGATCTTTAGAATGGTAGCAAGATAGATAAGGCCACCAATGGCCGATCCACCGATTCCGAAGATTGCGTTCTTAACTATCCGCTGTGACTGTTTCACCGAGAATGATTGGTCGTAGGGCTGAGCCGTGATCGAACGAAATTGTTGGTCGAGTGCGTTTTAGGAGCCCTTGGATAGCTCATGAAAGTTCGCAGGCTAGTTGCTGGAAGAGCCAGCGTTTTTCCAGCTCCAACAATGCAAACGTGGTAAGGCCGGTCTTCGTCGCAGCCAAAATGGGGCGGACCTCTTTCAGCCGTCGTGCCAGCTTGAGCTTCCCTTGATTCATTGCCATCGACATACCTGTGTGCTGAAGTTCGAGCAGCCGTGTTGCTGCCGCGAAATAGGCCGGTTCGGGATATTGTTTATTGAAGTATTCGATATAGCCGCGCTTAAAGGCACTTAACGTTTCGCGGAGCCTGGCGTGGTGACGGCGTTGCAATGGCTGGCGTAAATAGATTCTCCATAACATCCGGCGTAAACCGCTGCGAAAGCGCGAGTAATCCCATAGATGTATACCTTGCCATAACGCATCGGGTGGGTCGATCAGAGTCAGCTTGCCCTTATCATACAAGAGGTTCTTCGATTGGTAATCATAACAAACCCGTCCCATGCTCACTTTCGTTTGACCCAGGATCTTCAGGGACGCTTTGAGAATCGCCTTCTCGCGCGAGGAAAGGTGCCAGGGGGCGGCGGCCAGGTCGCGAGCTAACACTTCGACGGGCATGGGTGCAATCTCCTGCGTCCAGACCAGGTGAATCTGTGCCAAAATTTGCCCCGATAGCTCGCTAACTGCGACCAGGTCATGCGCGTTGCCGTGCCGGGCCAATTCTCTCAGCGTTTGACCGCGAACAAACTCCATGACTACCGTTCGTTTCGGAACGACCAAAGCAAGCGCTCGAGGAAGATGAAGTCCCGGAATCCCGAGCGCTGCCAGCGCACCAAGCTGACGGTATTGATATTGCACCATGGCGTCGTCTCCGCGGACAACTTGTTTTGCAACCGCCAACTCTCCGCTCGCGAGCCGCACGAAGTAAATTCGATTCCGCCAATTCTTCCTCCACAGATGGCATTTCGATATCTTTTCTCCCAATGCCTCTTCTAGCTCCGACACAGTTGGCGGCGCGAGAGTATCAGGCTGTCTTGATCCAAGTTCTTCGATCTTGCGTTTAACGATGCTGATGTAATCGCAGCCCGTCGCGGGCGTAACAACAGCGGCTATTGGAGTGTGAACCATGAGAATGCGCAGGCCCAGAATATACGGCATTCCGCACGCCAAAGTCACGCCTGAACTCTTCGGTAAGCGCAGTGGCATAGCCGGATACGCAGCGCGATGCTCTGCTGACAGATGGCGCGAAGCGCGTGAGCTGTAGGATGCCCCGGCGTAATTTCCTGACTCTCCGTGACAAAAAACTCTCTGGCGAAGCCCACGGGAAGCCACAAGGCCTTTTGCAGGCAATGTAGTTCGATGCGACAGATATGGCGTTGCGACTTCGTGGGATCATCCATTGTTTGAGCGTGAGTATTGTATGCTACACGAGGCAGCGATCGGTCGTCAGCAAGCCGTTCGCGCACTAACAGCAGTAGAGGCAACGCCGGCTTCTAATTCCGGGGTGACGTCAGTGGTCCGTTAAAGAAAGTTCGGATCATCGAGTGGGCTCAAAGCCCGGACCCCACCAGTTGGCTTCGATGCAATCCTATTTGCGATTCAAATTGCGGGATGGCTCCTTTCGATCTGGAGATTTCGATCCCGAAGTCCAAGCCTAAGCACCATACCCGGATGCTGGACGACCTTGAAGTGCGGGACGGCGTTACTCAGCGTCGAAAGTAACGGTGTCGCTTTCGAGAGTTCTATCTAACTCGCGAGGTACGTTTGTTAAGGCGCGGGTCGCAGTGCAGTGTGCGCGTAATGGGTCGCGTTCGAAAGATTAAGGACGTCCCTACGGTATATTTCGATATATTTCATTCCATAGGCCACACCCTTATTCACAGAGTTAACTAGGGCGGTCGAAGGATCGATCGGAACTCCGCCGTTCACCCGGTAGGTGGTATCGTCATAGCACCAGTAGAGCATTTCCCCGGCGACAGCGGGGCGGCTATCCCACAATAACTCCCAAAGAGTGCCCGTGCCGGGTGCATCAGGGATAAACGTTGCCAGAGAATCTTTCTGGACGATCAATCTGCCGGGCCAGAGTGCGCGAGCGTTTAGCACCGCATTACGGGCTACGTAGCTCGGGTCCGGATCGAGATTGGGGCCATTGCCTCCCACAGCAAGAGTCACGTATTGATTCGGGAAAGCCGCCATGGTGGCATTAACAATTGTCGCGCCTGCGTCGAGCATTTTCTGGGTCGTATAACCAGCGGCAAACCACGCAGTTACCCGAGGAGGTGAGTGGGGAACGTTCCAGTCATCGGTGATAGCGTTAGCGAAGCTTGCCGCGACAATTTTGACCGCACGGTTACTTGAATAACGTGCCCCCAGCGCTGTGATCATGGCTGTCCTTTTGGCGAGCCAGACCGGGTCCCAAAAAACGGCAATTGTCACGGAGCGTCCGTTGTGGGTGAACGTGTAAAACTTTTGGGAATCCGCGATAGGTTCAGCTCTGATAGCGTCAAAGACCCAGCTCGGGACGCCTCCGCCTAGAGCAACATCATTGCCACCTGTGCCAATCCGTAAGAGGATAGCTTTACCGCCGGCTGTTGCCCGTGCAATTACGTCGTCTAGGTAACTCCAGTCGTAAACGCCTTCGGTCGGCTCCAAATCAGCCCATTTTTGCCGGAACGTGATACCGTCTATATCGGGATCAGAATATATAGGTGAATCGGCACCGGTTCCCTGCCCAGCCCCCAGTAAGCAAAAAACTCCCCGTGGAACTTCGGCGTTTGTTTTTTCCGCCATCATTGGAAACACGCAGAGGAACGCGCCGAGTAAAAAAGGCATTCTCAATAATCGGGATTGTCGGTGTTTTTTCATGTTAATTGCATTCATTGTTGATGGCTCCTGATTGGATTTCGAGCGCGCTGCCGGTGTAAAACCGGCACTCTTCAGATCTATGCTCGGGGTATGTTTGGGCCTGTTTTGTGCCACAACTAGTACCGAACTGTCAAAAGAAACTTTAAGTTTATTTTTTGGAACTTTCTTCTCGAATTTCCGTTAAATCTACGTGGACAATTGTGCCACGAAGATCGAGACATGAAACAGCGTAAGGCTCAAATCATCAAGGCGCGCGTTTCAACTCACATGAAGCGCGGCATCGACGACCTCGCCGATCAACGCGGTGAAAGCGAGGCCGTTATCATCCGCGAAGCTCTCAGTCAGTATTTGAGGAAATCAACAATTTTGCTCGGGAGCAGCCCATCGTATCGCCCTAAGAAGCGAAACTAATTCTGCTCGCGCGATTATCTCTGACGACCCGCTGCTCGATACGAACTTCAAACTAGTTGAAGGTGTTGCGAAGAGCCATCAATCGCGAGAAGCTTTCGCGTGGTGTGGACAAACCGCGCGCCATCAACTCTATGAACGATTCCATTCTCCAGGCCCCTGCCGCACATGCCATCGACTTTGGATATGTCCAAGGTGCATGGCGCCTTATCGAGTCAATGCGCAGCAGCAAAGCCGATCCTGTGGAGCCGCCGACTGTAGGCGAATTGGAGGAAGCGTTGGGCGAAGCGGTGCAAAAGTGCGACCTGTTCGCAAAAAATTGGCGGAACCGGGTTTATCGACTGGAGCTCGCGAGAGGCGGTGCTGCGGTCGCGAAACAAATGATTATTGGGACGGACGCGAAATTCCCATGTGAATACGATCAGCTAGGAAGACTCGCTAGGTTGCAAATTCCTGGATTGCGCGTGCCAGAAGTGCTCGCTTTGCTCCCGGCCAAGCGCACTTACGTAATGGAACTCGCGCCGGGGAAGACAATCCCGAAGCTGGTGTGGGATCGCAAACACTCAGACGACCCGCTCAAGGCATGTGAACTTGCGGGAAAGATCCTGGCACGGATCCATCTCGCGTGGACGCAAAATATCTGCCCGATGCCCGTCGACTCGCTTGCGCGCGACCTGGCCGCGACGCCGTGGCGCCTCTCCTCCCGCGAAGAAAGGATTCTTCAATCAGCATTTGAAGGTCTTGCTCGCGCAGAAGTGCGCATGGGGCAGGTTTATTACGATTACAAGCCAGCAAATTTTTTGTTTGAAGATGACGAGTTATTTCTGATCGATCCTCCTGGAACGTTACGGCAAGGCGTGCAGCTCTGGGATTTTTCGATCTTCCGCAGCTTCATGCGGCGCGAACTGTGGAGGTTCAGCTTGCGGCGACCGTTTGACCGGTACCGGCGTAGGGTAATCGGAAAGAGTCTAGTCGCGTTTGAACAAGCGTATTTGAAGAGCTTCACCGACAGCAATCCCGAGCCTCATCTGTTTGCACCGGCGGTGCGACTCTTCGAGTTACAACGCACTGCGGTATTAATGACGATGCAGAAAGCCAAAGTCCGTCTCGCGTGGAAGAGGCATCCCATAGCCCGCAAGAACCGACTTGGGAACCCTCTGGCAAACCGACTGACCTTGCCTTTGCTGGAGATGGAAAAGCGATGGCTCTTTCGGCGACTCGCCCGTGAGCTGCCCCGATGACCAATTACATAGAATCGCCATGAAGTTGCATCGATGAGAGCGATCAATCGTGAGAAGTTTCCGCGAGGGCTGGGCAAATCGCGCAGCATTAACTTTGTCAAAGATTCGCTCCAGCCCGCCACTGCCCTGCAAGCGATCGATTGGGTTGGCACTAGAGTCCGGAAAGCAAACCGCTAACTGGTGCTTGCGTATTGATCATCCCAATATCATCAGAGGCGGTTCAGGGATGTAGAGCGGGGCTATCGAAGTTATGTTGCTGAGAGCGACCAATCGCGAGAAGTTTCCGCGACGGCCGGACACCCCATAACCTCAACTTAATGAAAAATTCGATCCTCCCAGTGGCTGACTCATATGCCACTGACTTCGCGTTTGTCCAAGGTGCGTGGCGACGTATCGAGGCAATGCGCAGCAGCAAAGCCGATCCTGTGGAGCCGCCGACAGTGAGCGAATTGGAGGAAGCGTTAGGCGAAGCGGTGGAAAAGTGCGACCTGTTCGCAAAAAAATGGAGGAACCGGGTTTATCGAATCGAGCTTGCGCGCGGCCGTTTTGTCCTCGGAAAACAGCTGGTCATGGGCACGGACTCAATGCTCCAATATCAGTACCAAGAGCTGCGCGCCTTGGCGGCATTGCAGGTTCCCGGATTGCGCGTGCCAAATACGTTCGCGTTGCTCCCCGCAAAGCGACTCCTGCTAATAGAGTTTATACCGGGTAAAACCATCGAGACTCTCGCCTGGACCAGCGAAGACGTGGTTCCAGCGGGCGAGCTTGCGGGGAAAACACTCGCCCGACTCCAACTGGCACGGACGGAGAGCATTGGCCCGATGCCCGTCGAGGTGATCGGCCGTGACCTGGCCGTGGCGCAATGGCGCCTTTCCCGCCGGCAAAAAAAAATGCTCCAATCGACGCTTGAAGAGCTCGCTGCTGCGGAAGTGCGAACAGGGCACGTGTACTACGATTACAAGCCCGCGAATCTGATATATCAGAACAATCACTCGTTGTTCCTGGTTGACCCGGCCGATGTCTGGTGGCGAGGCGTGCATCTCTGGGACTATGCATGCTTCCGCAGCTCCATGCGACATCACTTATGGCGGATAAGTTTGCGCCGACCGTACGACCAGCACCGGCGTACGATCGTTCGACAAAGCCTAGCCGCGTTTGAACAAGGGTATTTGACGAGCTTCGCCAACAGGCATCCCGAGCCTCCTTTATTTGCGCTGGCGGTGCGACTCTTCGAGTTACAACGCAATGCGGTCCTTATGACGATGCAGAAGGCCAAAGTCGCTCTCGCCGGCCAGAAGATGGGCAAACGCCTGGGCAATCCTCTCGTAAACCGACTGACCCTGCCTTTGCTGGAGATGGAAAAGCGATGGCTCTTTCGGCGACTCGCCCGTGAGCTGCCCCGATGACCATCGCAGAGCGGATCTGTGGCCTGCTTTCACACTTGAAGTTTTGGGTCTAGCGGATTTCTAGCAGATTACATAGAATCGCCATGAAGTTGCATCGATGAGAGCGATCAATCGTGAGAAGTTTCCGCGAGGGCTGGGCAAATCGCGCAGCATTAACTTTGTCA
>WNFW01001161.1_pt1 | contig 17644 bp, 16 predicted proteins | sample 5400131 | NCBI WGS metagenome assembly WNFW01 (sample SAMN13153362, study PRJNA577476) | soil metagenome | isolation source: 20 cm soil or saprolite under grassland replicate 1 | place: USA:California | collected 2016-06-15 | reverse complement strand
CTTTCACGGCCGCGGCGGCACCGTCAGCCGCGGTGGCGGCAAGATCACCAGCGCCATTCTCAGCGCGCCCGCGGGCTCGGTCCGGGGACGCTTCCGGATGACGGAGCAGGGCGAGGCGATCAATGCAAAGTACGGGCTGCGCGGCATCGCCCTGCGCACCCTCGAGCAGACGGTGAGCGCGGTGGCGCTCGCGACCGCACTGCCCCCCCCCCGCGCGCCCGATGCGCGTGAGACCGATTGGAGCGGGATCATGGACGCCATCGCGCGCGACAGCCGGGAGACCTACCGGGCGCTCGTCTATGACGATCCGCAGTTCGTGGACTACTTCCGGCTGGCGACGCCCATCGACGTCATCCAGCGCATGGAAATCAGCAGCCGTCCGGCCTCACGCCACAGCGATGCGCCAGGTGGCGAGATCGAGCAGCTGCGCGCGATTCCCTGGGTGTTCGCGTGGACCCAGAGCCGCCATCTGCTGCCCGGCTGGTACGGCCTGGGCTCGGCACTCGACCGTGCGGCCGAGCGCTACGGCGCGAAGCTGGATGACATGATGGGTGACTGGCCGTTCCTGCGGGCGCTGATCGACGACGTGGAGATGGTGCTGGGCACCGCGGATCTCGCCATCGCGGCGCGCTATGCGCGTCTCGCCGGGAAGCTGGGCGACCGGTACTTCCCGGTGATTCGGGCGGAGTTCGATCGCACGGTGGCGAACGTGCTCGCGCTGAAGCACGAGAAGGCGCTGCTCGACTCCGACCCGGCGCTGCAGCGCTCGATTCTGTTACGCAATCCGTACGTAGATCCGATGAGCCTGCTGCAGATCGATCTGCTGGAGCGGTGGCGTGCCGAGGGGCGGCCGGACAACGAAGTGTTCCGGGCGCTCCTGGCAAGCGTGCGCGGCATTGCGCAAGGGTTGCAGAGCACCGGCTGAGGGGTTTAACGTCGAGCCATGATGCAAGCGACGACACTCGGTGAGCTGCAGCGGACGGAGTGGGCCAGCCCGGCCCGTCGCCAGCGCACCGTCAAAGATGAAATGCGCGAGAACCTCATCTGCCTGCTCGAGAACGGCTCGCCGCTGTTCCCGGGCATCGTGGGGTACGACGAGACCGTCCTGCCGCAGCTCGTCAACGCGATCCTCTCGCGTCACAACTTCATTCTGCTCGGACTCCGCGGGCAGGCAAAGAGCCGCATCCTGCGCCAGCTCGTCTCGCTGCTCGACGAAGAGATCCCGTTCATCGCGGGGAGCGAGGTCAACGACGATCCCTTCGACCCGATCTCCAAGTACGGCCGCGAGCTGATCGGCGAGCGGGGCGACAAGACGCCCATCGCCTGGCTGTCGCGCGAGCTGCGGTTCGTCGAGAAGTTGGCGACGCCGGACGTGACGATCGCCGATATCATCGGCGACGTGGATCCGATCAAGGCGGCGCGCGGCGGCCATCTCCTGTCCGACGAGCTGACGATGCACTTCGGGCTGCTGCCGCGGGCCAATCGCGGCATCTTCGCGATCAACGAGCTGCCCGACCTCGCCGGCAAGATTCAGGTGGGCCTCTTCAACATCATGCAGGAAGGCGACGTCCAGATCAAAGGCTATCCCGTGCGACTGAACCTCGACGTGGCCCTGGTCTTCACCGCGAACCCCGAGGACTACACGGCGCGGGGGAAGATCATCACGCCGCTCAAGGACCGCATCGGCTCGGAAATCACGACGCATTATCCGCTCACCGTGGAGTTGGGGTCGACCATTACGCAACAAGAGGCCTGGGTAGACAGAAATGGCGGTCCAAGATCCATTCGTGTCCCCGATTTCATGGCGGAGCTGATCGAGCGGATCGCGTTCGAGGCGCGCGAGGACAAGCGCGTGGACCGCCGCAGCGGCGTGTCGCAGCGCCTGCCGATCAGCGTGCTCGACAACGTGCTGTCGAACGCCGAGCGCCGCACCATCGTGACGAAGGAGAAGCACGTCGTGCCGCGCATCTCCGACGTCTACGCCGCGTTGCCCGCGATCACCGGCAAGCTCGAGCTCGAGTACGAAGGCGAGCTGCAGGGCTCGGAGACGATCGCCAAAGACCTGATTCGGCGCGCGGCGGGCCGCACCTTCGAGGGCCGGGTGGGCGGCGCCAACGTGGACGACATCGTCCACTGGTTCGACGAAGGCGGCGCGCTCAAGGTCACGCCCGATGAACGCTCGGAGGCACTGCTCAAGGGCTTCACCGTCGTCCCCGGCCTACTCGACCTGATCGACCAGGTCGGCCTGGCGGGAAAGAAGGATCCCGCCACGATGGTGTCGGCGTGTGAGCTGGTGCTGGAAGGGCTGGTCGCCGAAAAGCGCATCGCGCGCAGCGAAGAGCTCGGCTATGTGCGCGCGCGCTCCGAGCCAAAGCCACCATTTGGAAAGGGCCCGGCCGGGCCGGGAGCAGGACCCAACCTCTTCACCTGATCCTTCTCAATCTGGAGTCGCCATGGGCGAACTCGTCTTTGGGCTTGTACTCCTCGGCGTAGCCTTCTTCCTGCGACTTGGCGCGGCCACCGTACGCGGTGACAGCGCCGCCGGCCGCCCGATCGGCGGGATCCTCCGCATCCTCAGCTACGTGGCGATTACGATCGGCGTCATCACCGTGCTCGGATCGACGACCGTCGTCATCAACGCCGGTGAGGTCGGCGTGCGGCACGCATTCGGCACCGTCGATCCCAAGCCGCTCCTTCCGGGGATCCGGATTGTGACGCCATGGTCGGGGGTCGAGCGCTACACGACACGTGAAGAGCAGTATCCCTTTACGGGGGACCAGGTCGAGGAGATCGCGGCGCTCTCCAGCGAGCAGATGGGAATGACGGTGGACGTTGGTGTCCGCTGGCAGATCGATCCGCAGCAGGCGCCGCGCATATATACCGAGATCGGCAATGAGGATCAGATTCACAGCGCGGTGCGCAACGCCATCCGCAAGGGCGTGCGCGACGGCATGGTGCAGTACTCGATCAACGACATCTCCAAGCGGACGCGGATCGCGCAGACCATGGAAGCGCTGGTCGATTCGGCGCTGGTGACGCAGCCCCGCGCCGGCGGGCCGCCGTTCCGGATCGCCACCGTCACCGCGTTCTTCCTGCGCGATCTCCAGCCTCCCGCGCAGGTCGTGCAGGCGATCAACAACAAGATCGCGCAGGAGCAACAGGTGGAGACGGAGCGCCACCGTGTCGAAGTCGCGCGGCTGCAGGCCGAGCAGCAGCGTCTGCTCAACACGACCCTCACGCCCGAAGCGCTGACGCGCCAATACCTCGACGTGCTGCGCGACATGAAGTCCGGTAACAACCTCGTGATCCTGGTGCCGACGCAGGGCGGCATCCCGATGCTCAACATCGGAGATCTGCGACGAAATCTCCGCCAGCAGTAGCCCCCCCCCCCGGCCTGAAGCCGCTCGTCACGATCACGCGGCAGTACGCGTCCGGCGGATCGGAGATCGCGCGCCTGATCGTCGAGCGTCTGGGGGGGGGATGGACGCTGATCGACAATGAGTTCGTCGATCAGGTGGCGCGCCTCGCGGGGTTGACGCATGACGAGGTGGCCCGGCGCGAGGAGCGCGCGCCCGGACTGCTCGAGCGCTTGGCGCGCACCCTCGCCGTCGCCTCACCCGAGATGTTCATCAGCACCGGAGAGACGCCGATCCCCCCCCCGGTCGAGACGGAGGAGGATACGCTGGTGACCATGACGGAGCGCGTGATCGCGGAAGCCGCCGCGGAAGGCCGCGTGGTGCTCGTCGGCCGCGGCGCGCAGGCGGTGCTGGCGACCCGTCCCAATGCGCTGCACGTCTACGTCATCGCGTCAAAGCCGTTCCGCAAGAAGGTCGCGGTCGAGCGTCTGGGGGTGGACCCGGCGAGCGTCGACAAGCTGCTCGACGAGACCGATCAACACCGCGACGAGTACGTCAAGACGCACTACCGCCGCGACCGCCAGGACCTGACGCAGTACGATTTGGTGCTGAACGCCGAGCGGCTGGGATTCGCGGGGGCAGCCGAGGTGATCGTCTCCGAGGTCAGGCGTCGCGGATGGACGGAACCGACCACCCGGCGATCGTGACCGCGATCGCCACAATCGCCCCACCGATCGCCAGCGTCGTAGGTACCCCGATGTGCTCGGCGACGACTCCAAACATGAAGGCCCCGAACGGCGCCATCCCGACGAACACGAACGAGTAGAACCCCATGATCCGGCCCCGCAGGTGATCGGGGGCGGTCGTCTGCAGCAGCGTGTTCGAGATCGAGTTGTTGACGATCATGGCGCAGCCGGCGAGGGCCAGCAGCACCATCGCGAGCGCGAGTGAGCGCGAGGCGGCGAACAGCATCAGCAGCACGCCAAACGCGGTGCCTCCGACCAGCATGAGCCGTCCCCGCGCGCGCAGCCGTCCCGAAGCGAGCGCAATCCCCAGCGCGCCGATCACCGCGCCGATCCCGATCGACGCCGTCAACGCGCCGTAGCCCTCGGCGCCACGGTGCAGCACGTCGCGCGCGAACACGGGCATCATCGCGATGTAGGGAAAGCCAAACACGCTCAGGATCGCGGTCAGGATCATCAATACGCGCGTTCGCCGCTCGGTCTTGAGGTAGCTGAGCACCTCGCGAAACCCGGTCCACGTCGAGGTTGTTTTTTCGGGCCGGGGATTGGGGGGCAGCCGCATCAGCAGCAGGCCGGCGATGACGGCGATGTAGCTGAGGCCGTTCAGGAAATAGCACCACGCGATGCCGATGGCGCCGATGAGGAATCCGGCAATGGCCGGCCCGATGACGCGCGCCCCGTTGAACAGCGACGAGTTCAGCGCGATCGCGTTCATCAGGTCGTCCTTGCCGACCATCTCGACGATGAACGACTGGCGCATCGGGATGTCGAACGCGCTGGCGATGCCGAGCAGCGTGGCGAGCAACAACACTTGCCACACCGCCACGACGTGTGTCCAGACGAGAATTGAGACCGTGAACGCCTCGAGCATGAACGCCAGCTGCATGAAGACGATGACGCGGCGCTTGTCCACGCGGTCCGCGACGACACCGGCGTAGAGACTGAAGAGCAGCACGCCTATCGAGCTGAGCGCCGCCGTCAGTCCGACGTAGAAGGGAGAGTTGGTGAGGGTGAGAATCAGCCACCCCTCGCCCACATTCTGCATCCAGGTGCCGACGAGGGAGATGCCTTGACCGATGAAGAAGAGGCGGAAGTTGCGGTGGGCGAAGGCCCCCAATCCGTACCGTCGCGCGGCTTCGGTCATGGCTCCAAAATTAAGGAACTGTGCAACTCCATTGCTCGGCGTTTCTGTTCGACCTGGACGGCGTGCTCGTCGATTCTCGCGAGGTCGTGGAGCGCACCTGCCGCCGTTGGGCCCTGCGCCACCAACTCGACCCGGAAAAGGTGCTGCGGATCGCCCACGGGCGCCGCACGCGCGACACGGTGACAGCCGTGGCTCCGCATCTCGACATCGCCCGGGAGGTGGCGTGGCTGGACGCCGCGGAGCTCGCGGACGTCGAAGGCCTCCGTGAGGTGCCGGGCGTCCGCCAGTTCCTGGCGACCCTTCCGGCCGGCAGCTGGGCCGTCGTCACATCCTGTGGGCGAGCCCTTGCCAGGCTGCGGCTGACGTCTGTCGGACTACCGGTACCCGAGATTGTCGTGACCAGCGAGGACGTGTCACACGGAAAGCCGGCGCCGGACGGATATCAGCTCGGAGTGAAGCGTCTCGGTCAGGATGCCGCCGCGTGCGTCGTATTCGAGGACGCGCCGCCCGGCATCGCGGCGGGCCGTGCCGCGGGCGCTCGCGTGATCGCCCTCAGCACCACACACCCCGATGCGGATTTCAGCGGCGCCGCAGCGGTAATCCCTGATTTTACCACCGCCCGCGTGCGTGCCAACCAGGACGCGTTCGTCGTTACAATCGGATGACGCTAGATTAGAGGTCAATGCGCTCCACGACGTATAGCCGCTATGTCCCCGGCCTGCTCGAGACGCTCAACCTCCAGGCGCTGCTCGATCAGCTCGCCGATTTCCTGCTGCAATCGGGGTTCGCGGGCGGCCCGTACTCGCATCCGTTCTGGGGCGAATTCGGCGAGGAGGATCCCGACCGCTCGCTCGACGCGCTGCGCCAGGCCATCCTCCAGGCCCTCATGGATTCCGGGCAGCTCACGCCCGACATGCTCCACGTGCTGCGCGGCGATTCGACCGGCGACGCCCGCAAGGATGCCGAGCTCCAGAAACAGCTCGCCGATCTGCTCGACCAGATCGTCCAGAAGCTCATTGAAGAGGGATATCTAAATCTCCAGCAAGCGCCGAAGATGCCCGGTGCGCAACAGCCGGTGCTTGGCCCCGGCGGCATGGCGAAGGAAGCGGCGCAGCAGGTGCAGTTCAATCTCACCGACAAGGGCATCGATTTTCTCGGCTATCGCACGCTCAAGCACCTGCTGGGCAGCATCGGGAAATCGAGCTTTGGCGCGCACGACACGGAGCATCTCGCGACCGGCGTCGAGGCCGAAGCGGCGAGCAAGCGCTACGAGTACGGCGACACGCTCAATCTCGACGTCAACGCGACGCTGTCGCACGCGCTGAAGCGCGAAGGCCTCGGCGTGCCGATCAATCTCGAATACGACGACCTGATGGTGCACCAGGCCGAGTACCGCTCGTCATCGGCGACGGTGCTGATGCTCGACTGCTCGCACTCGATGATTCTGTACGGTGAGGATCGCTTCACCCCCGCGAAGAAGGTCGCGCTGGCGCTGACACACCTTATTCGCACGCAGTTCCCGGGCGACACGCTGCGCGTCGTGCTGTTCCACGACACGGCCGAAGAGATTCCGATCGGGCAGCTCGCGCACGCGCAGGTGGGACCGTATCACACGAATACGACCGAGGGGTTGAAGCTCGCCCGCCGCATCCTGATGGGACAGCGCAAGGACATGCGCCAGATCATCATGATCACCGACGGCAAGCCGTCCGCGCTGACTCAGCCGGACGGGCGGATCTACGTGAATTCGATGGGGCTCGATCCGCACATCCTCCAGGCGACGTATCGCGAAGTCGCGCTGTGCCGCCGCAGCGGCATCCTGATCAACACGTTCATGCTGGCGCGCGACCGCAGCCTCGTCGAGTTCGTGAAGAAAGTCTCGGCGATCTGCCGCGGCAAAGCCTACTTCACGAACACGATGACGCTGGGGCAGTTCATTTTGATGGACTTCATGAGAAGGAAAACCCGGCGGGTGTCATGACCGACGCCGCTCACCAGACGAGGGCGATTCTCGCTGCATATCAGCAGGTCATGACGGCATCCTGGCCCGACCTCCACCCGGAGATGGCCGGCCGGGCCTCGGGTTGGGAGTCCGCAAAGGCGGATGCGCTGAAGGACGAGCTGCGAGGCTACCTGCGCATCGCATCGAAGCCGGACTGTGATGTTCGCGTTTTCTGGAAGCTCGCGCCCGATTACAAGTTCGGCGGCTGTAACGAGCATTTTGCGCGCGACGCCGGCATGACCACCACGGACCTGGTCGGCCGCGACGATTTCGACCGCAGCCTGCCATGGGTGTTTCAGGCCGCGAAGTACCGCGCCGACGACGAGGCCATCGTCGGATCGGGTCGCGCGAAGCTCGACATCATCGAGCGCCAAAAAGGCGCGTCGGGGGCGATCACCTGGGTGCGCGTCGGCAAGGCGCCGATCCGCACCCCGACCGGTGTGATCGGGGTCCTCGGGATGTATGAAGTCCTCGACGCCGAGACGGGCCGGCTGCTGTTCGCCAAGCAGAGCGGGCGGGGTCGTCCCTGATCCGCCGCCGCTATCTCCCGGCCCCTAGGGTTGATACGCCTTGACAAAGCCACGCACGTCGCTGCCGCCCACCGCATAGAACATTCCGCCAACGGCGGCGACGCCAAAGTACACCATTCCATCACCCGTGTCGTACGTCGGCATGGGCGACTTGGTCGTCCAAGCATCAGTGGCGGGGTCATACGCAAGGAGCGTCTTCAGGTAACCGGCATTGGCACCCGAATACTCGGCGTAGAGAATGCCGTCGATGGCTGCGGCACCCGCCGCTGCGAAAGCGGAAGGCATCGGCGCCCTGGTCGTCCATGTGTCGGTGACCGGATCGTACGCTTCAACGATCTCCCCAGCAGTGCCTAGATCGTTGGTGCCACCCACCGCGTACAGCACGCCGTTGACGGCCGCGACACCTACGCGATATCGCCCCGTCGGCATCGGGGCTTTGGTCGTCCACGTGTCGGTGGCGGGATCATACGCCTCGAGCGTCGTGAGGCCGCCTTGGCCGCCGACGGCATACATAATCCCGTCGATTGCGGCGACACCCAGGTTGGTGCGCGCTGTGGGCATCGCGGCCTTGGTCGTCCACGTGTCGGTGGCGGGGTCATACGCCTCGACCGTCCCGACGACACCGCTGCCGCTGACGAAGCCACCCACGGCGTAGAGAATCCCGTCGACCACGGCGGCACCCAAGCCCGAGCGCGGGGTGGGCAGCGACGCTCTCGTTGTCCACGTATCACTGGCCGGATCATAGGCCTCGACCGCGGCGGGATACCTTCCGAACCCCTGGTAGCCGCCCACGGCATACAGCGTCCCGTTGAGATCCGCCACGCCCAGCGAGTATCGCGGCGTGGGCATGAACGCCTTGTTGGTCCAGCAGTCACAGGGTGCGCCGGTCGTTCCCTGCGCCACGTTCGACGGATCGCCGAACATCTCGACCAGATCGAGCGTCGACCGGTAGGCCGCAACCTGAAAATCGTACGTCGTCGAGGGCGCCAGCCCGAGAACGGTGCACGTCACGCGCGCACCGACCGCCTGCCCGATCACCGGCGTCGCACACGTCCCCTCCGTCACTTCTCGCGCCGAGCCCCAGTCGATCGGCGGCTCGGCGAAGCGGATGACATACCGCGCCGGCTGCCCGAGTCCGTCGTCCACCTCGGTGAACGAGAGCGTTGCAGAGTTCTGGGTGACCGCATCGACCGCGAGATCGGTGACGGTTCCGGGGAAGCCCGGGAGGCCGCCGCCAGGAACGGCCAACTTCGAAGGGGGAGCGAGTGGAGTATCCCGCCCTTGGCAAGCGGCGATCGCGAATAGCGCGGCTACGACTAGGAGCCGAGCAACCTGGATGCGTGGCATGGCATCCTCCTGGATCTGTGACAGAGGAGACGCCACGTACTGGTGCAAATCCCGTGCATCCGTCGGGTCGCCCGACCGGCGGTCTCTCGGTAGGAGGAGCGTGAGGGGGCCGCGCCACATTGTGCGGCGCTGGCTCTACGCGCCCGTCATTGCTCGTCGGCGGCGCGCAACGCCGCCTGCTGCACCTCGTCGGCGTTCACCGCGGTGAGCGCCTGATTGTTCTCTTCGCCCGTGCGAATGCGAATCACCCGCTCGATCGGTTGCACGAAAATCTTGCCGTCCCCTACTTCCCCCGTGCGAGCCGACGAGAGAATCGCGTCGATGCAGGGTTGCACGAACGGCTCGGAACACACCATCTCGATTTTGACTTTCTCATGGAACTCCATCACGAGCGTGGTGGCGCGGTACTGGCTCACGATTTCGTGTTCACCGCCGTGGCCGCTGACGCGGCTCAACGTGATGCCGGTGATCCCGGCCCGGAACAGCGCCGCCTTGACCTCAGGCAGCCGCTCCGGCCGCACGATGGTAGTGATCAGTTTCATCGTCACCTCGGTGGCATTCTGTCCCCTAAGATACCGTATAGATTGCACGCGTGAGCGAATTCGTCTTCGGCACCCACAACGCCGCGTTCGTCCAGGCGATGTACGAGGACTACCTGCGCGATCCTGCTTCCGTAGGATCCGAATGGCGGGAACTATTTGATAACGGAAAGTTGGCGGAGCTCCCGATAATTCAGGGAGCAGGGAGCAAGGAGCAGGGAGCAGAACCAGCGCCTCCTCCTCCTGCTCCCACGCCTTCTGCTCCCCGCTCCGTGCTCCCTGCTCCCGGTGCCGTTCCGATCACCGGCCCCGCCGCCCGGCTCGTCGCCAACATGACGGATTCGCTGACGGTCCCGACGGCCACGTCGTTCCGGGACATCAGCGCCACGACCCTCGACGCGCGGCGCAAGGCGCTCAACGCTCAGCTCGCCGCGAGCGGGAAGAAGATCTCGTTCACGCACCTGATCGGCTACGCGATCGTCCAGGCCGCCAAGCGCTTCCCGGTCATGACCCACGCGTTCCAGGAAATCGAGGGGAAACCGCACCGCATCGATCCAGGCGCAATCGGGCTCGGCCTCGCCGTCGACGTGGAGAAGAAAGACGGCAGCCACGCCCTGGTCGTCCCGGTGATCAAGCACGCGGAAACGATGGATTTCGCGGCCTTCCATGCCGCCTACGAGACGCTGGTCGAAAAGGCGCGCGCCAACCGCCTGCTCCCCGACGACTTCGCCGGCGGGACGATGCAGCTCACCAATCCCGGTACGCTCGGCACCGTCGCCTCGGTCCCCCGCCTGATGAAGGGCCAGGGATCGATCATCGCGACCGGGACCATCCGCGATGTCGCAGGCGCGAAAATCGTCACGATCACGAGCACGTACGACCACCGGATCATCCAGGGCGCGGAATCGGGGATGTTTCTCCGGACGCTCGATTCCCTGCTGCAAGGAGAAGAACGGTTTTATGAGCAGGTGACGGAGAGCCTGGCGGGAGGGGAAGGGGGACGCGGGACGAGGGACGGGTCCACCACAGCGCCGCCGGCGCCTGCCCAGGCTCGAAGTACCCTTCCCCCGTCCCCCGTCCCCCTTCCCCAAGCGGATGCCGTGGGGATCGAGGACCTCAGGCATGTAGCCGCAGCGTACGCGTTGGTCAGGGCGCATAGGAATTTCGGCCATCTCGCCGCGCACCTCGACCCGTTGGGCTCGGAGCCGCCGGGCGATCCGTCGCTCGATATCGGTCGGCTCGGCCTCACGCCCGAGATCATGGCGCGGATTCCCGCCGAGGTGCTGCGCATCTATTGCCCCGGTCCCCCAAAGACGCTGGCCGAAGCCCTGCCGGCGCTGCGCGCGACGTACTGCGGCACCATCGCGTATGAAGTCGAGCACATCGGCAGCCATCAGGAGCGCCTGTGGCTGCGCCAGGTGATCGAGTCGGGCGAGCATCGCCGTCCCCTTTCGCCCGAGGGAAAGAAACAGCTGCTGGCCCGGCTCACGGCGGTCGAGTCGCTCGAACGCTTCCTTCATAAGGCATACCTCGGCCAAAAACGGTTTTCGATCGAGGGCCTCGATATGACCGTCCCGATGCTCGATTTCACGATCGAGCTCGCCGGGGCGCACGGCACCCGCAAGGCAACCATCGGGATGGCGCACCGCGGGCGGCTCAACGTGCTCGCCCATGTGGTGAACGTTCCGTATCAAACGATCCTCGCGGAGTTCGAGGGAGGCCGCCGTGAGGAGACGGCAGAATCGGAAGGGTGGAACGCCGGCACCGGTGATGTGAAATACCATCACGGCGCCGCAGGCGTGTATCGCACGACGACCGGCCAGGATGTCGCGGTCACGTTGTCGCCGAACCCCAGCCACCTCGAGTCCGTCAACCCGGTCGTGGAGGGCCGCGCCCGCGCCAATCAGACCAACCGCGCCACCCCGGACGCGCAGCATGACGTCAACATTTCGTTGCCGGTGCTGCTCCATGGTGACGCAGCGTTCGCGGGACAGGGCGTGGTCGCGGAGACGTTCAACCTCGCGCGGCTGAAGGGCTATACGACCGGCGGGACGATTCATGTGATTCTCAACAACCAGATCGGCTTCACGACCGATCCCAAGGAAGGTCGCTCCACCGATTACTCCAGCGACCTGGCCAAGGGTTTTGACGCGCCGATCATCCATGTGAATGCCGATGACGCCGAGGCGTGTCTCGCCGCGGTCCGGCTCGGGATGATGTACCGCGAGAAATTCCATGGCGATGTCGTCATCGACCTGGTCGGCTACCGCCGCTACGGCCACAACGAAGCCGACGAGCCGGCCTACACGCAGCCGCTGATGTACGAGCGCATCAAACACACACCGTCGGTCCGGCAGAAATACGCGGCGCAGCTGGCCGCCGAGGGCGTGGTGGATGCCGCGCAGGCCGACGCCGACGCGGAAGCGGCCTATCAGCGGCTGGCGGCTACACAGCAGGCGGTGAAGTCGGGCAGTGCTCAACGCACCGACGACACGCACCGCATCACGCGGCAGACCACGCCGGAGCCGGCGACCGCCGTCGCGGCGGACGTGCTGACCAAGCTGAACGGCGAGCTGCTCGCGGTACCGGACGGCTTCACCGTGCATCCCAAGCTGCAGAAACAGCTGGAGCGGCGCCGTGACGCGCTGCGAGGAGCGGACGGGGCAGGCATCGAGTGGGCACACGCCGAATCACTCGCCTTCGCGTCGTTGCTGGTCGAAGGGACGCCGATCCGGCTGACGGGTCAGGACACCGAGCGCGGCACGTTCAGCCAACGGCATCTCGTGCTGCACGACGTGAACACGGGCAACCGCCACACGCCGATGCAGCATCTTCCCGAGGCACGGGTGCCGTTCGAGCTGTATAACAGCCCGCTCTCGGAGTACGCGTGCCTGGGCTTCGAGTACGGATATGCCGTGGAGGCGCAGAACGCGCTGGTGCTGTGGGAGGCGCAGTTCGGCGATTTCGCGAACGGCGCGGAGGTCGTGATCGATCAGTTCCTGATCGCCGGGCTCGCCAAATGGGAAGAGACATCGCGGCTCACGCTGCTGCTGCCCCACGGCTACGAGGGCCAGGGGCCGGAGCACTCGAGCGCCCGTCTGGAGCGTTTCCTTGCCCTGGGCGCCGAAGGCAACATCCGCGTCGCCAACTGCACCACGCCGGCGCAGTACTTCCATCTGCTGCGGCGCCAGGCGCTGCACACCGAGGTCCGGCCGCTGGTCGTCATGACGCCCAAGAGCCTGTTGCGGCTGCCCGCCGCGACGTCGCAGCTCGACGATCTCGTGCTGGGGAAATTCCGTACGGTGCTGTGGGATCGCGACCGGACGTGGCCCGAGAAGGTGACCCGGCTGCTGCTGTGCAGCGGCAAGATCTATTACGACATCGTCGCAGCGCCGCGTCGCGCGGAGATGCCGCACGTCAAGATCGGCCGGGTGGAGCTGCTCTATCCGTTCCCGGGCGCCGAGATCGGTGAGTACGCCCGGCGCTACCCAAATCTGAAGGAAGTCGTCTGGGTCCAGGAGGAGCCGCGCAACATGGGCGCGCGCAAGTTCGTGCTTCCCAAGATTCGGGACGCGTTGCCCCAGTCGATCACCATCCTCGACGTCTCGCGCCCCGAGCGGTCGAGCCCCGCCGAGGGTTATCCTGCCGCGCACAAAGCGGAGCAGGAGCGGATCGTCGCCGCGGCATACGGAGAGTCGTAACATCCCTTACCCCGTTCTCCGCTACGTCGTACTTGGTTTGGTGGCGATCGCAGCGCTCGCAGCACTCGGCTCCTGGCTCGTCCGCACCAAGCGCCTCTCACCATTCGGCATCCTCGGCCGCACGCTCCGCTCGATCACGGATCCGATCGTGAAGCCGGTCGAGCGCCGCCTGGTGCGCATGGGCGGCAATCCGGTGCACGCCGGCGGCTGGCTCGTCGTGCTCACGGCGATTGGCGGCATCGTGTTGCTGTCGCTGGTCGGCTGGGCGATGGCGACGTTTCAGACGGCCCATGCCGCCGCGAGCCGCGGGCCCGGTGCGACGGCGGGGCTGATCATCGACCTCCTCTACAAGATCCTCTTCGCCGCACTCGTCGTCCGGGTGATCGCCGCATGGTTCGGGATGTTCCGCTACTCGCGCTGGATCCGGCCGGCCTACATCCTCACCGACTGGATCGTCGAGCCGATTCGCCGCATAGTGCCGCCGATCGGCTCCTTCGATCTGAGCCCGGTGGTCGCCATGTTTGCGCTCAGCCTGCTACGCACGATTTTCCACTCGATCCTGGGGGCCTGATGAGACTTCTGAAGTCACTCGTCAGCTTCATCGTTGGCACGATCGCGGGCGCGGTCGGCAGCAAACTGTTCGGCCCGTTCGGCGCGATACTCGGGTTTATTGCCGGAGGCGTCGCCGCGTGGTGGGTGGTACAAAAGATCGGGATTTTTGAATGATCAATGATCAATGATCATTGGACATTGATCATTCGCTCCCGGTCCTTAATACGCTCTTCCATATCGGGGAATGCGGAGCGCAGCTGCTCCAGCACGGCGCGCGCCGAATCGGGCTTCCCGAGCCCAACGTAGGCATCGGCCTTCAGGAAACCCACGCGGAGCCGCAGCCGGCGATCATCCGCTGCGACGTTGACCTGCGCCAGCGCCGTCAACGCCGCCCGGCCGTCGTTCTTGTCGCGCACCAATGATTCGATCGCGAATAGCCGCACGTTCGTGTCGCCGGGGAATCGCCGCGCCAGCTCGCCGAACAGCTCCGCGGCGCGCGCCGAGTCGTGCCGCGCCCGCGCGGCTTGCGCCGCCTGATACAGACCGGCGAGGTACAGTCGGCTGACGTCCGCGGTGTCACCCGAACGCGTCCCGACCCCGCCCGCGTAGCTGTACACGATGTCGCCGCCGTGCTCGGCGGCCTCGAACAACGGGTAGCAACCGATGAGTCCGACTATCGCCGATCCCCACAGCGCGCCGCGGGCTTTGTCGAGGCGACCTCTCCTGGTCAGTATCAGCGCCGCAATCTCGATCGCGCCGACGATGAGAAAGATGTTACGGGTGCGCTCGCCCCATTCTTCGTGCTCGCCGACTGCGTTCCGGGCTCCCGGAATGCGCTCCACCGGCCCGTGCGCATCGGTCCCCGAATGCACGGCGAGGAGCGCCGCTACCGCGCCGGCAAGGATCAGGGTCGCCGCCGCGGGCCCGGTAAAAGGCGCGCGGCCGGTGAGTGAGATCCAGCGGAAGGTCACGCCGACGACGAGCAGCGCGATCGCGAAGTGGACGATGATGGGGTGATACGCGCCGATATTGGGCATATCGGAATGTCCAATGATCAACGAAAAATGTCCAATGACCATTGGTCACTGGACATTGATCATTCGCCCGGCGGGCGCCGCTAACGGGGTCGAATGGCGTCGCGCACGATGTCGTCGACCGCGAACTTGATGAACTCCGTGCGTTTGTCGCGCCGGCGCTGGCTTTCGGCGCGCACGTCCGCGAGGCGTCGCTCGATGTCAGCAATCTCCCGCGCGCGCAGCTGGTCCTCGAGATCGAAGTGCTGCGAGATGAGGGTCTCGATCTGCTTGCGGATGGCCGGGCGATTGGGTTCGGACGCCGTTCGATAGGCACGTTGCTGAGCGCGCGCATTGGCTTCCAACCCGAACATCTTGCCGACAAGCTGCGCGCGAAGGCTGTCGCGCTGGCTCAGCTTCTGAACCATGTCGAACTGGACCGTGAGCTGCGCGACCTCCATCCAGTATTGGTCTTGCGCCGGCGGCTCCGAGACGGGGTCCACCACCACGATCGGCTGATTGTACACGCGATTAATCTGCTCTCGGAGCGAGTCGAGCCCCTTCACCCGCTCGGGAGCGACCAGCATCAGGAATGCGCGGGCGGCGGCTTCCGCTTCTCGCGGCCGCTGCTGCACGATTTGCTGCACCTGCATCTGCATCGCCTGTGGATTCGGCACGTCCTGCGCCGCGCCGGCTGACGCGGCCAGGAAACCGATCACACCAATCACACCACTAATTCGGCAGGCCATAGTACCGCTCCCGTTCCAGTCGAGTGAGTTGTACGTCGATATCCACCATCGCCCTGTCCGTCACATATCCAGCCGTCGCCGACCACGTCGTCGTGGACGTCCAGTGCTGGGCCGGATCGCGAGTGGGACCCGGCCTCGCCATAACCACACCCGCGAGCGCTGCGGCTGCGGCCAGCGCGATCCAGATCCTCGCCGAGCCCCGGCGCGCCGGCAGCGCGTCGTCCAGCGCCAGGCGCCCCCGCTCGAGCCCCGCGAGCTGTGCCTGGCAAGCAAGACACGTGGCCACATGCGCCTCGATCTGACCGGCAGCCGGTTCGGGCACCTCGCCGTAGGCGAGGAGCAGCAGCTCGTCGTTCGTTGGGTGGTTCATCGGTAATCCTCCAAAGCCGCACCGATCCGCAGGAGAGCAGCGCGCATTTGCGTAAGCACCGTGCCCAGAGGTCGTCCGAGCCGGTCCGCGATCTGCTGAAACGTGAGCCCACCGCTGTGTCGTAGCTCGACCACTTCACGCTGAGCGGCAGGTAATTCGCTCACCGCCCGGCGGACCGCCACGCGCAGCTCACCTTCCAGCAATCGCGCGTCGGCGGGCGGCGCGAGCGGCGGTTCGTCCGCCCGCATGACGAGCGCGGCCCGCCGGCGCACCATTTCTTTGCGCAAATGGTCGTGCCACACATTCGCCGCGACGCGAAACAGATAAGCCCGCGCGTTGCCGTTCAGCGACAGCCGCGGGGCCGCGGTTACCAGCCGGGCGGCGACTTCTTGGAGAAGGTCCGCGGTCACATCATCGTCGCGGCAGCGCGCGCCCAGGAAGTTCCGGAGCGCCGGCGTGTGCTCCGCCAGGAGCTCATCGGCCGCGACATTGCGCAGGGGGGGCGACATGTGTATCTAAGAGTACGCGCCAATCAATCGATTATTTTCCATAGAGGGTTCGTGGCGATTTGCGGCGTATTGCGGCCACGTTAAAAAAACCGCTAAAAAGCCGAGGTTCTGCCTGCCGACATTCCGAGATCTCATTGCCGACGGCCGTGTCCACGTCTTCGACGGGGCCATGGGCACGATGCTGTACGCCAAAGGCTTCTTCCTCAACGTCTGCTACGACGAGCTCAACCTCAAGCAACCGCGGCTGGTGCAGGAAGTGCACGCGGAATACGTGCGGGCGGGCGCGGAAATCCTCGAGACCAACACCTTCGGCGCCAATCCGCTCAAGCTCAACAGCTATGGCCTGGCGGACGAGACCGAGAAGATCAACCGCACCGCCGCCGAGCTGGCGCGGGCGGCGGCGGGTGGCAAGGCCAGTGTCGTTGGCGCCATCGGGCCGCTGGGCATCCGCATCGAGCCGTTCGGCCCCACGTCACAAGCCGAAGCCGAGGCGGTGTTCGCGCGACAGGTGCAGGGGCTGCTCGCGGGCGGCGTGGATGGCTTCATCCTCGAGACGTTCAGCGACATGGACGAAATCCACGCGGCGCTGCGCGCGGTCCGCTCTCTGTCGGACTTGCCGGTCGTCTGCCAGATGACGGTCGGGACGGACGGGCTGACGTACTACGGCACCGATCCCGAGACGTTCACCAAGCAGCTCACCGCGTGGGGCGCCGACGTCATCGGCGTGAACTGCTCGGTGGGCCCCGCGGGCGTGCTCGAAGCCGTCGAGAAGATCGTCAAGGCGACCGACAAGCCGATTTCTGGGCAGCCGAACGCCGGCCTCCCCAAGGACGTGGGCGACCGCAAGATCTATCTCGCGTCACCGGAGTACATGGCGAGCTACGCGCGCCGCATGATCGAGGCGGGCGCGCGCTTCGTCGGCGGCTGCTGCGGCTCGACGCCCGAGCACATCAAGAAGATCCGCGACTACGTGGCGAGCGTGGTGCCGCGCCAGCCGAGCGTCGTCGTGTCGCGTACCGCGGTGCAGGCGCCCGCGGGGGTGACGCCCGTTCCGCTCGCCGAGCGGTCGCGGTGGGGCGCGAAGCTGGC
>WNFW01001159.1_pt1 | contig 17658 bp, 18 predicted proteins | sample 5400131 | NCBI WGS metagenome assembly WNFW01 (sample SAMN13153362, study PRJNA577476) | soil metagenome | isolation source: 20 cm soil or saprolite under grassland replicate 1 | place: USA:California | collected 2016-06-15 | reverse complement strand
ACGAGGCCGCCGACGTGGTGCTCGAGCAGGCGACCCAGGTCATGGCCGACATGGTGACCGGGGCGCACCCGCAGCCACCGCAAAAGACCGCGCGCGCCAGTTAGGAGCGGGCCAGCGCCGCAGCCTGCGGGCGCCGCATGCGCGCGCGCCCGGTGAGCGGCGTTTCAGCGCAGCAGGATCCGGAACAGGTCCCAGGTGTCCTCGGCGAGCACGTTCGGCAGCGACGCATCGGCCCGCGGCCCCGCCGCCGGCAGCACGTCGCCTTCGGTGAACGCGAGCGAGTTCGGCGCCGGCGAGGTGTCGGTTTCGCCGCGGTAGCGCGCCACGCGCTGCAGCCTCTCGCTGCGGGCGCGGATCTCCTGGGTAACACCCTCGCGCGCGCTGATCAGAGTGTGCGCGCGCGCGATCTGGCCCATCAACAGCACGCATTCCCTGGGCGAGCCGTAGTCGTCGGCGGTCTCACGGCGGGCGATCGCCTCGCGCGCCAGCGTCAGCATCGGGGCCTTGAGTGGCAGCAGGCGCAGGCATAGCGCTTCCGCATAGGCGATGGCGGTGAGATTGATCGCGCGCCGCGCCGGCAGCGTCAGTCCCGGAAACCCCGGTGTGGCCTCGCCGGCGATTTCCTCGAGCCCGAGCTGCGCCTCGCCGAGTGACACCCCGGCGCTCACCACCGCCGCTGCGGCGGCGCCGATGCGCCGCTGCAGCGCGCGGCGCTTGAAGTAGTGCCAGACGCGGGTGAGCGCCGCCCGCTCCTTTTCCACTGCCGCAAGCTGTGCGGTGGCCTGCTCGTGCAGCCCCTGGGCTGCGCGCAACACGCCCTCGGCGCCCGGGCGGCGGGCGAACTGGCGGCGATTGTGCTGGGCCAGGTGTGCGCGCCGCTCGCGCTCCTCCTGCTGCCGCACCAGATCGGCGACCATTTGGCTGATGAGCTCGCGGCCCGTCTGCCACAGGCGGCGCAGCTGATAGAACACCAGCGCCGGGTAAGCGGTCTCGGCGGCGCCCAGGCGCCCCTCGAGCGTATTGAGCATGTCCTGCACGCGCTGGGTGGCACCTTCCTGCTGCTTGAGCAGGTCCTTGAGGCGGAAGGTCTCCTCCTGCAGCCCGCCGTAGGCCTTCTTGAGCTCGGCGCGGTTGCGAAACAGCGCCAGCACCCGGTGGTCCTCATCATCGGGTTGGCCATCCGGGCGGAGGCTGAGCTTGAGAAAGCCGAGTTGACGCAGCGCCTTCATGAGGGTATCGGCGGCCGACCGCCCCCGCTCATGCGCCGGCTTCGGGCTCCGTGCTGGATGAGAAGCGATGACCTCGCTCCACGCAGTATTCCAGCCACTTATTTAACATCATGTTGCGCGCCCAACGCTGATCCAGTTCACGCTCCGCGCGAGTGCGCAGCGAGCGCAGCAGCGGCTGACTGTGAACCGCGGCCCATTGCCGCGCCTCGACCAGGTGCGCGTCATGGTAGATGCGCACCTGCATGTCGGGGTACGGCAGGGAGCCGTGCATATGGGGCAGCAGGTAGGTCAGATTCACTGTACTGGTGTACGGGGAGCGCTCGGTCACGGTGAGAACGAGGTCACAATCCCCACGCACGCTGGACCGGTACCGGCCGGTGAGCGCCGTCAGCTTTCCGGCCAGCCAGCCGAAGCGTATGAAGTTGCTCTCGTACAGTCCCATGAGCGCGACGAAGCTGCGCGGCCGCGCGCGCCACGAAACCGGGGTCTGTGTGTCAGTGAGCAGCACGCGCCGACTATAACGCACAAGGCCTGGCCTGCAAGCCGATCGCGGCGCGAATTTGTCGCTGCCGGCGCCCGGCCGGCGCTTGCAATTTTCGTGCGACCTGACACGCGCGCCGCGAGTCGTGCAACAATATGCAGCTTGCGGGCGCGGGCGCTACGGGCGCAACCGCCGCTCGATGCCGCTGGTGTTCAGAATGCGGCTGGCGATCTCCTCGATGGAGCACTCGGTGGTATCGAGCCACGGCAGCGCGTAGCGCGCGAACAGCGCCTCCGCGGCGCGCAGCTCGTACTGCACCTGCTGCTGCGAGGCGTAGCGGCTGTCCGGGCGGCGCTCGGTGCGGATCTGCTGCAGCCGCTCCGGTTTGATGGTCAGCGCATAGAGCTTGGAGCGGAACGGCTCCAGTCGCGGCGGCAGTCTGCCGGCTTCGAGATCGTCCTCGGTGAGCGGATAGTTGGCGGCGAACACCCCGTATTGCAGCGCCAGATACAGGCAGGTCGGAGTCTTGCCGACCCGCGATACTCCGACCAGCACCACATCGGCGAGCGCGTAGTCGCCGCCGCTGCCGTCGTCGTTGGCGAGCGCGAAGTTGGTGGCGTTGATGCGCGTCGTGTATGCGGCGAGATCGGCCATGCCGTGCGCCCGGCCGGCGCGGTGCGTCGAGCGCGTGTCGAGCTCGCGCTCGAGCGGACCGACAAACGTCGAGAACAGATCCAGGAACAGGGCATTCGCCGCCACGACGATCTCGCGCAGCTCGTCCTGCACCAGCGTGCTGAACACGATCGGCCGCAGGCCCTCCTCCTCGGCCGCGTGGTTGATGCGCCGGACGGCCTCCTGCGCCTTGTCAACGCTCGACACAAATGGCAAAGTCAGCGGGCGAAATTCCAGCCCCTCGAACTGCGTCATGAGACTGTGGCCCAGTGTTTCCGCAGTCACACCCGTCTGGTCCGAGACGAAAAATACCGTTCGACGGCTCACGGCGCGAGTGTCCTCTCCGGGCTGGTGCGAGCGGTGAACAGTGTTTCACCCGGGGCGCGCGCCGGCAAGCGCCAGGCGTCGACCTGCAGGAGCGTTCTTGAAAGCCTACGTCATCCCCTTCGAGCAGCTGACGATGCGCGACGTGGAGACGGTCGGCGGCAAGAACGCCTCGCTCGGGGAGATGATCGGCTCGCTCGCCAGGCTCGGCGTGCAGGTGCCCGGCGGGTTCGCCACCACCGCGCACGCCTACCGCGAGTTCCTCGAACAGGGCGGGCTGGCCGCGCGCATCCGCGCCGAGCTCACCGAGCTCGACGTCGATGACGTGGCGCGGCTCGCCGCCACCGGAGCGCGCATCCGTCAGTGGATTCTCGCCACCCCCTTTCCGCCCGCCCTGACGGCGGCGGTGAGCGCACAGCTGCAGCGCATGAGCGCGGGCGGCGATCTGGCCGTGGCGGTACGCTCCTCGGCGACCGCCGAGGATCTGCCCGAGGCCTCCTTCGCCGGCCAGCAGGAGAGCTTCCTCAACGTGCGCGGCGAGGCTGAAGTGCTCAAGGCGATGCACGAGGTGTTTGCCTCGCTGTTCAACGACCGGGCGATCTCCTACCGCGTACATCAGGGGTTCGATCACGCCGCGGTGGCCTTGTCGGCCGGCGTGCAGCACATGGTGAGGAGCGACCTGGGCGCGAGCGGCGTCATGTTCACGCTCGACACCGACTCGGGCTTTCGCGAGGTGGTGCTCATCACCGCCGCGTGGGGCCTGGGCGAGACCGTGGTCCAGGGCGCCGTCAATCCCGATGAGTTCTACGTCTACAAACCCGCGCTGCGCGCCGGCAAGCTCGCGATCCTGCGCCGCAACCTCGGCGCCAAGGCGGTGAAGATGGTGTACGCGCCGGCGGGCTCACCCGCGCGCGTGCAGACGCTGGCGGTGCCGCCGGCGGACCGGCGCCGCTTCTGCCTGAGCGACGCCGATATCGTCACGCTGGCGCGCCAGGCGCTGATCATCGAAGAGCATTACGGCCGGCCGATGGACATCGAGTGGGCGCGCGACGGCGCCTCGGGCGCGATCCTCATCCTGCAGGCGCGGCCCGAGACGGTGCAGAGCCGCGTCGGCCGTACCATTCAGCGTTACGCTCTCAAGGGCCGCTCGCGGGTGCTGGCCACCGGCCGCAGCATCGGCCAGCGCATCGGCGCCGGAGCCGCGCGCGTCATCCGCGACGCGGGCGAGATGGCGCGCGTGCAGAGCGGCGAGGTGCTGGTCGCCGACATGACCGATCCGGACTGGGAGCCGGTCATGAAGCGCGCCGCCGCGATCGTCACCAACCGCGGCGGCCGCACCTGTCACGCGGCCATCATCGCGCGCGAGCTGGGGATCCCCGCGGTGGTCGGCTGCGGCGATGCCACGCAACGCATCCGCGAGGGACAGGACGTGACCGTGTCGTGCGCCGAGGGCGACACCGGGCACGTGTACGAAGGGCTGTTGCAGTTCGAACGCAGGCAGATCGAGCTCGATGCGCTGCCGCCGATCCCGGTCAAGATCATGATGAACGTCGGCAACCCCGAGCGCGCCTTCGATTTCGCCAACATCCCGCACCGCGGCGTGGGGCTCGCGCGGCTCGAGTTCATCATCAACCGCATGATCGGCGTGCATCCGCGTGCGCTGCTCGAGTTCGACCGCCTGGACGGGGAGCTGCAGGAGCAGATCCGCGCGCAGATGGCCGGGTATTCCACCCCGGTAGACTTCTACGTGGAGAAGCTCGCCGAGGGGATCGCGCAGATCGCCGCGGCGTTCGCCCCCGAGCCGGTCATCGTGCGGCTCTCGGACTTCAAGTCCAACGAGTACGCCAACCTCATCGGCGGCAGCCGCTACGAACCGCAGGAGGAGAACCCGATGCTGGGCTTCCGCGGCGCCGCGCGCTACGTCGACGAGGCCTTCCGCCCCTGCTTCGAGCTCGAGTGCCGGGCGCTCAAGCGGGTGCGCGAGGCCATGGGCCTCACCAACGTGCAGGTCATGGTGCCGTTCGTGAGGAGCGTCGCCGAGGCGCGCCAGGTCACGGCACTGCTCGCGCACAACGGCCTGCAACGCGGCGCGCAGGGGCTCAAGGTGATCATGATGTGCGAGCTGCCCACCAACGCGCTGCTCGCCGAGCAGTACCTCGAGCACTTCGACGGCATGTCCATCGGCTCGAACGACATGACACAGCTCACCCTGGGACTGGACCGCGACTCGGCGATCATGGCGGGCCACTTCGACGAGCGTGACGAAGCGGTGCGCAAGCTCCTGGCGATGGCGATCAGCGCCTGCCGCAAACACGGCAAGTACGTCGGCATCTGCGGCCAGGGGCCGTCGGATCACCCCGACCTGGCGCGCTGGCTGCTCGATCAGGGCATCGAGAGCATGTCCCTCAACCCCGATACGGTGGTGGAGACCTGGCTGTTCCTCGCCCAGGCGCCGGCGCCCGGCCGGGCCTCCTGACACCCGCGGCGCGCACCTGCGCGCACTGCGGCGCAGCGCCGTGGCGCACGCGCATCGCGGCTACGCGCGCGACAGATCCCGGAGCTTCGCCTCGGAGGCGGCGCGATCCTTGTCGTCGAACGGCTCGATGTCGACGTGCTCGAGCGTGGCGCGCTCGAGGCAGCGCACGTTGACGCTGTAGCCGTCGGGATTGGAGCGTGGCACGTAGAAGGACTTCACGCCGCAGCGGCGGCAGAACAGATGCCGCGCAGTGCCGGTGTTGAAGCGGTATTCGCTCAGGCTCTCCGCCCCGCGCAGCAGCCGGAAGCGCGTGCGCGGCACGATCAGGTGCAGGTAGCCGCTCATGCGGCAGATCGAGCAGTTGCACTCGCTCGCCGTGAGGCGCGCCGGCGCATCCACCTCGAAGGCAACCGCGCCGCAATGGCAGCCGCCGCGATGCGTCACCAGCGGCACGGTCTCAGGCGCTCCCGCTGCCGGCGTAAGCCGGCGCGAACAACCACGCGCGGTAGTGCCGCAGCTCGCGGATCGATTCGTGGATATCCGCGTGCGCGAGGTGGGTCCCCTGCTTGACGAAACTCTCGGCCACCGCCGGCGCCCAGCGGCGCGCCAGCTCCTTCAGCGTGCTGACGTCGAGATTGCGGTAGTGGAAGAAGTGTTCGAGCTCGGGCATGCAGCGCGCGAGAAAGCGACGGTCCTGGCAGATGCTGTTGCCGCACATCGGCGAGCTGCCGGCATTGACCAGCGGCGCGAGGAACTCGAGCGTGCGCTGCTGGGCCTCGGCGACGCTGGTGCGGCTCGCGCGCACCCGCGCCAGCAGGCCCGAGGAGCTGTGCTGGCGCTGATTCCAGTCGTCCATGCGCGCGAGCACCTCATCGGGCTGATGGATGGCGAGCACCGGGCCATCGGCGATGAGCTCCAGATCCCGGTCGGTCACCACGGTGGCGATCTCGATGATCGAATCGGTGTCGGGCTTCAGACCCGTCATCTCCAGATCGATCCAGACCAGATAGTCGCCGCTCGGCATGGCGCGTGGGTAGTGATAGCGTGTCTTGACCGCGCAACAGGCAATCCGAGTGTAGCAGACGACCGCTCACCCGCCGCATGAAGCAGACTCTGGTAGGACGCGTGATCGCCAGCTTCGGCCGGCACCTGCTGGTGCGCGAGCCCGGCGGCCGGGAAGTGCGGGCGCGTCCGTTCGGGCGCTCCCTCACCGTAGTGTGCGGCGATGAGGTGCGCTGCCGCCTCGATGCACGCCACGATGAGGTGCACGTGGTGGAAGTGCTGCCGCGGCGCACGGCGCTGTATCGCGCCAACCTGCGCGGCGGCGCCGAACCGGTGGTGGCCAACCTCACGCGGCTGCTGGTGGTGCTCGCGCCGCTCCCGGCACCGGACCTGTTCATCGTGGACCGCTACCTGGCTGCGGCCACCGCCGCCGGACTCGCCGCAACCCTCATCGTGAACAAGAGTGACCTCGGCATCGACGCGGCGCTTACCGCCGAGCTCGCGGTGTACCGCGCCGCCGGCTACGACGCCGTCACCTGCTCGGCCGAAAGCGGCAGCGGGGTTGGGCAGCTGCGTGCCCTCCTCACGCCCGGCGCGGTGGCCGCCCTGGTCGGACAATCCGGGGTCGGCAAGTCCTCGCTCGTGCAGTGCCTCGTGCCGCAGGCGCAGGTCGCGATCGGCGCACTGGTGCGTGCGGAGGATGGACGGCACACCACCACCGCCGCGCGCCTGTTCGATCTGCCACACGGCGCCGCGCTGATCGACTCCCCGGGGGTGCGCGACTTTGCGCCCGCCGCCGCGGCACTCGATGAGCGCACCCTCGGCTTCGTGGAGGTGGAACGCCTGGCTCCCGGGTGCCGTTTCAGCGATTGCCGCCACCTGCGCGAGCCGGGATGCGCGGTGCGCGCGGCAGCCGCGGGCGGTGCGCTGCATGCGCGCCGCTACGAGAGCTACCGGCGGCTGCGCCGCCTGCGCGAGGAGCGCTAACTGACCGACTGCCGCCCGGCGAGCGCGTGCGCCAGCGTGCCGCCGTCGACGTACTCGAGCTCGCCCCCGACCGGCACGCCGTGGGCGATGCGAGTGGCGCGGATGCCGCGCCGCGCGGCCAGCTCACCGAGGAAATGGGCCGTCGCCTCGCCCTCGACCGTGGAGTTGGTGGCCAGGATCAGCTCGCGCACCCCGCCCTGCGCCAGGATCGCCTCGAGCTCGCGCACGCCGAGCTGCTCGGGGCCGATGCCATCGAGCGGCGACAGGTGCCCCATGAGCACGAAGTAGCGGCCACGGTAGCTGCCGGAGGACTCGATCGCGACCACGTCGGCGGGCGACTCGACCGCGCACAGCAGCGCTGCGTCGCGCTGCGGCGCGGCGCAGATCGCGCACAACTCCCCTTCGGTGAGCATGCGGCAGCGCCGGCAGCGGGCCACGGATTGCAGCGCCGCATCGAGCGCCTCGGCCAGCGCACGCGCCCCTGGCCGGCCCTCCTGCAGCAGGTGGAACGCCATGCGCTGCGCAGTCTTGGGCCCGACTCCGGGCAGGGTGTGCAGCGCGTCGATCAGGCGGGCGAGATGCGGCGAATGCTTCATCGCGCGCGCTTCAAAAGGGCAGCTTCATTCCCGGCGGCAGCTGCAGTCCCGCGGTCAGGCTCGCCATCTTCTGCTGCACGCGCGCCTCGACCTTGTGCACGGCGTCGTTGGTCGCGGCCGCGATCAGATCCTCGAGCATCTCGCGGTCCTCGCCACTGATCGCGGGCTCGATCTGCACGCGCTTCACTTCGTGGCGGCCGCTCATGGTGACCTTCACCATGCCGCCGCCGGCTTCGCCGACCACCTCGATGGTGCCGATCTCGGCCTGGGCCTTCTGCATGTTCTCCTGCATCGCCTGGGCCTGCTTCATCAGGTCGTCGAAGTTGCCTCGCATGAGAGTCACTGCCTGTCAGGCGCGCGCGCCCGGATTGGACCTGGAGTCATTTTACCGGACGCACGCTCTCGGGCAGCACCGTCGCACCAAAGCGCTCGCGCAGCCCCTGCACGCCGGGGTCGGCCTCGAACGCGCGCCGTGCGGCTGCCAGCTCCTGCTCGGAGACGCGCCGCGCGAGAAGCGCCGGCGTCTCGGCGCCCGCACCCCCGGCCTGAAACTCCAGCCGCACCGGCTCGCCGTAGTAGCGCGACAGCGCCTGGGCCAGCTTTTCCTCCTGCGCCGGCGTGCGCACCGGCTGGTTGCGTGCATCTACGCCCAAGCGCACGAGCGCGCCCTGGCGGCCGAGGAACACGCAGTGGCTGGCGAGCTGGCGCGCCGCGCCCGAGAGCTCCAGCGCGTTCACGATACTCGCCCAGGGGTCGGCGGCGCCTGCCGCCTCGGCAGGACTGCCGGCGCCGGTGGGGCCGCCGGCCCCGGGAGCGCTGCCGGCACCCGCAGCGCTCGCCGCCGCGCGCGCCGCGGGCTCCGCGGCCGGCGTACGCGTCACGCCGGACTCGCCCGCCGGGCGGAAGGCGATCATCCGCAGCAACGTCATCTCGAAGCCGGTGCGCGGCTCGGGAGCGAGCCCGAGATCGCGTCGGCCGATGATCGCGGTCTGATAGAACAGCTGCACGTCCTCGGCGCTGAGGGCGCGCGCGAGCCGCTCGAGCAACTCGGGGGTGTACAGCTCATCGCCCTCGTAATCGCTCACCGCCTGGCGCAGCCCGATGCGCACCAGGAGCGAGGCGAGCTCATCGAGCACCTGCGCGTAATCGGGCGCGAACTCCTCGAGCGACTGCGCGCAGCGCACCAGGGCGGTGGTGTCGGCGGCCGCCAGCAGCTCCACGATGCGCACCACGTGATCGCGCGAGATCGTGCCCAGCATGGCGCGCGCCTGTGCCTCGCCCGCCTGCCCGCCGCCGAACGCGATCAGCTGATCCAGGAGCGACAGCGCGTCGCGCATGCTGCCGTCGGCCGCCTGCGCCACCAGCTTCAGGCCCGCGGCGTCGAACCCCACCCCCTCCTGCTCGAGAATCCGGCGCATGTGAGCCGCGATGTCCGCGACCGGCAGCCGTTTCAGGTTGAACTGCAGGCAGCGCGACAGCACGGTCACGGGCAGCTTCTGCGGATCGGTGGTCGCGAGCAGGAACTTCACGTGCGGCGGCGGTTCCTCGAGGGTCTTCAGCAGCGCGTTGAACGAGTGGGCCGAGAGCATGTGCACCTCGTCGATGAGGTACACCTTGTAGCGGCCGCGCGCCGGGGCGTACTGCACGTTATCGAGCAGCTCGCGAGTGTCGTCCACCTTGGTGCGCGAGGCGGCATCCACCTCGATGAGATCCGGGAAGCGGCCGGCGTCGATCTCGCGGCAGCTCGCGCATTCACCGCACGGCTCGGCGGTGACGCCCGTCTCGCAGTTGAGGCACTTGGCGAGGATCCGCGCGATGGTCGTCTTGCCGACGCCGCGCGTGCCGGTGAACAGGAACGCGTGATGCACGCGTCCGCTCTCGAGCGCGTTCACGAGCGCACGCCGCACGTGCTCCTGGCCAATCAACTCAGAGAATGTCTTCGGGCGCCATGTGCGCGCCAGTGCTGTGTAGCTCATGAACGGTCCCAAAATGCGCGAGCGTTGGAGGCGGCCCGCACCAGCTCAAGCTCCGGCACCCGACATCGCCGCTGCCGCTGCTGCCTTCCGGCCCTGACGGGGTTCACGACTGGTCGTCGCGGAGAAACCGATGCGGGCCACCATAGTCACGCCACTCGTGCCGTGCCGGTGGCGGGAGCCGCTGAACTAAATCATGCTGCACCCGGCGAGCACCATGCACGACTGTTTATCATCATTTGGCGGAGAGGGTGGGATTCGAACCCACGAACACCCGTTGAGATGTTACTGGAATTCCAGTCCAGCGCCTTAGACCGCTCGGCCACCTCTCCAATCAATTACTTACGCATCAGGCCTGCCGCGGCGGCGCGGGCTGGCGGGTCTTGAACGGCGGCGGCTCATCCAGACACGGCTCCCTGCCCTTGCGAGCCGGAGGCGCCGGCTCGGTGAGCGCCGGTATGCGCAGCGCGCTGCTGGTCTCGGGGGCATCGAGTCCGGCGGGAACTTTGAGCGGTGCAACGCTCTTCGCGCCCATGTACGCCTGCGGCGCGTGACAGGACTTGGCCCGCAACGCGTGGCAAGCGCACAGCGCCAGCAGCAGCGGTGCGAGCCAAACAATTGCGCTAACAGACTTCACTCATGAACCTCGTTCGCTTTCGCAAAGCCGCGCTACGCGCACTTCAGGGCAACGCGCCCGCCGCGCGCGCAGCCGCCCGCACGCCTGCCTGATACTGCGCCGCCAATGGCGTGAGCGGTAATCTTATCCCGGTCGCGATCAGACCCATCTGCGCCAGCGCCCACTTCACCGGGATCGGATTCGCCTCCACAAACAGCTCACGGTGCAGGGCGCTCAAGCGCTCATCGAGCCGCTGCGCCCCGGTGCCGTCCCCGGCCAGCGCCGCGGCCACCATCTGCGCCATCGGACGCGGAGCCACGTTGGCGGTGACCGAGATTACCCCGCGCGCGCCCGCGGCGATGCTCGCGCGCGCAGTGGCGTCATCGCCGCTCAGAACCACGAAGTCCCTGCCGCAGCTGTCGATGAGCTCGCGCACGCGCGGCGCTTCCGGCACCGCCTCCTTGACGCCGACGATTCCGGCAACCTTCGCCAGGCGCGCCACCGTCGCCGGTTTCATATCGACCGCCGTGCGCGCCGGAACGTTGTACAACAGTAGCGGCTTGCGCGCGGCCGCGGCTGCCGCGGCGAAGTGCAGGTACAGTCCCTCCTGCGTCGGCCGGTTGTATGCCGGGGTCACGAGCAGCAGCCCGTCGATGGGCAACTGCGACAGCCAGCCGACCCGCTCCACGGTGTCCGCGGTGCTGCTGGTGCCCGCGCCGGCGATCACCGCGACACGCCCGCCCAGCTGCGCGCACGCGCGCTGCGTCAGCTCGCGCAGCTCCGCGTCGCGCAACGTCGCCGACTCGCCGGTCGTGCCGCCGACGACGATGCCGTTGGTGCCGTTCGCCAGGTGGAACTCGAGCAGGCGCGCCCAGGCTTCCAGATCGACCGCGCCGTCGGGTCGCATGGGAGTGACGATGGCAACCAGGCTGCCTGAAAACATGAGACCTGCATGCGTTGCGCGGGGAGCGTCTGATGTTACGAGTGACGCTTGCGTCTAAGCAAGCCTCAAAGCGCGCGCCGGCCCGCCAGGGTCGCAACCCGCCCCCGCTCCCGGTACACTCAAAGCCGGGCGAATCGCCAGCAGAACACCCGCCACCCACAGATGAAGCAGCACCTGGCCGTTTCGGCGATCGGCAGCGACCGCACGGGGATGGTTCATGAGCTGACCCGCGTAATCAGCGAGTCCGGCGGCAACATCAGCGAAAGCCGCATGGCGAACCTCGGCACGGAATTCGCGATGTTGTTGCTGGTGTCGGGCAACTGGCACGCGCTGGCGAAGCTGGAAACCGAGCTCAAGCGTCTCGCCGAGACCAGCAACCTCAGCATTCACCTGAAGCGCACCGAGCCGCGCACGCCGCGCACCGACATGCTGCCGTACTCGATCGACGTGGTATGCCTCGATCAGAGCGGCATCGTCTCGGGGCTGTCGGGCTTCTTCGCCACGCGCGGGATCGACATCGCCGAAGTCTCGACCCGCAGCTACCCGGCCGCGCATACCGGCGCACCCATGTTCGCGGTGCAGATGATCGTCAACGTCCCGAGCCGCATTCACGTGGCGCACCTGCGCGAAGAGTTCATGGAATTCTGCGATTCGCTCAACCTCGACGCCATTCTCGAACCGGTCAAGTCCTGAAAAAGTGATGACTACGATCACGCAGCGCGGCCTCTATGAACCCGGTCCCACCGCCGCTTCGGGCGAGTCACGGGAAATGAAGCCCCAGCCGCGCGCCGGCCGGCGCCTGTTCGTACTGGACACCAACGTGCTCATGCACGATCCGACCGCGATCTTCCGCTTCGAGGAGCACGACGTATATCTGCCCATGGTGGTGCTCGAGGAGCTCGACGCGCACAAGAAGGGCCTGTCGGAAGCCTCGCGCAACGTGCGCCAGGTGAGCCGCTTCCTGGACGACATGATGCGCGACGCCACCAAGGAGCAGATCGACCGCGGCCTGCAGCTGCCCAGCGGCTACTCGGGCAACCACGGCAAGAAACCCTCCAGCGGGCGGCTGTTTTTCCAGACGCGCCAGCTGCCGAGCGTGCTGCCGGACGGCCTGCCGGGGCAAGGCGCCGACAATGCCATCCTCGCGCAGGTGCTGGCGCTGCAGAACGAGCACCAGGACGAGCGCGTCATTCTCGTTTCCAAGGACATCAACCTGCGCATCAAGGCGGCGGTGCTCGGCGTGCACGCCGAGGACTACTACAGCGACAAGACCCTCGAGGATGCCGACATCCTCTACAGCGGCATGACGGCGCTGCCGGCGGACTTCTGGGAGCGGCACGGCAAGGACATGCGCTCGTGGAAGGAAGCCGACCGCACCTTCTATGAAATCACCGGCCCCGCGGTACACGACTGGCAGCCGAACCAGGGAGTGTTCGAGGACGTCCCGGAAGGCATCGAGGGCCTGGTGCGCAAGATGAGCGGCGATACCGCCACCGTCGAGCTGACGCGCGACCATCGCAACGAGCGCCACAATGTCTGGGGCGTCACGGCGCGCAACCGTGAGCAGAACTTCGCGCTCAACCTGCTGATGGATCCGGAAATCGACTTCGTCACGGTGCTCGGGCCAGCCGGCACCGGCAAGACGCTGCTGGCGCTCGCCGCCGGCCTCATGCAGACGCTGGAAACCAACCGCTTCGTGGAAATCATCATGACGCGCGTGACCATCCCGCTCGGCGAAGACATCGGCTTCCTGCCCGGCACCGAGGAGGAGAAGATGGAGCCGTGGATGGGTGCGCTCATCGACAATCTCGAGGTGCTCACCGGGTCCCAGGAGGGAGGCAACTGGGGCCGCGCGGCCACCAACGACCTGTTGCGCAACCGGATCAAGATCCGCTCGCTGAACTTCATGCGCGGGCGCACCTTCCTCAACCGCTTCCTGATCCTGGACGAGGCGCAGAACCTCACGCCGAAGCAGATGAAGGCGCTGATCACCCGCGCCGGCCCTGGCACCAAGCTCGCCTGCCTCGGCAACATCGCCCAGATCGATTCGCCCTACCTTACGGAGATGACCTCCGGTCTCACCTATGCCGTGAATCGCTTCCGCGGCTGGCCGCATTCCGGGCATGTCACCCTGGTGCGCGGGGAGCGCTCGCGGCTGGCCGATTTCGCCTCGGACATCCTCTAGGTGTACGCTGCAGTGCGTCTCGCAGAGCGTCTTTGTAAGCCTCTGTAAACCTGGGGAAACTCCTGACCGCCATCGGCGGTCAAAGTGCGATCATGCGCCGTCTGCTTCCGGCCCTCGCGGCCGCCCTCCTCAGCCTCGCCGGCGTCGCGTTCGCGGACGACCCGCCGTCGACGCCGCTGATCCTGAGCACGCCGGCGGCGGGCTCGGACCTGCCCGACATGGGCAGTCCCGCGGCTGCGGTGCTGTCGCGGAGCGACGAGTACCGCCTCGGGGCCATGGTGGCGCACCAGCTGCGCGACCAGAACGCGCTGCTCGAGGACCCGGAAGTCAGCGAGTACGTGAACGGGGTGGGCCTGCGGCTCGCCTCGCAGAGCGCCGAAGGCGGCCGGGGCTTCCAGTACTTCGTCATCAAGGACCCGGCCATCAACGCGTTCGCCGTCCCGGGCGGCTTCGTGTTCATCAACGCGGGAACGGTGCTCGCGAGCTCGACCGAATCGGAGCTGGCGGGCGTCATGGCGCACGAGACCGCGCACGTCACGCAGCATCACATCGCGCGCATGATCCGCAACCAGCAGCAGCAGAGCATCGCCTCCGCGGCCGCGCTGCTGGCGGCGATCCTGCTCGGCGCCATCGGCGGCGGGCAGGCGATGGAGGGCGGCATCGCCGCCGCCCAGGGTGTCGCCGCCCAGCAGCAGATCAACTTCACCCGCGACAACGAATGGGAAGCCGACCGCGTGGGCATCGGCTTTCTCGCCGGCGCCGGCTTCGATCCCAATGGGATGGGCCAGATGTTCGAGACCATGAGCCGCCACGAAGGACTCGCCGTCACCTACATCCCGGCGATGCTGATCGATCACCCGATGACCTCCGATCGCATCGCCGAGCAGCGCGCCCGGGCGGCGCAGTTTCCGCCCCGCAAGGGCAAGGATTCGCGCAGCTATGAGCTCATCCGCGAGCGGGTGCGCGTGCTGACGGGGACCGGAGACGTGGATGTCGCGCAGGCTTACGCCCAGAAACTCGCACGCGGCCACGCCGGGCTCGGCAACCGCTACGGCGAGGCGCTGGCGCTGATGGCCGGCAACCGCGCGGATGAGGCAGCGACGGTGCTCGCGCCGCTCGTGCAGCAGCACGAGGCGCTCACCCTGCTGCACGTCGCCCTCGGCCAGGCGCAGGCCCAGGCCGGACACTTCGACGAGGCGCTGGCGACCTTCCAGCACGCCGAGGAGCTCTTTCCGCGCAACGTGCCGGTCACCGTGCGCTACGCGGAGACACTCATGGCCGCGGGCCGGCCCGCGGACGCGCACAACATGCTGCTCGACCTGTTCAACAACGTGCCGCCCACGCCGGACCAGATCCGCCTCACGGCCCTCGCCGCCAGCGCCGCGGGTGATGCCGGCGATGCCTATTTCTACATGGGCGAATACCAGATCGCGGGCGGGGACCTGGCGCTTGCGGCCCAGCAGCTGCAGCTGGCGCTCGCCTCTCCCAACATCAGCACCATACAGCGGCAGCGCTACCAGGCCCGCCTCGATGAGGTGCGCGACTACCTCGCGAGCACGCGCAAGCGCCGCGTGACCGACAGCGGTGACGGTCGGGGTCAGCAGACCGGCCAGCAGCGCGGCGGCGGGCACTGACCTGAAGCGCAGGGGGCGGGACTCGCCGCGCGCGGCTGCTACAATGCGCGCTTCGTTTGCCTCCCCCACCCCCTATGCGATCGACAATCCGGCTGTCACTGTTAGCCCTCGGTCTGCTGCTGGCGCTCGGCTGCGCGGCGCTGCCGCCCGGCAAACGCGATCCGCGCGATCCGTGGGAGCGAATGAACCGCGCCACCTATCGCTTCAACGACAAGTTCGACCGGGCGATCTTCCAGCCGGTGGCACGCGGCTACCGCAAGGTCACACCGCAGCTCGTGCAAACCGGCGTGAGCAACTTCTTCGATAACCTCGAATATCCGGTCGTCATGGTCAATGACCTGCTGCAGGGCCAATTCAGGCCCTTCGTATCGGACACCGGACGGCTGCTGCTCAACACCACCGTCGGCATCGGCGGTCTGACGGACCCGGCCACGCGGGTGGGCCTCGACAAGAACGACCGCGATTTCGGCCAGACGCTCGGCAAGTGGGGCGTCGGCGTCGGACCTTATCTGGTGATTCCGATTCTTGGCCCCTGTGATGTCCGCGATGCGGTCGGCCGCGTTGGCGATGAGTACAGCAATCCGCGGCATTACATCCGCAACACCTATGTCGATTACGGGCTGGCGCTGTTGCGAGCGATCGACACGCGCACACGGCTGCTGGAGGCGCAGGGCGCCATCGACAGTGCCTACGATCCGTATGCCTTTGTGCGCGGCGTCTACCTGCAGCACCGCGCCTTCAAGGTCAACGGCGGGCAGTCAACCGAGGAGGAGCAGCAGGAGCAGAAACTGCTGGAGGAATCGGAGCAGGACCAGGCCCCGCCGCCGCATTGATCGAGGCGGCCGGCGGCGCGCGCCTGAAGGCTGCCGCGGCGGTGGGCGCACCTCAGACGCCGCGCTCGAGCAGCCCCTCGACCTCGCTGATCCGGCCCAGCGCCACCAGACCCTGCGGCAGATGCGTGTAGCGCAGCGCGCGGCCGGCGCGCTTCATGGCGCCCAGCCAGTCCAGCAGCACCGCGAGACCGGCGCTGTCGGCGGCGGTGACGCCACCGCAATCGACCTCGAGCTCGCGCGCCGCGGCGCTTGCGAGGCAGTGCAGGCCCCGCTGCCTCGCCTGGCGCGCGGTCGCAAACGTCAGCGGCCCCCGGGCCAGGAACCGACCATTCGCCGACGCCACCAGCTCGAACGACCCGCTCGCCTCGGGCGCCGCGGTTTTCATCCGCTCTTGTCGCCGGTCTGTTTACCGATCGCTCCGGGCTTCTCACCCGCCTCGAGGCGCTTGATGACCGCGTCGATCCCCTGCGCCTCGATCTGTTCGCCGAAGTCCGTGCGGTAGCTGTTGACGTAGCTGATACCGTCGATCACCACGTCCCACGCCTTCCAGCCCTGTGGCGTCCTGTGCAGGTAGTAGTTGACGGCCACGCGATCGCCGTTGGCGCGCTTCACCTCGGTGCGCACCGTAGCCCGTGTCGCGTCCGGATCGACCTTGGTGGGGAAGATCTTGAGCCGCTCGGCGGTGAAGTCGACCAGCGCGCTGCCGTAGTTCGTGAGCAGTGAGTGATAGAAGGCGTCGATGAAGTGCTGGCGCTGCTCGGGAGTCGCGCTGCGCCAGTGCGCACCGAGCACCAGGCGCGCCGAAGCCTCGGTGTCGAAGTGCGGCAGCAGGTACTTGTCGACCAGTTGCCCGACCTTCGCCGGGTCACGGCGGTACGCATCGCGATCCTTGTCGAGATCCCCGAGCATGCCCTGGGCGGCGTTCTGCACGACCTCGGTGGGTCCTTCGCCGGCGGGCGCGGTCGCCGCGGGCGCGGGCTGCGCCTGCGACGCGGGCGGGGTCTGCGGTTGCGCGTTTGCAAATCCCGCCGGCGCGCAAGCTGCTGCTGTGGCTGCCAGCCGGCACGCCAGCCACAAGCCGGTCAATACCACTGTCGTGTGTCTCATTTCCTGGACTCCGCCCTGCTGTGGTTGTCCGCGCCCTGGCCCTCGCCGCCACCCTTGCTCGAGTAGTTCGCGAAGAACTTGTTGATCAGACTCTCGAGCACGATGGCGGACTGAGTCTGCTCAATGCGGCTGCCGTCCTTGAGGTAGCTGTCGAGTCCTCCGGGGCTGATGCCGATGTATTTGCCCCCGAGCAGCCCCTGGGTCTGGATGCTGGCGTAGCTGTCCTCGGGAATCTGGTTGTACTGGGGGTCGACGCGCAGGCCGACCACGGCCTTGTAGTCCTTGGAATCGAAGCGGATGCCCTCCACCTCGCCCACGCGCACCCCCGCCATGGTCACCGGGGCGCCCACCTTGAGGTCACCGATGTTGTCGAACTCGGCGCTCACGTGATAGCCGGCCCGCGGGGCGCCGAACTTCACACCGCTCGCCGGCAGCTGCGTGGTGAGAAACAGCAACGCGGCGAAACCCAGCAGCACGAACAGGCCGGTTCCGATCTCGAGAGTGCGATTGGCGCGCATGGCTTCAAGTCTCCCGTTACAGGAATGCCGCAGTCAACACATAGTCCAACAGCAGCGTGATCACCGAGGAGGCTACCACGGT
>WNFW01005375.1_pt2 | contig 17661 bp, 13 predicted proteins | sample 5400131 | NCBI WGS metagenome assembly WNFW01 (sample SAMN13153362, study PRJNA577476) | soil metagenome | isolation source: 20 cm soil or saprolite under grassland replicate 1 | place: USA:California | collected 2016-06-15 | reverse complement strand
AGGCCGCGCGCGCCGGCGCGCGAGACCGCGCGCGGATAGTAGCTCGACTCCTCGCGCACGATGGCCGCGACCAGATGCGGGTCCAGGCCCGCGGCCGTGGCCGCGTCCGTCATCTCGGCGCGCCAGGCGAACGGGTAGAAGATCTCCCAGAAGGCGCGCGGCAGCGCGGGGTCGCCCGTGGCCGCGAGCGGCGCCAGGAAGCGACGGAAGATCCGGAGCGCCAGGTGATACCGAGCCTCCTGCGCGTACACGCTCGAGACGGCATAGAGCCGCGCGGGGTCGGCCGCCGCCCGCGGGGTCAGCACCTCCAGCTCCTCGACCGCGTACTGGACGAGGCCGAGACGCCGCAGGAGCTCGACGCGCGCGAACGCCGGGTCCCCCGCGACGGCCTCCCGGGGCTCGGCCGGCAGCGTCACCGACGCGTCCGACGACGCGACGTCCTCCGCCCCGGGGGCGCCGCTCGGCGCCGCCGGCGCGCGACCCGAGGCGAGCACCCCGTAGTAGGTGCGCGGCGCCTCCGCGAGGATCTCGCGGTAGCCCCGCGCCGCCTCCGTCCGGTCGCCGAGCTGCTCCCGGGCGCGGCCCCTCCAGTAGAGCGCGGCGAGGCGATAGACGCGGTTGCCGCCGGGCTTGGCCAGACGCGCCCAGCGCTCGACGGCCGAGCGCATGTCGCCCTTGAGCCAGCCGAGCCAGCCCAAACGCCAGAGCGAGGACGCGGCCGCCTCGCGGGCTGGAAAGCGCGCCGCGGCGAGGCGGTAGACGTCCGCCGCCTCCGGCGTCCGGTCCATGTCTTCGAGGAGGCGCCCGCGCTGGTAGAGCGCCTCGGCGGCGTCGGCGTCACTGCCCGTCGCCGCGACCTCCGCGAAGAGCGCGAGGGGCTCGCGCCGCTGGCCAGAGCGCACGAGGAGCTTCGCCCGCTCGAGCTGGAGCGCCGGCCGGGCGGCGGCGGGCGCGCGCGGCACGGCGCGCTCGAGGGTGCGCGCCGCCGCCTCCCAGCGCCCGAGCCTGCGCGCCGCGTCGCCGGCGAGGCGCAGCGCGCGGTAGACGACCGCGCCGTCGCGCGCGTCGGTCACCAGGCGGTCGGCCTCGTCGGCCGCCGGCCCCGGCGCGCCGCTGCGGAGCAGGCCTTCCACCCGCTCGAGCCGCTCCGCGAGCGTGAAGGGCGGCAGCCGGAGGCCGGCAACCTCGAGCGCCGCGAGCCGGTCCGCGGCACCCTCGGCGTAGCCGCTCGCGGGATCCAGGAGCTGGAGCTGACGGTAGGTCTTCGCCGCGAGGTCGCGGGCGCCGCGGGACTCGGCGGACATCGCGAGGAGATAGAGCGCCTCCGGCACCTCCGTGGCGTCCGGGTACGCGTCGACGAGGCGGGCGAGCAGCGCCTCCGCCTGGGCGTCGTCGGCGAGGCGCGCCGCCAGGGTGGCGGCCAGGAGCAGCGCTTGCGGGGCGAGGCGGCTCTCGCGCCAGCGGTCGGCGACGCCGAGCGCCGCCTGGCGCGCGCCGGCGAGGTCCTCCTGCCGGGTGAGGGCCTCGGCGAGCATGTACAGGACGTAGTCGCCGATCGGGCTCTCGCGCGCGGCCTCGCTCGCGAACTCGCGGATCAGCGGCGCGACCTCGCCACGCTGGTAGGCGGTGAGCGCCTCCGCCCACGCGCGCTCGGGCTCGGACGTGTCGGCGCCCGCGGGCGTCGCCGGCGCAGGCGGCTCGGCGACGGGAGACCCCGGGACCGGAGGCTCGGTGACCGGGCGCTCGGCGCCCTGCGGCCCGGCGACGGGCGGCTCGACGGCCCGGGGTGTGACGGCCGGCGTCTCGGGGCCGGACGACTCGGTCGACGGCGGCCCGGCGACGGGTGGCTCCTCCACGAGGGGCTGCCCGGCCGTGAGGGAGGGCAGCAGCAGGAGGGCGGCGAGCACGAGACCGCGCAGCAGCGCCGCGTCGCGCGTCGCCCGACGCGTGAAGGCGATCCGCTGGAGCGCGGTGAGGTTCGAGAGGACCGCGAGGACCCAGAGCGCGGGCTCGAGCAGGTTGAGGAGCGCACCGGCGATGAGGCAGATCAGCCGCTCCGGCCGCTCCATCAGGCCCACCGTGCACGTGACGCCGACCGACTCGGCGCGCGCCTTGGTGTAGCTCACCATCATCGAGCCCATGAGCCCCGCCATCGCGACGACGGCGCCGCGCGCATGGGGCGTGCGCGCGAACAGGACGACGATGCCGAGCATCACGACCAGGTCGGAGTACCGGTCGATGACGGAGTCGAGGAAGGCGCCGAACGTGGTCACCTGTCCCGAGACGCGCGCCACCGCGCCGTCGAAGAAGTCGCAGAGCCCCGCGACGATCAGGAGGAGCCCGGCGCTCTTGAGCTGGCCGGCCACGAACGCACTCGCCGCCAGCACGCTCACGCCGAAGCCGAGGACCGTGAGGTGATTCGGGCGGAGGTGGAGACGGACGAGGGCGCGCCCCACCGGGTCCGTGTAGGCGCGGGCGGGCTCGCGGAAGCGCCCGAGCATCGTCAGATCGGCTGCTCGAGCGCCAGCTCGAGCGCCGCGCGGATGCGCTCGAGCGCCTCCGGCGCCTCGATCCGCTGGCCCTGGCGGTCGTGCACGTAGAACGTGTCGAAGGCCTGATCGATCTCGGTGGCGATGCGCGCGCTCGCGATGTCGAGCCCGAGCGTGGCGAGGGTACGCGTGATCAGGTAGAGGAGGCCCAGGCGGTCGGGGCTCTTCACCTCGAGGACCGTGTAGGCGTCCGACAGGCGGTTGTCGAGCCCGATCTTCGGGGGGCCCTCCGGGCTCTTCGCGGCCCGGCCGGCCACGCGCCGCTGCTCGAGCAGCGCCTCCACCGACTGCTCGCCGGTGATGACCGCGCGGAGGCCGTCGAGCGTGCGCGCCCAGTGGGCCCGGGAGGTCACGACCTCGCTCGTCGGATCGTTCACCTGGAAGGTGTCGATCGCGATCCCGTCGGCCCGCGTGTGGATCTGCGCCGAGATGATGTTGACGCCGTGGGCCGCGAGCGCGCCCGCGATGAGCGCAAAGAGGCCGGGGAGATCGCGTGTGACGACGACGAGGTCCGACGACCCGAGGTCCGTGTGGTGGAAGAGCGCCGTCACCACGGGCGCCCCGCCGAGGTCCTGGAGCATCCGGATGTGCTCGGCCATCCGCTGGACGCCCGTGGTCTCGATGTAGCGGTCGGACATCATCGCGAGGTGCGCCTTCACCGCTTGGAGATCCACCTCGCCCTTGGCGGCCGCCTGCAGGCGCTCGGCCAGCTTGAGCCGGCTCGGCCTTTGGACGCGGCCGCCCGTGAGCTCGGCGAGCGTCAGCGCGTAGAGCTCGTGCAGGATCTGCGCCTGCCACGGCGTCAGCACGCCCGGGCCGACCGCGCGCATGTCGGCGTACGTGAGGAGATAGAGCATGCGCAGCCGCTGCGGGTCGCCCGCCGTCGCCGCGAAGTCCGCGATCGTCTTCGGGTCGTGGATGTCCCGCCGCTGGGCGATGTGGGACATCGTCAGGTGGTGGGCCACGAGGAACTCGACCGCGGCGGCGTCCGCCGGCGGGAGCCCCATGCGCGCCGTCAGCTCGCGGACGAGCGGGATGCCCTTGGCGACGTGACCGTGGCCCAGCGCCTTGCCGATGTCGTGCAGCAGCATGCCGAGCATGAGGAGCTCGGGCTTCTCGATCTCCGTGAAGACCTGCGCGGCGCCCTCGGACTCCGCCGACTGGCCGGGGGCCAGCGCCTCGAGGTGCTCGACGGCGAGCAGCGAGTGCTGGTCGGCGGAGAACTTGTGATAGACGTCGTACTGCACGAGGCAGGTCAGCGCGCCGAACTCCGGGAGATACCGCCCGAGCAGGCCGAGCTCGTGCATCTCCGAGCACGTCTGCGCCACGCGCCCCCACGTGCGACAGACGTCCAGGAAAAGGTCGCGGACGGTCTCCGAGCGCCGGAACGCGTCGTCCACGAGATGCAGCGCGTCCTCGACCGCCCGCTCGAGATCGAGCGACAGCTCGCAGCCCAGGCGATGGAGGTGCCAGAAGACCTTCATGAGCCGCGCGGGCTCGGCGCGGAGCGGCGCCGGGTCGCGGTCGACGAGGTGCAGGCGCCCGTCGAAGAAGACGAGGCCGTCGGCCAGCGCCTGTTGCCGCTGGCGGCGCTCGGCGGAGCTGCGGCGCGAGAGCGTCTCCTGACAGCGCGCGATGAGACGCTTCGCGACGCGGTGGATGACCCGCGCGTGCAGGTAGTACTCGCGCATGAACCGCTCGACGCCCAGCGACTGCCCGTCGTTCTCGTACCCGAGGTTCTTGGCGATCTGCGGCTGCAGCTCGCGCGCGAGCACGTCGTTCTTGTGGCCCGAGAAGAAGTGGAGCTCGTTGCGCACGCGCCAGAGAAAGGTCAGCGCGGCGTCGGCCGCCGACTGCTCGCGCGGCGTGATGAGGCCCTTGTCCGCGAGCTCCCGGAGCGAGCGCGCGCCGAACTTCGCCTCGGCGAGCCACATCGCGGTGTGCACGTCGCGCAGCCCGCCCGCCGACTCCTTCAGGTTGGGCTCGCCGATGTAGGGCGAGGCGCCGAACTTCCGGTAGCGCTGGTCGCGCTCGGCGAGCGTCGTCTCGAGGAACTTCGCGAAGTCGCGCCGGAACACGTTCTCGCGGAGCACCCGCTGGAACCGCGCGAAGAGCCGCCGGTCCCCCGCGAGGAAGCGCGCCTCCTGCATGGAGGTCCGGCTGGGGAAGTCGGTGCGCGCCATCGCGACGCCGTCGTCGAGCGAGCGCAGGCTGTGGCCGACGTGCAGCCCGAGGTCCCAGAGCGAGTAGAGGAGCTCCTGCATCAGCCGCTGGACGTACGGGGTGATCCCGCCGTCGTAGATCACCATCAGGTCGATGTCCGAGAGCGGGTGGAGCTCGCCGCGCCCGTAGCCGCCGAGCGCCACGACGACCAGCGGCGTGGGCGCGAGCCCGTCGGACGTCGCGTCGGCGGCGGCGAGCCGCGTCAGCGAGTGGATGACGTCGTCCATCAGGCGCGCGTAGGTGCGGACGGACTCCTGGCCCGACGCGCCCTCGGCGTGCCTGACCTTCAGCGAGTCGAATCCCTCGGCCAGGGCCTGACGGAAGAACTCGAGCCGGAGGCGCCGCCGGTCGGGAGCGCGTGCCGCCTTCGCCTCGGCACGCCGAGCCCGGCGATACAGCTCGACCGACATGACGTCGTGAGCGTAGCAACCGCGCACGAAGACTGTCAAATCGCGCGCGGAGTCACTAGAATGAGCCCGTGAGGAAGATCTGGCGCCAGGGTCTCCGCTCCCTCGTCCCCTACGACGCGGGCAAGCCCCTCGAGCAGCTCGCCGCGGAGCTCGGGGTCCCGGAGCTCGCGCGCCTCTCCGCCAACGAGAACCCGCTCGGCCCCTCGCCGCGCGTCGTCGAGGCGGTCGCGCGCGAGGCCGCGCGCGTCCACCTCTATCCCGACGGCGGCGCCACCGCGCTCCGCGCGGCGCTCGCCCGGCGCCTCGACGTCACGCCCGGCGAGCTCCTCGTCGGCAACGGCGCCGACGAGCTGATCGGGCTCATCGCGCGGGCCGCGTTCGAGCCCGGCGACGAGGTCGTCGTGCCCGAGCCGTCGTTCGAGCCCTACGGCATCTCGGCCACGATCGCGGGCGCCCGCGCCGTGCCGAGCCCACTCGCCGGCTACGCGACCGACCTCGAGGACGTGCGGCGGAAGGTCACCGACCGGACGACGGCGGTCATGCTCTGCTCGCCCCACAACCCGACGGCGACGATCGTGCGCGAGAAGCCGCTGCGCGCCTTCCTCGACGCCCTGGGCGACGACCCCCCGCTCGTGATCCTCGACGAGGCGTACCGCGACTTCGTCGACGACCCCGAGTACCCGGACGGCGTCGCGCTGCTGCGGCGCCACCCGCGGCTGATCCTGCTCCGCACCTTCTCGAAGATCGCGGCGCTCGCCGGGCTCCGCGTGGGCTACGCGGTCGCCCGCGCCGAGACGCTGGACTGGCTGAACCGCGTCCGCGAGCCCTACAACGTGAACCGCCTCGGCCAGGTCGCGGCGCTCACCGCGCTCGAGGACGAGGCGCACTGGGAGCGCTCGCGCCGCTTCGTCATCGAGGAGCGCCGGTTCCTGTCGGAGGGGCTCGGCCGGCGGGGCTACACGTTCCCGCCGTCCCAGTCGAACTTCCTGCTGGTGAAGGTCCCCGAGGCGGCGGCCCTGCGCGAGAAGCTCCTGCGCGCGGGCATCCTCGTCCGCGACGGCGCCGACGTCGGCTTCCCCGGCCACCTCCGCATCTCCGTCGGCCTGCGCGCGACGAACGAGAAGCTGCTCTCGCTGCTCTGATGCGCGACGTCTAGCGTCGGCGCCGGAGCCCTCCGCCCTACGCCCAGCCGAGGGCGCGAACAATCGCGCCCGCGCCGAAGAGGAAGAACAGGGCCGCCGCGATACGCCGCACCGCCCGCATGGGCACGCGCGCGCTGAGGCGCGCCCCGGCGAAGACGGCGAGCGCGTCGGCGGCGAGCATGCCGCACGTCGTCCCGACCGTGACCGCGAGGGGCGCGGCGTAGCGCGCGCCGAGCGCTGCCGTCGCGAGCTGCGTCTTGTCGCCCATCTCGGCGAAGAAAAATATCACCGTCGTCGCGACGAGCGGCCCCCAGCGCCGGCGCTCGGCCGGCTCCTCCGCGGCGTCCGGCGCGAGCGCCCACACGCCGAATGTGAGGAACCCGGCGGCGAGGATCCAGGCGAGCACGCGCTCGGGCGCCCACGCCGCCAGCAACGCCCCGGCGGAGGCCGCCAGCGCGTGGTTGAGCGTCGTCGCGAGCAGGATGCCGAGCATCACGACCCAGGGACGCCGGTAGCGGGAGGCGAGCATGAAGGCGATGAGCTGCGTCTTGTCGCCCATCTCCGCGAGCGCGACGACGGCGAAGGACGCGAGCAACGCGGTGGGCGACAGGGACACCGGCGCTCCCGTCGGGCGGCGTCTAGAGCCGGCGCCGGAGCAGCTCCAGCTCGCGCTCGAGCGCCTCGAGGCGCTTCACCAGGAGGTCGCGCTCGGCGGTGAGCGCGGTGAGCTGCCGCTCGCGCAGCGCATATCGGTGGTCTTGCTGGGTGAGCTTCGTCTGGATCTCCGCCTCCCGCCGGTAGAGCGTCTTCAGCTCCTGCTCGAGCCCGCCCACCTTGTGCTTGGCGGGCAGGTACCCCACGAAGAGGACGTAGAGGAGGAGTGCCGCGAGCAGCACGCTCGCCGCGACGAGCATCCAGGGGAGCGCCGAGCGCGGGCGATCGGCCACGGGCTCGGATTCTAGCAGAACGGATTAGTTTGCTATCATTCGATTGTGGAGTTGCGACTGTTCTTCGACCGCGCGCTCGGGGCGAGCTTCCGCGACCTGGCGCTCGGCGAGGACCCGGCGTCGCCGTACCTCGCCGATCTCCTCACCCGCTTCGCGCGCACCGAGAACCTCTTCCCGCCGGGCGTCGAGACGCCGCGCCTCGAGACCGTCGTGGACATGCTGCTCGAGACCCAGCGGGTCTGGCGCGAGGACACGGCGCGGTTCCAGCCCGAGCGCGAGGTCGTGGTGCGCCGCCACATCGGCGACTTCACGCTCTTCATGACGGGGCTCTTCCGCGAGCGTGTCGAGCGCACAGCCTCCGCCTCGTACTACATCAGGCAGGGCAAGCGCGCCTACCACTTCGTCTCCGAGCACGACCGCGCGAGCGCGCGCGGCGGCGGCGGGGCGCCGCTCTACCGGCGGCTCGCCGACCGCTTCGAGCGCTACGTCGGCGTCCTCGAGTACGCGCGCAAGGTCCACTTCGCCGACCCTCCGCAGCACCCGTTCTTCCGGCTCAACTTCGGATGACCGCGCCGGCGCTCGACGTGCAGCGCCTGCGCGACCTCGACGAGGACGCGCTCGACGCGGCGCTCCGCGCCTTCGCCAGAGACCACGGGGCCGAGGCGCTGCCCGCCCTCTCCGCCCTCGCGGCGGGCGGCGAGCGGGGGCTCCGTCGGGCCGCGCGGCGCGCCCTCTATCGGCTCGCCCAGCGCGGCGTCGCGGCGCCGGCCGGCCCCGGGCGTGGACCCGTCGTCGAGTCCCGCCCGGAGCGAGCCACGCGTGCGTGGCTCTCGGGTATCGACGGCAGCGGCTCGCGCGCCGCGTGGGTGCTCTTCGAGGGCGGCCTCGGCGGCGCGCGCCTCTGCTCGCTGATCGTCAACGACACCGTCGGCGTCGTGGACGCGGCGGGCGGTGACATCACGAAGAAGCGGCTCGAGAGCGAGCTCGAGGCGCTGCGCGCCTCCCAGAAGCTGCCGTGGGTCGAGACGGATCCGGCGCGCGCGCTCGCCCTCGGCGCCGAGGCGCTGGCGCTCCACCGCGACAACGGCACGACGCCGCCCCCCGCGTTCGCGCGCTGGCGGCGCCTCTTCGAGGACGTGCGCGTCCCGGAGCCGCCGCCCGCGCCGGCGCCGGTGGACGCCTCGCGCGTCACGCGCGGCGCCGAGCTGCTCGACCTTCCGGAGACGGCGGGCTGGTTCCTCGATCCCGAGCCCGTGCAGGCCGACGCCCTCGAGCTCCTCGAGGCGCGCCAGAGCCGCCTCGTCGTCTCCGACCAGATCAAGGCCGAGCGCCAGGCGGCGATCGTCGACCGCGTCGTCGAGCGCGAGCTCACGCCGGCGGCGCGCCGGCTCTGGGCGCGGCGGCTCGCCGAGATGGCGTGGGTCTTCGAGGCCACCGGGCGACCCGAGCTCGGCGCGATCGCCCGTGCCGCCGCGGGGGCGCTCGCGGACCCGGACGCGGAAGCGCGCCACCAGCCCTTCGCGCGCGGCCTCGCGCAGCGCGCCCTCGAGCTCGCGGGCGAGGTTGCCTCCGGCCGGATCTCCGCAGCCGACGTCAGTCGCAAGATCGCGCCCTCGTCCCCTTCTCACCGCTCGCCTCGTGGCCCGGCGCCCCTCGGCTCGCACCCCCTCGCCCCTTCTCACCGCTCGCCTCGTGGCCCGGCGCCCCTCGGCTCGCACCCCCTCGCCCCTTCTCACCGCTCGCCTCGTGGCCCGGCGCCCCTCGGCTCGCACTGCGGGGATGATCACCGATGTGCCCGGCATCACGGTCGGCCACGCCACCGATGCCGCCGCGCTCACCGGCGTGACCGTCGTCCTCACCGCAAGCCCCGCGACGTGCGGGGTCGAACTGCGCGGCGGCGCCAACGACGTCGTCGGCCTCGACTACCTCGACCCGCGCCACCTCGTCCCGACCGTCAACGGCGTCGTCCTCGGCGGCGGCAGCCGCTTCGGTGAGGAGGCGATCGCGGGCGTCATGCGCTGGCTCGAGGAGCGCGGCGTTGGCTTCGCCGCCGGGTCCGCCGTCGTCCCGCACGTGCCCGGCGCGTTCCTCTTCGATCTCACCGTGGGGGACGGCCGCGTCCGCCCCACGCGGGAGATGGGCTACACGGCCGCGGCGCGGGCGACGAGCGGCCCCGTCCCCGAGGGGAGCGTGGGGGTCGGCACGGGCGCGAGCGTCGGCAAGCTCCACGGCATCGAGCGCGCGATGCGCGGCGGGCTCGGGAGCGCGAGCGCGCGGGTCGACGGCGTCGTCGTGGGCGCGCTCGTCGCGGTCAACGCGGTCGGTGACGTACGCGATCCCGACTCCGGGGCGCTCGTGGCGGGCACGCGCGACGCCCCCGGCGGCCGCCGGCTCATCGACACCGCGCGGGCGCTCATGGCCGGCGGTGCGCTCGGGCGCTTCGCCGCGCCCGAGCACAGCACGATCGGCGTCGTGGCCACCAACGCGCGGCTCACGCGGGCCGAGGCGGCCAAGGTCGCCGCGCTCGGCATGCTCGGCTTCGCCCGGGCGCTCGCGCCACCCCACACCGCCTTCGACGGCGATACGCTCTTCGCCCTCTCCGTGGGCGACCTGTCGGCCGACGTGACCCGCGTGGGCCTGGCCGCCGCCGAGGCCGTGGCCCGCGCGATCTACCGGGGCGTCCGCGCCGCGACGTCGCTCCCCCACCTGCCGGCTGCCTGCGACCTCTGAGCCCTGCCCGCCCCGGCGGCGCCGTCGGCCGGATGGCGCCGCGGCTCCAGAACCCCGCCGTCCCCCTTCCGCCGAGTCCTCTATTGTGTCAAGCTGGGTGGAAGTGGGGGAAGTGGGGCCAGAGCCCGTCGTGTCGTTTGGAGGCGTCGCCCTCGGGGCGAGCGATTCTGAGCGGTTAGAGCACACTCGACGGCTGGTGCCCGTCTTACGAACTTGGTGACTCGCGACAAGTATGCCCGGGGAATCAGAAGCCGAGCTCGTCTTTTACGAGTCGCTCACGAGCCTCGCGGTGCCCGCGTTCTGCCAGGCGGTCCGGGAGAGCCTGCAGGCACCTCCCGCCCACTTATGGCTCAACCTGGAAGACGTGAAGGTCGTGGACGTCGCCGGGCCGGCGGCGCTGTTCCAGGCGGTGAGGCGCTGCCAGGCGCGTGGCGTACGGGTGTCGATCCTGCCGAGCCCGGCCATCCACCGGGCGCTCCTCGTCGCGGGGATCCTCCCGGAGCTGCCCCTCGAAGGTCCCGGCGCGGGTCCGCCGATCACGGCGCCCGGCGTGCCGCGCGAGGACCCCGCGCAGCCCCCGCGGTTACTCGCCAGCACCGCCCGGCTTGGCCTGCGACCGCCCACCTGGGACGAGCTGGAGCACTTCTCGACCTGGGCCGGCGATCCACTGCTCGACCAGATGGTGGGCAGCCAGCTCCTCTTCCTCTGCCGTCACCTCGGCCCCTATCACCCGGACTTCGTCGCCCACGTCCTGTACGACCCGTCCGCGATCACGCTCGTCGTCCGGCCGCTGGAACCCGACGCCAAGCCGGTCGGCTTCGTCCGGCTCTTCAACGTCAACCTGGTCGAGCGCTTCGCATTCCTGGAGACCGGGATCGTCAACGCCCGCTCGCTGCGCGCGGGCTGGGGCATCGAGGCCTCGCGCCTGGCGCTCGCGTGGGCGATGGATGTCCTCGAGGTCCGTCGCGTGGAGGCCAAGGTCTACGCCTACAACGTCCTCAGCATCAACTCGCTCCGGCGCAACGGGTTCCAGCACGAGGGCGTCTTGAGAGCGGCGAAGATGTACGGTGGGCAACTCTGGGACATCCTCCTCTTTGCGATCCTCGAGGACGAGATGCGCACGCAGCGGCTGCAGGACGGCTTCCCGTACATGGGGTTCTGGGAGCCCGATGATCGTCCATAAGATCCTGCCGATCGTGGCGCTCGGCCTGAACCTCCTGCTGCTCGGGAGCGCGCTCGCGCAGGACCGCCGGAGTCCGCGCAACCTGCTCTTCGCCTTCCTCGTGACGGCGCTGGCCGTCTGGAACCTCGGGGTCTTCGGGCTGCGCACGACCGTGGACCCCGATGCCGCGCTGGCGTGGGAGCGCTTCCTCCACGTCGGCGTGATCCCGATCCCCGTGCTCTTCTACCACTACGTCCTCGCGTTCCTCGACCTGCCCCGACGGCGCCCGGCGCTCATCGCCGGCTACGTGCTCTGCGGCGTGTTCCTCCTCGTCGGGCCGACCCCGCTCTTCGTCAGCGGCGTGATCGACTCCGACTGGGGGTTCATGCCCGCCGCGGGCCCGCTCTACGCGCCGTTCTTCGTCTACTTCGAGAGCTACCAGGTGCTCGGACTCGTCCGGCTGCTCCGGGCCTACCGCAAGCAGTCCTCGAGCTTCAAACGCAACCGCACGCTTCTCGTGATCCTCGGCGGCACGGTGAGCCTGCTCGGCGGCGTCGTCGACATCGTCCGCTTCATGCTCAGCTGGGACTGGCTCTACCCGATCGGCATCCCGAGCAACGCGGTCTTCGCGCTGGCGCTGGGCGTCGCCATCGTCCGCTACCGGCTCATCAACATCGGTGTCCTCGCCAAGCGCCTCACCCTCTACCTCTTCACCTCCGTCGCGCTCGCGCCGATCCTCTTCCTCGGCCTCTGGGCGTTCGACCAGGTGGTGCTCGGCCGCCCGGCGGGGTCGATACCCGCGAGCGGGGTCAGCACGCTGACGCGGGACGCCGTCATCCTCCTGCTCGTGTTCACGGTCGCCCTGCCCCTGCTCCGGAAACTCGAGGGCGGCCTGCAGCGGCTGATGTTCCGGCGTCGCCACGGCGTTCGCGACGCACTGGTCAAGCTCACCAAGGAGCTCGGTTCGCTGCTCGAGGTCACCGCGCTCGGGCGGACGCTGACGGAGGGGCTGGTCACCCGGGTCCCGGTCCTCTCCGCGGGGCTGTACCTGTACGACCCGGTGGCGGACCGCTTCACGCGGCACGCCCACGCGGAGTCCGACGCGGCCGACGCGCGGTCGACGAGCGAGGTCCTCGACACGGCGCTCGCGCTCTGGCTCCGGATGACCGGCCGGACCCTGATCGTCGAGGAGACGCCGTTCGAGGGCGGCGCCTATGCGCGGATGCGCCCGGCGGTGCTGCAGCTCGAGCGCGAGCGCGTGGCGCTCGTCCTGCCGCTCTTCATGGAGGGCGAGGTCGCCGCGGCGCTCCTCGTCGGCGAGAAGCTGTCGGGCGAGATCTTCGACGGCGACGAGATCGAGCTCCTGGAAACGCTCGCGGGCGAGACGGGCATCGCCCTGAAGAACGGCGGTCTCTACGAGGATCTCCAGTCGAGGATGGACGAGCTCCGGCGCGCCCAGGAGACCCTCGTGCAGTCGGCGAAGCTCGCCGCCATCGGCGAGCTCGCGGCGAGCGTCGCCCACGAGATCAACAACCCCCTCACGGTGATCCTGGGCAACAGTGGCCTCTTGCTCCACCAGCTGCCGTCCGACTCGCCCGCCCACCGGAAGGTGGAGGCGATCGAGGCGGAGGCGATGCGGGCGGGCAAGATCGTGCGCGACCTCCTGAACTTCGCCCGGCGGCGGGAGCCCAGGCGGGAGTCGGTCGCCCTCCACGAGCTGCTGGAGCGCGCGGTCGAGCTGCTCTCACCCAAGCTCGCCGCCGGGCACGTGGAGGTCGAGCGGGTGTTCGATCTCTCGCTGCCCATGCTCGCCGCCGACCGTGACCAGCTCACGCAGGTCTTCCTCAACCTGATCACGAACGCGGCCGACGCGATGGCCAGCGGCGGCCGCCTGGTCTTGCAGACGGGCATTCACCACGGGGACGACGGCCGGCGGATGGTCAACGCGAGCGTGTCCGACACGGGCCACGGCATGCCACCCGAGCACCTGGCGCGCATCTTCGAGCCCTTCTACACGACGAAGGGCGAGGGACACGGCACGGGGCTCGGCCTGTCGGTCAGCCTCGGGATCGTCCAGGCACACGGCGGCGCGATCGACGTGGAGAGCAAGCCGGGCCACGGCACGACGGTGCGCGTCAAGCTGCCCGTCCACTGACGCGACCGCCGCGCCCCGCCGCCTCTCCCCGCCCGAGCCGCCCCTACCCCCGCACCCACGCCAAGACCGTGTAGGCGTAGAGCGCGGCGACGAGCCACAGGCGCCGACGCAGGCGCCGGGCCTGCTCGCCGCCGAGCGGGCTCAACACGACGGGGTGCAGGCCGCGCGCGACGAGCGCGCCGCCGAGGGCGCCGCCGATGTGGGCGCCGTTGTCGATGTAGGGGTCCATGAGGCCGCCCGCGATCGTGAAGAGTGCCCACAGAAGGAGGACGAGGCCGACGCGGCGGTCGCGGAGGAGGAGCCGCTCGCGCTGCGCGCGGAAGAGCACGATCGCGGCGCCCTGGAGGCCGAAGATCGCGCCCGAGGCGCCCACGGACGGGCCCGCGCTCGTCACGAGACTCGCCACCGAGCCGGCGAGCCCGCTCGCCGCGTAGAGAAGAACCAACTGGCCCGGGCCGAACGCGTGCTCGCACACCATGCCGAGGATGTAGAGCGCGATCGCGTTGCCGACGAGGTGCTCGACGCCGCCGTGCAGGAGCGGCGCGGTCAAGAGCCGCCAGACCTCGCCGGCCGCAACGCGCTCGCGCACGAGCGCGCCCATGGCGATGATCGCCGCGCGCGACCCGAGCGCGCCGAGCCGGAGCTCCACCGCGAAGACCAGGACCAGCACGGCGATGATTCCGGCGGTGACGGGCGGGAAGCGGCGCATGCGCCGCTCGAAGTCGAGGCGGCGCGAGAGCAGCATGTCCGGGGTGATGCGGAGCGGCGGCTCGGACGTCCCCGTCATCGCCGCTCCCCCGTGTCGAGCATGACGCCGAGCGCGAGCGCGATCCGCCGGTCGAAGGTCCGCTCCGGATCCGCGCGGAGGTCGAGCACGTAGCGGTCGAGCAGCGCGAACTTCCGGTTGAACTCGCCGAAGACTTCGTCCGTCTCGCCGCGCACGAAGATGAAGTTCGTCCGTAGGAAGCCGAAGAAGGTCCCGAGGATCCGGCGGAGGAGCGAGAGGATGACCGAGTCCTCGATCGCCCTGGCCAGCGGCCGCCCGGCGGGCGTCTCCACGTACCAGCGCTTGCGCACGATGTTGTGCACGTAGGCCTTGCGCAGGCGCGCGATCGGCTCGCCCGTCTTCGCGAGGACCGTGTAGGTGCGCGTGAGGAACGCGACGCGCTGCTCCTGCAGCACGCGGAGCACCACCTCCCGTCGCCTCGCGTCGCGGTACACGGTCACGTGGCGGAGCGGCCGGACCGACATGGACACGACCATGAACGCGAAGGCCGTCAGGGCCCAGCCGAGGAGCAGGACGAACGGCCCGAGGAGCGGGCCCGCGGACCGCGCGGTGCCGGCCATCCAGCCGAGCACGAAGAGGGCCGCGACGAGGCCGAGGACCCAGGCGAGGAGGGTGCGCAGGGGATAGGTCGGCCGCTCGACGTACAGGATCGGCGTGCCGTCCTCGGCCCACACCTCGTACTTCGTGCGGATCGTGAAGACGCGCTCGCGCAGGAGGAACACGTCGCGGTCGAACGCCGGGTCCGCGTCGGGCGCCGGGCGCCGCGGCGCGCCCGGGGCGCCGCCGGCGCGCAGGTGACGGGCGCACGCCGGGCACTCGACGAGCCGGCCCGCGTACTCGGGCCTGAGCTCGTACACCTCCCCGCAGGGGCAGGCGACGACGACGCCGGCGGGCGTCAGGGCGCGGGCCCGAGCGGACGGCGCTCCGCCATCGCTCAGCCCACCGAGACGGCGAACCCGCTGAGGACGCGGAAGCGCGCCCGGCGGGCGCGCACGGGCGGGCCCGCGGCGCGCAGATTCGGGAAGCGCGCGACGAGCCGGCCGAGGGCGACGCGCCCTTCCATGCGCGCGAGCCACATGCCCGCGCAGGCGTGGATGCCCGTGATGAACGCCAGGTGCTTGTTGGGCGCCCGGCCCAGATCGAGCCGGTCGGGCTCGGGGAACCGAGCCGGGTCACGGTTGGCGGCCCCGATGCCGAGCGTCACGAGCGTCCCCGCGGGCATCGGGACGCCGCCCACCACGGCGTCACGGGCGGCGCACCGGTTGCCGAGCTGGTTCGGGCTCTGATAGCGCAGGAACTCCTCGACGGCGCTCGCGATCAGCGCGGGCGCGGCGGAGAGCCGCGCGAGCTCGGCCGGATGCTCGAGCAGGCTGACGACCGCGTTCCCGATCAGGTTCGTCGTGGTCTCGTGGCCTGCGTTCAGGAGGAAGATGCACTGGTGGAGCAGCTCGAGCTCGGTGAGCCGGTCGCCCGCGTCCTCGGCCGCGATGAGGGCAGACAGGATCTCGCCCGGCTCGGTGCCGGGCCGTCGGCGCCGGTCGGCGATCAGGCGGCGGAGGTAGTCCTTGAACTCTTCGACGGCGCGGCTGCCCGCCGCGAGACGCTCGGCACCCGGCAGGGGCTCGAGCGCGCCGAGGATCGCGAGCGACCAGCCGCGGAGCGGCCCGCGCTCGTCGGTGGGCACGCCGAGCATGTCGCCGATGAGCTGGACCGGCAGCGCGGCAGCGAAGTCCTCCACCACGTCCATGCCGCCGCGCGCCGCCGCGCGGTCGAGCAGCCCGTCAACGAAGCGGACCACGCGGGGCTCGAGGGCGGCGAGCGCCTTGGGCGTGAAGGCCGGCGCGAAGAGCTTGCGGATGCGCGTGTGGTCGGGCGGATCACGAAAGACCACGCTCGTGGTGTGATGCTCGTAGAGCGGGCTTGCGCCGAACTTCGGGCGGAACTCCACCCGCTTGTCGGAGCTCCACGTGTGGTGGTCCTGGTAGACGGCGACGACGTCGTCGTAGCGCGTGAGGAAGTACGAGCCATCGGGGTCGCGATGCACGGGGTCCCAGCGCCGCAGCCGATGGTAGTACGGGAAGGGGTCCGCGTAGTAGTCGGCCGGCAACTCGCGCAGGTCGAAGGCGCGGGCCGCCGCGCGCTCGGCGTCCTCGGACGCGACGCCGGCCGTCGTCACTCGCGCTCCGGGTACTTCGGCCGGAGCTCGTCGCGCGCCGCCGCGTGGCGCTCGGCCAGCGCGCGGACCTCGGCGAGCCGGTCTCCCCGGTGGGCGAAGCGCGGGTCGGTCGTGTAGGCCGCCCAGCTCTGCATGTAGTCGGGCTTGCCGAGCGAGAGGGCGAACTCCGAGACCTGGGTCGGGTTCGCGAGGTCGGCCATGATACCCACCTCGTGGTGGACGCTCGGGTTCCGCCCGTCGAGGAACGCCTTCAGCGAGGCCGGCTTCGGGCCGTGGGGCAGGCCGACGGGATGGAGCGTCACCATCCCCTCACGGACCACGCCGCCCCCGCTGAAGAAGTCGCCGAAGTGGTAGCCGAGCGTCTCCAGGTAGTCGAGGTTCCGGTGGAAGAAGGGCAGCCACATGCCCTCCTTCTCGACCGAGCGAACGGTGAAGATGCAGATGTAGCAGCCCGGGAGCTTGAAGATCGTGTGGCCCGAGGGCGGGACGTGCGAGCGGTCGGCGACGAGCGGGCGCACGTCCTCCACCGCGAACCGGTACGGGAGGTAGTCGCCGCGCCAGCCGACGACGTCGAACGGGTGCGTCGGGTGCACGCGGCGGGTGTAGACACCGTCGACCTTCGAGACGATCTCGAAGCGTCCGGCCTCGTTCCGGGTGTCGAGCGTGCGCGGGAATCTGTAGTCGCTCCGGCTGTGGGTGATGAACTGGCCGGTGGTCGGCGCCTCCGATTTCTCCGGGTCGCCGGCGAAGGACTCGTAGACCCAGTAGTACTGCGGGCCAGCTGCCAATTCGAATCGGTGAGTGACCCCCTTGGGGACGATCAAGAAGTCGCCCTTCCTGAACTCGATCGGGCCGAACATCGTCTCGAGCGTGCCGCCGCCCTGGTGGACGAAGAAGAGGAGCGTCGCCGCGTGGTGCTCGAAGAAGTAGTCCATGGGCGCGCGCGGCGCGGTGACATTCATCGCCACCGTCGCGTTCGCGACGAGCCGCGCCATCCCGCGGTAGACGTCGCGCGCCTCGGCGGGCACCGCCATCTCGAGCGCGTGGTGGGTGCCGCCGACGGGCCGGAGCGGCGACTCCCAGTGGGGCGCCCACGCGCGCCCGTCGAGCGTCTCCGCCGCCAGCCAGTTGGTCGGCGGGTAAAGGTGATAGGTGTGGGTGACCTTGCCCGCGAACCCGCCGCGGCCGTGCTCCTGCTCGAAGACGTGGCGGATGAGGGGCCCGGCGTGGGGCGCCTTCGGGACGATGCCGACCTCGGGCGTGCCGCCGAAGTACTCGTATTTCTCCATGGGAGCCTCCCGCGGGCTGCGTGGGCCGATTGTACCGCGGCCAGTCGGCCGGGACGAGGCGCCCCGAGGCGGTATACTGCTCGGCGCGATG
>WNFW01001158.1_pt1 | contig 17661 bp, 17 predicted proteins | sample 5400131 | NCBI WGS metagenome assembly WNFW01 (sample SAMN13153362, study PRJNA577476) | soil metagenome | isolation source: 20 cm soil or saprolite under grassland replicate 1 | place: USA:California | collected 2016-06-15 | reverse complement strand
CTCCACCGGAGTGATCTTCTGCATGAAACCGCTCGCGCCTGCCTCCAGCGCGTCGCACAGCTGCAGCTCCTGCGGCAGTGCGGTGAGCACGAGGATCTTGACGCCGAGGCCGAGCCCCACGATGCGACGCGTGGCCTCGATGCCCCCCCTCCCCGGCATGGCGAGGTCCATCAGGACGACGTGGGGTCGCGTGGTCTTGGCCATCGCCACCGCCTCGCTCCCGCTCCCCGCCTCGCCCACCACGACCAGGCCCGGCTCCTTCTCGAGCAGCGCGCGCAGTCCGGCCCGCACGACGACATGATCGTCCGCTAAGAGAACTCTGATCTCGCGTCCTCGACCGGGGCTACCGCTATCGAGCACCAACGCGCCTCACTGCAAGTTCACCTAGGGAGTAGTAGCAAGGTCCGTGCGCGACCGAAAGAGTTGCGCCGCCGCTACAGGGCTGGGGCGGGCGGGTATGTTTCAGCCGCATGCGAGCTATGCTGCTTCACGCACCGCATCGCCTGTTGCGCACCGCCGACACCCCGACTCCTGAGCCCGGCCCCGGTGAGGTTCTCGTCGCGGTGAGGGCCTGCGGAGTGTGCCGCACCGACCTGCACGTGGTCGACGGCGAACTCCCCAACCCCAAGCTGCCCCTCATCCTGGGCCACGAGATCGTCGGCACGGTCGCGCATGTGGGCGCGGGCGTCGATCGCTTCACAACCGGGCAACGGGTCGGCATCCCGTGGCTGGGCTGGAGCTGCGGCGAGTGCCGCTACTGCCGCGCCGGGCGTGAGAACCTGTGCGATCGCGCGCGCTTCACCGGATACCAGATCGACGGCGGGTACGCGGAGTACACCGTGACGGACGCGCGCTTCGCGTTTCCCCTGTCCGACGGCCACGCCGACCTCGAGGCGGCGCCGCTCCTGTGCGCCGGCTTGATCGGCTATCGCTCCCTCGTCGCCGCGGGCGACGCCGGGCGCCTCGGGTTGTACGGCTTCGGCGCGGCGGCGCACATCGTGGCGCAGGTAGCGCGATACCAGGGGCGGCGCGTCTTCGCCTTCACGCGCGCGGGAGACGCCGCAGCCCAGCTGTTCGCGCGTCAGCTCGGGGTCGAGTGGGCCGGTGCATCGGATGCCTTGCCTCCCGAGCCGCTCGATGCGGCGATCATCTTCGCTCCGGTTGGCGCGCTGGTTCCCGCGGCGCTGCGCGCCGTGGCGAAGGGCGGGACGGTCGTCTGCGCCGGAATCCACATGAGCGACATCCCGTCATTCCCCTACGACATGCTCTGGGGAGAGCGGGTGGTCCGTTCGGTGGCGAACCTCACGCGCAAGGACGGCGAGGAGTTTCTGGCGCTCGCGCCGCGGGTCCCCGTGCGCACCGAGATCGAGCCGTACCCGCTCGAGCGGGCGAACGACGCGCTGGAGAACCTGCGGTCGGGAAGAGTCCGGGGGGCGGCGGTCCTACAAGTTTGAACGCGGAACGCGGAAGGCGGAGCAGATCGGGCGAGTCCTGAGCCGGACGGCCGCCATCGAGGATCGAACCGTCCCATCAGTTCCGCGTTCCGCGTTCCCCGTTCCGCGTTGTTTCAAGGCAGCTGCCAGATCTCCACGCGGTTCCCAGAAAAGACCGGGATCAGCACGCGGTGGCGCTTGCCGTCGTATCCGATGTCGGCCGGGCTGGGCACGCCGGCGATCACCTTCACTTCCTGTCCGGTTTCGTAGCTCGACACGGTCGAATCGCTCCAGCTCGAGACGAGCACCCTGCTCCCGGCAATCTCGACGCCGTCGAACCCGCCCGGACCTTTGGCGATCACGCTGGGCGCCTTGTCGCCCGGCTTCCACGCCAGTATCGAGCGTCCGCCGAATTGCACGACGATGAACCGCTTGCCCACGGAGTCCAACGTAATCCCGTTCGGCCGGCCCAGGGTGTCGCCCCGTACCGCGACCGTCACCTGCCGGTCCGTGCCGACGCGGAAGATCCGATCGGGCCCCGGATGCAGCACGTTGCCCACATCGTCGAACCGAATGCCGGTGTCGGTGATGTAGAGCGCGCCGGTCTGCGCGATCGCGATGTCGTTGAGGAATACCGCGCCCAGGCTGGCCATGCTCACGCTGTCCCTGGGCGCGCCGGTCTTCGCGTCGAACGCGCGGACGACGTCGATGTCCGCGACCCACAACGTGTCTCCCCGGATTGCCAGCCCCTTCGGCGCGTTGAGCGTCACACCGCCGTGGCCGCCCTCGATGAACTTGAGGTTCTCGACGGCGCCGTCCGGCCGCACGCGGCTGATGAATCCGTTGTTGTCCTTTGCCGTGGGGCCGCCGTTGATGTTCGAGACGAAGTAGATGTCCTGCACCGGGTCGTGCAGCACGGATTCGGGCGTGAGGAACCCCTCCACCACGGTCAGCTTCGTCGCGCCGGGAGACGGCGGGAGCGTGGGCGCCGCGGCGGGGGCAGGAGCCGCGGGGGTCGCGGTGGAATTGGGTACCGCAGACGTGTCCGACGCGGGCGGTGCACGGTCCGCGCGTTGGAGGCATGCGGCGCCGAGGGCGGCAATGAGCACGCAGAGCAGTGTGGTCTTCATGGGTCCGTTTCTACCCCGTTAGGCCTTCGCCTCCTCAAGCTCCTTTTTCCGCACTTCCGCCACTTTCTGCGCCGCGTCGGGCGGTACCTCCTGGTATACGTGGAACTTCGCGTGGTACGTCCCGCGCCCATGCGTGATCGAGTGCAGCGTCGTGGCGTAGCGGTCGAGCTCGGCCTCGGGGACCAGCGCCTTGACCTTCACCAGGCGGCCGTCGGGCTCGGTGCCAAGGATCTGGCCGCGGCGCGACGACAGATCGCCCATCACGGCGCCCTGGTACTCGTCCGGGGTCGACACTTCGAGCTCGAGGATCGGCTCGAGGAGCACCGGCCGGCAGTTCGGGCTCACGTTCCGAAATGCCAGGATGCCGGCCATCTTGAACGACATTTCGTTCGAGTCCACGTCGTGATAGGACCCGTCGTACAGCTCCACCTTGAAGTCGACGACCGGATAGCCGGCCACGGGACCGCGCGCCGCCGCTTCCTGGATGCCGCGCTCCACCGCGGGGATGTATTGCCGCGGGATGACCCCGCCCACGATCTCATCCACGAACTGGAAGCCCGACCCCCTAGGCAGGGGCGCGATCCGGATCCAGCAGTCGCCGTACTGGCCCCGGCCGCCCGTCTGCTTCTTGTGCTTCCCCTGCCCCTCCGCGCGCGCCCGGAAGGTCTCGCGGTACGCGATTTTCGGCTTGCCGATCACCGCGTGCACGCCGAACTTGCGGGCCAGCCGTCCGACGATGATCTCGAGGTGGCGCTCCCCCAGCCCCCGGATCAGCGTCTGCCCCAGCTCGCCGTTGTATTCGTGCTGGAAGGTCGGATCTTCCTCGTGCAGCTTGTGCAGCCCGTTCGAGAGCTTTTCCTCTTCGCCCCGTTGCTTCACCTCGATCGCCTCGGTGATCACCGGCTCGGGGAACGGGATCTTGGGGAGGACGATCGCATGGTCCTTGGTCGAGAGCGTGTCGTTCGTGTGCGTGTCGCGCAGCTTGGCCACGATGCCGATGTCCCCCGCGTGCAGCTCGGGGATTTCGATCCGGTCCTTCCCCACCGTCACGCAGAGGTGGTTCAGCTTCTCCACCGCTTCGCGCGGCGCGTTGTAGACGTCCTGCCCGTTCTTGACGCGTCCTGAGTACACCCGGAAAAACGTCACGTCGCCCACGTGCGGCTCGGAGATCGTCTTGAACACCTGCGCCACGAACCGTCCCTCGTCCTCGGGCTTGAGCGTCACGCGCTCCGCGCTCCCCCACCGCTGCGCCTCAACCGGCGGCCGCTCGTGGGGCGCGGGGATCAGCTCCACCAGCTTCGAGAGCAAGGCGCGCGTCCCATAGGTCAGCTCGGCGGCGCCGCAGAACAACGGGAACAGCTCGCCTTTCAGCATACCCGCCTTCATGGCGGCGATCGCCTCGTCCCGCCCGATCTCCTCGCCTCCCAGATAGCGCTCGAGCAGCGTATCGTCCGTCTCCGCGATGCGCTCGATCAGCTCCTTGGAGTAGCGCTCGAACCGGTCCCGGTACTCGGGCGGGACGTCCACCTCCTCGTACTCGCCGGCCTTCGTGCCCTTCTTGTACAGGTGGCACTGCTTCGAGAAGAGGTTGATGATCCCGTGGAACTCGGGGCCTTCCCCGACGGGGATCTCCACCGGGATCACCTTCGGCGTCAGCCGCTCCTTGACCTGGTTGTAGACCTTCTCGAAGTCGGCGTGCTCCTTGTCCATCAGCGAGACGAAGAACAGGCGCGGGACCTCCCGCTGCTCGCAGTAGTCCCACACCTTTTCGGTGCCCACCTCCACGCCGCCGGTTGCGGAGACGACCACTACGGCCCCGTCCGCCGCGTACACGCCCGCGAGCGCCTCCCCCGTGAAGTCGAGATAGCCCGGCGTGTCGATCAGGTTGAGCTTCGCGTCCATCCATTCGGCGACCGCGAGGGCGAGATTGATGGAATACTTGCGTTCGATTTCGTCGGGGGTGTAATCGGTGAGAGCGGTGCCGTCCTTCACGGATCCATGACGCTTGCTCGTGCCGGCCACGAACGCGAGGGCGTCGACCAGGGACGTCTTGCCGCTCGCGCCGTGGCCCACGACCGCCACGTTGCGAATCTCCGATGTCTTGTACACGCGCATTGCGCAGCACACTCCGGCAGGGGACCAGGAGAATATGAGGCACGAAACCGGGAGTAGGCTAGGCATAGACTAGACGCACAGACGCGACAGGCTAGACGCACAGACGCAGCAGACGCACAGGGGAGAACAGCGGCGAGTAACAGGTATACCTGATCACTCAACCTGTTTTCCCCTGTGCGTCTGTGCGTCTAGCCTGCCGGTCCTGCTGCCTGTGCGACCGTCTCCACCCGACTCTTGGGCACCCGCAAGCAGACCAGCCCCCCGATTGCCATCACCGCTCCCGCGACCAGAAATGCCGCCGGGTGGGACGCATCGTACACCTTCCCCAACGTGAGCGGGCCGAGCAGCCGGCCCAGCGCCGCGAGGGCCTGCGCCGCGCCGAGCACGGTGCCCTGCTCGGTGGGATCCGCGAACACCGAGACGAGCCCGGTCGCCGCAGGCCCGAAGATGCTGTTCGCGAAGGCCAGCACGGCGGTCCAGCCGTACAGCGCCGCGCCCGAGTGGAGCGTCGGAATCACCGCGATGGCCAGCGCCATGCCGAAGCCGCCGGCGATGAGTAAGGCGCGATCCCCGAAGCGTCGGGCGAGTTTGCCGAAGGCGTATCCCTGCACGACCGCGGCGGTCGTGCCGATCACGGTGAAGAACCAGCCGAGCTCCTGCTCGCGCCACCCGAACGTCACGCCCGCCCAGAGCGGAAGCGCCACCGTATAGCCGGAGAACGCGAACGGCGCCAGCAGCCACGCGAGCATCAGTGGCGCCAGGCGCGGGTGCTGGATCGCATCGCCGATATGCGAGAAATCCCACAGCTCACGCTCGGTACGGTGCTCCGCCTTGAGCGACTCCGGCAAGACGAAGTAGGCGGACACGAAGTTCACCAGCGACAACCCCGCCGCCACCAGCCCCGGAGCCGACGGCCCGAGGTAGTGCGCCGACAGCCCGCCGAGCGCGGGACCGATGATGAAGCCCAGACCGAAGGCGGCGCCGAGGATCCCCATCCCGCGGGAGCGCTCCGCCGGCGTCGTGATATCGGCCACGTAGGCCTGTGCCGCCGAGATGTTGCCGCCCGCGAATCCCGACACGACGCGCGCGATGAACAGGACGGCATACGAGTGCGCCGCGGCGAACAACACATAGCCGAGCGCGTTGATGAGCATGGTCGTGAGCAGGATCGGTCGACGGCCCACGCGATCCGACGTGCGACCCAGGAAGGCCGTGGCCACGAACTGCATCGCCGAGAACACCGCGAGCAGCGCCCCAAGCTCGAACCCTCCCGCACCCAGCCGTTGCGCGTAGTAGGGCAGAATCGGGATGATGATCCCGAATCCGATGAGATCGATGAGGATCGTGAAGAAGATGACTGCGAAGCGTGAGCGGGAAGCCATCGCCGTCACTCGTAGGCCTTCCGCCAGTCCCGCCAGTCGTCCGCGATCGCGTCCGCCAGTCGGCGGGCCGCGTCGTGGAGCCAGTGCTTGTCGCGGCGCTTCACGTCCGCTGGGATGGCACGGGAGGCGGGGCTGCCGAGGTGAACGTTGGCCGTCTCCCAACCCATCGCGGACAAGAGGCGTGCTTCGTCGCGCTTGCGCGGCAGCTCGTTCAACCGTACGCGCGAGCAGTCCGGCGCGAGCCGCCGCACGAGCCACGCACCGTCTACCCTGACGCACGGATCGGGACACCGGACGCCGCGACGCAGGATCGCGTCATAGTGGATCGTCCCTGCCGCACCGCTCAGCGCCGAGGGGGCGAGTGCCTTCGCTTCGCGCGCGATCCGCCCGCCGCGCCACACGGCGAGCGCGACGAACCGCTGGCGCCCGAGACTTCCGAGTCCAGCGACGCGATGCACGATCCGCACCCTGAGATCGCCCTCGGGCAGAGCCCGTCGGAGCGAGGTCCGCACGACGTTCGGGACGGGGGTCTTCACCGTCGGGAGCGACTCGAGCTTGTCCCAGAACGTTTCCGGATCGTGCAGGCGATACAACGCCATCTCGCGCAGCGCGGTGTGATGCTCCGCAAGGACGAACGCGTGCCCCCCCTGCTCGAGGGCCTCCCGGTAACCGTCGAGAATCGCGCTCACCGCCTCCTTGCCGTCGATTCTCAAGTCGTGGTATTCGCGCGCGACCAGCGCGCTGGTGGCGAGCCGCATGAGGTCGTTGGTGTAGGGCAGCGGCCACGCTTCGTCGAAGTCGTTCACGCCCCACACCAGTCGTCCCTCGGCGTCGCGCCAGGTGCCGAAGTTCTCCACGTGGAGATCCCCCACCGCGAGCACGGTCGGAGCTCGGGCGACGTCGCCCAGGATCGCCTCCCAGCGAGCCGCCCACCGGTAGAACGTAGCCCGGAGGAAGGGGAAGATCCCGGCGCTCATCGCCCGATGCTTGTGCTCGAGATCGGGTTTGATGAGGGGAATCCGCTCGGCGAGCCAAGCCTCGTACCGGGCCGTCGCCTCGACGATCCCGATCTCGCTCCGATCTTTCATGCGGGCTACAATCTACACTGCCCCTAACGGAAGCGTCCCATGACCACGTGGCACCGCCTCGGCGAGAAGTCCGAGCTGCTTGCTCGCGTCCCCGCCGCCTTCAAGCTCGACCGCTGGTCGGTCGCCGTCTTCCACCATGCCGGCCAGTTCCGCGCGATCGGCAACGCCTGCAATCACAAGGGCGGCCCGCTGTGCGAAGGGCGCCTCCACGGCGAGTTCGTGATGTGTCCCTGGCATGCCTGGGAGTACAGCGTCATCACGGGCAAGGGCCCGGAAGGCTACGACGAGGAGCAGGTCCCCGTCTTCGTGGTCGAGGAGCGGGAGGACGGCGTTTACGTCCAGACACCGCCGGCGATGCCGCGGAAGCTCGTCAAGCACAAGCCGTCGCACCTGCTCGAGGGCCACCCCAAGCCTGCCGGCGCGCCGCCACGCGTGCTGGTCATCTCCACGACCGCGATGGACGACGTCAACCCCCGCTTCTCCACGTCGGACGCGCTGCTCGACCACGCGCTGGATCAGGCGAAGCGCCGCGGCGCCGATACGCAGTACATCAAGCTGCGCGACCTCAAGTTCCGTCATTGCGAGGGCAACTACTCCAAGGCCGCGCGCGCCTGCACGTGGCCCTGCGCCATCACGGAGCGTGACCCCGACGATCAGCTCACCGCGGTCTACGAGGGACTGGTGCATTGGGCCGACGTAGTCGTGATCGGCACGCCCATCCGGTGGGGGAACGCCTCCTCGCTCTACTACAAGATGATCGAGCGCCTGAACTGCGTGCAGAACCAGGTCACGATCCAGGACAGGGTGCTGATCAGGAACAAGGTGGCGGCGTTCATCATCACGGGCGGCCAGGACAACATCCAGGCGGTCGCAGGCGCCATGTTCACCTTCTGGGCCGAGCTCGGCTTCGTGTTCCCACCGTTCCCCTTCATTGCGCACTCCCGAGGCTGGGATGCGGAAGACATGCAGAACAACGTGCGGCAGGTGAAGATGAGCGACACGCTCAAGGAAGCCGCCTACGAGCTGCTCGACCGCGCGCTCGACTTCTGGACCATCATCGACCGCCACAAAGCCGAGATGGACAAGCCGATGGAGCGCGCCGGGCGCAAGGCGAGCACCCTCCCCGAGCCGGAGGAAACCGAGGAGATGACCGTATGAGCCGTCGTCTCGACGTAGCCAGGGCGTACGAGAAAGCGCTGTTCGCAGGGAACCGAACGGAAACGGGGAGCTACTTCACCGATGACATCGTCTATTGGGTGGCCGGCGCTCGCCGGATCGGCGGCGAATGGCGAGGCCGCGAGGCGGTGCTCGATGCCCTCTGGAACCGCGAGGCCGGACTGGGCGCCGCCGACTGGGGACACGAAGACGTCTGGCGCGATTGGTACGAGGCGGATGACCGGGTGATCGTGGAGCTCCGCGAGCGCTCTTGGTTGCAGTCCCACCCGAAGGACGTGATGGACCAGCGGACGTGCTGCATCCTCAGGTTTCGGAGCGATCGGATCAGCGAGATTCGGGATTACACGGACAGCCACATTTACGAGGAGTATTTGAAGCGTCATCACGACGAGTTGCCCAAGTTCAAGCAGCGCTAGCGCGTCCGTGTGTGACCGACATCACGCGGTTAACACCCTCCCGGTAGTAGGGTCTTACCTGCGAACCTCAACCGGGACCAAGTATGCGACGTCATATCGCCGTCTTTGCAGTGCTGGCGCTCGCCGTGAGCGCCCCTCGAGTGCTGTCGGCCCAGGATTCGAACGACGTGAAGCAGGACCGCAAGGAAGTCCGCCACGACCGCCGCGAGGTGCGCGGTGATCGCAAAGAAGTCCGCCACGACACCAAGGACATCCGCCAGGACCGCCGTGAGGTACGGCAAGACCTGAAGAGCGGCGATACCACCGAGGCGCGGCGCGACGCGCGCGATCTGCGGCAGGATCGTCGCGATCGGCGCCGCGACGTGCGCGACGCGCGCCGGGATCGCAGGGATCTGCGGCAGGACCGGCGGGACGTGCGCCAGGACAAACAGGAAACGAAGGACAGTACCAAGTAAGGCAGGCCAGGCAACGACTAGACGCACAGACGCACAGCGGTGAACAGTCAGAGTGAGCAGGTAGTCCCATTCACTCCGTTCTGTTCTCCCCTGTGCGTCTGCTGCGTCTGTGCGTCTAGCCTGCCGCGTCTGCTGCGTCTGTGCGTCTAGCTCGGTATCGCGTCGAGCTTCTGGTCTCTCCTGCGCGCCAACCAGTACAGCGGAATCCCCAGCAGCAACGTCAGCCCGCTCCACGCCCACGCGGTGCCGATGGAGCGCGTCCGCGCCACCCAGCCCCAGGCCGTCTGCCCCAGCACCCCGCCGCTGCTCGCGAACATGGAATCGAGCGAGATGATGGTCGCCCGTTGGGCCGAGGGGATGTGGGCGTTGAGGTACGCCTGCTTGACGGGCATCGCAACCCCGATGGCCACGCCGTACACCAGGTACAGCGATACGACGGCGAAGAAGTTCGTGAGCAGGCCGCACGCCACCGCCAGCACCGCTTGGGCCCCGGCCGAGACCATCAGCAGTCCGGTCCGCGTCCGCACCACACGGGAGAGCGGCGCGACGAGGGCGTTGCCCACGATGAGGCTCAAACCGACCAGGGCGCTGATCACCCCGTCCACCCACACCAGGTCCCGCCCCAGGAGATCGAGGAAGTAGCGCTGCCAGCTGTAGTAGCCGAAGATCATGAAGCTCATGGAGACGAGCGAGGCGAGCATGACGGGACGGATGACAGGATTGCTCAGGCCATGCCGCAGGCCTTCGACGAACACGCGCCGCAGCTCCGCCGGCACCCGCTTGAGCTCCAATGCCCGCGGCGTGAATCCGAGCTCCGGCATGCGGCGCCAAGCCAGCAAGAACAGCGGCACGACGAGAGCGGCCCGCACCAGGTACGGGATGTCGAGCCGAATCTGGCCCAGCAGGCCGCCTCCGATCGTCCCGACGAGCATGGCGGCGCCAAACAGCATCTGCCCTCGGGAGAACACCCGCTCGAGCGGCTCGTCGTAGCCGCTGGCCTTGAGGGCGTCGACCAGCCAGGCGTCCACGGCGCCCGTGTAGAACGTGTACCCCAGTCCCAGCAGCACCGAGACCCCCGCGAACGCCCAGAATCCCCAGCCGCGCCAGGCGATCGCCACGTACAGCAGCGTGGTCACGAACAGCGTGACGAGGCAGAGCAGCAGCGATACGCGGCGCCCGACTGTGTCAGCCACGACTCCCGTGGGCACCTCGAACACCATCGACCCGAGCGTGAACGCCGCGTTCGTGAGCAGGACCTGCTGGATGTCGAGCCCGGCGCCCATCTTGAAGAGGGTATCGATGCCCCAAATGAGGGACATCGCGAGATTGAAGAGTCCCGTAATGGCAAAATAGGTCCGCATGATCGTGCGTGGGCTCATGCCGCCACCAGCTGCGTATCGGTCCATGCTTTGAGCGCCGTCGCCGTCAGGATCACCGCGCCCCCGATCACCGCGAGCGGGCCCGGTGTCTCCCCGTGCGCGAGCCACGCCCACACGGGGCTCAGCACCGGCTCGACCAGGAGGAACAGCGAGGCCTCGAGCGCGGGCACCTGCGTGATCGCGCGCGACAGGAACACGTAGGCGAGTCCCAACTGGAACACGCCGAGGTAGATCGCGACCAGCCAGTCGGTGGCGCGGCCGGCGACGACGGGCAGTGCCCCCGGCAAACACACCAGGAACACGATCAGGTTGCCGCACGCCGCCGCGCCGGCGATCGGGCCGTGATCCGCGCCGCCCCGGCGCGCCAGCCAGCGGTACCCCGTGACCGTGAACGCCCACGCCACCGCGCTCCCCGCCGCGAGCACGTTGCCGAGGACGGGATCCGGCGCCGTGGCGAAGTGCCGCTGCCCGCCCACGAACAGCAGCGCGAGGCCCGCCGCCAGCACACCCATGAACGCCAGGTCCGCGGCCCGCACGCGCTCGCGCAAGAGCCACGGCGCCAGCGCCACCACGAACAACGGGTTGGTCGCCTGGAGGAATACGGTATTGGCGGCCGTCGTCAGCTTGTTCGCGAACACGAACAGGAGGCCCGCGGCCGCGTAGGCCAGGCCGACGAGCCCCACGCGCCAGCTCCACCGGCGGCGCGCTTCGGGGATCAGCGCGAGGATCGCGAGCATCGCCACGAACGCGCGCACGGCCGCGATCTGCCACGCGTCGAAACTGCTCCACTTGATGGCCGCCCCCGCCGTGGAGAAGCATGTGGCGGCGAGCACGAGCTGCACCCGGGCCTTCAAGGCAGGCTCGCCCGCAGCCAGTCGCGCGCGATGGTCGCGATATCCCGGTGCTCGACGTCCGCCAGGGCGTTGAGCCGCCGCATCTCGGTATCCGAGATGCGGCCCGCGAGCTGAGCCAGCGCCGCGGCGACTCCCGAGTACCGGGTGATCGTCGCCTGCCGGATCACCGGCGCAGCTTCATATGGCGGGAAGTAGTGGCGGTCGTCCTCCAGCACCGCGAGGTCCAGGGCCTCGATCTGGCCGTCCGTCGAGTTTCCGGCGATCACGTCCACCTTACCGTCCGCCAGCGCCCGATACGTAAGCCCCAGGTCCATCGCCGTGGGCGGGGAGGCAAATCGCAGGCCGTAGACGCTCGCGAGCCCCCGGAAGCCGTCGGCCCGCTCGAGGAACTCGTAGCCGAACCCTGCCTTCATGCGCGGGGCCAGGCGCGCCAGGTCGGATATGCGCGTCAGACCATGGCGCGTGGCGTCGCGGCGTCGCACGGTGATGGCGAACGTGTTGTTGAAGCCGAACGGCTTGCCCCACACGAGCTCGAACCGCTGCAGGTAGTCGCGCGCGACGGTGCGAGAGACGCTATCGCGATCGGCGACCGGAGCGTGCTTCAGGACGGCGGTGTACGCGGTGCCCGTATACTCGACGTAGAGATCGATCCGGCCCGACGTGATGGCTTGATGACACACGAACGTACCGCCCAGGTGGAACCGCCGCTCGACCGATAGGCCCGTCCGGCGCTCGATCTGTTGGGCCACGATCTCGCCCAGCAGGTCGGACTCCGTGAAATTCTTGGAACCCACGACGATCCGGTCGTGATGGCCGCATCCCGTGAGCAGCAGGGCGATCAGGCCGAGGGACCACCGGGGCCGGCTCGGCGTTCCCCCTCTCCCGAAGGGAGAGGGGGACAGGGGGTGAGGACTCACTTCCCCCGCCACGCAAACCGCCGCTCTGCGACGCCCAAGAGCCCGTCCGCCGCGAGCGCCATCAGCGCCGCCGGCAGCGCCCCCGCGAGAATGAGGGTATCGTCCACGACCGCCACGCCCCGGAAGATGTACACGCCCAGTCCGCCCGCACCGATGGCCGCCGCGATGGTTGCCGTGCCCACACTCACCACGGTCGCCACGCGCACCCCCGCCAGAATCACGCCGAAGCCGAGCGGCAACTCGACCTGCGTGAGCAGCTGCCAGTCGGTCATGCCCATCCCCCGTCCCGCCTCTCGCACCGCGGGGTCCACGCCGGTGACTCCCTCGTAGGTGTTGCGAACGATGGGCAGGAGCGCGTACAGGACCAGCGCGACGATCGCCGTCGTCGCGCCGATGCCGCCGATGAACGGGAGGGGGATGAGAAACCCGAACAGGGCGAGGCTCGGCACCGTCTGGAACACGTTCGCGACTCCCAGGACGGGGCCCCGCCACGCCGTTCGTCGGGTGAGCAGGATGCCCAGGGGCACCCCGATCACGATCGCCGCGCCGGTCGAGATCGCCACCAGGTACAGGTGCTGGCCCACGAGGCCCAAGACTTCCTCTGCGTTGCGGGAATAGAAGTGCCAAAGATTCACGGCGCCCTCGATGCGCGGCTGAAGCCACTCGCGCTCATGCCGCCGCCATGAACGCCTGGCACTCCGGGTTGTCCGACCGCCGGAACTCGTCTGGTGTGCCGAGAAACGCAAGCCGGCCCTGCAGCATGAGCCCGATGCGAGTGCCGAGCAGCAACCCTTCGCGCACGTCGTGCGTCACGAAGACCATGCCCTTGCCGAGCCGGCCCTCGAGCGCTTTGAACTCGCGCTGCAGCTCGACGCGCGTGATCGGATCGAGCGCGCCGAACGGCTCGTCCAGGAGCAGCAGCGGCGGGTCCGCCGCCAGGGCGCGCGCTACCCCCACACGCTGACGCTGCCCGCCGGACAGCTCGTGCGGATAGCGGCGTGCGAACGTGTCGGAGTCGAGTCCCACGAGGGCGAGTAGGTCGCGCACGCGGGTGGCGATGCGCGGCGGCGGCCATCCGTCGAGCCGGGGGACGAGCCCCACGTTCCGCTCCACCGTGAAGTGGGGGAACAGCCCCACCTCCTGAATCACGTAACCGATCCGGCGACGCAGGCGCGTGACCGGCAAGTCGGCCGCGCGCTCCCCCGCCACGCGGACCTCCCCAACGGTCGGCTCGAGCAGGCGATTGATGAGCTTCAGGGTGGTGGTCTTGCCCGATCCGCTGCGGCCGAGCAGGACCAGCGTCTCACCCGCGCCGACGGTGAAGGAGACCTCGTGCACGAGGAGGCGTCCGTTTCCCGTTTCCCCTTTCCCCTTTCCCGGCAGTCGATAGCCGAGCCCCTGCACTTCGAGGGGCTTCGTCACGCGGGGGAGGCGAGCGCCATGAGGAACCGCCCGTCGTCGCTCCGTCCCTGCCAGCGGGCAGCCAGCCCGGCCTCGGAGAGAATCCGCAGGAAGGTATCCGCGGCGTACTTGTACGAATGGTTCATGGCGAGCCGCTCGCCCCTCGCCAAGCGCAGAGCCTCGCCGCCGAGCAGGGCCTCCACGTCCCGACCTGCCCGGAAGTGCTTGGGGATCAGGTGCAGGCCGGGGAGTCGCGGATCGTCGGCCGCCTCGAACACCAGCTCGCCGTCGGAGTCGCGGATGCCGACGGCGTTGAGCGGCGCCCAGGCGAACCGCCGGTTCAGGGGATTGTCGTAGCCGGCCACCGTCGCGTCGCCGGCGTAGACCTCGCCGTCCACGAGGAGTGCGTCGTCCGGCCGCAGCAGCCGCGCCAGATCGCGCGCCTCCGCGATGGGATCGAACGCGCCGAGCGTGTTCCCGAGGAGCAAGACGAGCCGCCGCGGTGCCTCGGGCCCCGCGGCGAGTGCCTGCAAATGGGTCCGATCCGTGAAGTCCGCCTTGAGCCCCTGTGCCGGGAAACCGGCGGAGAGCGCGCCGGCGCACGCCATCTCGAGCAGGGCCTGGCTCGTATCCACCGGGACGTAAGACACGCGCGCGCCACGCGCGCGCAGCGCCTCGAGCAACAGTAGGTCTTTGTCGCCCTGGCCCGCGCCGAGGCTCACCACCTCGAGCGGCGCGACCGGGAACAGGCGCGCGAGCTCCGCGCCGGAGCGCGCGATCAACGAGCGCGAGCGCACGAAGTTGCGGTACGCACCGTCCGAGCACAGGGCGAGCCAGGCCCGCACCGACAGGGGGAACCAATAGAAGAACTTCTCCGGCAACCGCCTCGCGTGGAACGCGGAAACGAATTCGTCCGCGAGGGCGTTCTCGGTCAGCAGCGCACGAATCGAGATCATTGGAGGGGTGAGAGTTACTGGTTGACGGGTGCGACGGCAACCCGTAGGATTGTCCCAACGGCCGTCTTTTTGATTCTCTCCTTGTGAAGGAGGACGTATGCAGATCGTCGAGATGCAGGAGCTCGTGCCCAGCTGTCATCGTCCCGAGATCGTCGAGACGGCGGAGCTGGTTCCCACCTGCCACTCCTAAAGGAGCGGTTGATGCGCCCGGGGGCCCGGACTCAAGTCGGGCCCCCGCTGCGTTGGTTGACCTCCGAACCGTCTCTGGGGTTCGGGGCCTGGGCGGTGGGCGGCGCGGGGTGGGGCCCCCCCGCGGCCGAAACCGATCGCCTCGCCGCCGTCCGCCGCGCCTTCGACCTCGGCATCACGGTCTTCGACACCGCCCCCACGTACGGCGACGGCGCATCCGAACGCCTGCTGGGCCGCGCGCTCAAAGCCGACCGCGACCGCGTCGCCATCGCCACCAAAGTCGGCCCCCGCGACGACCCCCGCCGCTCCCTCGAGGCGTCCCTGCGCCGTCTGGCGACCGAATACGTCGACCTGATACAGCTGCACGAAGCGCTCCCAGGTTGGGAGCGGCAGCTCGAGCAGCTCCATACGCTGCAGCACGAAGGGAAGGCACTGGCGATCGGGCTCTGCAATGCCACCCACCGCCAGCTCGCGCGGGCGCTGGACCTCGCGCCCGTGGTCGCGTACCAGGGACCCTACAACGTCTTCGATCGGGACGTCGAGCAGCGGGAGCTGCCGCTGTGCCGGGAGCGTCGGATCGCCTTCCTGGCCTACCGCCCCCTCGCCGCGGGACTCCTGAGCGGGAAGTACCCCGCGCCCGCCCCCCCGGAGTTCCCCGCGGGCGACCACCGACGCAAGATCTATTGGTTCAAGGGCAGGGAGTTCGAGCGCCGGCGGACTGTCGTCGAGCGACTCGGCTCGATCGCCCGGCGGCTCGACCTGCCGCCGTCGGGGCTGGCACTCGCCTGGCTCCTCGCACAGCCCGGCGTGACCATCGTCCTGGCTGGGGCGGCGACCCGCGAGCACGTGGACCAGAATCATTCGGGCACGCGACCCCTGATGCCCGGCACCGTGGAGGACATCAACCGGATCGTCGCGGAGGCGTTCCCGCCGCGTCGCACCTCGGACCAGGTCAAGGGACAAGCCGCCACCTGGGGCGAGCGCGAGCGGTTCATCATCGACCGATTGGACGGCAAAACGAGCGCGGAGACCATCGCCGCCCTGTGGACCGACGGCAACGCGACCCCTATGGTCGCCGCGCAGGTCAAGGTGTTCTGTGACCAACTCGCCGAGCAGGGGTTAGTAGACTAAGGCGGAGTGCGGAATGCGGAATGCGAAGTTGATGGTCGGCGCCTTCTATAATCCCCATCTCGGGCGTGAGCTCGCGGTGGCGACCGGCATCGACCATTTGGCGATGGCGGATCCCCCCGCGGCGAGCGACCCGTGGTGGCCGGCGATCCGCGGACGCTACACCCTGCTGCTGCACGATTACCTGGGCCAGCTCTCCGAGCCGCTCGACGAGCGCTCCATCCAGCGCGCCCGCGCGCTCGCCGAGCTGTACCGTTCACCCTGGGTCGCGGAGCACTTCCAGTGTCTGCACACCGAGGACGGCAGCTACAATCTGAACTACGTGTTCCCGCCGCTCTACACGGAAGAGTTCCTCGACCGCTTCGCGCGCAACGCCTGCGCGCTCAAGGCGCGCCTCGACCAGCCGCTCGTCATGGAGAACATCCCCGGGTTCTTCGACGTCAAGGCGAGCCAGATGCCGGAGCCGATCTGGCTGCGCCGCTTCTTCGAGGCGACGGGCGCCGGCTTCCTGCTCGATCTGCCGCACGTGTGGCTCCAGGCACACTACCACGACACGGCGGCGGAGCGTTGGCTCGACGAGTTTCCGCTCGAGCACGTGGTGGAGCTGCACGTCGCGGGCGTCGCGGACGACGCCGACCTCGCGGGCCCGTGGATCGCGCCGGCCGAGCCCTCGGACGAGATGCTGGCCTTCGCCGCCCACGCGGTGAGCCGCTGCCCCCGGGTCAAGGCCGTCACGTTCGACGCGTTTTCGCCGTCCCTGACGGCTGAGGTCCTGTTTCGGAGCGTGGAACGGATTCGGGGGGCGCTGTGAAGCCGCTCGCGCTCGCGCTGCTCGCGCTGCTCTCGTCGGACCCGGTGATTCCCGCGGGCACGCGAATCCCCATTCGCTTCGTGCAACGGGTCACGAGCGGCAGAGACACCGTGGGGACCACAGTGCTGGTGCAAACGATGGGGGCGCTCGTGCAGGATTCCTGCGTCCTGGTCCCGCCCTATGTCCGTGCGAAGGGGCGGATCGTGGTCTCGAAGGGTGGCGGCCGATTCGGTCGGCACGGCCGCCTGGGGCTGCGGTTCGACTCCCTGGAAGTGCGTTCAGGTCATTGGGTCGCGATCTCCGGTGTGCTCGACACGCTCGAGTACGCCAAGCGGGGCGCGCTCACTGACTCCGGGCTCGTGTCCAGCGGCAAGACATCGGTCGGCGGTGTCGGCAAACGGCTCGTGCCGGCCGGCGTCGCGGCCGCGGCCGACCTCGACGCCGTGCCCGTGGCGCTGCTCGGCGGCTTCTCGCTCATCCGCCGGGGACCTCCGGTGCGCATCCTCGCAGGTGAGATCGGCGGCATCCGGCTCACCGAGCCCCTCGTTCTCCCGAGTCCGGACCGGTGCGACGCCATGACGGCCCATCACGAGCTGACCGAGATGCCGGCGCTGCCCAAGTTCGTCCCTCGCTCTGAAAACCGTACGGGGACCGTGCTGGGCGACCCGTTCAACGTGCTGTTGCTGGGGACGGCCGCCGAGATCGACAGCGCATTTCGGGCGGCCGGTTGGTTCCCCGCGCAAAAGCGGTCCGTCCTCAGCGTCACGCGGGAGGTGACCGCCGCGATCGCGAGCCGGCCCGCCATGACCGCGCCCGTGAGCACGCAGTACT
>WNFW01001157.1_pt1 | contig 17663 bp, 14 predicted proteins | sample 5400131 | NCBI WGS metagenome assembly WNFW01 (sample SAMN13153362, study PRJNA577476) | soil metagenome | isolation source: 20 cm soil or saprolite under grassland replicate 1 | place: USA:California | collected 2016-06-15 | reverse complement strand
AGCTAGCTGGAGGGCACCGGGCCGCGGCGCGTGGGCTCCCACACCGGCGCTGGTCGGCCAGCCACCACCCGCAGCCAGGCATGCAGAACCGCGACGTTCCCGGCGACGACGTAGCCGGGGAGCGCGAGCAAGCGCGGCGTCAGCCTCCCCTCCGGCCACACCCAGGCGATCCCAGCCAGCACCACGGTGACACCAAGCAACGCAAGCAGTGCGAATGCCCACGTCGCAGTGGGCGCCAGCGCGCCCAGGGCGGCGAGGAGCGACAACAGCGCCCACGGCACGAGCCAGCGGCAGACTTTGTGGCTGAACAGCATCCAGGCAAACGCACCATAGCGGAACGGATTGAGCAAAGCACGCTTGTGCCCCAGCGTGGCGAGACCGCGGGTCATCGTCCGGACCTTCCGCCGGTACTCCTGGCGGAGCGACGCGCTGCGTGGCACGTAACACTTCGCCTCGGGAACCGACACCGCTCGCAAGCCGTGCTCGCGGGCCGTGAGCGCCGCGGCAAAGTCCCGGCTGAGGCCCTCGGGCACGTGGTCCATGTGCAGCTCCGCGCGGATCGCGTACAAACAGCCGGAGGCGCCGACAATCCCGCCCACCGCCGTCTCCAGGTCGCGGATCCACATGTCGTACCCGACGTACGCTCCCTCCCCGCTGGTCGCCTGCTCCTCGAGATTCGTCACACTCACGTCGCGCGCCGACGCCACGCCGACGGAGGCATCGGCGAACACAGAGACGAGGCGCTTGACGGCCGCCGGATGAATGCGCACCGACGCGTCCGTGTTGACGATGATCTCACCGGTGAGATGCCGGCGGGCAGCGTTCTCCGCCGCGGTCTTGCCCTGGCGCCGCGGCAGCCGGAGCAACTCGACGCCGCGATCGGCAAAGTGCGCGACGATCTCGTCGGTCCCATCGGTCGACGCATCCGAGACAATGAGGATCTGCCGCCGGTCTGCCGGATAATCGACGGCGAGAATCCGTTCGAGCGTGGCCGCAATGACCCTGGCCTCGTTGTAGACGGGCAGCACGATGCTGATCCGGGGGACGGTCGAGCGTGGCGGCGTCTTACGGCGCCCGCGCCCCAGGCGGCTCACCAGCATCAGGATCGCGGGATAGCCGAGAAAGGTGTAGACGCAAAGGCCGACGGCCAGCGCGACTACGACGCGGGACAGGAGCATCACGCCGAGGCCGGAGCGACAACGCCGTGACTGACCAACCGGTAGATCGCCTCGTAGCGATCGAGCCAAGGCGCTACGCCGAAGTCGCGCTCCAGTCGAGCGTGCGCCGCCCAGGCGCGCCGCGCCGCCGCGGCCCGGTCCGCATGCACCCTGCGGATCTCGGCTGCGAGGGCGACGGGGTCCTCGGATCGCACGAGGGCAGCCTCCGCCGGCGAGACGACATCAGGCACGCCGCCCACACCGGTCGTCACGATGGGAACGTTGGCGGCCATCGCCTCGAACAACACGACAGGCGTGCCCTCGGTGCGCGAGCTCAGCACGAAAACGTCGAAGGCCGGGAACAACCGGTCCGCATCCGGGACCACACCGTGCCAGCGGACGCGCCCGTTGAGACCAAGGTCTCGCGCGCGCGCCTGCAGCGCTGCCCGCTGCGCGCCCGTCCCGACCACCGAAACCCCGAGCGGGACATCGCGGAGATGGGGTATGGCGTCGAGCAGCACGTCCGGGCCTTTCTCGTGGCTCAGCCGGCCCACCCAACCGACCACAAAGTCATCTCGTGGGATGCCCAGCGCACGGCGCGCCGCCCCGCGGTCGAGGGGGGGCGATATCCGTCGCCAGGCGTTGGGCACGGTGTGGATCCGGGGGCGAGGAACTCCGGAGCGCGCCAACCGGTCGCCGAGCGGTCGGGACACAGCCACGACCGCGTCGAAGCGGCGGAAGGCGCGGCGTTGCAGCCACTCGTAGGTCCGGTTCTTCCACCCACCGCCTGTGAAGCCATGCACGGTCGTGACGACGGGAATGCCGAGGCGCCGCGCCACTCCCGCGTCGAGCACGTCGGGCCGGTAGCCGTGCGTGTGAACGACATCGGGGCACACGCGACGGCATAGGGCGGCAATTGCGGCTCGCTCACGTCGGTAGGACCGACCAGGGACATCGAGCGTGTGGGTGTGCATACCCGCCTCCGCGAGGGGTGCCAGAAACTCCGCACCTGCTCCCGAGCCCGTCGCTACCGACACCATGTGAACCTCGTGGCCCAGGCCCCGAAGCCCACTCGCCAGCATTTGCACCACGCGCTCGAGACCGCCGAACTCGGCGGGCGCGACCACGTGCACGATTACCATGTGTCGCTCGAGACCGTGGCCAGCCTCAAGCCCGCGCGGCTCGGGCGGCGAGCCGATCGGGAAGACGCCGCCGTTCTCGTACCCTCGAGGATGACCACCGCCGCGGCGACGCCCCGTTCGTGGGTAAGGCTGACGTGCGCTTTACGCACCCGCCGCTCGAACGCTCGCTGAGCGAGCGCGCCTGACACGCGCAGCTGGGGCGTCCCGCCCGCCCCGGCTACGATCTCAACCTGCCGGAGGGCACCTTCGAACAGACCCGTGCCCAACGCCTTGAGGCAGGCTTCCTTGGCGGCGAACCGGGCCGCCAGAGCGTCCAACCGGTCAACACGGTCCGCGCACGCCGCGAGCTCGCGCGCGGTGAAGACCCGCTCCGGCACGCTGTCCAGGACGCGGGACAGCCGCTCCGGCTCGACGATGTCGATCCCAATCCCGACGATCATGCCCGCTGCTCCATGGTTTCCCCGGTGACGGTGAAGGACGGCTCGACACCGTAGGCAGCGTCTCCCGTTCGCGCCAGCGCGCTTGCGATGGCCCGCGCAGCGACCGCGGCGCCGTCGGGCGTGAAGTGGTCGTGGTCGTAGTAATGGTGCAGACCCTGGCTCAGCAGATCCCGTAAGTTGAGGTGCGGGACGCGGAGCGCCTCGGCCACGTCAGCGGCGCGACCATCGATGAGCCCGAGCAGCTGGTTGATGAGCTCCAGGCTGAAATAAACGTTGACCCGCTCTTTCCAAGGCCTACCGACGCCGCCGTGCCAAAAGCGCGCCGCTTCTTCGGGTGTGTAGTCCTTCTCGAACCACGGCTGCCGCACGACGAGCACGCGATCGGCATGCGCCAGCGCCCGACGGAGCAGCCGCCGAAAATGGTGCTCGAAGTGAGCAAGCACCGTACTCGGGTCCGGCGCAGTCGTGCGAATCTCCGCCGCCTCACGGCGCATCTTCCGTCCGTCGACGAGCCAGGCCCCGGCGTTCTCCTTCACCTCCACCGGATGTAGCCACAACCGGCGCAGGCGCCGGGCCAGCTCTGCTAGCGCCCACCCGCGGGGCATCCAGCCAAACGGTTGCCCGGGGTGACTGGCGAACAGCACCCACTCTGACACCACGGAGGGAGGCGACGACGGCGGCGCCCCATCCTCGAGCCAGTGGTACACCGTGCTCGCACCGACCATGATGACAATCACGTCGAGGTGGCCGTACTGGGGCAGCACGCGGTCGAAAATGAGATCGAGATCCGCCGCGCCGACGCCCGAATGGCCGATATTGCCGACGTGCACCCGGCGAACAGACTTATCCCTCGCCGCCCCCAAGGCATCGCGCATCTCCGGCGCGTTGAGGAGCCGCTCGAGCGCGCCGGGCCAGCTTGTGGGCTGGTCCAGCGCGAAGCACTCGACCGAGCTGCCGCCGGCCACGAGAATCCGGTACAGCCCCGCTTCGTCGCCGCGCACCTCGCCGCCGCGCTCGCCGTCGGCGTTGACGTGGAAGCGCACGCGCGGCTCCACCTCCGGAAAGACTCGAGGGTCCTGTCTCACCTCGAGCCGCAGCCCCGGAGGCCACACGGTGTAACGCGTACGGCGGCGCATCCAGCGGCGGCACCCCAGCTCGGCGACGACGAGGAGCACCGCCAGCGCCAGCGCGGCGGCCACCATCCAGGACGTCACACGCGCACCCGGGCGCGGAGCCGCGGCAGCAAGGCCCGCAGGTCGAGGTAGGGGTCGTCCCGATACACGAACCACACCCACGTCACGGCGAACACGAGCGTCATGGCCAGGCCCGCGACAGCCAGCGCGCCGAAGCCACGAACGTCGAGGCCGAGCTTGAACCACAGGAGCAGCGCCAGGACGGGCAACGCCCCCAGCACCGCGCGCGGCACGACGTAGCGGAGGAACTCCATCACCGAGACGTCCAGCTCGTGGCACGCTTGCAGGAACACGGCAGCGGCGAACAGCACGTTCGGGATGGCGGTACCGAGTGCGACCCCTGCCAACCCGAGCGGTCGCACGAACAGGACGCTCAAGCCCAGGTTTACGACGCCGGCCACAAGGAACCCGATCGTCGGCAGGCCCGCCTTCCCCAGCCCCATCAGAATCGGGAGCGCCACACCACGTACGGGCAGGAAGATGAGATACGAGACCATGAGGATCTGCAGCACCGCGCCCGCCGGCCGCTCAAACGTCGGATCGACCCACCACGCGATGAATCTCGGCCCGAGAACGATGAGGAAGAGCCCGGCGGCAAGCGTCAGGGACAGCGCGATCTTGGACCACTTGAGAAAGATCTCGCGCAGTTCGCCGCTCTTCCCCTGGGCCTGCAGCCGGGTGGCGGTCGGCATCACGACCGCTGCGATCGCGATCAAGAACTCCATGAGATAGATGATGAAGCTGTTGGCGACGGTGAAATACGGAATATCGCCGACATTCATGAACGCCCCGATCACGATCGAATCCGTCTCGAACGAGAGCCGGGCGCCGGCGTTCAACACCAGGACGTAGAGACTGAAGCCGAAGATGGCGCGGGTCATCCCCCAATTGAAATCCGCCAGGCGCATCCGCGTAGTCGGGTGACGCCGCCGCACCAGCAACCAGCAGAGGACGAAGTCGAACACCATGCAGGCCAGTTGCACGAGGGCCATGGCCGTGATCGAGGCGTGCAACGCCAGCAGCCCGAACGTGAGCCCGAGACGCAGCAGCACGCCCCACAGCCGGATGATGTTGCGCGGGACGAACTCGTCATAGGCCGCCAGGATGCCGTTGGGGAGGAGCGCGACGAACCCGAGGGACACGAACAGCACCGTCACGGCGAAGGCCCACCGGGCGTCGCCGTGCAGGGTAGCTGGAATGTGGTAGGTGTCCGCAAAAAACACGTACAGGCCCACCCCCACGACGAGGGCGATCGCACCCAGCAGCAGATACAGCGCCGTGCAGCTGCCGATTGCCTCGTTCAGCTTGGCCACGTCCCCCTTCGCCACGTGCTGCGCGAAGTACCGCACCGAGGCCATCGGCACACCCAAGACCAGCAAGCCCAGGTAGCCCGTGATCGAAGCGATGAGAATCCACGTCCCGTAGCCGTCGCCGCCGAGTTTGTGGATGGTGAATGGCGTGAGGAAGTAGGCCGCGAGCACGGTCACCACCGTCACAAGCCAACTGCTGCCGATGTTCTTAAACACAGATCGCCGTCTCCGGTGGTGGATTGCTGCCTGTGCGGTGCTCCCGAGCGCCGCAGGCAAACGCACGGGCTGTGCCACCGCGGGTGTTGCGCGGGCGCGTCACCCCAGGACTGCGGCCGCCTCGCTCGTTGTGACGAACGTCAATGGCATCAGTCGTGACAGGCCGTTGAGGTAGCCCTCGACGCAGTCGTACAACCGGGCGACATCCGCCGCCGTGGCGGCGAAGGGACTGAGGCCGGGCTTGAGGCTCGGACTGTGCCAGGACAGTTGTAGGTGACGAACTCCGTGCTCGAGCAACCGGCGCGACAGGGTCAACATGTCACCGACTGCTTGGTACTCCGGACTGAGCGACACGCGCTTGAGCAGGCCCGCCCGGGCAGCGATGCCGGCCAGGTGAAACCAGCGAAACGGCGTGGCTTCGAGCACGCGACGCGTGGGATCCCAGAAGCTGAAAGGCCCGCGGTTGAATCCGTAGGAGAGCGGAATCTCGAGCACCGGCCCGTTGGGGGCGGGCTCGCGCACGTCGCGATCCGGCGCTAGCCGATACGGCACGATCGGGGCGCCGACGAACGTCGGACCGTCGTCGACAGTCTCGAGACTGACGAACGGGCTGACACTCGAATCGACGCGGTAGCCGCAGCACTGCAGGGCGGCCACGGTATCGCGCCCCAGGCCATAGCGCCCGGCACGAAACGCGACGGGCGGGCGACCGAACGTTTCCTCCAAGACCGCCGTGAGGCGCTCCAGCTTGGCCCGCTGCAGCTCGGCCGGCAGGTTCTTCAGCATGGAATTGCGCGGCTCGAACGCCTCGGACAGCGGAGGTGTGTTCCAGGGATGTAAGTGCGCACCGATCTCCGCACGACCCCCGTCAGTCACCTCCCGCATCACATCCGCCGCCTCCGGATCGGTCGCGACCTGATAGGTCGTAAAATACGTCGGCCGAACACCCCAACGATCGAACATGGCCGCCTGGGTCCGGAGCTCCTGGATGTTCTCAACCGTCACATCGTGCCGGCTGCGGTTCCAGTTGTCCTCCTCGGTGTCGATCGACACGATGAGAAGCACGCTGCCGTTACGCATACAGACGAGCTCGGAGTGTTGCCGCACCATCCAGCGCGCGGAGCCACCGCCCACGCCAACCCGGGCGGAAGATCGTGAGCTCCTCGGTCATGCGCCGGGTCTCGGTCCAGTGCCGCTTGTAGGCGTCGTCCCCGCGCAGGAAATCGAAGCGGCGGTAGCCGCGCTCGATCGCGCGCCGGATCATCGCTCCCATCAGCACCAGGCCGACGCTCTCGCGCTCCCAGCGCGGATCGCGGCCACTCTGGTAGAAGTACACGGTGTCACGACCGGTGAAACCGTACCACGCGGCGGCCGGCACGCCGTCGAGGTCGAGCGTGGCCAGCCACAGTTGCTGCCGCGCGGCCAACTCGGCGGCGAAGCGGCGGTGGAGTCGCTGCACGCCGGGGTTCCGAAACGCACCCGCTTCCCCTCCACTGGCCCAGCGACGTTCGTGCAGCATCATCAGACAACTCAGGCCCTCGTCGACACGAGCCCCGTCATGATCCGTGATCGTCACCGTGTAGTGACTTCGCAAGTGTCGCTCCTTGCGGCGCAACGTCTGGCGGCGCGTGGGCGTGAGCGTGCCGAGATACCTCTCCCAATCGTCGCACAGCTCGAGGTATGGGCAGCCCCAGAGGGCCTGGCGTCGCACCGCATGACCGCGACCGGCGAGCGCTTCGGCCAGCCGGCGTGCCGCCCAAGCATCCGGGGCCAGGTTGCTCAGGATCAGCAGCTGCCACGGCATCGCTTCAACTATGGGCGCGAGCGACTCCACGTCGGCACCTGGCAGGGCAAGGATGTCGAGATGGTCGGGGCAGCCGGTATCGCCGATGGCCCACGTGAGCGCCTGCACCGGCGTCCGCCGGAACCGCACCTGTCGCTGCACGACCGGGAGTACGGCTTGGAGGGAACCGTCCGAGCCGCGGAGCACCAGGGCTTCGCTCGCATCCACCTCAGCCGGATCAGCCGAATCCGCCCAGGCGCGATGCCACGCCCAGCCGCCGAACGGAGAAGCGGCGACGCTCTGCGCGTGCACCGCGTCCCACGCCGCAGGCCCGAGGGCGAGTGCGTCCCGCAGGGATGTTCGGATGACACCGTGGGTCCCGGCGTCGCCGCGCAACGCGACGGGCGCCGCGCTCACGACAGGGACGGTGCGGTCATATACGTCGGACGGGGGACGCCAAACATCTCGAGCACCGTGGGCGCGACCGACCGCAGCGGCACCTTCGCCGAGCTCACGCGGTGCTCGTGTTGCGGCGTGCGAATCCACAGGAAGCCGTCGGGATGGTGCATCCCGCTCTTGAGCCCGTCCGACTGATAGAAGATCTCAAAGAAGGGCGCCGTGCGCCCCGAGCCGGCGCGCAGCACGGCCTGCGGTGCCAGCGGCCGGAAGATCTTGCACCCGCTGAACAACGCCGCTCCGTCACGACTCACGAGCATCGCGGGCGTGTCGTCAACGCGCAGCGCTCGCAGCTGGGATTCGGCCTGCTGCGCGTCGTCCTCGTTCTCGAACAGCAGTTGAAACTGCTCCGACATGACGGGCGCAACACGGCACGTGGCGCTCACGCCCGCGAGCCTCAGCACGTCTGTGAAGTCGTGCGGCCGATAGAAGGTCTTGCCGCCCTGGTCTTCGTAAGTCAGACACGGCTGCTGGCTCAACGCCGTGCACAGGATCAGGGTCGCGCTCCTGCCCGCGAGCGCCATGAACTCGCCGAGCAGCTTGTCCATCTGCTGGTACCCGAACAGAATCGCGCTCTCATATTCTGCCTGCTCCGCGGGGCTGGGCACGATCTTGAAATGCTCCGGCTCCATGTGGCGCCAGTACTTGTGCTGGAGGTGCGCGGTGCTGTTAAGGAAGAACGTCGCAAAGGCCGGCCGTAGCTTGCGGTAGTAGTACCGGAACACATCCCACTGCAGTTGGTCGAGCAGCACCGCCCGCTTCCAGCGCTTCCCGGCAAGCCGCTCGCGCATCAGCTGCCGCGCGATGGAGCTGACGGTCCGCGCCGAGAGGCCGTGCCTGACCATGAAGGCGACGAACCTGGCATGATCCGCAGGAGCCAGCGGGACATGATCGTTGGTGTGCTCTTGCACGTTGCGCTGTACAAAACGGAAGTACGGCACGAGCTCGTCGGGATAGGGAGCGACGGTCGTGGTCCACGGGTCCGGCAGGAGATAGCCATTCAACGGCGAATCGAATCTGGGATTCATGCTGCCGCACACCCAGACCGGCAGGCCGGCGTCCGACAAGAGATCCCAGACGCATTTGCGTTTCAGCTTATGTCCGTCGCCGAGGTGAAACACGCCGTGCTCGGCGAATGACAGGCCGCTATGTACCGTCACCCACTGGATCCAGGGATTGAGCTTGTCTTGCGCCTCCTCGGCATCGGTGGTGAAGACCCGGGACTCCCGATAGAACCGATCGAAATTGGGCAGTTGCCCGGCCCGCGTGAACCGCTCCACCAACGCCGGTGTCAGCTCGTTGAACTCCAGCAGAATGACCGGTGCGTCCTTGATCATGACTCACTCCTGGTGCGTGGCGCTTTCGCAGGACCTGCCTCGCAAGCCACGGGCTTGCCCGGCGGCGGTGCCCCGGTGCGTAACCACCTGCGTTCCAAAGCATTCCCAACGCCGCCTGCGCAGCGCACTGAAGCGCCGCGCCAGCAGGTGTTGCGCGCGCGCTACGGAGGTCCCCTGAGCGCGTCGCGACCAGCACGCCCAGCCGTCTGACTAGCAGGGCTTATGCCGTCGGGACTTGCGCAGCCGGCGTGTGCGCACCCCTCGGGGCAGCGACCTTCGGTGTCACTCTTGCGCTGCGTTGACTCGCCATGTGCGGCATCGCCGGCGTCATCCACCGAGATCCCGACCATCCGGTCTCCCGGGCCCTGCTGCAGCGCTTGTGCGCCACGCTGCAACACCGGGGCCCGGACGAAGAGGGCCTCCACGTGCAAGGCCCGGTCGGCCTGGGGATGCGACGGCTGAGCATCATCGACTTGAGCGGCGGGCAACAGCCGATATTCAACGAGGACGGCTCCAAGGTCATCGTCTTCAACGGAGAGATCTACAACTATCGTGAGTTGCGCCGCGGCCTCATCGCGCGCGGCCACGTCCTCCGGTCCCAGGGCGATACGGAGACGGTGCTCCACCTCTACGAGGAGCTCGGGCCGGAGTGCGTCACGCAGCTCCGAGGAATGTTCGCGTTTGCCATCTGGGATGCCACGCAGCGCACGCTGCTGCTGGCCCGCGACCGCTTCGGCATCAAGCCGCTGTACGTGGTCACCGCGCCGTGGGGCATCGCGTTCGCTTCCGAGCTGAAGGCGCTCCACGCCGCGGGCTTGACGTCCCGTGCACTCGATTGGGAAGCGTTGGACATGTTCGTGCAACTGGGCTACATCCCCGCCCCAGCGTCCCCATTCCAAGACGTCCGGAAGCTGGAACCGGGCCACACACTCGCTTGGAGGGCCACCGGGGAAAGCCTGGTGCGACGATACTGGCACCTCCCCCGCGAGGTCGCCTCACGCCCCGCCGCCCCCGAGGCGCGGATCCGGGAATGGGTGGACGAGTCGGTCGCGACGCACCTCGTCAGTGACGTCCCCGTCGCTGTGTTTTTGAGCGGGGGCCTGGATTCCTCTAGCGTCGTGGCGAGTATGTCGCTGGCCGGGGAGCGACCACACGCGTTCACGGCGCGGTACGGCGGATCTGGGCAGGACGGCGCGGACGAAACGGGGCTCGCGCGCCAGCTCGCCCGCCGTTACGCGATCGACCTGACGGTGGTCGACATCCAGCCGGACATCCGCCACATCTTCGAGCCGATCGTGTGGGCGCTCGACGAACCCCACGCCGACGACTCCGCCATTCCGACATGGCTGCTGTCGCAGGCCGTCGGCCGGGAGTACAAGGTCGCGCTCACCGGCATCGGCGGGGACGAGCTGTTCGGCGGGTACCCGCGCCACATCGGACTTCCCTTTGCTGAGGTGTACCGGAAGCTGCCGGCCGGGCTGCGACGGCTCGCGAGCAGCGCAGCCTACCTACTGCCGGAGCCACGCGCCGCCACGCTCGGCGTAGATCGTGTGAAGCGATTCCTACGATCGGGCAACGGCGACCTCGCCGACCGGTTCCTGAGCTTCATGAGTCGGCTCGCCGAGGGAGAGCGCCGAGGGCTCTATACGCCGGGCCTCCAGGCGACGATCACGGGACAGGCCGCGCGGGACCGATTCCGGTCACTGTGTGCAGCGGAAGTGTGTCCCCCCGGTCTCTCGGCGGGGATGTACCTCGACTACAAGACGTACCTCCCCGACGACATCCTGGCGCTGAGCGACCGCCTGGCGATGGCGCACTCGCTGGAAATCCGCGTGCCCTTCGTGGATCACGAACTCGCCGACCGCGTCTTTCCCCTTCCTTACCATTTGAAGATCGGATGGTGGCAAAACAAGCGGCTGCTGAAGCGGGCGATGCGACCCAGACTCCCCGCGGCTCACTTTGGCGCTCCCAAGCGCGGGTTCGTCGGTCCTACGTCTGCCTGGCTCCGCAACGAGCTGCGGGAAATGGTCCAGGATGAGCTGTCCCCCGGACGGCAGCGCCGCCTCGGCTATTTCGATCCGTCGATGATCGAGCAGCTGCTCCGCGAGCACATGACGGGGCGACACAACCGGGAGCGCATTCTCTGGGGGCTCCTCTCCTTCTCGACGTGGCACCGGCTGTACATCGAACGCACCGTCGGGGACTGACCGACCCGGCAACGCCTCAGGGAGAACTCGCCCCCGCGCTCACGATTCTTAGCCATTGCAGCGTTTCGACGACGAACGGCGCGGGATCACGCCAGCGCCAGACTTCTGCACGGTCGCGCCCGGGATGGATCCGCAGGAAGTCGAGCAGCGCCTGGAGGCGCGAGCCCGCCCCATTGTCCAGCTGCAGCTCGGCTCGCGAGCGCCTGAACCGCAAATACAGGTGGTCCACATCCCCCCACCACCAGCGACTCCGGATGCCCTCACGGTACTGGCGGCATTCGGGCACCGTCTCTCCCGCTGCGCAGCGGACGAGCAAGGACGGAAAGTCCACGCCGGCGTCGATGGCCAACTGGAGCGAACCCCAGAACCGGCCGTTCACCTCCATGATGACGTAGCGGCCCGTCGCCGGCTCCCGTTTGCACTCGATCATCGCCACGCCTCGCCAGTCGAGTGCCTCGAGCAAGCGCAGTCCGGCTCCGACCAGCCCATCCTGGAGCGCGATACTCTCGCGGTAGACGCTGACACCGCCGGCGGGCGGTTTCTCGCGGAGGCGGCGATGGGCGAACATGGCGACGGCCCGTCCTCCCCAACGCAGCGCGAAAAAGCCCTCGCCGATGCCGGCGATCCGCTGCTGGAGCAAAACCGGGAACGCCGCCGCGGGGAGCGCAGCCAACGCCCGGTGGCACGCGGCCGAGTCGGCCACCGGCGTCACCGCCACTTTACGCCGGCTACGCCCGACCGCGACCACCGAGCGGTGTGGCTTGACGATGGCCGGAAAGTAGGCGTCGGACACGGCCTCAGGCACATCTCGGGGCGTGGCAATGACTCGCGTGTCGGGCACGCCAAACCCGCACGCCCGAGCGAGCTCGAGTACGTGCGCCTTGTTCGAGGCGGCGCGGTACGTCGCGAGATCGGGGAACGGCAGGGCGACCCCCGCGGGCAGCGTGGCCGCGTGCTCCAGCACCGCCTCCACCGCCGGGTCGGTCATCGGCAGCAGCAGCTCGCTGCCCTCCTGCTGGGCAATGCGGCCTACCTCCGCCGCGTAGGCTGCCGGGTCCGTGAGCGGATCGGTCGTGAGACGACGTGGCTGGACACCGCGCGACACGCCCGCGAGGGACACCCGCGTGGGGGCGGCCACGCATACGGCGTGTCCAGCTCGTACCAAGGACCGAGCGGCGGCGAGCGTACCGCGCTCGTTCCCATCGGTGATCAAAACGCGCATGATCCCGTTCTACCCCAGTGCAACATGCGGACCGCGGAGCATGGCGTCGACGCAACAGCCGCCCTGCCGCGGGGCGATTACCCCCCCTCTCGACTTTGGCTCCAGTCTTGCACCACAGTTGACGCATGCTCAATCGCATCTCACCGACCGCGACTTGGCTTGACACGCCGGCCGGAGAGGTGAGGCCCCCCGGTTGGGATCCGTTGCTGGTATGCGTGGCGTTGCACATCGCCAATTACGTGGGTCGCGTGCCGCAGCTGTTCCCGGTGCTGTCCTACCTGAAGCCCGCTCTGCTGGCTATGGTGCTGGCCATTGGCCTGTACTTGCTCCACCAGTCCGGGCAGCGACGCGTCGCCCTGCTCCGCTCGCCCACGATGACCCGCCTGCTCGGCCTGCTGGTGTGGAGCGCCCTGTCCGTCCCCGGCGCGCTGTACCAGGGGCTCGCCTTCCGATCCTGGACGGACTTCGCCACGATCGTGGTGATGTGCCTCGTGGTCGCTGGCAGCGTCCGAAGCGTTCGCGATGTCGAGCGATTGGTCCTCGTGTACTTTGGCGTGACAGTTCTGTACGCGGTTGTGGTGCTGGCACGGTTTCCGCTCGGCGGCGACGGCCCCGAGAGTTGGCGCCTCGGCGATCTCTACTACTACGACTCGAACGATCTTGCGACGTTGATCGTCAGCGCCATGCCGTTTGGGCTGTACTTCGTGCTCGCGCAGCGCCGCGCCTGGGTGCGGGTGCTCGCCGCGCTGGGTCTGGTCGTGCTGGCGGTGGCACTGTTGCGCTCGGGCTCTCGGGGAGGCTTTCTCGCCTTCGTCGCATTCGCGACCTTCGTCCTGCTGGCATTCACCACCATCCCCGCACGATCGCGGCTGGTGGGACTCGGAGTGGTCCTCGTCGTCGTGTTCACGACCGCGAGCGACCGATACTGGGAGCAGATGCAGACGATCCTCAACCCTGATCGGGACTACAACGTGACGTCAGATGAGGGCCGCCTGAAGCTCTGGGAGCGCGGCATCGGCTACATGACCGACTACCCCGCCCTCGGCGTCGGAGTGGGAAACTTCCGCGTGGCCGAGGGCACGATCGCACCAAAGGCCAGGCTACGGGAGCATGGCGTCGGCGTGCGTTGGCAGGCGCCCCACAACAGCTTCATTCAAGTGGGTGCCGAGCTTGGCATCCCGGGTTTGCTGCTCTTCATGGCCTTGCTCGCGAGCGTGTTCATGTCGCTTCGGCGCGTTGCGCGACGCGCGCTCGCTGCCGATCCGCCCGCTCGCGACGTGTCGCGCCTTGCACAGAGTCTCATGGCGGCGCTGGTCGGGTTCGTGGTCGGTGGTTTCTTCCTGTCGTTGGCCTACTCGAACATGCTGTATACGCTCGCGGCGTTTGCGGTCGGCCTGCGGAAGGTCGCGAGCGCCGACGACCTTCGGAGCCCGCGGCCCGCGTACCGCGCCCCGGGGTGGCGAGTGCACGCCTGATGGCTGCTCGTCCGCGGCTCCTATTTCTCGCCCAGTGCCTCCCCTACCCACCTCACAGCGGCGTGGCCAGTCGCACGTTCCACATCCTGAGGCAACTCCAGCTCGACTATGACGTCGATCTGGTGGCGTTCTCCCGCGTGTGCCACCAGCCCGATCGCGGCGCACGGGAGGCGGCCCGCGACGCGTTGCGGAACGCGGTCGCATCCGTCGCCGAGCCGACGCCAATACCTCAGGAGCACTCGACGCCACGCAAAATCTGGGACCACCTGCGCAGCCTCATCAGCGGGCGCGCTTACACCTACTACGAGTACGACAGCCGCTCCTTTGCAGCTCGGCTCCGCGCCGTGCTCCGAACGCGGACGCCGAACCTCGTGCACTTGGACAGCCTCGATTTACATCGGTGGCTGCCCGAGTTGCCGCAGGTGCCGATCGCCTGCACCCACCACAACATCGAGTCCGAGCTGCTCCGGCAGCAGGCGCAACGTTTCGACCAGAGCGTGCTGCGACACTACCTGCTGCTTCAGGCAGCGCGTGTGGAGCGAGTGGAACGAGAACTGTCCTCGAAGCTCGCGCTCAACGTCGTGATGTCCGAGGTTGACGGCCAGAGGCTGCGTGCCCTGGCCCCAGGCGCCGCTACGGTGGTGATACCGAACGGCACGGACACCGAGTACTTCCAGCCGAACGGCACCGAGTCTATCGCCGGACAGGTCATCTTCGTGGGAGGGACCTACAGCTACCCAAACCGGGACGCAGCGGAGTTCTTGGTGCAGGCGATCTGGCCCAAGATCCGCGCCGCGGACCCCGCAACGTCCTTACGGCTGATCGGCCGTGGCACGGCGGCGGACCTGGCGCGCTACGACGCCGAGCCTGGCGTGAGCGCCCTCGGCTACGTAGCCGACGTCCGGCCTGCGTTGTCGGCGGCGCGCTGTTGCGTCGTGCCGATTCGCATCGGCGGGGGGACGCGCCTCAAGATCCTGGATGCGTGGGCAGCAGGGAAGGCGGTCGTGTCCACGTCGATCGGCTGTGAGGGTCTCGACACGACGGATGGAGAGAACATCCTCATCCGTGACGCACCGCAGGCCATCGCCGACGCCGTCCTGCAGGTGCTGCGCGACGCAGACCTCCGCGCTCGTCTCGAGCACAACGGCCGACGGACGGCGATCGAGACCTACAGCTGGCAGCGTGTGGGCGCGCAAATCCGCTCGGCGTACGACTTGCTCGCACGGCCCGCCCACCCAGAGCTTGAGGCGGTGACGGCCCTCTAGTCATCCGTCATCGGCCCGGCCACCAGTCGGTGCGAATCTGAAGCCCGGCGTAGTACCAAGCGAGACGCGTGTCGACGGCGTCCTTCTGCCCATTGTTCCCCATCGCGAATTTTGTGAGCGCCACCGGATTGACACAGAAGCTGTGCCCCGCTGCATAGAGGGACGCGAGGGTCCAGTCGCTGCGGCCGTTCCAGACGGTGTTGCCGTAATCTGATTGCCGGAAGTCGGCATCTCCGAGAATCTGCACGCCCGCGGCGTCGTACACGCGCACATGAACCTGCATATGCGTCGGGTCCACGAAATCAACGTGGTACTCGAAGCGATACCACACGCCGTGCGCCAGCACCATGGAGGGACCTAAATGAATCAGCGGGTAAACGGCCGAGGGACAGCCGTACGCGCTGATGACGAACCGCCACCCGGCGGCACTGCCCATTTTCCGCATGTAGGTCAGATTGCCGTAGTTTTGGAAGTCGGGGGTGACAACGTGGTCGCCGGACCAGGATGTGTCGTCGTTGCGCATGTAGTAGCGGACGTAATAGTCCTTCGAGGGCGCCAGAATGTTGCTGCGCTGCACGAACGCGGCGTAGGACGGTCCGCGTTGTAAGACGCGCAGGGCGTGGCGGCCGCCGGGCCCGCCGGCGACGACCGACAGCAGTTGCACGGGGGCGCCGTTGTTGAACTCCCAATAATCCTTCCAACGCCCGCCGTCCGTCACCGCCCGACGCGACGTACCGGTGTCGGTGCTCCAATCGCTCTCGAAGACCACATTGGGATCACGCGCGTCCACTACGGCGAGACAGCCCGTCAGACGGACGAGAGCGGCGGCGAAACCCAGCAGCGCCGGACTCCCCCACCGCCGTAACGAGTCACGAATCTGCGGCCCGTTCATCACGATGCCCCTCGCCTGCAAACGTCGTGCGCTGGGGACGCGGCATTACCCCGAAGCCACCGCTTCTATTCGCAACGAAAACCGTACCGAATCGTTGCGACGATACCACAGACGATGTCGACGGCCTCGAACGGCAGGGCGGCACACATCCTGCGACCCCCTCGCAACGCATGATCCTGGTCCTCACGTGCTCCGCGCTGCCCGCATCAAACAACTGTCACTGACCACCGCGCAATACGGCGGCATCGTGCTGGCCACGCTGCTCGCCATCGATGTCGCGTGCATCGTTGCCGGCGTGTTTCCACCGACATACGAGTATGGCGTGCCGGACGTCGGCTGGGTCGCATCGCCGGCGACGGGGGCGATGCACGAAGATCGATGCGTCGACTACACCACGGGCACGACGTACACCTACACCCGCAATGAAGACGGCGTCCGCACGTCCCACCGAGCTGCGGAGTTGTTGGCCGACAGCCAGAGCTATCTCATTGGGGTGACGGGGGACTCGCAAACCGACCTGTGCGCGCCCAACGACGAGACTCACGCGGGGGTGCTCGAAAAGACCCTGAACGCGAGCGGCCGGCGAGCCGCCGTGTTGGCATATGGGGCCGGCCGCTATTCGCCGCTCCAGGACTACGTCGTGTTCAAGAAGGCGTTGCTGAAGTACGACCCCGATGCGTTCGTGCTCAACCTGTACACGGGGAACGACTTCTACGATATGCTCCGCGTAGACGACCGCCCCCATTTTGTTCGCTCGGGCAGCGGATACGCGATCGCCCCGCCGGTGTGGTACTTGTACGACGCGCCGGGAGGGCGGTGGCGGCGCAGCCGCGTTCTTTTCGCCCTTCGCTCGCTCGCCAAGCGGACGGGGGTTCAGGGATTCATCGAGCGCGTTCAGCAGGTGCGCGCGGTCGCGGCCGAGCAAGGCATAGGGCTCGCCACGGTGGCGGCCTACATGAACGACCTCCGCAAGTCGTCGGAACCCAGTCTCGGTTATCCCGCCGCGTTCTCCGCGCAGATGCTCAACCAACAGCTCTTCTTCCACCGGTTTCCTGAGGGCCGCGCCGAATCGATCCGGCGCGTTCGCGCCCTGTTACAGCTGATCCGCCAGGAAAACCCCGGTATGGTTCTGCTGCTCAGCCCGCTGCCCTCCTACGAGTTGACACAGCAGCAACCCGTCGACAGTGCACTGCTCCGCACCATCGCCCGGCTGCCGATCACGTACGAGAGCGGCCTGCGGGAGGAACGAGCGCTCTACGACACCCTGCGCGTACTGGCGCTGGAGACTGGCTGGCTGTTCGCCGACAACCTGCGCCCGCTCCAGGCGTACAGAGGACCCGATCGTCTCTACAACTCCTTCGACTACCACCTGCTCCCGCCCGCCAGTGACATCATCGGGCGGGAGCAGGCCAAGGCTCTCCTCCCCTACGCGGTCACGGCCCGGGCCAGCGGTCGCTGCGGATCTGAAGGTTGGCATAGTACCAAGGCAGGCCCGTGTCGACCGCACCGCCGTTCCCGTTGTTCCCCACCGCGAACATCGTGAGGGCAACAGGATTGACGCAGTAGCT
>WNFW01001577.1_pt1 | contig 17665 bp, 9 predicted proteins | sample 5400131 | NCBI WGS metagenome assembly WNFW01 (sample SAMN13153362, study PRJNA577476) | soil metagenome | isolation source: 20 cm soil or saprolite under grassland replicate 1 | place: USA:California | collected 2016-06-15 | reverse complement strand
AGCGCAGAACATACCAGGTGGTACGCTCGATCGCCGTTATCTCGACAACCTGTTCAGGGACTTGTCGGCCGACGCGCTGGGCGTAATCCGCAATGCTGCGGAGGAGATGCGCGAGCACGAGAATTGGAGGGCGTTATGACCCTCCCGTTCGAGACCGCACGGATTTCTCCTAAACGCCTAAGTCGCCGGAGCTTCATAGGAGGCTCCGACGCTCGCATCATTATGGGGAGCGACGAGCCCGCCTTGCTGCGGCTGTGGCGCGAGAAACGCGGCGAGGTTAAGCCTGAGGACCTCTCCGCCAATCTCATCGTCCAGCTTGGCCTCGTGACCGAGCCCCTCAATCGGCATTGGTTCGAGCGCAATACCGGGCATGTCATCACGCAAGTGCAGCGGCAGGTCCAGCATCCGGTGATCCGCTGGATGGCGGCGACCCTTGACGGGATAGTTGAGCAGACCGGTGCCGTCTTCGAGGCAAAGTTCATGCTGCCCTGGTCGTTTTCGGAAGTGATCGCGGCCGAAAAATACATGCCGCAGCTCCAGCACAATATGTGGGTCATAAACGCCAAGGCGGCGGTGCTCTCGATTATCACCGGCGGCGGCAAATGGGTGGAGATCACCATCCCGGCCGATTCCCTCTACCAGCACCTCCTGCTCACGGCCGAGAAAAAATTCTGGCGCTGCGTTGAGAATGGCGAGCCGCCTCGCCTGTTTGGAATCGAGCCGCCCCGCCCGCGGATCGAAGCGGCGCGGATCGTCGACATGAGCTCGTCAAATGCGTGGGCCGAATTCTCGAACGTGTTTCGGCGGACCAGAGACGCCTACCTCGAGCACGAGAATGCCAAGGCGGAGCTAAAAGGCCTTATGCCGGAGGACGCCAAGGAGGCCATCGGTCACGGGATTCGAGCCAAGCGTTCAAAATCAGGGGCCGTGAGCTTTGATGTGCTCAGCTTGGAGGTTGATCGTGCACAGCTCCAGTGAGTCAATCGGCACCATTGCGGCGGCGCTTGCCAAAGCACAGGCGGAGCTGGCCAATCCAGAGAAATCGCTCGTTGCCACTATCCGCTCCCCCTTCCCCCGCGAAGGAGAGCGCACGTTCCGCTATGCTCCGTTATCAAGTGGTCTTGATATCGTCCGCAAGAGTCTCGGCCGGCAGGAGATCGCTACCATCCAGGTGACTGCAATCGATAAAGACGCCGGACTTCTCCGCCTGACGACTGTCCTTGCTCACTCGTCCGGCGAATGGATCTCATCGGAATGGCCGGTGTGCCAGATCACCGACATTGCTTCAGCGCAGCGAATGGGGGCAGCGCTCACGTATGCCCGGCGCTATGCCCTGTTCACGCTGGTCGGTATTGCCGGAGAAGATGATCTTGACGCTCCGGATCTTGGTACCGCGTCCAAGGCTGGCATGGAGCTGCCGCAAGCTGGTTATCAGACCCAATCGGATGGGCACGGTGGCCTAGCGAAGCGGCCGAGACGCGATGGCGGCAAGTTTCCGGCAGCTTCAGCTAGACCGGTTCTAGCGCCCGATCAATCGGCCATCCTGAGGGAGCGATTAGTCGCTGAGCTGTTGGCTATCAATTCGGCGGATGAGGCGGCCGCCTGGGCGCATCGGAATTTCCCTGCCAAGAACAGCCTGACAGCGGAAGATGCCCAAATTGTCGAGGCGCAATTTAAGGCGAGACTCTCGACGATCAGCGATGGCGTGACCGCTGAAGAGCCGCTTAACGCCGGCCCCAACGAAGGCGTGGTATCGGCCGCCCCGCTGGCCACAGATACCCGCCAGAAAACCTCGGCAGCAGCTCGTGCTTTGGGAAAAACAGTTCGCCTGCGCGATAAGCAGCACCGGAAGTTCGTGACTCGGCAGCCGTGCCTCGTGTGTGGCCGAGTGCCCTCGGATTCGCACCACCTCACGTTTGCACAGCCGCGGGCCCTTGGACGCAGAGTGAGCGATGAGTTTACCATCCCGGTTTGCCGGATCCATCACCGCGAACTTCATCGGTCGGGTGATGAGGCCACTTGGTGGCAGAAGCTCAACATCGATCCACTTCCAGTCGCACTCAGGCTCTGGCAGCACACGCGGCTCGATAAGGACGAACTTGCTCCAAGCGAAGCCATCACGCCGTCCCAGGCTTGAAACCAAAGACGTGTAATACTTCGCGATGTCGCCGGCGCGCGTCCGCGCGCGCCTCGTCGTGCTCCCACATCGGCCGCAGCAGCTCGGCATTGGTGCGACCGTGGCCGAGTCGATGTCGCGCTCGATATCGAGCATTTCGCGTTCGCGCCGGGCAGGATGGACCCGGTCCGCAGCGGTGTCAGCGGCCAACTGTAGTCTTTGCGCTCGACGATCAGCGAATAGGCGTATCGGGTGTGGCCGGTGAGCTTCAGCATATGGGGTCCTCCGTGTTCGATCGGTCATTTCTGGTGAACGGATCAAGCCGGCGGAATCACGGTGCGCCGAAAAACTACAAAGTAACTCTTCAGCTCGTTCACCTGTCCACTGTGTGAAGTACTTCACACTCGCCCTGACCAAAGGCAAGTATCATCGCTCCACGTTTTCCTGATGCTTTGCTGCTTACAGTCGGGCTTCGCGCGGAATAGTACCGCACAGATCTAGCTAGCGCGATAATTAGCCCGCGATAATGTTATGGAGGCAATGATGCAAACGGACCCAGTGTCTCGGGAAACCCGTAATTTGATCGCAAGCGATCGCGTCGAAGGAACGCCAGTGCGTAGCACAGACGGCACCCCGATCGGCACAATCGAGCGAGTGATGATCGACAAGGTTACTGGCATCGTCGCCTACGCAGTTCTGAGCCCCCATGGATCTGTCGAAGTACCGCAGAAACAACTGTCTATCCCTTGGCCCCGCCTCACCTACGATCGAAAGCTTGGGGCCTACCGCCTCGACCTGATCAACGGAGGACTTGGCGACGCGCCGTCCGATGCGTCGGACAAGGATTACGACCGGGCCGGCCGCGAACGCTATTGGGGGATTGCCGAAACCTGGTGAGTTCGGCGGCATCATGCAGAGGTCATCCTCGCCGGCTCTTTTATAGAGCCAAGTCCGCAAAATTGGGTGTATAATGCGCGTGACGAAGTTCGGCACCCTGTTCGGTTCCGACCTCAGTAGCAATGCAGGAGGGGCGTCCCATGGCAAAGAAGCGAAAGACTAGGCCGAGAGGCACCCATGGGTCTCAAAAAACCTACTGGCTCTGGCCATTTTGGCCATTAATACCAGTGTCGTCGAAACAACTCACCGCAGCCAAGAAGTTGGCCGAGGCGCGAGGAGAATTTTGGAGCGAATCATTCAACGCCCTAGGTCGGGCAATAGGCAAGCTGTCGGAGGAATGGGGCAAAGCCTCGCCAAAGTAGCCGCTAGGGGGCATCTCGATGGCAAAGAAACGAAAACGCAAGTCCGCGTCGAAGGGCAGCAGTCGGCGTTCTGAATTAGGCTACTGGCCTTGGCCGTTTTGGCCGGTGGACCCGAAGCTGCGGGACGCGACCGCGCGGTTGATTATGTCGCGAGCAGAGTCTTGGGGAAAGACGTTTGCGGCAATGGCTGATATTGCCAATCAAATGGAGGAGGAATGGCGTAAAGCGGGAGGCAGAGCCACTCGGACTCGTCGCCGGGCCGATGCAGACTGGTAGTAATCGTCGTCCGGATCAATGACTCGCGGCCGAGCATTTGATCGACCGGGTCGCGAGGTAGGGAGTGGAGGCACAACAATGAGCTCCCGTTGTCATCCCCCGCCGTCGCGAGCTTGGAGCGTAGATCGGCATCGATCTGGTGCAATTGCCCCCGAGCTCAATTCGAGTACGAGCCACTCCAGCCTGGGCACGTAGCCCATTCAAAGCACGTTGCGAATGAAGGCAGATTTGCTTTGGAATAGTCATATTTTATGACGCGCCAGATCTTGTTGGTAGGCGAGAGGAATCGCGTGCAGAGGTCACGCGGTGGAGCAGATCGAAGCTCTAGTGCATTAAAAGGTCTGTGCCGTGCTCGAAGAGCGTTGGGGCAATATCTGCACGTTTAGGGGTAGCGACAAATCCAATGCCACGCCCGGCCTGAGTCCGACTGTGGCAATGCAGCGAGCCGATACTCGGCGGACCGGAAGGAAACGGTCGTGACATCCGCGGCCGCTCCCGCAGGCGTGGCAATAATCGGCATCGCATGCCGATTTCCCGGCGCCCGCGATCAGCGTGCTTATTGGCGCAACCTCTGCAGCGGAATCGAATCGATCACCGTCCTAACGGATAACGAGCTAGCAACCACGGGGGTCCCGACGGAGCAGCTGAGCGACCCTGCCTATGTCAAAGCCGCAGCCATTCTTGCCAATATCGATCAGTTCGACGCCGCCTTCTTCGAGTACTCGCCGACCGAAGCGCGCCTGATGGACCCCCAACATCGACTGTTACTGGAGGTTGCCTGGGAGGCGTTCGAAGATGCTGGCTATCGGCCGGGAGGGGCGCCGCGATCGGCGGGAGTATTTGTGGGGATGGGCGGCGTAGTGAGCAGCTATCTCGTCGATCGCCTCGCCTCCTCCGCCGAATTGCCAGGTTATACGGGCAGCGTGGCGCATATCGGCAACGACAAGGATTTCTCGAGCACCCGCATTTCATACAAGCTCAACCTCACCGGTCCTAGCGTCAATGTGCAGACCGCGTGCTCGACTTCGCTGGTCGCGGTGCACCTTGCCTGCCAAGCCATTCTTGCTGGCGAATGTGACATGGCACTCGCCGGAGCAGCCACGGTGCGCGTGCCGCAACACGTAGGCTATCTCAGCCGCCAAGGTGACATCCTGTCGCCCGATGGACATTGCCGCGCGTTCGATGCAGCGGCACAAGGCACCATCTTCGGGAGCGGGGTTGGCGCGGTCCTGCTCAAGGACCTGCAATCAGCAATTGCCGACCACGACAATATTTATGCGGTGATCCGAGGGTCCGCGATCAACAACGATGGCGCGGATAAGGTCAGTTATACCTCCTCGAGCGTGACGGGTCAGACGAGAGCAATGATCGAGGCGATGTCGATCGCCGGCATTTCACCGGATGATATCGGCTACGTCGAATGCCATGGGACCGGAACGGTCGTCGGCGATCCATTGGAGATCGATGCGTTAACTCGGGCTTTTCGAAACGGAACGGATCGGCGCGGCTTCTGCGCGATCACTTCGGTCAAGACCAATATCGGACATCTCGAACAGGCCGCCGGAATGGCCGCGCTGATCAAGGCCGCCCTGGCAGTCAGGGAAGGAAAAATTCCGGCCAGTCTCAATTTCCGGACACCCAACCGCAAGATCGATTTCGCCAATAGCCCGTTTTTCGTCAACACAGAGTGCAGGAACTGGCCGGCAGATCGGCCCCGCGTTGCGGCGGTCAACTCGCTCGGGCTGGGGGGAACCAACGCCTTTTTAGTCTTGGATGAAGCTCCGCCCGCCGCCCCCGTGCGCGACCAGCCGCTCAATTTGGTGACGCTTTCGGGAAGAACCGCCCCGGCATTGCGAGCATCCATGGAGCGTCACCGAACTGCGATGGAGCATCGGTCAGACAATGAGCTTTCCGATATCTGTTTCACGCTGAGCAGCGGTCGCGGTCATTTTAGTCACCGTTTCGCGGCCGTTGTCAGTTCGATTGCGCAATTGCGCTCTGTGCTGAGCGAGGAACTGGAAAAAGACGCGGCAGGTGATCACGCTGCATCAGCGAACGAAAGGAGGCGAGTCGCTTTCCTGTTCTCCGGGCAGGGATCACAGCACGTAGGCATGGGCGCCGAGCTTTATCGACATCAGCCGATATATCGCGCCGTCATCGATCGCTGTGCGGCTTTGTTGCGCGATCAATTGGAACTGCCGCTCCTGGATGTACTTTTTGGCACGGCTGGAGCGGACGACGCTATTCATCAAACAGCCTACACGCAGCCCGCATTGTTCGTGGTGCAGGTCGCTTTGATCGAGTTATGGCGCTCGTGGGGGATCGTTCCCGAAATGGTCCTGGGCCACAGTGTCGGCGAGTTCGCCGCCGCGCATTGTGCAGGGGTCTACTCGCTGGAAACAGCGCTTTCTCTGATCACGAAACGCGCGCGGCTCATGCAATCTCTCCCCATCGGGGGGGCAATGGCGTCGATTTTCGCCGACGAACGCACCGTCGCTTCGGTCATCAAGAAACGCAAGGCCGAGAAGCTTGCGGTTGCCGCGGTGAACGCACCTGGCAACGTCGTGGTTTCCGGCGAGGGCGACGCGGTCACTGCTGTCGTGAAACATTTCGAAACCGTCGGTGTTCGAACCCAGCCGCTGACGGTTTCGCACGCCTTTCATTCTCCCCTGATGCAACCAATCATGCAGCAATTGGGGAGCTTCGCTGCGACAACTTCCGCAAACTCTACAAAACTACCCTGGGTTTCGACATTGTACGGAACGGTCGTGGGCGAGATGGCCGACGCGCAGTATTGGTGCGATCATGCGCGCCGCCCGGTGCGCTTTGTCGAGGGGATGAATACGATCGCCGCATTGGGTGCTACCGATTTCATCGAGATTGGTCCTGGCAGCACGTTATTGGCTCTCGGACGGCAATGCGTGAGCGCAGACGGACATGCTTGGCTCGGTTCACTGGCTGACAAGCGGCAGGGAGACCTGAAACGGATTCTATTGAGTCTGGGCGAACTCTATCGTCGCGGCTATGATGTCGATTGGGATGACTTTTACCGGCCACTTAACCGCCGCCGTATATCGCTCCCCACCTACCCGTTCGAACATCATCGTTTCTGGCTGGATGATGATGCCGCGCGGCCACGGCAGAGGACCGCTGCCGCCTCGATAAATTTGGCGGGTTCCCGCGTTCGATCTGGGCTGCCGGACATCCAATTCGAGACGACCTACAGCCTAGCGCGGTACCAATATCTCGACGACCACCGCATCCATGGGATGCCTGTTTTGCCGTTGGCTTTTGGTCTCACAGCGCTGCGCGATGCGGCTCGGCAGCATTTCGGGACCGACCGAGCTGCGATTGCGAATGTGCAATATCGACAAGCCATGGTGCTCCCCGACGACGGCGATCGCATCGTGCAAATAATTTTGAGGCCTGCGGACGATGCAACGGCCGAGTTTCGCCTGATGAGTATCGGCTCGGAGCCGTCTGCCTCCTGGCAGACGCACATGATTGGCATGATTCGCGCGAACGGCACTGTGGAAAGGGTCGAGAGTGCTGAACTCGCAATCGACCGCATCAAGTCGCGATGTCCAACCGCCATTTCTACCGAGCGGTACTACGCGACATTGAGTGCGGTTGGCTTGCAGTATGGTCCCTCCTTCCGCGCCATCCAGGAGTTATGGCAGGGAAATGACGAAGTTCTAGCCCATGTTGATCTACCTGCGCATCTGCTCGGGGAGAATGCGCCGGGGCTCCATCCGGCGCTGTTGGACGCCTGTCTGCATGTCTACCCCGCCCTGGTCGATGCGCATGGCAATTTCGAACAGGCGCCGACGAACGCGCCGACCTATTTGCCGATCAGCCTTGAACGTTTCCACAGCATGGCCTCAGAGGCGCGGACGGTCTGGGTGCACGCGACGCGCCGCCACCGCCAACCGGAATCGGAGACCATCGCGATCGATATTGCCGTCCACCAAGAGGATGGAAGCCTGGCCGCCATGCTTGAGGGCCTTTCGGTCAAACAACTGCCGCCACAAGCTTTGGGTCCGATGGCGGAAAGAGTCGATTGGCTCTATCGCATGCAGTGGGTCGAACTGCCGTCGCTTCAACCATCAACTGACTTGCATGGCGAGCCGTCAAGCTGGCTTATTCTCGCTGATAAGAGCGGCATCGGTGCGGCTCTTGCTGAAGTGTTGGCCAGAAAAGGTGGGGCCTGTCGTCTTGTTTACTCAGACCAGTTGATCGGCCGGCGGAAAACGGCCGCGTGGATTCCTGACGACCTCGTTAAACCGTTTGCAAAGCTGATTTCCGGCTTCGCGGATCGTTCGGCTCCGCTACGGGGCGTGATTAATCTCTGGGCCCTCGATCTCTCGATCGAGTACAGAGGTGTCCAGCAGCTCAATGACGCGCAGAAAATCGTCCTAGGGAGCACCATCTCCCTATTGCGAGCAGTGGTTCAGGCGCGAGGCCGCGCTGAGACCCCTGCACGCATCTGGGCGGTGACACGCAATTCAGTATCGATTACGCCCGAGGATCCGCCGGTCAAGGTCGCGGCAGCAGCTTTGTGGGGATTGGGGCGCACTGCAAGGCTCGAGCATCCGCAGATTTGGGGCGGCCAGGTGGATCTCGATGCAAGTCGGGAGAGCTCGCCATCGGTTGACGCTGCAGCCGTGCTGGGCGAACTGCTGAATCGTGGGGGAGAGGATCAAGTCGCAGTGCGCAAAGGCGTTCGATTTGCCGCGCGCCTGGTCCGTGCAACAGCCCCCAAGAAACCCACAGCCACCTTCGACTCCAACGGATCCTATCTGATCACCGGCGGACTCGGTGCCCTTGGAGTCGAAGTCGCCAAGTGGCTCGTTACACAATGCAAGGTCAAACGTCTCCTGCTGGTGGGACGGCGCGGGCAAAAGGATCCAAGCTACAGGCGCGTCCAGCGCGCCCTTGCGGCGCTCGGCGCCGAAGTCACCGTTCTCAGAGCGGACGTTTCCAGTGAGAAAGATGTCCAGCGGCTGATCGGCCGGATCGAAAAATTCCATGCGCCGCTAAAGGGCATCTTCCACTGCGCCGGGGTGCTCGATGACGGGATCCTGATGCAGATGGAGTGGCAAAAATTTGAACGTGTCATCGCGGCGAAGCTCGCAGGCGGCTGGTTGCTCGACAAGTTCACCCGGTACTGCCATCTTGATCATTTCGTCGTGTTTTCTTCGATCCTGAGCCTCACCGGCTCGGCGGGCCAAGCCAATTATGCGGCTGCAAATGCGTTTCTGGATGGGCTGATCAGCCGCCGTCGCAAACAAGGGCTGCCGGCGCTGGCGATAAATTGGGGCCCGTGGGCCGAGTCGGGATTGGCGACGGTTTCGGGTGAAAAGGGACGAGCCATCTGGCGCTCGCGGGGCACCGAGTATATCCCAACCGATATCGGTCGCCGGGCGCTGGACCTGTTGATCGGGTCCGATGCGGGGCATGCGGCCGTCACGATTACCAAATGGCCAATCTTCCTTCAGCAATTCGCGAGCCCTCCGCCGCTCTATCGCGAATTGCAGAAGGAAATCGGCGCTGTGACGGCGAATGCGGGCCTTGCCGCCAGTGCGGCCAACCTGAAGACCAAAATGAAGGAGCTCGCTCCAGCCGCGCGCCATGATTTGCTGACGTTGTTTGTACGTCAGGAGGCTATGCAGACTTTAGGCATAAAAGAGGAGATCGATGCAGCCCGTCCGCTTCGCGAGTTCGGCCTCGATTCTTTGATGTCGGTAGCGTTGGTCAACCGACTCGAAACAGCCCTCGGCATCCGAATTTCCGCTGTCAAGCTGATCCAGGGACCGAGCGTTGCGCAAATCGTCGACGATATCTTGCCGGATTTGGGTTATGCGAAGGATACTGATCCCGTCGAAAAACGGGATCGGCGATCCCGAAAGAAGGCCTCGAGCAGGTGGCTTGTCGTTGCAGGTGCCAGGCCGTTTCCCCGGTTGCGGCTGTTCTGTTTTCCTTTTGCGGGCGGCGGCTCGGCCGTCTATCGCAGTTGGTCCGAGTTTCTTGATCCTGCCATCGAGGTCGTCGCGGTTGAGCCGCCCGGCCGGCTTGGCCGGATGGAGGAAAAGCCGATTGTCGACATCAAGAAATTCGGCTCCGAACTGGTCTCGGAAATGCGGCCTTTGCTCGATCTGCCATTCGCTTTCTTTGGCCATTGTCTCGGCGGCCTGACCATGTACGAAACGGCGCGCCGCCTGATCCGTTCAACCAAATTTCGGCCGATCCATCTGTTTGTTTCCGGTGCCCGCCCGCCCGACCGAGTTTCCGACCAGGGTCCCTTCGAGAATCGATTGATTGACGATCTGCTGCGCCTTGGGCAATTTATAAGGAATCGTCCGATGTATGCGCAGCCCGACGATGTCTTTGGCGAGCTCATACGTCATTTCAACATACCCGCCACCGATCAATTGCTCAGCGATCCTAAGCTTCGGAAGCTGATGCTTCCCGTGGTGCGCGCCGAATTCCGGATGGCCAGCAATTACAAGTTCGTCAAGGAGCGCCCATGGGACATTCCAATCACGTGTTTCGCGGCTCGCGGAGATCCATACGTGTCGCGCCACCACGCACTGGGCTGGGGGCGTTTCACCAATTCGCGCCTGCAGGTCTACATCAGGGATGGCGCGCACTTTGCCGTCGTGGACGACATGGCTTTCATCCACGGCATCATCAACAAGGAATTACGGGTTCAGTCGCAACACTGATGCGACAAAAAGGCCGGAGAATTTGCAGCAAGTAGAAGGGATTCGAGCGGGCAAGAGGTCATCTAAGGTTTCAAGCATGGTTCGTACTTTGGAGCTGTCGGGAGCTATGGCGCTACCATCGCAAGCCGCGCTTGTTATGTCCGAGAGGAATCCGAAAGCTAGCAGTTCATTGAGAGCGTGACGCAAATGCGATCAATCAACAAATCGATGCGCAGCGCAGACACGCGGGACACGGCTTTGTTCCTAGGCGGAGGGGCTCCGAATTTCACGTTGATGTCGGGCGCGCTACTGGCGCTTCACGAGGAAGGACAAGCGAAATTCGACAAAATTGCGATGGCGGGAGCCGGAGCCGTGGTGGGGCTCATCTATCTCGCCCCCAGGGCCGGTCTGTCAAAGGAACGCGCTCTGAGCAGTACAGTCAATTTTGGCATCTCCGACGCAATTTATGAAACGTTTCCGATCAACTATAAGACGTTTGGGAAATCGGGCCGCTCCGCCGCCGCATTCAACAATTTCTGGTTCAGCTTGCCGGCCGTGCGCAAGGCGATGCGGATGCACGGACGTGACATGACCGATAGAGAGAAGCTTTGGGCAGATTGGGTGCTTTTCCTCGGAGCCGCCATGTGCCCTACGGATCTCAATTTTTTCAGCAAAGGGATCTGTGAGCATCCAAGGTTTATCGAAGAATTTATTGATTTTGACAAAGTGCGGAATATTCGTACCACGCAGGTCGAAATCAATGCTTTCGACATCAAAGAACATAAGATACACGATTTCAAGAATAGAGACCTCGCCCGATGGCCGAAGGATGCGCTACGGGCGGCCTTGTCATTTCCATTTATCTATCCACCATACGAACTCGACGGTCATTACTATTACGAAGGCGCAGCATTCCAAACTCTCAACACGCTCGAGAGTATCGAGAAAATCCAGCGATTCATCATCCTCAATCCGCTGCGCTCCAATTTGATCCAGGCGCCAGACAATCTGTGGGACGCCTACATACAATCCATCATCATGCCGGTGGTGGGCATCGCCGAAAGCGAGATGGGTTCAGGTCGGCGGGCCCGTCCCATCGACGTCTCCTGGATGTACTACCGGGGCGCTCTTGAGCAAATTAGGGCGACCGTAAAAAAGGCCACGAGGAAGACCAGGTTGGCTTTGAAACAGAAACTGGAAGCAATGGAGTGGTATTCTGCAGACCTTAGGATTGACAAAGATCGCGTGCACAATGCTCTTGGTTGGAAACGATCGAGTCTGGAATATCTGTTCGACTTCGGGCACGAGGCTGGTAAAAAGCTTGCTAGAAAACTCCGCGACAAACATCCAACTTATCCTGGTTGGAAGCTCGCGCAGTTGGTTTGCGATTGAATGTTGGGGGGCCGTCCATCTAATCGCCGACGGGGTGCCCACCTCAAAGCGTTTCGCTGCTTGGTGTTCCCAGGACGGCCGGAGCGGGTGATCCAATCGCATATGTGATGCCGCATCGACCGGGCGTATGGTAGGTGATGCACGACGCTTGGCAAGAAAACGAAGGCTTCGCCCGAGCAAGCTGCCGGGCCCGGCGCAACAGGCGCAACAGGCGCAACAAAGCAGCTGCATACGCAAAGCAGGCGGGAACCTATGGTCCCCATCCCACCCGGCCCCGTTCCGGGCAGTCGCCAGTCTTGGCAAGTCGCCTGGCCTGCGAGGTTTTGAGTCCAGCGTAAAGGACTCAAAGGAGGGAACACCTCGTGGGGGCGCAATAGCCGGAACCAATGGCGGGAAAGCGTCGATGGCGCAGGATAGGACCACCAGGCGAATTTGCATAGCACCAGAGCATTGAGCTAAGCTTTATGACACAATGATTGCAGGGATGGGCATGGCCCCAGGTAGGGAGACCAGCCTTAATGAGCGGCATTGCGGCTTGGCTCGACGGACTCGGGCTCGGCAATTATGCGACCATCTTCGTCGAGAACGCCATTGACCTCGATGTCTTACCCGATCTGAATGAGACGGATCTCAAGAGGTTAGGCGTCGCGCTTGGACATCGAAAGCGCATCCTCAGAGCGATCGCTGATCTATCGAGCGGCTCGTCACTTCCAGAGAGTGCGTCTCTCGCAGACGTTGCGACGCCAGAGTCCAAAACAGAGCGACGCCATCTTACGGCATTGTTTTGCGATATCGTAGGCTCGACGGCGCTGGCCATCCAGCTTGATCCCGAGGAGCTGAGCGGTGTGATCCGACGGTTCCAAGCGATCTGCACTACCTTAATCACGCATAATGGCGGCTATGTTGCCAGGTTCATCGGCGATGGAGTTCTCGCCTATTTCGGTTATCCGCAGGCTCACGAGGACGACGCTGAAAACGCTGTGCGTGCCGGACTCGATCTGGTGGCGAAGGTGGGTCAACTTCTGCTGCCATTCAATGAACCGCTGCAGGTGCGGGTAGGCATTGCCACCGGCGTGGTTATCGCCCGTCCCACCACCGGCGAGGGATCGGCACAGGAACAGAGAGTCTTCGGAGAGACCCTGAATTTGGCTGCTCGCTTGCAAAGCAAGGCGCCGCCAAACTCGGTAGTCGTCGCGAAAAGCACTCGTCACCTCCTTGGAGAGGGATTTGTTTGTGAGCAACTCGGTTTATGTGAAGTTGACGGAATTTCCGAGCCGATAGCTGTTTCCAGGATTACAGGTGAGCGAGCCGTTGAGAGCCGCTTCGATGCAAAACGATCTGCGAAGCTCACTCAGCTCGTTGGTCGTCAACATGAACTGCGACAATTGTTGGAGGCTTGGACGCAGGCCAAGGAAGGCCACGGCCAAGTCGTTCTGTTGTGCGGGGAGCCGGGGATCGGGAAGTCACGCATCGCCATTGCTTTGCTCAACCTCATCGCCGGGGATCCGCACATCACAATGCGGATTCAGTGCTCCTCGCATCATACCCGCAGTCCGCTTTATCCTGTGATCAGGCAGCTTTCACGTGCTGCGGGTTTTGAGCGGGAAGATGGGTCTGAGGTCAAACTTGAAAAGCTGGAAGCCATGCTGTCCCGGGTTGGACAAGCGAGCCTGGCAAATGCCGCCCTCTTTGCTGCGTTGCTATCAATCCGGAGTGCAGGTCGTTATCCGGCAGTAGATCTAACTCCGCAACGCCGGAAGGACCTCACGATCGCTGCGTTGATCCGATATCTGCAAGATCTGGCAGGTACGCAGCCAGTATTCTTCATTTGTGAGGACGTGCATTGGATCGATCCCACTACGATTGAGCTGCTCAACCAAACTATCAAGGCGATTAAAGCGCTCCCGATGCTCTTCCTTATCACATTCAGGCCGGAGTTCTTCCCGTCTTGGCTAGATGAGCCGAACGTCAAAATGCTGCGGCTCGAGCGATTGGGGCGCGTCCAGGTCGAGGCGATGATCGCTGACATAACCAGCGGCAAGAAGTTACCCGCCGAGGTGCTTGAGCAGATTATTCACAAGACCGACGGCGTTCCATTGTTCGTCGAGGAACTGACGAGAACAGTACTGGAATCCGGATTCCTCAAGGAGGCAGGCAATCAGTATGTCACTCAGGATTCGTTGCCAGTTCGCGCTGTTCCGGCGACGCTGCATGACTCGTTGATGGCACGGCTTGATAGGCTTGCGCAAATCAAGGAGATTGCACAAATCGGCGCTGCCCTAGGTCGAGAGTTCTCATATCGGCTGCTTGCAGCTGTGGCGCCCATATCGGGCGCCTCGCTCAGGGCTGCTCTCGCGCAGTTCGCCGCCGCGGATTTGATCTTTGGACGGGGGGACCCGCCGGATGCCACGTACGTTTTCAAGCACGCGCTCGTGCAGGATGCCGCTTATTCGAGCTTGACGCGGAGTAAACGCCAGCAACTCCACAGCGGAATCGCCAACGCTCTCAAAAAGCAATTCTCCGAGACCGTTGAGACACAACCAGAGTTGATGGCGCACCACCTGGAGCAGGCCGGGCTTAGCGAGCAGGCGATCGAGTACCTTCGCATAGCTGGACAGCGCGCGATCGAGCGGTCGGCAAATGCTGAAGCCATCGGACACCTCAAGCACGCGCTCGGGCTGCTGGAATCGCTTCCCGCCGGCGGACAAAGGACGCGGGTAGCGTTTGAACTTGAAACAATGCTCGCTCAGGCTTTGATTGCGGGTCGTGGCTATGCGGCGACCGAAACCAAGGAAACGTTGTTACGAGCTAGGGCGCTCCTTGATGATTCGACCGAGCCGTCCCAGAAATTCTCCGTCCTCTACGGTCTGTGGGCATGCTATTATGTGGGAGGCGAAGGCGACATGTTGCAAAGGGCGGCTGCCGAACTCCTTGCGGAGGCTGAGCGGCATGGCCAGACGGCAGCGTTGTGTCTTTCCCATCGCTTGCTCGGGACCACCTATATTTCAATGGCTCAATTCGACGCCGCACGCCGACACCTCGAGCGGGCCCAAGCACTTTACGATCCGCAGCGCCACCCTCCCTTCAGATACCAGTATGGACAGGATATCGGAGCGACTGTGCTCTGTTATCTGTCCTGGGCGCTATGGCATCTTGGATACGTCGATCAGGCGTCGAGGTTAGCTGCCGACGCGGTGAAGCACGCTGAGGCGTTAGCCCATCCGTTCACTCTGGCATATACGATTGGCCATGCGCGCGGCATGATGGATGTCTTCCGGCGCCGGCCCGATGAGACCCGCTCCTATGCGGCGTTGATCGTTTCTATCTGTAACGAGCATGGCTTTCCATTCTGGGGGGCGAGCGGCCAGGTGCTGGAGGGCTGGGCCGCTACATGTCACGGTGACACCGGTAAAGGAGTCAAACTGCTTCGCGCCGGTCTGGCCGCTTGGCGGGAGACCGGTGCGCGGCTGTGGTTGCCGATCTACCTCGCCCTCGAAGCCGAGGGTCTCTCCAAGGCAGGGGATAGTGATGCGGCGTTGCAAACCATTGAGCAGGCTATTGCTACCTCGAACGAGACCGGCGAGCGGTGGGCCACCGCCGAGGTGTTGCGCATGAAGGCGAATCTGCTGGCGACTCGCGCGGCTGATGGCGAAATTGAGACCTTGCTGCTGGAGAGCATAGCGATTGCTCGTCGCCAGCAGGCGCGTTGCTGGGAACTACGTGCAGCCTCCGATTTGGCGCGCCTCTGGCAGCAGCAGGGCCGCGACATCGAGGCGTTCAATCTGCTGCGATCGATTTATGATCAATTCACGGAAGGCTTCGATACGCCGGATTTATTGGATGCCAAGGCAATTATGGATTGCATCAAGCCGAGCTCGACCACGAAACGGAACGGGGGACCAGACGCGTAGCCAAATGCAAGAGCGCCTCTCGGCGCCGCCCCATTCCATGTGAAAACGCAACAATGCTATATTCTACTATGTTGTGCGAGCCGTCGGGAGACAGAGTACTGTGCGGACGATCGCAGAGTGGCTGGCATCGCTCGGACTGTCCGAGTACGCTCATTGCTTTGCCGAGAACTACATTGATGCCCGCGTGCTCCCTGATCTCACAGATGAGGATCTAAAGGAACTCGGCATTCCGCTTGGGCATCGCCGCAAGATACTTCGTGCCATCGCGGAGCTTGATGGCGCCGATCTTGGACCGGCCGAAGCAGCGACCGAACCCGCGCCCCTGGATGAGGCCGAGCGACGCCACCTGACAGTCATGTTTTGCGAACTGGTCGGCACGGCTGCCCTTTCGGCGCGGTTGGACCCGGAAGACATGTGGCGCGTGATCGCCTCCTATCATGCCTGCATCGGTGAGGTCGTCGGCCGGCACCACGGCATGATCGCCCGATATATGGGCGATGGTATGCTCGCCTATTTCGGCTATCCGCGCGCGCAAGAGGATGATGCCGAACAGGCAGTGCGCGCCGCGCTTGCACTCGTCGATGCCGTAGCGAAGCTCCAGACGAATGTCGACGCCGCGCTGCAGGTTCGCATTGGCATTGCGACGGGCACCGTCGTCGTGAGCGAGCTCCTGATCGATGAAACCCCGGGGGAACAGGCGGTCATCGGCGAGACGCCGAACCTCGCCGCGCGCCTGCAAACGCTGGCGCAGCCAGGGACAGTGTTGATCTGCCCGCAGACGCGCCGGCTCACGGGAGGGCATTTCGATTACCGCGATCTCGGCCCGCTGGCGTTGAAAGGGTGGGCAGAGCGGGTACCGGTTTGGCAGGTGGTGGGGCCGAGCGGCGTAGCGAGCCGCTTCGAGGCTATGCACAAGACCAAGTTGCCGCCGCTGTTCGGGCGTGAAGAGGAAATAGAGCTGCTGTTGCGGCGGTGGCGACACGCCACGCAGGAGGAAGGGCGAGTCGTAGTCCTGATAGGTGAGCCTGGTATCGGCAAATCGCACATTGCCCTCGCGTTTGACGAGCGGCTCCAGAGTGAACCGCACATCACACTGCGCTATTTCTGTTCGGCACATCATACCAACAGTGCTTTGTTCCCATTCATTGGCCAACTCGAACGTGCTGCTGGGTTTGAGCGCAGCGATTCGGTTACGGAGAAGCTATCCAAACTTGACGCTCTGGTTGCGCAATCCACGGCGCACCCGGAACACGTGGCAGTTCTGGCCAACCTTTTGGCATTGCCGGCGAGCGATCGCTACCAACTACAGGAGCTGAGCCCACAAAAACGCAAGGAGAAGACGCTGGCGGCATTATTGGCGCAACTCGATGGGTTGGCGGCCCGGCAGCCGGTTTTGATAATGTTCGAAGATATCCACTGGATCGATCCAACCTCGCTGGAGCTGCTCACTGCCGCAGTGCAGCACGTACCGCAGCTTCGAGCACTGCTGCTCGTCACTGCGAGGCCTGAATTCACGCTGCCCTGGCCGAGTTACTCGCACATGACGACAGTCCCCCTCACACGCCTTGGCCGACGCGAGGGCGCGGCATTGGTCGAGCGGGTGACGAGCGGCAAGAAACTGCCGAAGGAGGTCATGGACGAGATTCTCGCCCGCACCGATGGCGTGCCGCTGTTCATTGAGGAGCTGACCAAGACGGTGCTGGAAAGCGGGCTGTTGCAGGAACAGGATGGCCAATATGTTCTCGAACGTCTGCTGCCGTCTTTGGCGATCCCGACAACGTTGCACGCGTCGCTGATGGCGCGTCTTGATCGGTTGGCGCCGGTCCGGGAGGTGGCACAGATCGGCGCCGTTGCGGGTCGCGAGTTCCATTACGAATTGCTGAACGCCGTCGCGGGATTGCCGAGAGAGAAACTGGAAGAGGCGCTTGGCCAGCTGGCGCGGTCGGAATTGATTTTCCGCCGGGGCGAGGGCCCACACGCGGTTTACACCTTCAAGCACACGCTGGT
>WNFW01001156.1_pt1 | contig 17668 bp, 15 predicted proteins | sample 5400131 | NCBI WGS metagenome assembly WNFW01 (sample SAMN13153362, study PRJNA577476) | soil metagenome | isolation source: 20 cm soil or saprolite under grassland replicate 1 | place: USA:California | collected 2016-06-15 | reverse complement strand
TGAGATAATAGTGGAAACTCGAGGGTAAAACCAGATGATCTCATTATTTACTGAAAGATCTACACCATCTTCTAATAAAATAATTGGTTCTAATAGATGACGTAAAGATTTGTGAAAGGTTTCGCAAACTAGATTTTTATATGTAGAGGATTTTTTCTCAATACTACATCAGGAAATTTTTTAGTACGAAAATTTGCGTAAATTTACGATTTCATAAGTTTACGAAAGTTTATGGCGTAATACTCCAAAAATTTTCGAAGCACTTCGTAGGTTTACGGTGCGTAAGTTTTACGCGATATTACGGTCGGAATATTACGAAAGTTTACGGTTCGTAAGTTTTTACACGATATTACGGTCGGAATATTACGAAAGTTTACGGTTCGTAAGTTTACGCGATATTACGGTCGGAATATTACGAAAGTTTACGGTTCGTAAGTTTTACTCGATATTACGGTCGGAATATATACGAAAGTTTACGGTTCGTAAGTTTACGGATATTACTGTCGGAATATTACGGTATTTTTAATTCTTTATTTAAGATTACCTCATCAATTAACAATTCTATGAAGATTAAAGGTATGAATTATTTTTGGTATTTACGGCATTTATTTTTAATTTTAATTTTAACTTATTAACGTGCAATAATAATAATATAAAGGATATTGATGGAGATGATAAGAGGAGGACCATGCAACTAAAATTGGCAGTTACACGTAATCTTAAAAAAATAAAAAATAAAAAAACTTCCTGCTTTAAATTCAAAAAAAAGTCATTTTATTTGTATATATATAAATTATTTTTAAAGGTTGCAGCAATTAACAAAATATTCATTATTTGAATCAAAGCGTGGTATAATATGTACAATATCTTGAATAGCTTCAATGTGAGAATTTAAATGCACGAGGGTGGTTGCCAAATTTGTTGATGAGAGTTATATTTACAATTGATTGCCGTCGAATCTATGCGTAAATAATTTTTATTAATTATATAAATAAATATTTATCTGTTATATAAATGTTTATTTACTTACCATTTTCATTATCTGAGTTTCGATGTTTTTTTATTACTTAATCGGTATGGATTTTTAACATATTCTTATGGAGACTTTCGTAAGTTTCCGTAGTATATCCATTAATTGCACCAAAATACCGAATTGAATTAATTATAATCCTGAACGAGAATGTCAGACCAACAAATTAAAAGTAATGCTAGAGACCAGAAGAAACCATTTTTTTTAAATAAAAATTGGCCCCAGAAGTCAGAACACCAAAGGTTTTTATTTGACATAATATACCGTGTGATGACTCGTATTCGACCATCAGAGCACACTAGACGTAATTATTAGTCAAAAAATGCAATAAGTGGGTTGAGCCCATCCGGCGGAGCCTACCTCATTAGAGTGGCCCTTAGGTGGTCAGTCATTAGCACCCAACTGCCTATGACCAATGCATCACCACTACCTTCCGATACCACAAGATCCCAAGCATTACATAGGAGCACGGCGCTTTCGCTATATGCATACCCTGCCTCCATGACACGGCCTATCATATAGAGGTCTTAAATGGTGCATTTCATCATTGGCCAAAAAAAAAAGACCTTGAAAGGTCCCCCCACAATTACAATACCTGAAAAATGTTCAGATCTTTTTTTGACTTCTTTTTTTTCGTTTCCTTTCGTTTTCGTTTAATAACAATTTAACTTTAATAACATTCTTCTTTTTGGACCTAAAGGAACGATCTTCAGGAATCATAAGTACTTCAACATTGGCAGAAATATCTCTTTTGTGGATTTCGAATTTGTCACTATGTTGTTTTTGATGACTTTAAGTAATATGTCATAAATCTTTTACCACATCCGGGCATGACACAAGTAAATAGCTTTTTGCTATTATAAGATTGAAAGGAGTGAAAATGTTCATGGATTGATCTTTTACTTTTGAAAAAGCAGTTTATTCTTACAGAGAACGCGTATATTATATATTAAGAACGCGTATAAATCATCGTAGCGTCACACTAATTAGTCTAAACGTGACAGCCGCGTGATACATGCAAATTGCGAAACTTACGTAATGTAATGGAAATTGAGAAAGGTGGACTTTTTATACTATTTGTTATTCTTTATTTGATTTATTTGACGACTTTTTTTTAATAGTTAATTTACCTTTTTTAAAAAATAGTTTGTTTGATTTGACTTTTAATCAGTTATCTAATTGATTTGATATTTTTAATTAAAAAATTCAAAGTTAATAAACTCCCGGACCGCAAAAATTATGCAGTCCGTAAATTTACGCAAACTTTCGGGTCATCAATTTTTAATTGTATTTCTTGAATGAAATCATCAATTATTTTATTCCCAGTCTGCAAGAATTTTTTTTAAATCATTGATTTGACACAGTTTACACCAAGAAATTTGTAAAAAAAAATAGGACTACTACGTCCACAACCACAAAAAAATTTCTAAAGTCTATCGAAGATTTTAAAATCGTTTTCTCGAATATTTTGCAATTAAAATTTTATTTATTTTATTAAATATACATCTGGTGCAAATGATCTTTTTACAGTAAATAAATAAATTAAAATAAAGAGCCATTTGACAAATAAGAGAAGGTTTTCACTTCGACAAAATCACAACAGAGGTATATTAACATAATGCCGATTTTGAAGCGATAGGTACCCAGTTATTTGCCAATAATAAGAGAAAATAAGAGAAGGTTTTCACTTCGACAAAATCACAACAGAGGTATATTAACATAATGCCGATTTTGAAGCGATAGGTGCCCAGTTATTTTCTCTTTTGCTCTCAAGAGTTTGTCTTTTGACCTAAAAAAGATCTCCCAACATAAAGTTTATTCCCTTGAACATTGATTCTATTCGTCAGTTTGGTATTATAGCATCTAGAATTAACTGGAAGGAGAGTTAAGATGAATCTAATTTATTAGAACAAGAGACATTCAATAAAATGAAAGACCGACCGTAGACCTACCAATGAGTAGATTGGAGCCGTGTGCAACTTATAGGCTTGTTAGAGACTGGTTACAGTTCTGCCTTAAACTTTTGAAATAATTGAAATTATTCAAAGAAGGTAATCTTTAAAGAGGTAACTTGAAGTTTTATCCGGATTGCCCTTTCATCTTTAGAACGTTTTTATTTGATTAATGTAGTGAATGTTTGTTTTATAAGCGAAACTTTTCGCAAGGAAGTAAATTTGTTTAAAAAAAATTTTTTCTTTTTTTTTTTTTTTTTTAATATATTTGTTAGGAGCTATGATTAATATTGCATTGCTGCATTTATACCGAAATATGCCAAGAGAAGATCAGCTCACTAATATAAATTAGGATATTAAGTTCATGGTTTGGCCAAAGAATTACACAGAAAAAAAAAAGCGCAAAAAAAAAAGTTAAAATACTATTGTAGTTCTTTTTTCTCACTAATATAAATTAGGAAATTAAGTTCATGGTTTGGCTAAGGAATTAAAAAAAAGCGCAATATTTTCTCATAAAAATCATTATCGGCTCCGGTGCAACGAAAGTTTTTGTTAAAAATGTCAGGTAACTGATTAAAGTCAAATCAATCAATAAATTAACTATTAAAAAAAAAGTCAAATAAAGAATAGTAAAAAAGGCATTTTTCTTTCTCTTATATCAGATTTTTTTATTTCTTTAATTCTTATTTCATTAGAATGCGAAGTATTGCGTTAAATTTACATTACGTAATTATAAAGGATTTCAAAGAAATTCAAAAGTTCCAAATCATTGTTTTCTAAAGTTAATTTTGATTTGTATGATTTAAGTTATGCGGATTTTCGTGATCACGTAAGTATATTTTTAATAATTGCAAATTTTTTTATTATAATGATATAATGATTAGTATTTTAATTACTTTCGAAATTATGCGATTAGATTTCTGGCTTTCAAGCATAATTCAAAATTATGCAAATTTTGTACTTGCGTAAGTATATTTATATTTTTTAATACTTTCAAAATCATGCAAATTTTAGATTTTTCTCCCAAAAGGCTTCCATACATGATTCAAATTATGCGAATTTTGTAATATCTGCAAATTTTTTATTATAGTGATTAATAATTATCGAAATTATGCAAAATTTTAGATTTCTTCTTCCTTTTCTGATCAACTTGGAAAAATTGCAAATGCTCACTCACTTGGATCCATTTAGCGTCTCATGGACAATGCATACGTCTTGCGCAATTGCATTCTGACGCAGTGGATTTTCCAAAAACGAGATGTATATTTCATACGAAAGTTTTTGCATGATTCAAATTATGCGAATTTTTGAGTATTTGTATTTTAATAACTGCAAATTTTGAAATTATGCGAATTTCAGATTCTTCTTCCAAAAGGTTTCCATGCCATAATTCAAATTATGAATTTTTGTGCTTGCGTAAGTATATTTATAAATAATATTTGCAAATTTTTTATTATAATGATTAATACTTTCGAAATTATGCGAATTTTAGATTCTTCTCCCAAAGGTTTCCATGCATGATTTCAAATTATGCGAATTTTTGTGCTTGCGTAAGTATATTTATAAATAATATCTGCAAATTTTTTATTATAATGATTAATATTTTTAATACTTTCGTAATCATGCGAATTTTAGATTCTTCTCCCAATGGTTTCCATGCATGATTCAAATTATGCGAATTCTTGTACTTGCGTAAGTATATTTATAATTTTAATACTTTCGAAATTATGCGAATTTTTGCCATAAATAAAGATAAAATTTTCTCTTTTCTTGTTCATTGATCAATTATAGAAAAATTATTTCTAATTAATACGAACATTACCTTACCTTGAAAACACTTTTTATTCAAATAAACACAATGTCCGATCGTAGAGCAAGAGAACAACAACGTAAAAAATTTCAAGAATTAATTACTGGCAATACTGGCAATACTGGCAATGAAACTCGATCTAAACGGTTAAGGACCTCCAACTACAGAAACGATAATGACAATTCCACCATCGTCAGCTTCGGTAGCAGTAGTGGCAGAGGCAATGATAATAATGACAACTCCACCATCATCAGCAGTGGTAGCGGTAGAGGCAGAGGCAAGGATAATGATGACAACTCCACCATCAACAGTAGTAGTAGCAACGATAATAATGTCGAAGTTATTCGTCAATCTTCAGAAATTAGTAACAATAACCCCGGCATCATTAGAGGAAGAGGAAGAGGCAGTGGCGCCAAAGACGACGACGACAACTCTATTATTAGCGGCAGAGGCAGGGGCAAGGCAACGACGACAGCGACGATAACTCCGTCATCATTAGTGGTGGTAGCGGCAGAGGAAGAGGCAAGGGCAAGGGCAAGGGCAAGGGCAAGGGTTTAAGTAACGAAGACAACAACAATAACAACTTCGGAAATAATTTCGAAGGTATTCGCAAATATATAGAAGTTATTATATTTCGATTTATAATTAAAAATTTTTTATTTATAACCTATATTAGAACGATTACAAGCTGTGGAAAAAAAAATGGACTTTATTATTGAGGAAGTAAAAGAAACTAGAGAAGAAATGAAGAAATTAAACGAAAAGAGTGATGAATTTTTTAATAAAAATAAAGAATTGGTTGAGAAAGTTGAACATACATTAAATTCGTTGACGGATAGTTCAGATGAAATTTTTATAAGTGTAAGTAAGATTTTAATATTTGATAGTTTTTTTTATACAATAGTTCCAGCATATTAATTAATTATATTAATTATATTAATGATTTTTCTAGGGTATGGTAAAAGAAGTCGCGAAATTAACAATGAAAGCGGAAATATATCCGACTAAAGAAGCTTCACGTGCAGCAACGGAAATATATTTGGAGAGTAACCACCCAGATTTCTTAAAAAAATTTTCGGAATCCAGATGGACTGGGTTCTATGATACAAACATTCACTCCAAAGTAAGTTTGCTTTAATTATTTTTGCATAAATAAATGAAATGTTACTAAATAAAACTTAATTTCTTTTTTAAAGTTAATTCAAAAACAGCGTTCTTTTCGCGGGTCCATAGCTTCTAAAACAAGGGAAGCGATATTTTCAACTTTCGGCGAAAGAAATTTGCCTTCAATTAAATCTAATGCTTCGCCATCCGATATTTTGGCGTGGAAGAACAAATCTGAAATTGCGACGTGTTACAAAAATCTTTTTAAACCATTGGACAATGATGATAATTTAACATTATCATGTATTTTACAAAAGGTTTTCACGAACAGCGATGCATCTAACATACAAATAGCATTTGCAATCGCTGTTTGTACAACATTCTTAAACCCAAAATACAAGTATATTAACGCAAAAGAAAGCACCATGAAACGGAAAGTAATCCATTATGTGGTAGGTTTTCGTAATTTTGTACTTAATTGTAATATCTTTCTTTTATTTACTAATTTATTAATTACTTTAAAGAATAAACTCGAGAATAGTGAGTCTTTAGCGCCCAATGATGATGATAGCAGTAGCGAAGATGAAACAGAAGAAGAAACCGAAGAATTAAGAGGGAACTCCAGTATTATTAGTGTTTTATAATTTAAAAAATCAAATATATTTTAATTTTTTCAATTTGTTTTTTTTTTAAATTGCAAATTTAGCTTAATGTCTTGAGAAAAAAAATAAAATACAATTGCTTATTTTATTTGTGGAGAAATATATTAATTTTTTACAAAAAATATAAAAATGCTTCGAGAAAACGATTTTAAAATCATTAATAGACTTTAGGAAATTTTTAGTGCGAAAGTATTTACGGACTGCATAATTTTGTGGTCCGGAAGTTTCACGAAAGTTTACGGTCGAAAGTTGACTTTGACTTTTTAATCTGCTGTCCAATAATACTTTATCTACTTTACTTTTTACTTTAATAACGCGATATACGAATATGACGCAATATTACGATGGCGTATTGTTTCGTAATCTTACGCCTTATTAATTTGTACTACTAAATTATTGATACAGTGCTACGAAACTTACGTAATGAAAATTTAACGAAATACTTCGCATTCTGATAAAGATTGAGCCAAAGAATTTGAGAGAAACTTACTTATATAGAAATATGACTTATGTTAAATATTTTTGATATTTATCCATTTAATAAATTTTTATTATATTATTTAATTAAAAAAAAATCCCCAAAATTATTTCACTATGTAAAAAAAAAAAATTTTTACCATAAATTTATATATGATCGGCATCTTCAATGCCTCCGGTTTCTTTTTCTGAATCTTCCCTCATTTTGTCCTAAATAAATAAAATTCATTATTAATTATATTGTATAACATACATTTCAAATATTTACAAAAACATACCAAATATTTCCGAATTTTTCTTTGTAATATTTCCTCCTTGATTTTTATGTGCTCCTTTTTTGGATTTAAAACATAATATACCAGAACTACGGTAAATGCGACCTGCACCACAGGTCTTTTTTCCGGATCTGTTCCGTAAACTTTATCCAGAATTTTATTGATATAGTCCCCATTAGTTTTGAGCTTTTCAAAGCATTCTGCTACCACCGATGAATTCTTCCATGCCGAAACTTCATTCGACGAATCATTGGTGTTAATTACTGGGAGCTTGTCCGCCGCAAATGTACTAAACATTGCGGCTCTAATTCGGGAGGCTAATGTTCCTCGGAAGGAGCGGATTTTTCTCAACAACTAAAATTAAAATATTTATTAGTGCTTTTAATATGAAAATTTAGCAAGCTTGCACATACTTACAGGTGGATATATATTTTTTTCATAGTACGAGCTCCAATTCTTTTTCACGCGCCTACAAAATTCAGGATGGTTAGTTTGTATGTAATCCTCAGTTTCAATCCTGAATTGTTCATTTGATGGGTAGATGTCTGTATTTAGTAGCAGTTTCGCTACATTTTTCGTGATTAACTAAATAGCATAAATATAAGAAATTATTATAATATATTAGTATAAGTAAATTAACCCTTTAATGCTATTTTAAAATAATATACTTCTAATAACGCCTCATCATCATTGACATTGTCCTCAACTTTGGATAATTTTTCTATAATGCCCTTCTGCTCAGACAGGACTTTGTCAACTTTTGCCTCTATATTTGATAGCTTTGACAGAATCTTTTCGATTGTAATATTTGATACTATTATATTTTATCATATAACTTAGAATCAGAAGTTTTTTTTTAAAAAAAAGTTTACTTGATTAAGAATTTAATATTTACATTCCATGGTTGCAGGATTAACATCTTGACGGACGCGTTTGCTCATTTTATTAATATTTTGCGGTTAGCGAAGTGAATACAAGAAAAAAATAAACACGAAAACGCGAATGCGAAGGCAGCAAAGTAAGTATTTTATAGTGAAAAACGCGACGCCATATAAATAGAAAATTACTGCACAAAACTTTCAATGAAGTTTAATCACAATCTAGTTATCAAAAATGGTATTCTGACAACTTACATGGTTGCAAATATGCGAAAATTTATGCTAAAAGATGAATTATAGAAGTTTGCACGAGATTGATCTGCTTTAACAAATTTTGCGAAAGTTTACAAGTTTATGCTAAAGATGAATATAGAAGTTTGCACGAGATTGATCTGCTTTAATAAATTTTGTGAGTTTATGCTAAAGATGAATTATAGAAGTTTGCACGTGATTGCTTGCTTTAACAAAATTTGCGAAAGTTCACGCTAAAAGACAGATAGTTTCTATACTGTACTGAATCTTGAGGCATGTAACGAAAATCAGGTATTGGCAATGCCATAATTCATCGTTTAAAATAAATTAAATGTTTACTATTAACAAGCCTATACTCTGCATTTTTGTTTAGTTTCACAATATAACAAACAAACAAAAAAATCGTCATAATATATTTCACTGCATTAAACATCACCCTTCAATCAACATCAGCGTGACAGATAGATCGTTGAAAAAATAAATTATAATTATGGCTCCTCTTAATTCTTCTGTTCTTCGCTAATGCTATATTGACACTTGAGGTGATGTGTCATTTTTTTTTTAAAAAAAAAGTGGTATGATAATTCAATTGTGATTTAATTAATTAAATTTTTTTGCTTTATATATATATTTTAAGCTTTTAAATATTAACTGTTGACATAAATTTGCAAAAATTTACGTAAATTTGCGTAAAAATTTCCTGATGATGAAATTTATATTTTGATTACAATAAATAAATTATAAAAAAAAACATTACCTCTGGGGTTTAAAGGCTTAGAATTACCTACAAAAATGTATCATTTACAAATGAGGCTTCGTTATAGATACACGCATCTGGCAAAAAATTTTAATGGTAATTCAAAATATTGCCACAAGTCCCAAATAACAAAGTTCAGGGCTCAGTTTTTTCTATAATAGCTGCGCAAACATGCGCAGGCTAAATAGAACATCATATATTGACGTCGTTGAAACAGTGTGAAATGTAACACTATATGACTATATGATATTCAAAAATATGCAATTTCGAAAGCATATTTGGAACATATGTTATAAATGCTCAAAAAAGTTTGTGCTTAAACTTAGTTTAAGATGCTTAACATCCTAATTTATAACTATAATATGACAAAGCTCACATTTTTGCATTTTTAAAAAAAATAATACACGGAATTGTCCAAAACGTATCAATTCTGTAAAGATATGAGTAAAAAAATTTTATAAGTTATTGCAAATGCACATGTTGGGAAAAATTTTGTTTAATATTAAAAAATATATTTATTTACAAAGTACTCGTTTATTTTACCAAAACGAGGTACTATATGTACAATATCCTGTATAGCTTCTATAGCTACAAAATTATATAATTTTTTTAACTTTAAATAAGGACATCCGTATATATATGGATGTATTTGAGAATGGAAATCGTACCACTGAATCAATGCAAGGTTTAGTGAAGGACCCCCTTTTTCTATTAGAATTTCCGTTAACAATAAAGTCTACAAATAATAAATATCTATTATTAATTTATTATAACATGCATAATTAATTATTTACTAAATATTAAAATACCTGTCCATAGCAAACTCCTTGATCTGATATATATTCATTTGATTCTTCAGAATTCATTAAAATAGCTACATCGCTAAACCATGGTCTATTATGATAACTGCTAGTAGCACGCATTATAGCACCATTCTCTAGAGTAACTGATCCATATATGGTTATTCGGCTTTCACTAATTGAATGATTGTTAAGTAATTCCATATATAAATCTAGACAATCCAAAAATTTGCTAAAACCTCTTTGCATTTTGTCATTTATATCAGTGTTTACTTTTATATTATTAAAAAATGCATTTGAATTTTGTAATGAAAATTCAAAAAGTTTTGTGGAAAACTTGTAAGCACGAGGAATTTTTGCCAAGTTAACTGATCGTTGAGAGGTTATATGAGATATTGCTTGACGTCTTATCTATTAATTGTTGTTTTTAAGTAATCTAGAAAAATATGCTTATAAATTTATATAAGATCAAATACTTACAGTATCTAGAAGCTGATTTTCAATGTTTTTTTTATTGCTAATTCGGTAAGGTATTTTAACAAAATTCTTGTGAAGACTTTCGTAGGTTTCCGTAGTGTAACCGTTTACTGCGCCATACAATTGTATTGAGTCGATTATGTGGTATAACCATGAATGTAATTTGGGCAATTTCAGTTCAGAAGGGGAGGTAGATTTAAAAGCTTGGATAAATTTTTGGGCCCATTTATTCATTGCATCCTAAAATTTTAAGAGTTAATAAATTAATTTGATTTTAAATTAATGAATATTATTTAAACTTACTTTAAAATTTGCCAAGTCACTTTCACTAAATTTTTCATATCTACTTAAAATGTACATCTCATTCCAACTTTCATACAGTTTTGGAAGGTTATTTATAAAAATTTCTTCTTCTTTGTTATTTCCATTGTACAAATTATCTACAGCAAATACCATGACTTTCATTAAATTGCGATACTCATCTGCAGTTAATCTTGCAATTGATTGCAATCCATTTGAAAAAATTTTAAGGCCAGGGTAACGAGGAATTGTAGCTAAACGGTGATCTAGCTCATCAACTAACACATTGGGCAGAAGTTGATATGTATATTCAATCTGATAGTGAAATAAACCCAGGTCTAAGTGATGCATTCTGTCAGGCACCGTTGCTGAATAGATATTTATATTTCTAAGATTTAAGATATTAAGATATATACTGCACATATTAGTATAATACAATAATTGTGATTTTACTTAAATTTATGCATACTTACGGAATCTCCCAAAAAAAATTAAGTATAGGTTCAATACAGACAGTTTTTCCTGAATTCTGATGATAATTATAGCTCATATTTTCATGTGTTCGTGGCATTATATCATCTGGTTTTAAATTAATATTTGCAAGGTTTTCTCGCTTGACTAAACAAAAATGACATGGTATGTTTGAGCTGGGAGACTTGTAAGTTAAGCAGTAAGTTGCTGCTTCTGGCCAATCTGCTATAATAACAGAAACACGAGGATAAAACCAGATGATTTCTTCATTTACTAAAAGATCTATACCATATTTTAATGAAATAATTGGTTCAAGTAAATGGCGTAAAGATTTGTGAAAGGTTTCGCGAACCAAATATTTAAATGCGGAAGATTTTCTCTCAGTTCTATTAGCAGCTTCTAGTATTGGTAAATACCCTAGAAGCTGCTTTGCATCTGCTTTATTACGACGCCATATAGGAATATTTCCTAATGATATATATATTGGATGCAATTGGCTTTTTCCTAATGTATCTGTAGTTGTGGCATCCGAATACAAAATAAGTGATAATAATTTTGCACCTGTGGGTAAAGAGGTTTCAGTCTCCTTCCACCATATTCCGGTATTTTGTTCTTTATAAACACTTTCTCCTTCATACTATAAAATAAAAAAATAAATATATATTAAATATATTAAATATATATATTTAGAAATTACAAGCATTTTAATCAACATTTTACCTCGCAGTTTTCGAAAGATAATGCAAAATCCTGTGTCATATCAGGAATAGCCAAGATATTTTTTATACAATGTATTAAATCTTGATAATGGAGAAAGTATTCTTTATGATTATGATTTGCTATACAAATCTTTTTAAAAGTTAAGTTAGGAAATTTCATATTGTTCATGAATTTTCGTCCTTTTTCGATATTTATTGGTAATGGGGATTGCGGAAGGTTTGAATACTTGTTAAAAAATTTTATTATTGCATTTCCGGCTTTATTATTTAATTTATAATTTGTCACTAATGTCATCAAATCTGCGTAAGCCTCATTTGGAAATTCTTTTGCGTTATCAGATTTTTCTGTATTATCAACGTTATCAGATTCTTCTACATTATCAGATTCTACTACATTATCAGATTCTTCGTATTCTAGTATGTTATCAGATTCTTGACTGTTATCAGATTCTTCCATGTTGATGACCTCTTCATAACTCCTCATCGAAATTTCGGATACTAAATTGCTTTCAGTACTTTCAAAACTTTGGTTACTGTTAAATGATGTTTCTTGCGCTTCTCCATGAAAACTTTCACATTCCATCTAAAATAAATCTATTAATAAGGACAAAACTGCAAAACTTGTTTGGTTAAGTAATATCACATTAATTTATACTTTTATATACCTTATCATAAGAAATATTATCACTTTCACCATCACTTTCGCAATCACTTTCTACAGGCTCTTTTTCTATGCATTTTGGAACGTGCTGAGCATATGCAGATCGTTTTGCAAATGTGCGATTGCAAAATGGACACTTGTAATTCATTGAGCAATGTATAATATTATTAAAAAGCAAATTTATTGTACGAAGTTTTGCGTAATTTATTTAATATAATTACGAATATTGTTTGACTAACAAAGCAACAAAATACAAAATTTTATTGATGAGTGCATTTATATATAATTTATTGTCACATTATTTCAATGTATCGTCATTATCGTGTAAATTTTAGATTTACCAGATTTCGGACTTCATCAATTGGAAATATACTTACGAAAAATATTTTGTTTTGGCACAGCCATGTTTTATTGATGAACTAATGGAAATTCCTTCATTTATTTTCATAAATACAGTGATAACCTTTTCTAACTTTTCTTTGAATGGCTTTGTTTCTAAAGGCTTAGTAAAAGGTGCAGAAACCTACTTCAGGTAAAATCTCTTAAACTTAGCATAATCCAAACCTCAAAATGTATATATACGGTAATATACGCCATTAAATTTAGGAATTTTTGAATTTTTGTTTTGCTACACCTGCAAAAGATTCTTAATTTAATTTTAAACTTTTTTTTGATTTAAAAAAAAATTAAAGTTACGTCATATGTATGACAAATCTGTGCAATATTATACGTGATACTAACAAATATTTATTGGGGCGAAGGTTGCGTAAATCATACGAATCTGTACGTTATTCGTGAGTTTACAGCGTAGTACTCTGTAAGTTTAAGTTTATAAGGTTTACGATTGAAATACAATAAATTAACTATTAAATTAAAGTCTAATCAATAAATTAACTGATAAATCTTTAGACAAAATAAATTAAAGAAGATTCATTATTGTGTCATCAATTTTAACAAAAATATAAAAAGTCTTCCTTTTCATCTTTCTTCTTAGTTTTTGCGTTAAATTTACATTACGTAAGTTTCGTAGCACCAAAGTGTGATAAATAAATCAAATAAATATGTCGATCAAAAATTTATCGAAAAGAATTTTCTTGTTCGAAATTTTATGCAAATTTAGTTTTCTCTCTGCTAGTCGTATTCATAACCATAGCAGGTCTCTAAGTTGAACACTGAACAGTAGAACAAGGAAGTCGGCAAAAGAATTGGCTCTAAGGTTTCCATAAATGTACATAAAGTTTTTGCTTATTCAAATTATGCGATTTTTGTGCTCACGTAAGCATAATTTTAATGTTTTTTATTTAAAGAACTAATGGGGACTATATTAATAAATTCTGGATAATGTTTATGGAACAGATCCGGAAAACAGATCTAATATTTGCAAATTTTTATTAAAATGATATAATGGTTAATGCTTTACTTTTGAAATTATACAAATTTAGATTTCTTCTTCCAAAGTCTTCTTGCGCTCATGTAAGTATATGTAAATTTTTATTAAAATGATTTTGTTATAATGATATAATGATTAGTATTTTAATAATTTCGAAATTATGCAAATTTTAGATTTCTTCTAAAGGTCATGAATAATGCAAAAGTTTTTGCATAATTCAAGTTATGCTTGCGTAAGTATATTAATAACTGTGAATTTTAATTATAATGATTAATATTTTAATACTTTTCAAAATCATGCGAATTTTAGATTTTTCATCCAAAGGCTTTTTTGAAGTTCAAAATTTTCGCATAATTAGTTTTGTGCTTGCGTAAGTACATGTATATTTATATTATAATACTTTCGAAGTTATGCGAAATTTTGCCATAAATAAAGATAAAATTCTCTCTTTTCTTGTCCATTGTATCCATTGATCAATTGTAGAATATTATTTGATTATTACCTTAAAACACCTTTTATTCAAATAAACATAATGTCTGATCGTAGAGTAAGAGAACAACAACGTAAAAAAATTTCAAGAATTAATTACTGGAAATACAGGCAATAAAACTCGATCTAAACGGTTAAGGACCAACGATACCAGCAGTAGTAACAATCCCAACAATAATCCCGGCAGCAGTGGTAACAATCCCAACAATAACCCTGACAGCAGTGGTAGTAGAGGTGACAACGACAACGGCAGAGGAAGAGGCAGAGGTAACAACTCCATCATCATATAACAGGTACTTGAGCAGGTAGTACTGGAGGCGCCTGAATAGGAGTTATAGTCTTTTGAATTATTTCTTGCTGAGTACTCCTATTAGTTAAACCCAGACGCATCTCAGCTTTTCTCTTCTCAATCTTTTCTAATGATTAGCGGTGGTGGCGGCAGAGGAAGAGGCAGGGGCAAAGGCAAGGGTTTAAGTAACGAAGACAACAACTATAACAACTTCGGAAACAATTTCGAAGGTATTCGCAAATATTTAGAAGTTATTATATTTCAATTATAATTAAAAAATTTTTATTTATAACCTATGTTAGAACAATTAAAAGCTGTGGAAAAAAAATGGACACTATTATTGAGGAAGCAAAAGCAACTAGAGAAGTAATAAACAAATTAAATGATAATAGTGATGAATTTTTTTAATAAAAATAAGACAAAGTCGAATATACATTAAATTCTTTGACAGATTGTTCAGATGAAATTTTTACAAGCATAAGATTTTATTTGATAGTTTTATACAATGGCTCCAGCAATTATTAATTATATTAATTATTTTTCTAGGGTATGGTAAAGAAGTCGCGAAATTAACGATGAAAGCGGAAATATATCATACTACTAAAGAAACTTCACGTGCAGCAACGGAAGTATATTTAGAACAAAATCACCCAAATTTCTACAACAAATTTTCAGAATCCAGATGGACTGGGTTATATGACATGAATATTCACTCCAAAGTAAGTTTTCTTTAATTATTTGTGAATAAATAAATGAAATTGTACTAAGTAAAACTTAATTTCTTTTTTAAAGTTAATTCAAAAACAGCGCTACCTTTAATCAAATCTAATGCACTACCTTCCGATATTATGGAACGGAAGCGTAAAACTGAAGTGGCGATGTGTTACGCAAATCTATTTGAACCAATGGACAATGATAATTCAGCATTATCATGTATTTTACAAAAGGTTTTCCCAAACAGCGATGCATCTAAATTCAAATATCATTTGCAATTGCTGTATGTACAACATTATTAAACCCAAAAAATATGTATATACAAGCAAATGAAAGCACCATGAGACAGAAAGTAAAGTATTATAACGTAGGTTTTCGTAACTTTGTACTTAATTGTAATATCTTTCTTTTATTTACTAATTTATTAATTACTTTAAAGAATAAACTCGAGAATAATGAACCTTTAGTACCCGATGATGATAACAGTAGTGAAGGAGAACAAGAAGAAGAAGAAACAGAAGAATTAAGAGGGGGGACCCATCAATATTTTATAATTTAAAAATCAAATTTATTGTAATTTTTTCAATTTTTTTTTTTAAATTGCACATTTAGCTTAATGTCTTAAGAAAAAGTACAATTGCTTATTTTATTTGTGGAGAAATACTGTATATAATAATCTTTTACAAAATAAATATAAAAAAAAGCTGAAAACTTCTTTTGTTAAATCACAAAATGTATAAACTTTCGGAGTATTACAATTCGTAAAGTTACGAAAATTTACATTGTTTGCAGATCTTATACATATCGCGTAATTTTGCGTGATTACGGTAGTATAAACAAAGATCTCTTTATATACCTTTTTTTATTTATTTTTTCTTCCCAACTTTTTTTTTCACCTTTTTCCACCTTTTTTCCTTTTCAACTTTATAATGTCTACGATAAATAAAACAATTACTAGAATCTTTAGAAAGCAACAGCAGCAGGAAAAGAAGACGAGCGCATTATAGGTATTTCAAAATATACATTTTAATATTACTAACTACATTTTATTATATACCGTGTTTTTTTATATTATCTAACTATCTTTTTATATTTTTAATAATATTGTCTTTTTACGTTTTTAATAACTACCGTATATTAACAATATCTTACATTTTTAATGTTACTCGTTCTTTATATTTTTAACGTGTTCTTTATATTACTAACTGTCTTTTTACATTTTTAATATTTATACTAACTATATTAACCATATCTTATATTTTTAATGTTACTTGTTCTGTGTTTTTCATATTACTAACTGTCTTTTTACATTTTTAATATTTTTATACTAACATTTTTAATGTTTTATATTTCTATACTTAGATGTATTTCATAGTTAGACATAGTATTTTAATTTTATACTTTATATGTATTCATAGTATTTTTATAAAATAATAAAGAATAAATTTAAACCATTATATAGTATTATATAATTTCAATATAATTTTGGCTAGCATTACCGATATACAGGAAATTTAAATAAAATTCGAAGTATTGCGCTACGTAAAAACTCGAAGTATTGCGCTACGTAAAAAAACTCGAAGTATTGCGCTACGTAAAAAAACTCGAAGTATTGCGCTACGTAAAAACTCGAAGTATTGCGCTACGTAAAAAACTCGAAGTATTGCGTTACGTAAAAAACTTGAAGTATTGCGCTACGTAAAAAACTCGAAGTATTGCGCTACGTAAAAAACTCGAAGTATTGCGCTACGTAAAAAAACTCGAAGTATTGCGCTACGTAAAAAACTCGAAGTATTACGTTACGAAGTACTACGTTACGTGAAAATTCGAAATATTACGTTACGAAGTACTACGTTACGTAAACTTTCGTGGGCCCTATAGGTTTACGCAAACCTACGAAGTGTAAAATTTCGGAGTACTTTGTTATATTTAAATTACTGATGTTTGGCAACAGATTTAACGGGGTAAGTTCGTTTGATTTAAACTTTTATTTTTTTTTAGAATCATTCTAACAGAAATAATTATCTTTACTAATTTGCCTCTTTTTTACTACTAAGTTATACTAATATATAAATATACAATACACTTATTTTGTATACAATGGTAATATTTAATACAGATTTGAATTGCAAATTTTCAGTAACTATCTTATAATAAGTTA
>WNFW01006926.1_pt1 | contig 17679 bp, 14 predicted proteins | sample 5400131 | NCBI WGS metagenome assembly WNFW01 (sample SAMN13153362, study PRJNA577476) | soil metagenome | isolation source: 20 cm soil or saprolite under grassland replicate 1 | place: USA:California | collected 2016-06-15 | reverse complement strand
AATGGCGCTGCAAACGCGTTCCTCACGCTGCGCGTGGGCGAAGTCGCGCGACGCTACTGCGAGCTCACTTCACGATGTCCGCCCGAGCTTATCCGCAAATCTGCAACGGCTGCGGCGGTCCAGCATCTCGGTCGGATCGTGCGCGAAAACGGCGCGCTGGTTGTGAGGAAAATTTGGGAAAGTACTGGGCGCGCGCTAATCGACGGCGGCGTATCGAAAGCCGAAGATATTGCAGGCGCGACGCGCGATTTTATTGGCAGAATTTCACCCTGGCGGTTGAAAGAAGAAGACCCGGCCGTTCGTCCCTGAAGCTACGCGCCTCGCGTTCGCGTTGCCTGCGGCCTGGGCGCGAGATATGCTTGGCGGTGAAATCGTTTCATAGACTAATTGTCCTTCTGATCGTCGGGGTTGCCGCGAATGCCGTCGCGGTTCGTGCGGATTCCGCTTCCGGACTACGTGAGCGAAAGGTGGATGTCGGCGAAGGCGTATCGCTGCGGATAATCGAAGCCGGCCAGGCAGGCCCCGCGCCGACTCTAGTGTTTATTCCCGGCTGGAGCACGAGCGCCGATATTTGGCGACAACAAATCGATCGCTTTGCTCCAAATCACCGCGTGATCGCCTTCGATCCGCGCTCGCAGGGTCAATCGACGATTACAACAAGCGGCAACACGCCCGAGATGCGCGCACAGGATTTGCACAATTTGCTCGAACGGCTGGACGCGCCCCGTGCGGTGTTAATCGGTTGGTCTCAAGGAGTAGAGGATCTCACCGCTTACATCGAACGTTACGGCACGCACGATCTCGCCGGCCTCGTCTTGGTGGATGCGGCGGTCTCGGACGGCGCTGATGGCATCGCCGCCCGGCCGAAAGAGACGGCGGCGCAATTCAAGATGTTCGCCGTTTACCAGGCCCACCAGGAAGAATATTTCCGCGGTATGATGAGGGCCATTATCAGCAAACCGCAGCCCGAGCACGCGATCGATCGGCTCGTCGTCACTGGGATGAAAACGCCGCCCAGCGTCGGAACGGCAATGCTGGTAGCGGATCTTTTCGGGGTGAACCGGATTGTCCGACTCTGATTATCGCATCTGCGAAATCGGGCGAACTGGCTCGTCAGCAGGCGGGCGCGAACCAGATTCCGCATGCGCGTTTTGAAAAGATCGAGGACGCTGCGCACGCGGTCTTCCTCGATCAGCCGGAGCGCTTTGACGAATTGCTCGAGAAATTTGTGAAAGAACTGACGACGGCTTCGGCGGGTTCAACGCCGTAGACAGCGAGCCAGGAAACATGGCGATTCCTTAAGGTGTCTTGGGCAAACGGGTGGATGCCTGGCCGAACACATAGCGCCAGCCACCTGGAGTACGAACATAGGTGTCGCTAAACCAAAGCTTATAGTCGAACGCTTTGCCGTCTTCGGTTCCTTTCGCCCACAATAGAGCGGTCACGACTGCCGTATCGCCCCAGACTCGCACTTTCTGGGCGCTATCCTCTTGATGTTCATAGACCACGCGCTTGCTGCGTGCTTGCTCCAGGAGATCAGCTTTTGTGTAGGTCTTGCCGAGACCTGTTACCAGCACGAAGTCATCAGCCAAAATACGATCCATCGTCGCGACATCGTTCGCTTTGACCGCTGCCTGGTATTCGGTATCGAGCGCAGCCACGGCCTTTCGTAATCGACCGAGGACCCAGCCCGGCTAATCGGTCCAGTCATAATGAGTATCCCAACCGCAAATGCCAAAGCGCGCGCATCGCAAAAGAGTGAAACCAAATCATCTCCGCGGTGTTCTGCCTTCTTCGGCGTCATGCAAGTCCACCCAGGTTTGAATACCGTCGCGATCGGCAAAACTTGATCGCCTCTTGGCCGCTCGCAGGTCGTCGCTGGCTTCATCCCGCCAGCCACGTTTGGTAAGAAATGCATTCCAGATTGAGATTTCCTCCTCGCTCGGGCGTCGGCCACGCGCGAAATAACAGTCCCACGTTGCTGTCCGGCATTTTTGTTTTTCTGGAGAGCGCACGCGTCCTTGCGTGCACCTTTAGGCATCTCGCCGAAAGACTATCAGTTACAAACAATTCGACAGGGATGCTGAATTGAACAGGCTGGAGGCGTGTGCTCCCTTTTCCCATGATCATCGAAATGCGCACTTACAAAATCAGACCTGGCAAGCGAACCGAATTTCTCGAAGTCCTTGAATCCAAAAGCGTCCCCGAGCACCAGAAAATCGGCATGAAAATCCTTGGCCCCTTTCTCTCGATTGAAGATGCGGACACGTTTTTTTGGATGCGGGCTTTTCCCGATCTCAAAAGCCGGGAAAAAATGAGGGATCAATTCTATGAAGGAAAACTTTGGAAGGAGGAGCTCGAACACAAGCTAATGCCGATCCTCGAGAAATACGACGTGGTCGTGGTGGAAGCTAAAGACGGCCTTGGCGATTGGCGCTAAACCGGAGCCCGAACCTAACCACAACAAAACGGTCGTGGCGTTCTCCCTTCTTCAACGTCGTGCAGGTCCACCCAGGTCTGGATGTTATCGCGATCTTCCAATCCTTCCCGTTTTTTTGCCGCCTTCAAGTCAGCGCTTGCTTCATCGCGCCAACCGCGTTTTAGCAGAAACGCATTCCAAATTTTAATTTCCTCCTCACTCGGTTTCCGCCCGCGCTTGAAACACCATTCGAGAATCTCCTCGTCGGATCCGCCTTTTAACGTTCGATCGACAAGTTCGTTGTAGTCGACTCCGAGAAATCTCGTGCAACGGGCGTCGAACATCGTTGGGTCGTCGTCCACGCCGACAAAATAATCCAGGGGCAATTCGCCTCGCGCTTTTAATCTGATCTTGTCCAGCATTCGGGCAAAATAGACTAGGCCTTTCGTCTCGACGCGATCGCTAACCGGCGTTTGCATTTTCATATCAGTCTCTGGCCGTATTATAAAGTGTCAACAGTCCACTCAGGTCGAAATGGCCAGACCACTTTGGCTGGAGCTTGCGGTTACCAGCACTTGGCTTAATGAGCACAATCCAAACGTGAAAAGAGCTTCAGCTAAAAAACTCGGTAGGAAGCAGCGGCGTCGCCATTCGATCATGGCTTTTGAAATGATTCGGCTCGATCGCGCTGCCGCCGAACCGCTTCATCAACAACTTTACCGCCAAATTCGCGATGAACTGGTTTCGGGAAGCTTCAACGGCAGCTCTTCCCGACTCCCCTCTTCCAGGGCACTCGCGGCAGACTTGGGAATCTCAAGATTCACCGTCGATCTTGCGTTTTCGAAGCTTCATAACGAGGGCTACCTTCAGTCCAGGATCGGGTCGGGCACGTTCGTCGCGGATTCTCTTCCCGAAACTTTTTTGAGTCCGCGCAGGCCAAACATAGAACGGTTAGTTGAAAGTCCGCCCCGCCTTTCTGATCGCGTTAGAAATATTCCGGACAAACGGACCGGAAAACAGTTTGATTTCGGGATCGCCGGCGCGCCCGGTGTCTCTTTTGTCCCTGCTGTCGCGGCGCTTGACGAATTTCCGATCGCAATATGGGAGCGACTTAGAGCGCAAGTCCTCGCAAAAAAGGGAGCGCATCTGCTCCAGTATGCATCAAGCCGTGGCGACCCCGACCTGCGCAAGGCACTCGCAACTTATTTGTGCGATTACAGAGGTGCGCGCTGTCATCCAAATCAGATCATCATCACCGCCGGAACGCAGCAGGCAATGATGATCAGCGCGATGGCCCTGGTAAATCGGGGTGAGGTGGCGTGGATCGAAGATCCGGGATTTTATCAGGCTCGCCGAGCCTTTGGCTTCGCCGGCGCGACCGTCGTTCCCAGACCTGTTGACCGGGAAGGAATCATGATCTCGCGACCGTCGAAACAACGCTCGCCAAAAATAATTTACGTGACGCCTTCCCATCAATTTCCGCTCGGCATGACGATGAGCCTCGCGCGAAGGACGGCTCTAATCGATTTCGCGCGCACGTGCGACGCTTACATTTTCGAGGACGATCACAACTCGGAATTTCGTTATACCGGTCCCCCGCTCCCATGTTTGCAGGGACTCGATAACGCCGGTCGTGTCATCTACGCGGGCACCATGAGTAAGATTCTTTATCCGTCTCTGCGTCTGGGCTACCTGCTCGCACCGAAACAATTGGTCGAACCGATGATCAAGATTCGGGCGGTGATGGATCAACATTCACCCGCGATCGATCAGGCGACGCTGGCTAGATTTCTCACCGAGGGATTTTTCCTGAGTCACATAAAGCGGATGCGGAAATTATATTCTGACCGAAGAGAATTCTTTATCAAACAATTCAACAATCTGTTAAGTAAGTATTTTATTCTAGAAATTCCGGAAGCTGGGCTACACTTCGTCGCGTGGTTACGCCGGAAGGTAGATTTACCCGTGATCACCCGCGTCTGCGCGGAAATCGGTATCAGACCGAGCCCGCTATCGTCATGCTTTATTAAGCCCGAGCTAAACCCTGCACTCACTTTCGGGTTTGCTGCCTGGTCGCGCGCGCAAATTCGCGAAGGTCTTGCCAAGTTCGCGTCGTCGCTCAATGCAAAATTGCATTAAATTTTCAGCGATTCGTCATCTGTGGGCAGGGCCCTGTTTGACGAGTAGTCTTGAAGCCATCTCGCAAATAGTTCTGTTGTTCTGATTCCGCAGCGCGGGAGAAGAATCTCTGATTTCCTCCGATCCGATTCCGCTGCAGGCGAGGGGAAGTGGTCTAGGGCAAAAACACGAAGTGGCTATTTTCAATCTAAAGCCACTCTCCTAAAAGTTACTCAGTAAACATTCACTAAATGGAGAAAAAATTATGACCACACGAAAACAAATTAGCTACATGCTTTTAACCTTGTTGATCGCCGCATGTTGCTGCGGAGCGACGCTGGCATTGGCACAGGCACCGGCAAAGGCAAAGAAGACGCAATACAACGTATCCAACCTCGCTTCACTCGGCGGAACGAGTAGCGGGGGAAACAGCATCAATGATCAGAGCTGGGTGGCAGGCTATTCCAGAATGGCGGATAGGAACCGGCACGCTACGCTGTGGCGAAACAGTTCACTCACCAACCTGGGCACACTTGGCGGACCAAACAGCAGTGTAACATGGAACGTGAAAAATACCGCGGGAATCATCGTGGGTATTTCCCAAACTGCCACGACGCCGGAGCCGAACGGTGAGAACTGGAGTAGCGCGGCTTTCTACAGTACGCCTAACAACGTCGGCTATATCAATCTCGGGTTCGTTTGGGAACAGGACCAGATGAGGGGACTGCCCACATTTCCTGGTGGAAATAACGGCTTTGCCACCGGAGCCAACAACTTGGGTCAGGTGGTGGGGTGGGCGGAGAATGGCGTTCATGACCCCACGTGTTGCTGCCAGTCCGATCCAGGCCACCAAGTCCTCCAGTTTCGCCCAGCCGTGTGGACTCTGGGACCGCCAGATCAGATCCACGACCTCCCTTTGATCTCCGGCGACACTTCCGGAGCCGCGACAGCGATCAATGACAATGGTCAAATCGTGGGCATTTCGGGCATCTGCGACCAGGCCGTTGGAAGACACACCGCCAAGCATGCCGTGCTTTGGGAAAACGGCGGAGTGACTGACCTTGGGAACCTTGGAGCTCAGTGGTGGAACACGCCGACGGCAATCAATCAACACGGCGATGTCGTCGGATTTGCCGGCGACCCCGCCTTTGTTGAGGGCAACCCATTGCACGCTTTTATCTGGACGAAGGACAACGGCATCAAAGCTCTCAAACCGTTGCGGGGACGTGTCCCGCAACATGTAGACAGTGAGGCCTACGGTATTAATGAAGCCCAGCAAGTAGTCGGTGTCTCATGCGACGCCGACCAGGTTGATTGTCGTGCCGTTATTTGGGATCACGGTGTCTACCCCACAGACCTCAACGATCTCAAAGGCGACTATTCTGCCTTTCTCGCACTCGCGAAGGACATAAATAACAAGGGAGAGATTACAGGTAGAGCTTTCGACCCAGCTACGGGTGCGTTAATTGCGTATTTGGCGGTACCGGTACAATAGGGATGCATGAAATAATAACGAAGTCGCTTCGGCAGCGGGCATGAGTGAAGGTTTGTCCTGCCTAAAAATAAAATAAGACCGACTCTGCAGTAATTGAGACGCGGCAAGGCGGATTGTTAGGCGGAGCGAGCACGCGCCTTCATTAAGTGCCTTCGGCTCGACGGTTGTGGCGTTGCAATCGCGGTCGTCACACGTTCGCGACCCTCTTTCGCAGCGCCGTCCGGCAACCAAAGGATTGCAATGGTTGGGTCGCCGCCGGCGCCGTTGACTTCTATTTCAGCTTCGTACGCATGCACGCCGTAAACCGCAGCGGAAGAAATTTTGCCCAAGATGGCAGGTTAGGTTGTCAAAGATATTAGAGGAGGAAAAGAGGCCATTAATGGTCCCGAACGTGGGGAGAATAACGTCCCGAGGATCAATCCGAATTGAAGGATCTAGCCCTGTTTGAAGAGGTTGTGCCGGCAGGTAAAAAAATTGAACAACACAGGTCCGGCCACTGTCAGAAATCCGAATATTTAACCTTGTTAAATACTTTTGAAAATGCTACAACGCGTGATCGACCAGGCGCCGACGAATACCACTGACGGTAGATTGTCGATCCAACCCCCCAAAATCATCGATGAAAAAGAGCTATATGGCTGCTGAAGATAGTGATACCGGAATTAAGATTTACCTGCGCGAGATCGGGCAAATCCCGCTCCTGACTCCGGAACAGGAGATTACTCTCGCCGCGAAGATCAAAAAGGGCGACCGGGAGGCACGGGCGCTGATGATTCGTTCGAATCTGCGCCTGGTCGTCAAGATCGCGCATGATTATGCAAATCTCGGTCTGCCGCTGCTTGACTTGATATCTGAGGGAAACATCGGTTTGATGAAGGCGGTAGAACGCTTTGATCCGGCCAAAGGAGGGAAGCTCAGCACTTATGCCGCGTGGTGGATCAAGCAGTCGATCAAGCGCGCACTGGCGAACCAGAGCAAAACGATCCGCCTTCCTGTCCATCTCGTGGACAAAATTTCCAAGATGCGCCGGGTTTCCCTGCAGATGAGCGAGGAGCTAGGCCGTGAACCAACGGACGATGAACTTGGCGACGAGATCGGGATTGCGAGCGGAAAAGTCTCGCAGCTCAAGACCGTATCGATCCGCCCAGCTTCGCTCGATGCACCGATCAGCGACGATGATTCTACTGAATTCGGCGAGATCGTCGGGGACGAGGAGGCTCAGACGCCGTTCGAACTGCTCCGCGACAAAAATCTTCGCAACGAAGTCGGCGGATTGCTTGATGTGTTGGACGATCGCGAGAAGAAAATCATTTTTCAACGCTTCGGATTGGACGGCGGTAAGCCCAAAACGCTCGAGGAAGTGGGAAAGAAATTCGGCGTTACACGCGAGCGCATTCGGCAGTTGCAGAACATTGCACTTTCGAAGCTCCGCCGCGCTTTGAGCAAGAAAGAGCGCCCGGTCGATGTCGAATTGCCGGTCGAGGCTTAGGTTTCGGCGACGACAAGATCGAAATCTTATTTGAAACGCGCGGACGCTTCGTCCGCGCGCTTTATTTCGCGGTCCGCAGTTGCACGGAATCGATGATGCGATCATCGCCCGCACGCACATCGCTGATGATCACTAGGTGATCGCCCGGGGCGGTCAATTTGGCTTCGCGCAAAAGCCTTTCTGCGACCTCGATCGTCACGTTCGGGTCTGCGGTGAAGTCAATCCGCACCGGATAAACACGCCAGCAGATCGTCAATTGGCGGCGGACTTCTCCGCTTGAAGTGAAAGCGAATATCGGCGCATTTTCCGGGCGAAGATTCGAAACATTGCGCGCCATCGTCCCGTGCCGGGTGAACACGATAAGCTTCGCCTGCTGAAGCGAATTCGCCAGGACCACCGCGGAAGCAATTATCTTTTGTCGCGCATCCTCGAGCACCGCCAATTCTGCATAACCAGCGCCACCACTACGCTCGATTCGCGCAGCCACGCGATCCAATACTCGGACGCATTCTACAGGATAACGGCCAACGCTTGTTTCGCCACTGAGCATGATCGCATCCGCCTGCTCGAAGACGGCATTGGCCACGTCAGTGATTTCGGCGCGGGTCGGCAAGGGATTGTTAATCATCGACTCGAGCATCTGGGTTGCGACGATGACCGGCTTGCCCAGCCGGATACACTGTTTTACGATCCGCCGCTGGATGATCGGCAGTTCCTCCATCGGGCATTCGATTCCCAAGTCGCCGCGCGCAATCATGATGATGTCTGCCCCTTCAATCATCTCGTCGATCGACCGGACAGCTAATTGGTCCTCAATCTTGGCAATGATTAATGCCTTGCTCTTTTTTTCAGCTAGAACCGTACGCAGTTGGTCGAGATCGCTCTTCTGACGGACAAAACTCAGCGCGACAAAATCGACGTCTAGCTCAGCACCGAGTGAAATATCGGCGAGATCCTTTTCAGTAAGCGGCGGAAGATTCACGTGCACGCCGGGCAGATTAACGTGACGCCGGGAACTGAGCGTCCCTGGAGTTACAACCTTGCAGCGGAGCCGGTCCCCTCGTTTCTCGAGGACCCGGAGCTTGATCATGCCATTGTCCACTAAAATCGTGTCGCCAATGGAAACATCATCGATTAGGCCTCCGTAATTTACATCGACTGAATAGGGTTCTTCGCTTTTTGCGCCGGCAACGGTGAGCTCCAGAATATCGCCGGAATTCAAGTGCAGATCGGTTTTGAGGTCGCCAGTGCGAATAGCAGGACCCTGGGTGTCGAGCAAGATTCCAATCGGCCGGCTCAGCTCTTCCGCGATTTGTCGGATTCGCGGCACGATTTCGCGCGGACCGGGCCGAGCGTGCAGATGATTTTGGTCTTACGCATGACGATCAGATCTCCCGTCGACTGCCGAAGATAGGACCTAACGATCGAAAGGAGATCGCACGGGGCGCAGGGCTTCTCCAACGAATAAAAATGCGGCACGTCTTTTCGGACGTGCCGCGTTGCGCAGTTAGTGTGCTTCCTATTGCAGCTTGCTTTGCGTCTCTTTGGCCAAATCGAGGTGTTCCTGGACCACTTTGGCAAAGTTCTTCACGTCGGGATCACTCCCGCTGTTTGCTTCCTCCCGAAATTCGGCAAGGTCCTTTTCGTGGTCCTTGACTATCATATTCATATAGACTTTATCCGAGCTCCATTTTTCGCTAGGCTCTTTGGTTGGCAATTTAAAGGCTTTTCGCTGAGCGATCGACTTCAGCTCATCGTTAGCCTTGCTGTGATCAGTGACCATTCGTTTGCCGAATGATTTCACATCATCACTTTTGCCGTTCTGCCCGGCTAATCTGCCCATTGCCACCTCCATTCCTCAGCCTTTTGCGGCCTTCCTCATGAAAGTTTTGTCCTTTGCGCTAAGAGCGAGCCACGGGTAGCCACCGCATTTGCGTCTGCGGGCGTGCCGCTCGTTGTAGGGGACGAATGTACCCGGGGAGTTTGCGACATGACCAAGCCAGCGAAACGGAATGTTGTGATCCCGACCGTGAGAATGCCAAATCGCGAAATAACATCGAATTTCCTTTTCATGGATAATTTCCCGGTTCCGAGACACTTCGGAATCGAAGGGGTCACACCTGACTGGATGCCCCGCGTGCAAGCACCTGACTGGATGCCCCGCGTGCAAGCGAACCAGCACGAGCCAAGAAAGGCGATCAAGCTTGGGAGATATTCTGTTTGTACGAGCTCTCCACACGTGCGGCCACGTCCTTGTAGCCGTAGTCAGCTTCGTAAATCTGCTTCATACAGTTTAGTGACTTTTCCCCGTCGCCCATCCGCTCGTAAACAAGCCCGAGATTGTAAACAATCTCTTTCTTCATCGCGTCCATGGGTAAAATCTCTCGCGATGCTTCTTCGAGCTGCTTCATCGCAAGGTCTAGCATCCCAAGCTCGCTGTAACAGCGACCGAGCAGGTTCATCGCTTTCAAACGCGCATTCGGATTTTGTCGCGCGCGTTGCAGCTCTGGTAGTGCCTGACGGAAATGTCCGGCGTTTACGAGATGCTCACCCAGTTCAAATCGAAGTTGCAAGTCAGTCGGGTTCCGCACCATACGTTTGCGCGCATCCTCGACCAGAATCTCTGCCCGCTTCTTTTTCGAGACCTTTAATTCCTCAGATTTTTTGGCGTACAACTCATGACCGGGGTCATGAGCGGCAAGAAATTCTTCATGCGCTGCAATCTCCCGATCGAAGCCTTTCATTTTCAAGTCCGAGACTTTTCGAATTAATCCGGCATCGGCGCCTTTTGTCAGATCAGCGGCGTATTGATACCAGCCGATAGCTGCCTCGATGTCATCCTTCTGTTCATTTAGTGCGCCCAAGCGTCGCGCAAGATCGACATTCGCCGGCTCCGCCTGGTGCAGGATATATGTTTCCGCGATTTGTTGATCGAGTGATTCCCCAGTCAATCGCATCCGGCTTTGTTGCTCGAGCGAAACCGCCATCTCTTTGTCTTTGATTAAGTCGCGATAACTGACTGCCTGCGTCCAGCCGCCAGTTGTCATCGAAGCGCGGGCCGAAGCGTCTTTACCGAGCCGAAGCGCTTCGGCATCGAGTGGATTTACTTCTGTGATTTGATTGTAGATTTCGACCGCCCGCTCATTTTCTCCGAGCTCGTGATGCAAGCGTCCGAGCTCGTGCAGTACTTTGACATCGCGTGGATTTTCCTCGAGCAACGTCCGCAGCGCGAAGACGCCGATCTCCGGGCAGCCCGCCGCTATCGCCGCTTCCTTTAAAACGAAATTCGCCTGCCGATTGTAAGGCTCTTCTTCCAAAATCTTTTCCAGCATTTCCATTGCGCGCTTCGGGTCTTTTTTAATTTCTCGCTGCGCTTTCATCACCGCAATCGGCGCGGTCGAGATATTGAAGAAACTTTTTTTCGCTGACTTGCTCTTTGTCACCTCTGTGCGTCGCAATAATTGCCGGGCGGTTAGAAACTGCGGCTCCTGCTTTAGGATTCCCTGCAAAAGCGAGATCGCGTAACCAAAATTGCGCAGCTCGATCGCCGCCACGGCTTTCAGCCAATGACTGCGCTGAGTCTCGCTCAGTTCCTTTTCAGTTTTGATTGCCATGATGAGCCCGCCTAACAGACGATTATAATTGCAACCGCGCTCTAGCCAGCGAAAAACTGTAGGCACGCATGTCGGCCGTGCCTACAGCAGATCCAACTGTGGCTTTTCCGTTTTCGTGTTGCTTGTCGATCTTCGTTTTTTCGCTTTCTCCGATTGCGCCAGGGCGCCGTTGGGCGCCTCAAGGTGCGATAAGATCTCTTTTGCCCGATCGAGAATTTCCTTCGGCAAACCAGCCAAACGCGCGACTTGGATCCCATAGCTCTTGTCTGCACCGCCCGGCACGATCTTGCGCAGAAAAATAATCTGATCGTTCCACTCACGCACGGCCACATTGAAATTACAGACGCCGCTCCGCTCTGCCGCGAGTTTGGTCAGCTCGTGATAGTGGGTTGCGAAGAGCGTGCGCGCCTTGATTTTGTCGTGCAGAAACTCCGCTACACTCCATGCGATGGACAGCCCGTCGAACGTCGATGTCCCTCGACCGATCTCATCCAGAATGACGAGACTTCGCTCCGTCGCGTTGTTGACGATGTTAGAAGTTTCATTCATCTCGACCATGAAAGTCGATTGCCCGCGCGCGAGATCATCATTGGCGCCGACGCGGGTGAAAATGCGATCGACCAGGCCGATCTCCGCGCTTTCCGCCGGGACGAAGCTGCCGATCTGTGCCATCAGCACAATCAGCGCGACCTGACGGATGTAAGTGGATTTTCCCGCCATGTTCGGACCGGTGATGATGGCTAGCCGCAGCTTCTCGCCCTCGAGCGCCGTGTCGTTCGGCACAAACTTTTCTTCCACCAGGTTTTGATCGAGTACTGGATGTCGCCCGTCTTTAATCGCCAGCCGCGTCGTCTCAGTTAGCAGCGGCCGGCAATACCGGAAGAGTCGCGCCGTCTCCGCGAGCGCGCAGATAACATCGATAATCGCAATTGCGCTGGCAGTTTGCTGAATCAGTGGCAACTCGTTCAAAGTCTCATCCCGCAATTTTTGGAAAAGTTGATATTCGAGCTGGCGCGCCCGTTCGTCCGCCCCAAGAATTTTCGCTTCCATCTCCTTTAGTTCCGGCGTGATAAAACGCTCCCCACCTACGGTCGTCTGTTTGCGGGTGTAATGCGCGGGCACGTTCGCCAGGTTCGACTTCGTTACTTCAATGAAATAGCCGAACACCGAATTGTACCGCACTTTGAGCGATTTGATGCCAGTGGCCGCGATTTCGCGTTCCTGTAATTGGCTGATCCAATTCTTGCCCTCGCGTGAACCCTGCCGCAACCCGTCAAGATCGACATCATAGTCGTCGCGAAAAATTCCACCCTCCTTCAGCGCTAACGGTGGATCATCCACCACCGCGCGAGTCAGCTTTTCTTCCAGCTCCGGCGTTTCACGCAAATTGTTCTGCAACTCTTGGGCAAGAAACTCAACCTTCCCATTTTCGTTTATGTGCGTCGCGCCGAACGCGAGACGATCGAGTAATTTTTGGAGCTCACTTTTCAATTTCGGGATTTGCTCGAGCGAAATTTTGAGGGCAACGAGATCGCGGGCGTTACCTGAAGTCTGGCTTAATCGCGAGATCGCGCGCTCGATATCGCGGATCACCTTGAGCGACGCGCGCAGCGATGCGAGTAAATCCGGCTCTTGCAATAAATCCGCGATCATTTGCTGGCGGCGCTCCAACTCCGTCAGGTTGCGCAGCGGTTGCAAAATCCACGCGCGCAATTTGCGCCCGCCCATTGGCGTGATTGTGCGATCGAGCACTGCGAGCAAACTGGTGTCGCGACTATTTCGCGACTCAACCAACTCGAGGTTGGTTTGCGTAGCAGCATCGAGCAGCACGTGATCGGTGGACGCATCGCAACGTAATGACGTGAGATGATCGATATTCCGGCGAAGTTGATGCTTGAGATAATGGATGATCGCGCCGGCGGCCGCGATCGCCTGCGGCATTTGTGCGCAGCCGAATCCGTCCAGCGATTTAACTTTGAAATGTTCGCATAAGGTGAAGGACGCCTGTTCCGGCAGAAAGGCATAACTGTCGTAACCGAGCGCACCGGCAATCTCGGCGAACTGCTGCTTCTGCTCATCGCTAACGAGAAGTTCCGACGGCGCGACACGGGCCAATTCGTCGAAGAGCGATTGTCGATCTTCCAGTTGTGCCACTCGAAACTCGCCCGTGCTTAGATCGGCATACGCGAAACCAAAAACCCTCCCATCGCCGAATACCGCGCCCAAATAATTCGCGCGTTTTGCTTGGAGCAAATCGAGGTCGCTTATTGTGCCTGCGCTGATAACCTGGGTGATATCACGCGAGACGATTTTGCCCGGCTGGGGCTCGCTCGTCTGATCGCAGATTGCGACGCGGCGGCCGGCTTTGATCAGTTTGGCAATGTAAGTCGGCGCCGCGTGATAGGGCACACCGCACATCGGCACTTCGTTGCGCTTGGTCAACGCGACGTTAAGCAGCGCCGATGCCTCCTTGGCGTCCTCGAAAAAGAGCTCGTAAAAATCACCGAGCCGAAAGAACAGAAGCGTGTCCGGCGGAATGCTGCCCCGCAGCCGCCGATACTGTTGCATCATCGGAGTGAGAACGTCCGCCATCGCTCCAGTTTGTTAATCGCAACAGACAATTGCGAGTTTGTAATTCGTCGGTTCGCTTGTCTATCGCAGGTCGCCTTTCGCCTGCGCGAGACACGCTTTGAGCTGATGCGCGAAAATCGCAACGCCCGGTTCCTCAAATATCTGGTCGTGACAGCCCGGGAGCCTGTGCACCTCGATTCCCCCTGCGGCCATCCCGCCCCATCCAAGAAGGGGATCTTCCTCAAACAGGTCGGTTGGAGGTTGATGCTCTACTCGCAAAAGGTCGATCTTTCCAGAAAACGGTTTTAGTTCATAGCGTCGGCGCGCCGCAAGACCTACTTCTTGAAGATAAATATATCGCAGTCGGCAGGGCAGTCTTTGGAAGTTCCTTCGCAAATCGAGGTCAATCAGGTGACCCTGACACCATCCATGGAACCCATGGGCACAGCGAACTGATAAGTCTGCACTGAACCTGAGTAACGTTTTTAACCTGAGCAATGTCTTTAAGCTGAGCAAGGTTTTAAAAAAATGCCTGCTCAGCACTCGCCCCGGCTTAACCGGAAGATGTGAACGCAAGACGAGGATCTCTAATTTATTCCGCAGGGAAAGATCCTTGCGTCGTTTTGGATATTCACCGCCGTGCGAATCGAGAAGCGCTAGCATGCGGACTTCATCGCCGTCCGCGGTCAGGCGCCTCGCCATTTCGAAAGCGACCACTCCACCAAACGATGCGCCACAGAGAAAATAGGGTCCGCGCGGTTGATGCTGGCGCAGCGCGTCGATGTAAGACTTCGCCATTTCCTCGACGGAGCGCAGGTGAGGGGAGCGGCCATCGAGACCTCGCGGCTGAAACGCGAAAATCGGCTGTTCGTCTGGGAGGTAACGCGCCAAGATACGAAACTGAAGAGCGCCCGCACCCGCGCCCGGGACGCAATAGAGCGGCGGCTTGTTTCCGCGTAACCGCAGAGCCACCAGCCGCAAATCAATCTCACCCAAGCCTCCGCGCCTGATTATTTCAGCGAGTTTCCGGATGGTCGACGCTTCCAGCAAGGTGGAACCGGGTAAGTCTATTCCGCAAAATTTCTCCACCGCGGCGAACATTGTCGCAGCAGCGAGCGAATCGCCGCCGAGTGCAAAAAAATCATCCGTTGTTGCGACTGTTTCGACTGCAAGGACCTTTTCCCAAATGCGGACGAGCTGGAGCTCGATCGCATCGACTGGGTCCGTTTTCGAATTCCCCAATTGCATTAGGTCCGCGGCTTTGCTGGCAAGGGTAACGCGATCAATTTTTCCAGAGGCAAGACGAGGTAATTCTTGGAGCACAAGCACGCGGCTGGGCACCGGCAAAAACTGCTGGAGCGTGCGATGCCAGGCAGGAGACGAACAATCCGTCTGCGGGCGCGGAACGACAAAAGCGACCAGTCGCCACCCATTGGATACATCCTCCAATACGGTGACCACCGCTTCGTCAAATAAATCTGTTGCCCGCAGGGCCGCTTCAATTTCTGACAGATCCACTCGCAGACCGCGGATTTTCACCACTTCATCCACGCGGCCCAAATGCTCCAAGTTGCCGTTTGGCAGAAAGCGTCCCAGATCGTTGGTGGTGAAAATCCTAGTGTCGGGTGCGTGAGGATCGATCCGAAATTTCTCCGCAGTCGCATCCGGGCACCGCCAATATCCCTGCCGCAAGTACGCGCTGCGCACAGCGATTCTGCCCTCGCCGCCGTTCTCAACTGGTTGGTTTTGGTTATTCACGAGGAAGACATTAACATCCCCGACCGGACGTCCGACAGTTACTCGCCCGCTCGGCAGTGCGGTATGTTTATCAATCATCGCCGCGCAGATCAGACCCGTCTCGGTTGAAGCGAGTGCGTTCACTAAGCGGCAGCGGTTTGGAAAACGCTGCTGGAAAACTTCCACGTCACCGCGAAGCATTGGCTCCCCGCCAAGGCGAACTAAACGCAGGTTGGCAAAAACTCCGTTGTCGCCAGTTGCTTGCACAAGGTGACGAAAAACGGTGGGCACCGAGTGATAGATGGTAATGCTCTGTTCGCGAATCCAACTCGCCAACCGTTCAATACCTTGCGACCGCAGATGAAACGGGCAGAGCGTTGCTCCGTTGAGGAGCGCCCCAAACAACGCAGTGCTGGAGGCGGCAAAACTACACGAAGTCAGCAGGGACAAGCGATCGTCTGGCGTAAGCTGGATCAGATCTCTATAAACATCCGCATCATGCACAATCCCGCGGTGATTTTGCCAGACGCCTTTGGGCGTCCCGGTCGAGCCGGAGGTGTACATGAGCCAGGCGCCGGCCTCAGGCGAGACTGCAGAAAAATTCGTGCGTGTCGAAGATGTGGTAAAGTCATCGCCGATTGGCAAGATCGACAATTGTTCGGTGGCAAGCGAATTAGCCAGGTTCGCATTCATTTGATCAGCGATCAAAAGCCGCGCGTGCGAATCGGCCAGCAGGGCGCCCCAGCGCTCAATTGAATTACACGGGTCCAACGACAGATAAATCTTGCCCGCTTTAAGAACGGCAAGGATAGCGGCAATCAACCCTGCCTCATGCTGCATGAGGAGCGCGACCGGTTCTGACCTGGCGTCCGAACGTTCAAGAATTTGACCAGCCAGCGCGTTCGAACGCTGATCCAATTCCGCGTAGGTCCATTCCGTGCTCCTTGCGCTGACGGCTATTCGGTCGCCATCCCAAGCTACGATCTGCGCGAACCGTTCAGGAATGGATTGTTCTATTTCTGCCGGTCCGAGGAGGGCTTCGGGCCGGTTCGCCGTCGGTGCGCTCGCGCTGCTCATTCAAGCATGTACTTGTTCAGGACCATCTTTCGCAGACGCGAGTCAGTATCGCGGACTGGATAGACCTTGTGCGGCAGGATTGCTTCGCTGAAATCCGTCCGGCACGCGCCAGTGTAGCCGATCATTAATTGAAACCTGGGCTTGATCGAATTGCGGCTCCCATAATGGAAACAGCCAGAGGATTCAATAAAAAGAACGGTGCCGCGCGGGTAGCAGAATTCGATAGCTTCCTTTCGGTCCACGACAGAGTAAATATCCTCGTCACTTACGCGATAGCCGCGTTGTCGGCTCCAATAGTTCAGGGCCCACCGGGCTTTTTGCGAAATACCGCGCGGGAAAAACGTCCAAGGGCCATGTTCGGGGGTTGTGTCCCGCAGCAGCACGAGAATGTAAACATTCGGCAGTGAATAGTAGTCGATGTGGTAAAGCTGGCTGTCACGGGGGTTGTCTGGTTGATCATCGAAGGCGGCATTTGATTCCATAACGCGAATACCCGGCGGAAGCGTCGTGGAGAGCGCCGGAATGGACTGCAAATAGTGGCTCACAACGGAAAGCGCATCGCTCGAAGTGGCAAAGTCGAGGAACGACGGATATTTCTCCAGATCCTCCGGCGTACAGATATCTTGAGTATAGCTTCGATAAGCGCCCTTGGACGAACGCTGCTCTCCAGAACGTTCGGCGATAATCTTGTCCGCATCCTCCAAAACACGATTGAGGTTGGGTAGGGACATTGAGGTGTCAAGAGCCCAACCGTCTTTCATCTCGATGGGCGGCCGACTCAATCCACCGTTTTCCTCGAGCAGGGTAGCTAACTGGGTTTGATACAAGGACCTGCGCCAGTCGTCCTGGCGGCCGAACTTTAGCCGGTTATAGAAATAGGCCAAGCGCATCGTGTTGGCGATGCCGAGGCCCGACATGTGGTTTGCGTGGAGCCGGTCCGCGATCGGACGAAAGAAGGTGGCGTGGAGCCGTTTCGCGATCGGACGAAAAAAGGTGTCGAGTTTGGAGTTGTTCATAAATGTTTACGCCAAATATATCGACTGCATGCGAGTGAAGAACTCGCGATTGGCGGGGCCATGTTCCGCGGGGCCGATTCCGGAAGCTTTCCAGCCCCCAAATGGCAAATCCACGGCTGCATTGGCAGTGGAACAGTTGATCT
>WNFW01005220.1_pt1 | contig 17687 bp, 13 predicted proteins | sample 5400131 | NCBI WGS metagenome assembly WNFW01 (sample SAMN13153362, study PRJNA577476) | soil metagenome | isolation source: 20 cm soil or saprolite under grassland replicate 1 | place: USA:California | collected 2016-06-15 | reverse complement strand
GGGGGAGAACAGGTTGTTGCGCGTGAGCTACAACAAAATCGTATGGAACGGCATACAGGGGAAGGGCGGAGTCGGAGGTGCGGTGCCCGCACCTCCGACTCCGTCTGGGTCAGCCTTCGACGATGATGAGGTATTTCGAGTTGGCCCAGAAGCGCGCCGTGTCCGCGATCTTCACGGCGTGCCCGGAGAGCTTGCCGTCGTGGTCGGGCGGCGTGTCGAGGGCCGACGTGTCCTGGCGCGACACGATTCGGTATTCCTTGTCCGACTCGGGCAACGGCAGTTCGGTCAGATGGCGCCGGTCGGCCTGCGTGAACTCGCTGGGATCGAGGTTGCGCGCCGGCACGAGCGTCTTGCCGCTCTTCCACAGGACGAACAGGAACCGGGCGCCGCCTTCTTCTTGAATTACGCCCTTGCGCTCGAGCTCGTCCTTGGTGCCCACCACGTAATAAACCGTGTTGGAAATCGTGGACATGTTCTCCAGCGTGTCCTTCAACGCCACGTTCTCGGCGGTGAGCGTCTCGACCTGCTGGTTGAGGGCGTCGATCGTCTCCTTCTGATTGTCGATCACGCCCTGCAGGTTCTGCATGGTCGCCGCCAGGTCGCTGCGCAGGCTGTCGGAGATCGTAGTGAGCTCTTTGATCCGGTTTTCGCTCTCTTTGAGACGCGGCTCGAGCTCCCGCACGCGGGACGTCACGTAGCGGATCTTCTGAATGAGCGTGTCGCGCGAGGCCCGCAACGGCGACTCCGCGGAAATCTTGAGAGCCCGCCCCGGAACGTTCACCTTGGAGATCTCCCGACTGACCTCGCTCACGAGACGCGTGTTCTCCGCCACCTCCTGCATGAGGCGATCGCGCTCGCTCGACGCCTGCGACAGGCTGTCGATGCGCGCCTGCACCTCCGGTGACGGTCCCTGCTTGCAGCCCGCCGCGACGAGCAACGCGAGGGGAACCCACGCGCCACGGGCCAGGAGACGGCTGGTGCGGATCATGTTCTCAAACCTCCTCAACGTGACATGGCTCAGTAAGTCTGATGCGAGAGTGCTACACCGGAAGGCTCGGTACGGTTCGCCGCGCGGACGTATTCCTTCAATAGATAATCGCCCGCATCTTGGGGCACAACGATGGACATCACCGAGGCTTGGGCCACGCGTCCGGCCGACCCCCCCGCCTACCTGCTCTCCCGCTGGCTGTTCCTGCGTCTGCTCGGCGCCGTTTACCTGATCGCCTTTGTGTCGCTGGCAGTGCAAGTCTCGGGCCTCCTGGGTGAACGCGGCATCCTGCCGGCCGGATCGTTCCTGCAACGGGCCCATGCGCTGTACGGCGGCGCGGCCTACCGCCTCTTTCCGACTTTGTGCTGGCTCGGCGCGGGCGACGGCATGCTGAAGCTGCTCGCCTGGGGTGGCGTCGCGCTTGCGGTCCTGCTCATCGCCGGCGTCGCGCCCGCCCCCGTCCTCCTGCTCCTCTGGATGTGCTACCTGTCGCTCAGCGTCGCGGGCCAGGCCTTCCTCTGGTTCCAGTGGGACGGCCTGCTGCTCGAGACCGGGCTGCTGGCGGTGCTGTACGCGCCCAGCCGGCTCGTCCCCAGCCTGACGCGAGACCAGGCGCTCTCGCCCTGGATGCGCTGGCTGATGTGGTGGCTGCTGTTCCGCCTCATGTTCCTCTCGGGGCTGACGAAGCTCGTGAGCGGGGACGCGGCGTGGCGTCATCTCAGCGCGCTCGATTACCACTTCTGGACGCAGCCGCTCCCCACCTGGCCCGCCTGGTACGCCCACTGGACGTCCCCCTGGGTGCACCGGGCAATGACGCTCGTGATCCTCGCCATCGAGCTCCTCGTTCCCTGGCTCATTCTCGTGCCCGAGCGGTGGCGCCGGGGGCGGTATACCGCCTGCGCGCTGCTGGTGCTGGGCCAGCTCGCGATCGCCCTCACGGGAAACTACGGTTTTCTTAACCTGCTGGCGATCGTCTTGTGCGTCCCGCTGCTCGACGACGGCGTGCTGCAGCGCGTCCTGCCGCTGCAGCTTACGGCCACGGAACCCGAGCCGCGCTGGCGGCGTCGCGCGATTGCTGGTGTCGCGCCCGTGCTGGCGCTGCTCTCGCTGCTCGCGTTCGCGCGCGAGATCGTGCAGACGCTCCCCAGTGCACGGGCGGGGCTCGACAACCCGCTGCTCCGTGCCATCGAGCCGCTGCGCTCGGTGAACGGGTACGGGCTGTTTCGCGTGATGACGACTGAGCGTCCCGAGATCGTCATCGAGGGCAGCCGCGACGGCGCGCAGTGGAGCGAGTACGGCTTCCGCTGGAAGCCGGGCGATGTGCACCGGCGACCGGCGTTCGTGGCTCCGCACATGCCGCGGCTCGACTGGCAGATGTGGTTCGCGGCACTCAACCCGCAAGGGGCGCGGGAGTGGCTCCCCTCGCTCCTGCGGCACGTCTTGACGGGGACGCCCGAGGTGCTGGCGCTGCTCGGCCACGACCCCTTTCCGGATGCGCCGCCGCGCTACGTGCGGCTCGCCTATTTCCGCTACCGGTTCAGCACGGCGCCCGAGCGGGCGGCGAGCGGCGCGTGGTGGCGGCGGGAGCGCGTGGGCGACCTGACCCGGCCGGTCTCGCTGGAGGACTTCCCGCCGCCCCGTTGACCTCGTCCCCCCCGGGTTTATCTTCCCGCCTCTTGAAGAAGGGCGTTCTGAAATGAAAGCGACCGACATTCGCCGCGGCCACGTCATGATGATCGAGGGACAGCCGTGCCGCGTGATGGACTTCACCCACCGCACGCCGGGCAACCTGCGGGCGTTCGTGCAGGTGCGGTTCCGCAACCTCGTCACCGGGAACACCTTCGACCTGCGCCTGGCTGCCACCGATTTCGTGGACGAGGCGCCGCTCGAGACCAAGGAGTTCCAGGTGTTGTACCGCGATCAGGGCGGTGTGCACCTCATGGATACGACGAGCTACGAGCAGCACACGCTCGACGCCGAAGCCATCGGCGATCACGGCGACTGGCTCCAGCCGGAGATGCACATCCAGGTGGAATGGCTGAACGGTCGTCCCGTCGGTATCGAGCTCCCGTCGGTCGTGGAGCTCACCGTGGTGCAGACCTCTCCCGTCATGCGGGGGGCCACGAAGACGGCGAGCACCAAACCCGCCAAGCTCTCGAACGGGGTGACGATCCAGGTGCCCGAGTTCATCGCCGAGGGTGAAAAAGTGCGTGTGGACCCGCGCGAGGGCGCCTATCTGGAACGCGCCAAGTAGACCGGCCTGCGCCCGCCCGGTTGGGTAGGGCACGGCGCGAGGGCCGCTGGTAGATTGCAGGCACCGACCCCGGGGCATCGCTCCGGGGTTCGTTTGTCACGAGAGAGGACGCTTCATGCATCCAGCCGCACGGCTCGATACGCTCGGGACGGAACAGGCGTATGTAGTGCTCGCCGCGGCGCGGCGGCTCGAGGCCGCCGGGCACAAGGTGGTGCACCTCGAGATCGGTGAGCCCGACATGCCCACGCCGCCGCACGTCGTGGAGGCGGGCGTACGGGCGTTGCGCGACGGGCTCACCCGCTACGCGCTGCCCGCGGGCGTGCCCGAGCTGCGCGAGGCGATCGCCCGCTCGCTCGTCGCGCGCGGCGTGCGCGCCGGGCCCGACAACGTGGTGGTCACGCCCGGCGCCAAGCCGATGCTCTTCTGCGCGGCGCTGGCACTGATCGAGCCGGGCGCCGAGGTGCTCGCGCCCGACCCGGGCTTTCCCATCTACGAGTCGGTGGTGCGGTTCGCGGGCGGGCGGGTGGTCTACTACCCGCTCGACGAGACACGGGACTTCGCCCCCGACGTGGAGGCAATCGCGCAGCGGATCACCCCGCGCACGCGGGTCCTGATCCTCAATCTGCCGCACAACCCCACGGGGGGCGTCGCCGCGCCGCGCGATCTCGAGGCGCTCGCGGAGCTGGCGCAGCGGCACGACCTGTGGGTGATCTCGGACGAAGTGTACGGGCAGATCCGCTACGACGGGCGGCGCGACAGCATTGCCGCGCTGCCGGGGATGTCGGAGCGAACGGTGATCGTGGACGGGTTCTCGAAGGGCTATTCGATGACCGGATGGCGGCTCGGCTTCGGCGTGATGCCGGCGGCGCTCACCGGGCCTATGACGACGTTACTCATCAACAACGTGTCGTGCACGGCGACGTTCGTGCAATACGCGGGGCTGGCGGCGCTCACGGGCTCGCAGGAGCCGGTCGCCCGCATGGTGGCGGGACTCAAAGTGAAGCGTGACCAGCTGGTGCGCGGCCTGAACGCGGTCGACGGCGTCACCTGCGCGACGCCGGCGGGCGCGTTCTACTGCTTTCCCGACTTGGGCGGCGTCCTCGAGCGCACGGGCCTCACCTGCGAGGCGTTCGCGCAGCGGCTGCTCGCGGAGCAGCACGTGGCGGTGCTCGCGGGGACGGCCTTCGGGCCGGGCGGCGCGGAGCACCTGCGGATGTGCTACGCCACGGAGCCGGCGGAGCTCGAGCGGGCGGTGGGCGCGCTGCGGCGCTTCGTGGGCGCCTTGACGCCCGCGGCGGCGGGACTAACTTAAGGGCGACAATCGAAACAGTCGTGGTGCTTTGCCGCGTATTGCCGCCACGTTAAACAAGGTGCTAAAAAGCGACCGCCCGCGGCATTTGTTGCCCGGGTTTTTTTGTTGAGGGATCACGCATGACGCAGGCCTCCATCGCTTCGCCGCCGCTCACCGCGCGGCCGCTCCGCTGCCGCAGCTGCGGCGCCGAGAGTGCGCCCGCCCCCGCGGCCATCTGCGGGCAGTGCCTCGGCCCGCTCGATCCCGTGTACGATCCGGAGCGCGCGCTTCCCGACCGCGAGACGATCGCCGGCCGGGCGCCTTCCCTGTGGCGCTACCGGGAATGGCTCCCGTTCGACGGCGAGCCGACCCTGTCGCTCGACACGGGCTTCACGCCGCTCGTCGACGCGCCCGCGCTGGCGCGGCGGCTCGGTGTGGCACGCGCCTGGATCAAGAACGACACCGTGTCGCATCCGTCGCTCTCGTTCAAGGACCGGGTGGTGGCCGCCGCGATCAACGCCGCCGCGGCCTTCGGCCTCGATACGATCGGCTGCGCCTCGACCGGCAACCTCGCCAACGCCGTCGCCGCCCACGCGGCCCGCGCCGGGCTCACGGCCTGGATCTTCATCCCCGAGGAGCTGGAAACGGCCAAGGTCGTGGGGACGAGCGTGTACGGCGCGCGACTGGTACGCGTGCGGGGCACGTACGACGACGTCAACCGGCTGTGCGCGCAGGTGGCGGACCGGTTCGGATGGGGGATCGTGAACGTCAACCTGCGCGCCTACTACGGCGAAGGCTCGAAGACCGTGGCCCACGAGATCGCGGAGCAGCTGGGCTGGCGGCTGCCCACTGCCGTGGTGGCGCCGATGGCGGGCGGATCGCTCCTCTCGAAGCTGCGGAAGGGGTTCGGCGAGTTTCTCCAGGCTGGGCTGGTACACGGCCAGCCGCCGCGCCTGTACGGCGCGCAGGCGGCCGGGTGCGCGCCGATCGTGCGCCTGGTGGAGCGCGGTGGCGACGCGATCGAGCCCGAGGTGCCGAACACCATCTGCCGATCGCTCGCGATCGGCAATCCCGCGGACGGCGCGTTCGCCGCGCGGGCCATGCGGGAGACCGGCGGCTGGGCCGCGGCGGTGAGCGATCCGGAGCTGGTCGAGGGGATCCGCTTTCTGGCCGAGGATACCGGTGTGTTCGCCGAGACGGCGGGCGGTGTCACGGCGGCGGGCGCGCTCGCCCTGGCACGCGCGGGCCGGCTCCAACGCCAGGACGAAGTGGTGCTCTGCATCACGGGACACGGCTTGAAGACGCTCGAGGCGGTGCAGGGAGCGATCGCCGCGGCTCCGGTCATCGCGCCGCGGCTGCGCGAGGTGACGACTCTAGTCGAGGAGGAACGGACATGGCCATCACGCTGAACTTGCCATCGGTGCTCGCCGCCCACACCGGCGGTGCTCGCACGATCGAGGCGTCGGGCCGGACGCTGGGCGAGGCCGTCGCCGACGTGGCGGCCCGGTTTCCGGCGCTCGCGCCCCGGCTGCGCGACAAAGACGGTAAACCGTATCCGTTCGTGAACTTCTACCTGAACGACGAGGACGTGCGCTTCCGCGGCGGCTTCGCCGCCCCGGTCCAGGACGGCGACGAGGTGACCGTTATTCCGGCGATCGCGGGCGGGTAGAGACTCAGGGGCTGAGCCCCGCATCTGCCGCGGCGATGCGCGCCAGCCCCGCCCAGTCGATGTCGCCCCAACCACGGGCGACGCCCGAGAGGTAACGGTCTCGCATCAGGCTGGCGAGCGGCATCGGCGCCGCGACGTCTTCCGCCGCACCCAGGACCAGCCGCACGTCCTTCAGTCCGTAGCGCAGCTTGAACCCCGCCGGCTCGTATTGCTCGGCGGCGATGAGGTTGCCGTAGTTCTCGTAGATAGGCGAGCGGAACAGGCGGCCGTTCACGATCTCCAGCAGGTCAGCGGGCGCGACATCGTACTTGCGGACCAGCGCGAAGGCTTCGCCCATCGCCTCGATCGCCGCGGCGAGCAGGAAGTTGCCCGCCAGCTTGATCACGTTGGCGCGGGCGGCGTCGTCACCGGCGACGACCACCCCCTGGCCCACGGCGTCGAGCAGCGGGCGGCAGCGCTCGATCGCCGGCGCGGGCCCCGCCGCCACGATCCACAGTTTCTTCGCCTCCGCCGCCTCGGGCCGTCCGAACACCGGCGCGGCGACGTACTGCTGCCCCGCCACCCGATGCCGTTCCGCGAGCGCGCGGGACAACTTCGGACTGATGGTGCTCATCGACACGTGGATCGCGCCGGGGGCGAGGGCGGGGAGCGCGCCGGACGCCCCCAGCATCACCTCCTCGAGCGCCGGGTCATCGGCCACCATGGTGACGAGCACGTCCACCCCCCGCGCCGCCGCAGCGGGGCTGTCGGCGACTGTGGGTCGGAGCGGTTTGAGCGCATCCGCACGGCTGCGCGTGCGGTTGTAGACGATGACCGTGTGGCCCGCCTGCAACACGTGCCGAGCGATCGGCAGTCCCATGCTGCCGAGACCGATGAACCCGACTTTCATGTGGAACTCTCCTTCGCCGACGCGTGTTGTCGGTGGCTGATAGGTTTCCAGGCATGAAAGCTATTCGCGTGCACACTCCGGGCGGGCCCGAGGCGCTGCGTCTCGAGGATATTCCGGAGCCCAAGCCGGAAGCGGGCCAGGCCGTCGTGAAGATCGAGGCGGCGGGCGTGAACTTCATCGACGTCTACCAGCGGACGGGACTCTACAAGGTTCCGCTGCCGTTCACGCTGGGGCAGGAGGCGGCCGGCAGCGTCGCCTCGCTCGGCACGGGCGTGTCGGAGCCCCGAGTGGGTACGCGCGTGGCGTATTGCGGGATACTCGGGGCGTATGCGCCGTACGCCGTGGTGCCGGCCGACCGCCTCGTGGTGCTGCCGGACGGCGTGAGCACCAAGCAGGGCGCGGCGGCAATGCTGCAGGGCATGACCGCGCACTACCTCGCGACGACGACCTATCCGCTGAAGGCGGGCACGACGTGTGTGGTGCACGCCGCGGCGGGCGGCGTAGGCCTGCTACTGTGTCAGATCGCGCGACGGCAGGGCGCGCGGGTCATCGGCACGGTCTCCACGCGCGAGAAGGCGGCCCTCGCGCGGGAGGCGGGCGCCCACGACGTGATCCTCTATACCGAGCAGGACTTCGAGGTGGAGGTCAAGCGGCTCACGGACAACCGCGGCGTGGAGGTGGTCTACGACTCCGTGGGCAAATCGACGTTCGACAAGGGGCTGAACTGCCTCAAGCCGCGCGGCCTCATGGTGCTGTACGGGCAGTCGAGCGGACCGGTGGGGCCGTTCGACCCCCAGGTGCTGAGCCAGCGGGGCTCGCTGTTCCTGACGCGTCCCACGCTGCACCACTACATCGCCACGCGCCCCGAGCTCGGCGCGCGCGCCGGCGAGCTGCTCGGGTGGATCGCGCGGGGCGAGGTGAAGGTCCGGATCGACCGCGAGCTGCCGCTCGCGCAAGCGGCCGAGGCGCACAAGCTGCTCGAGGGCCGCAAGACCACGGGGAAGGTCCTACTGATTCCATAATCGACTGCGGAGGAGTCGTCTGTATGAACTTGCCTACCCGTCCGCTCGGCACGAGCGGACTCGAGATCACGACCGTCGGCTTCGGCGCGTGGGCGATCGGCGGCGGCGGCTGGGCCTTCGGCTGGGGCCCGCAGGACGATGCCGACTCGCTCGCCGCGATGCGTCGCGCGCTCGAGCAGGGAGTCAACTGGATCGATACCGCGGCGGTGTACGGCCTCGGCCACTCGGAAGAGGTGGTCGGGCGTTTGCTGCGGGAGCTGCCGGCCGGCGAGCGACCGCTCGTGTTCACCAAGTGCGGCCTGGTGTGGGATGAGCGCGATCCCATGAAGGAAGCACAGCGCGTGCTGCGGCCCGACTCCATCCGCAAGGAGTGCGACGCGTCGCTCCGCCGGCTCGGCGTCGAACGGATCGACCTCTATCAGTTTCACTGGCCCGACGAGACGGGGACGCCCGTGGAGGATTCGTGGCAGGCGATGGCGCGGCTCGTCGAGCAAGGGAAAGTGCGGGCGGCGGGCGTGTCGAACTTCGCCGTGCCGCTGCTGCAGCGCTGCGAGGCGATCCGGCACGTGGATTCCCTGCAACCGCCGTTCTCCCCGATCCGGCGCGACGCCGCCGAGCGCGAGCTTCCCTGGTGTGCGGAGCATGACACCGGCGTCAAAGTGGACGGCTGGATCGGCGCCCCGACGCTCGAGCTCACGGCGGCGGATCTCGCCGAGATCGCGGCCGCCATCTCGAGCACGGGGGCGGGGACGGGCCCGGTGCGGCCTACGGCGGGGGTTGCGGGGGGGCGCTGAGCCGCGGCGCGGCGCCGCCGTCCCGTTGCGCGGCGCGCACCCACACCCGCACCTCGGCGGGGGTGGGCCGCGGGCCGCTGCGCACGCGCCGCCATACCGTATCGGGGTCCGCGGCCGCCAGCGCCGCCACGCTGCCGATCCCGCTGGCCATCAGCGTGGCTGCGTACCCACTCCCGATGCCGCGTAGCGTGACGAGACGCGCCGCTTCCCGGGCCGCCCGGGCGTCTCCCGGGCTTACGTTGGCGCGGTACGCGAGCTCCGCGACGGGGGTGCGGGCGACTCGGAACACGTCGTCCCATCCGGCGCTCCTGAGGCGCTGCCGCACGCCGGGCGTGACGCCCGGCAGGTCGGCCAGCTGCGGCGCGGTCGAGCTCACCGTCCAGCGATCGATCCCCGCCAGCACCAGCAGCGCGAAGGCGGCGGTGCCGAGCAGCACGCGCCGGGTGGTGCGCGGCGCGAGCAGGTGATACAGCGACCACACCTCGAGCGCGAAGAACGGGAACCCGATGAACCCCGCGGGCGGCATTTCGAAGATCTTCCAGTGCTCCAGGAACGGCACGGTGTAGATCCACCGCCCCCGCGCCATCGCGTTGAACGATTCCCACAGCGCTCCGGCCACGAGTCCCGCGGTCATGAGGCGCGCGATCCGCCCCCACGCCCCCCGGGCGATGTCGCCCAGCAGGGAGCGCTCCGGATCGCGCCGGTACAAGAGGGGCTCGGCGACGAGCCACACCGCACCCCACGTCAGGGGATAGAGATATCGGGGGAACGCGAGGGCCAGAGCGAGCATGGCCCAGCCGGCCCACCAGGCGGCGCGCAGGTGTGTGACAGCGAGCTGGATGGGTCGCGCGCGCAGGTCGTGCCACACGCCCAGCCGGTCGAGCAGGCGCTCGGGAAGTAGGACGGCGGGCACGACCGTGGCGAGCGAGATGATGATGCCGGCCCAGCGGTCCAGGCGCTGTGGCGGCAGGAACACGTAGTACCAGTTCTGCAGGCGGAAGTTGATCGCTTCGAACAGCAGCCAGATCACGGCCGACCACCACAGCATCGCGGCCAGCTCGGGCGGCCGGGCGAGCAGCGACTCGCCGCCGAGCAGCACCGCCACCTGGTCCAGGATCACGAGCGTTGGATACCAGGCGAGAACGTAAAACCACGTGGGGACCGGCGGGATGTCGTAGTGAAGCAGCGCGACGGCGGCGATCAGCACGACCGCCGCCGTCGCGAGCCTGGCCCGGGCTTTGAGCAGGGGCGGGACCATCGGACGCCTACAAGATCGTCATGACCGGCCGCGGTGCACAACCGCGGACCCGCCGCTACGGTTTGACCGGCCGGAAGTCGAGGTCCTGGTAGTCGAAGCTGAAGTCGGCCAGCGGCGAGACGGCCGCCATCCGGAAGCGGTCGATCGAGCCGTCGGGGTGCAGGGAGAACGTGACGTACGCGTCCTCGAGGTGCGGGGCGCGCCAGCGCGCGATGAACGTGTCGTACTGCCAGTGCTCGAGATCGCCGACGAAAGCGGGCGACCGGGCGAACCGGAGCACGAGCCGCTCGCCCTCCAGGGTCAGTCCCGCGTCGCCGTACAGGTCGTCGTGGTACCGCCCGGCGTAGCGCTCGAGCGGCAAGGACGGCTTGGATAGCGAGTCGCGCGCGGCACGGGTGGCCCGGACGGTCGAGTCGGCCTGCGCGCGGTCGAGCTCGGCCGCCCCCAGGAACGCGGCCACCCAGTCGGTGCGCGGGCCCCCACCCAGAAAATCATCCAGTAGACGATAGCTGAGGGCCGCCATCAAGTCCGCCTCGGAATTCGTGAGGATCACGATCCCCAGCTTTTCGGCCGGCACCAGGGTGATCTGTGAGGACATGCCTGCCAGGCCGCCGGTGTGGGTGACGATCTTGCGGCCGTGGTAGTCGCGCAGCCGCCACCCCAGGCCGTACTCCGCGAAGCTGGGCCGCAGCCCGGCGAGGGGCGGCTGCGGATCGGTGATCGGCAGAATGGTCTGTCCCGACCACATCTCCCGCGCCTGTCGCTCGCTGAACAAGCGACCTCCCGCGTAGCGGCCCGAATCGAGTCTGCAGATCAGCCACTTCGCGAGATCGGCCACGTTGGACACGATGCCGCCCGCGGGCGCGGTGTTGTCCACGGAATCGATCGGCACGATCTGCAGCGTGCCGCGCTCCATCGCGTGGGGTGCGGCCGCGTTGCGGCTCGACGTGAAGTACGCGATCGTCGTGCCCGTCTCCGACATCCCGAGCGGTGTGAGAATGCGCCGCGTCACGAAGTCATCCCAGCTCAGGCCGGCGACGGCCGGGACGATCTCGCCCGCCACGATGTAGAGCACGTTGTCGTAGGCGTAGGCGCTGCGGAAGCTCGAGGCGGGTGTGGCGAACCGGATGCGGTACGCGATCTCGGACCGGGTGTAACTCGAGTGGAACCACAGGAGGTCCCCGGCCCCCAACCCCAGGCCGCTGCGATGCGTCACCAGATCACGGACCGTGAATTCGCGGGTCACGTACGGATCGTACAGCTGAAACCCGGGAAGAAACTTGGTGACGGGATCGTCCCAGGCGAGCTTGCCCTCGTCCCCGAGCATGGCCAGCGCCGCGGTGGTGAACGCCTTGGTGTTGGAGGCGATCTGGAACAGCGTGTGGGCATCGACACGTGCCGTGTCGCCCAGGGCGCGCACGCCGTACCCCTTCGCGAACACGACCCGGCCGTCCTTGACGACGGCGACGGCGGCGCCGGGCGTGCGCAGCGCCGCGAGTCCCCGGACGGCGTAGGCGTCGAAGTCTTTGGGACGGAACTGGGCGTCGAGCGGGCGCGCCGCGAGCGCCAGCGTGAACCCGACGAGACCCAGTCTCATTCGCCGACGGACACCCGCAACACCACGTTGCGCCCGGGGTCGAGCGCGAACTCCTTGTAGCGGCTCAGGAAGCTGCGGTAGCTCACGTTGGCGACGTTCTTGACCGCGAGATCGACACGGCCGATCCGGCCCAGCATCGGCCGCGTCAGGCCCGCCGACAGGTTGAGCAGCGTGTACCCGCCGGTCGGGACGTCGAGTGGATTGAGGCGGGTCTGTCGGGTGGCCACCTCGACTTCGGCACCGGCGTAGGCGCGGTCCGCCCAGCCCAAGCCGGCGCGGTGCAGCTCGGCGCCGAGCGCCACACGCGCCGGTGGGACCAGCGGCAGCGGCTCCCGCGTCGCCTGGTTGGTGCCGCGCACGGCGTCGGCGCGGGCGCGGACCGAGAGCGCGGCCGCGACCGCCACCTCCAGCTCGGCTTCGCCGCCCAGGAGCCGGGCATCCGCCTGCTGGTAGCGGTACACGCGCAGCGAGTCCGGCGGCGACGTCGAAACCGTCACGAACGAGTCCGTGGGCGTGATGAAAATGAAGCGGTCGATCGCGTTGCGATATGCCGCCAGCTCGGCGCGGACGCGCCCACTCTGCCAGCGCACTCCCACGTCCAGGTTCGTCCCCGCCTCGGGTTGGAGGCCCTTATCGCCGATCTCGTAACGCGCCTCACCCAGGTGGGGGCCGTTCGAAAACAGCTCGAACAAGGTGGGCGCCCGCCAGGCGCGGCCCACATTGGCGGTCAGCGCGGCCGCGCCGATGCCATACACGATCCCCACGTTTCCCGCGAAGGCGGTGTAATCGCGCGTCTGCGCGACGAGACCGAGCTGCGCGTTCGAATCGGCCGTGAGGCGCCGGACGTCGACCCGGGCCCCAGCCAGCAGCCGCACGCGGCCGAGCGATGCCTGCTCGAATCCGAACACCGCACCCGACCGCACCCGGGCGTCCGGCACGAGGGGAATCTTCCCGCGTGTGTCGTTGCTCTGGGCCACGCCCGAAACGCCGAGCGTGCCGGCGACGCGCGCTCCGGCGGTGTGATGCACCAGGGCATCGATCGTGAACGTGTTGAGGAGCAGGTCGAACGCCGTCCCCTCGAGCGGCTGGCCCCCCGGGCTCACGCCTGTGTCCGACACTTCGATGAGCGAGTGCCGCTGCCACTGCGCCTTGGTCTCGAGCCGCACGCCGCCCACGAGATAGTCGCCCGCGAATTGCACCCGGTCATCGGACAGCTTGCGCTCGGGTCCTCCTTCTTCTCCGCTCGCGGGTCCTTCGGCTTCGAGCAGCTTGAACTCGCCGCCATAGCGCGTGTAGCGCAGCGTCGTGCTGCCGCGCGCGCCGCGCGTGCCCACGGCGGCCTCGCCGGAGAGCGCGTTGAATCCCGTGTTGTCGAGCTCGCCCGCCGGCGTGTGGAGACTGCTCGCGAACCGCCCGATGCCGAACAGGCGCCAGCCCCACCCCCCGCTCGCTCCTTCCAGGCGCGCGGCTCCCTCGAGCTCGGCGTTGTTGGACGCGCCCGAGATCTCGAAGCCGCTGCGCAGGGCGCGTGGTCCACCGTTCGCGTCCGGGAGCTCCTCCGGGATCACGTTCACGACTCCACCCAGCGCGTCCGAGCCGTACAACACGCTCGCCGGCCCCCGGATCACCTCGACGCGCTGCGCCAGGCGGGCGTCCACCGACGGGCCGTCTTCGTCGCTCCACGAGTAGTCCTCGAGCCGGCTGCCGTCCTCGAGCACCAGGACGCGCGGCCCCGTGAGTCCCCGGATGACCGGCTTGCCGATCTGCTGCCCCGTGGTGAGGGCGCTGACCCCCGGCAGATTCGCCAGCGCGTGAGCCAGGGAGACGCTCTGCTCGCGCCGCAGGCGGTCTTCCGAGAGGGCTTCCGTGGGCAGCGGCGATAGCCCCGCGGCGAGCGGCGCGCGGGTGGCCGTGACGGTGACCGGCTCCACCCAGATCGCGGTTCGGGTCAGGGTCACCGACAGAGCCGTGGCCCCCCGGACCGCGACGTCGCGGGCGACCGGCGCGAACCCGAGACCGCGTACGGTGATCGTGTAGCGCCCCGGCGGCAGGTCGGCGAAGCGGTATACGCCGTCCGCCCGGGTCACCGCCACCCGGTGGAGCTCCACCACGGTCACGGTCGCACCGGCGACCGGATTGCCGTCCGGGTCCGCGACCCGACCGGACAGCGTATCCCCGGTCCCGAGAAGACCGGCGACGAGGACCAGGGCTTCGAGCATCACCGTTTATCTCCTCCCACCCCGACGATCGGGACGTTCAGGTCACGCAACATTCTGTTGAAGCCCGCGAGATCTCCCGCCTCGATCTCCCGCAACGCCGCGAGCTGCTTGTCGAGCCTGGCCGACAGCTCGGCGAGCACTTCCCGCTCCTGGCGGGTCGGCGCCGCATCCGCGCTCTGGACCATGGCGTTGAGCGACAGGAGCTGGTTGTAGATCTGGATCTGCCAGTGCAGCGTGGATTCGTCGGCGTGCGCGTGCGGCTCGCTCAGGCGGGCGCGCACCGCCTCGAGGCTGCGCTTCACGGAGTCGGCCTGCGACTTGACGCGGCCGGCTTCGGGCCGACTCTTGGTCCAGTCCGTCCAGCTCGCCAGCTGCGACTCGGCCTGCTCCACCCGCTCCAGCGCGGACACGAGGGTGTCGATGCGGTCGTGAATCTGGAGCGCAAGCGCGTACTGGGCCGCGAGGTCCGCGGCCGACGTAGTCACGCGCGGGTCGTTCACCACCGTGAACGGCTGCGTGGCGCTCTGCCCCCCCACGGTGATTTTCACGCTGTAGCGGCCCGGGGGCACGATCGGTCCCTCGATCGCGCCGTCGTCGACGACGATGTCCTTGGCCTTCTTGGCATCGGGCGCCCGCAGGTTCCAGACGAAGCGGTTGGTGCCGGCGCGTGCCGGGACGGCCGAGTCGCTGGGCGCATAGGTCGCGCTGTCCACGCTCGCGATCGAGTCGGCTTTCCCCGAAAACGTCCGAATCACCGTCCCGGCGCTGTCCAGGAAGGCGAGCGCCACCTCGCCGGCCGGCTTCTGTTGCAGCCAATACGTGATCGCCGCGCCCGGAAGCGGGTTCTCCCCGGCCGAGGGGATCGGTCGCTCGCTGCGACCGCCGAGAAAGCGCACTGCCGGCTCGGGTGCAAGCAGGTGCAGGCGCTCGCCTCGCAACGAGGGGCTCAGCTGGCGCAGGGGTGAGATGTCGTCGAGCACCCAGAACGCCCGCCCGTGGGTCGCGACGATCAGGTCGCTCCCGTGGATGGCGATGTCGCGCACCGAGCTGCGCGGCAGGTTGAGCTGCAGCGGCTGCCAGCGTCCGCCGTCGTCCCACGTCACGTAGAGGCCGGTCTCGGTGCCGGCGAACAGCAGGCCGCGCCGGACCGGATCCTCGCGGATCGCGCGCGTGTACGCGGCCGCGGGAATGCCCGTGACGATTTTCGTCCACGTCTTGCCGTAGTCCGAGGTCTTGAACAGGTAGGGGGCGGCGTCGTCCTGCTGATAGCGGTTGGCCGCGACGTACGCGACGGCGGCGTCGAAATGCGACGGCTCGAGCAGACTCACGCGCGTGAACCGGCCCAGGGCTTTCGGTGTGACGTCGTCCCACGTCGCGCCTGCGTCGCGCGACAGGTGGATCAACCCGTCGTCCGATCCGGCCCACAACACGCCCGCCTTCACCGGCGATTCGGCGAAGCTGAAAATCGTGCCGTACCACTCCGTGCCGGTCATGTCACGCGTGATCGGTCCGCCCACCGGGCCGAGCGTGGCGGGATCGTGGGCCGTCAGGTCCGGGCTGATCGCCTGCCAGGTGGCGCCGCCGTCCGTGGTCTTGAACACTTTTTGCGCCGTGACGTAGAGCGTGTTCCGGTCGTGCGGCGAGAACACGATCGGGAACGTCCATTGGAACCGATAGGGCACGTCGGCCGCCGCGTACCCGTCGTAATTGTTCAGCCACACGGACACGTCGCGGGTCTGACTGGTGCGACGGTCGTAACGCGTGAGCGTGCCCATGTAGGTGCCTGCAAACACGATGCCCGGATCACCCGGCTGCGGCGCGATATACCCCGACTCGCCGCCTCCCACGGCGTGCCAATCGCGCAGCGCGATGGCGCCGTCGTCCGAGCGGCTCGCGATCGAGACCGTGCTGTTGTCCTGCTGCGCGCCGTAGATGCGGTAGGGGAACTGGTCGTCGGTCGCGACGTGGTAGAACTGCGCCGTGGGCTGGTTGTACACCGTCGACCACGTGCTGCCGCCGTCGAACGAGACGGTGGCGCCGCCGTCGTTCCCCTCGATCATACGGTGCGGGTCCTTGGGATCGATCCACAGGATGTGACAGTCCCCGTGAGGGACGCGGATACGCGAGAACGACTTGCCGCCGTCCACCGAGCGCCAGGTGCCCAGGTTCAGGACGTACACGGTGTTCTCATCCGTGGGGTCGGCGGTGACGGACGAGAAGTACCACGGCCGCACCATGAACTTCTGCTCCGCGTTGACGCGCTCCCAGCTCGCCCCCCCGTCGTCGGACCGGAAGATGCCGCCGCTTGAGTCGGCGGCGGGGGCTTCGACACTGGCCCATAGCCGCGACGGGTGGGCGGGTGACGCGGCGATCCCGATGCGCCCCAGGGGCCGCGACGGGAGACCGCGGCTCGCCGTGATGTCGGTCCAGGTGTCGCCGCCGTCGCGGCTCTTCCACAAGCCGCTCCTGCCGCCCCCCGCCGTAAAGCCCCACGGGAACCGTCGGCTCTTCCACATGGCGGCGTAGAGCACCCGCGGATTGGTGGGGTCCAGGGCCAGGTCGATGGCGCCGGTCGAGTCGTCGACGAACAGCACCTTGCTCCAGGTCTTGCCGCCGTCGGTCGATCGGAACACGCCGCGCACCGGATTGGGCCCGAAGGCGTGCCCCATCGCGGCGACATAGACCACGTCGGCGTTGGCCGGGTCCACACGCACGGCGGCGATGTGCCGCGTGTCGGCGAGGCCCAGCTGCCGCCACGTCTCGCCGCCGTCGGTCGAGCGCCACATGCCATCGCCGTACGTCAGATCCTCGCGCCAATCGGCTTCGCCCGCGCCCACGTAGATCACGTTGGGGTCGGACGGCGCGACGGCGATCGCCCCGACCGAGGCGATGTCGGAGCGGCCGTCGGTCACATTGCTCCACGTCTCGCCGCCGTTCGTCGTCTTCCATACGCCGCCGTCCACGGCGCCGAAGTAGAAGACGAGCGGCCGCGCGGGATCGCCCGCCACCGCCACGGCCCGCCCGCCCCGGAACGGGCCCACCAGGCGCCAGTGCAGCGCGCGCAGGGCCGGATCGTTCGGCTCCGCTGCCTCGCGCGTGGAGTCGGGGCGCGCAGGCGCCCGCTTCGCCTTCTGGGCCACGAGCGGGGCCGCCACGAGGAGGCCGGCGGTCACGCGGGTGAGGAGCTGGATAGTGTGCAGGGGCGACATGAGCGGCTCCGGGTGGTGGAACGGCACGCAGCATATCGCGTGCTAGGACGGGTGGCAAGCTACCGCGGAAGCGCGTAAGCTGTGGCATTCCTTCACGAGAGACGATGGCCATGTTCCGGCGACCCACTGGTGTGCTCGCGCTGACCGCGCTGTGGCTCGCCACGTCGCCCATGCCGCGCGTTTTGCGCGCGCAGGGGACTGACTCGATCCCGGCCGAACGGCGCGCCGCCCGTCAATGGTTCCGCGATGCGAAGTTCGGGATGTTCATCCACTGGGGTGTCTACAGTCTGCTGGGCCAGGGCGAGTGGGTGATGCAGCAGCGCGAGCTCCCGATCGGGCCGTACGAGTGGCTCGCGACGACGTTCAATCCCGTGAAGTTCGATGCACGCGCCTGGGTGTCGCTCGCGAAAGGGGCCGGAGCGAAGTACATCACGATCACGTCGCGCCACCACGACGGCTTCTCGATGTTCGCGACTCGCGCGACGCCGTACAACATC
>WNFW01003411.1_pt1 | contig 17697 bp, 14 predicted proteins | sample 5400131 | NCBI WGS metagenome assembly WNFW01 (sample SAMN13153362, study PRJNA577476) | soil metagenome | isolation source: 20 cm soil or saprolite under grassland replicate 1 | place: USA:California | collected 2016-06-15 | reverse complement strand
TATTGAGTTTCTCGGTCTCGCCGGACTCGGCAATGCCGAAGCTGCCGCGCTTACCTGGGGCGACATCGATTGGCAGCGCGGCACGATTACAACCTTTCGCCACAAGACCAAGACCGGCTTCGCTGTCCCGCTGTTTCCACAGTTGCGACCATTACTTGAGCGCCGCTTCGCCGCGAGCAACGGCGCGTTGGATGAAAAAGTTTTCACCGTGCGAAAGGCGAGCAAGGCGGTCGCGGGCGCATGTAAACGACTCGGCTTGCCAGCTTATTCGCATCGCTCATTTCGTCGGATGTTCATCGTTCGCGCGATAGAGCTTGGCGTGGACGTGAAAGTCATTTCCGAATGGCAAGGCCATCGCGACGGCGGTCAATTGATCTTATCGACCTATTCTCACGTTCGACCGGTGCATTCGCAGCGCATGGCGCAACTCATGGTCAATGGCGAGCCTGAGAATGTGGTTCCAATGCAAGGGATGGCGGCTGGTAAAGAAACCGCGCATGTTTACGAAGTGCGTCCGCGGAAAGACCGGCGCGGCTTCGACCTAATCAGCGACGCGCTGCCGTTCGGGCGCCTGTGGCACGCCGGGCCGGACGCGGTCAATAATGCAATCAACTACGCCAAGTCTTTCAGCCGCTCGCATCATGCTGTGATTCGCGTTTACGATGAAGCGGGCAACGTGATCGACACACACAAGCACACTCGCGATCTCAAAGAACCGGAGTTTTTTACTCGCATCACGTCGCCGTTGCCGGTGCGATGATCAGCTCACAACACGTTTACGAAATTCGACCGTGCAAAGATAAACGCGGAGTCGATCTAATTTCCGATGCGCTGCCGTTCGGTCGCTTGTGGTATGGCGAGCCGGACGCAGTCAACAATGCGATCGGCTACGCGAAGTTTTTCTCCCGCTCACATGATGCCGTGATTCGCGTTTGCGATGAAGCTGGCAAGGTGATCGAAACGCACGAGCATGCGGGCGATTTCAAAGAGGCAGTATGAGGCCAGAACAAGCGGCATTGCAAAATTCCTTCACCGTTAACCACACATTTGGACGTTTCGCGGAACTTATCCAGAAGCATCGCTTCGCTATGGGCATGACCGCTCAGCAGGTGCGCGAGTCAATTGGCGAGCCTAGCAAGATCAATCGCACAGTTGGGCGCAATTACAGTTCAGAACAATGGATTTACGGCGACACTTATCTTTATCTCGATAATGGGGTGCTGCGCAGTTTCCAGGATTCGCGGTAAAAGACGCGCGTCAGTTCAACCCAAAGTTCACACCCAGCACCGCTACTTCTAATCACAATGCTCGAAATGCTCAGAAATATCTGGCTTAATTATGGCTGGCCTCATCCGTGGCTATCGTCGTTGGCAGTCGCCCTTTTCGGACTTTCGCTGTGGTGGATTTTCAGCCTCCTCATTTGGCTATCGACTCAAGATTCTCAGCCAACCGCCGCGCCACCTGCAAACCCCGCAAACGTCAAGCAATCGGCCGTTGCTTCTGGGGTTCGACAATTAACCAAGCTGGCCGGGATGTAGTCATTAACACTGGTATTTCGGAAGAGGCAATGAAGAATCTTCTACACGAACAAAGCCATTGCCGCCAATCAGAGCTTTCGCACAAATATCCATTCGGTTACCTGCTCTTTGGCGTTGCGAATGGAAACGTAGTTTTCCAGCCCAATCGTGGGAGAGATTTCCGCTTTAATCCAAATAATAGAGTCTCGATTACGATTGATTCAGTCCGGAAAAGTGCAAAGGTCAGTTTTCCATTTTCCGAAGCCACATTGCCAAATATCAATTGGACGATACGTTGGGACGATCTCACATACGAGTTTGCTTACGTCGAGAACGAACCAAACCGCTTTCCCATTGCAATCCGGCAAGAAACTGGCACACGCTTGTTTTTACGTACATTGAAGTACTGGATGCATCCAAAGCGATCTTTCTGGTCGGTTCAAAGGTGATTGAACCAATCTAAATTCCCATAATCGCTTCACCGGCCTGTTTCACCGGCCTCCACCTGAAACGCCGTTTTCAGAGGACGTTCGCCTCGATGCTGCTCTGCGCTAGGTAAAATCGCTCCTTTCGGATATGCGATAGATATGCTTGAGATCGCCCAAAAATCCGTGTAAACCAGCCGCTCTACCACTGAGCTAACCGCCCGATTTTACTTATACAACTGCATCCTCAAAATGATCTCCAACTGCCCAGAGGATCAGCTATCTGCCATGTCACGAGCATTTTGCCAGCCGTATGATAATGCGAAGCGTTTTTTCGCTTCGACGCAACTTGGAACCTAAAGGCTTGCTTGCTCGCCGTTCAGACTGTTAATACAAGTAGGTGATCATGGCGGCTTTCTTCTATCGCTGCGCAGTCCCATTTATTTCAGCTCTAGTACTAGCTTCGTGTGCTAGCATCCAAGACGCTTCACTCGGCCAACGCGCGCCTGCCTCCGGCGCTCCGCATTCCGCGAAGGGCACGATTCCCGTGTATCGGGCGGAGCCGTACAGCGTGTCTTTATCGCCCCGCCATTTTTCTCTTATTCTGAGACGTTCTTGGTAACCGAATTGATCCGGGCCATCATATTTGTGACGGCGGGAACGTGCTCTCCGCTGAGCGTTACAGTTCACTTCACTTTCAATCGCGTGGGCGAGGTGACGACAATCTCCGGCTCTCCGTGATACAGAACAAATTTTCCCAGACAGGGCCACCGTTCGACCTTCGTATTGCTGACGTCAGGAAACGGTGTCGCGCCGAAGTGCCGCGCCCCACGGGAAAGACTTTTTAGCTTGACTAGCTGGCGAGATTTTTTTGAGACTCGACGTCATTAAACGGATCTGAATCAGGCGGAAGACATTTCACCGCTAGGTTCTTCGCCCTTCCGGACCCGCAATCCGAGAATTAACGTAGTGGGGAAAAGAAACGAACCTCAGTTACCCGTGAAAATTCGCGTCTTGATGGTGACCAGGGTTGGCGCTGTTTTTCTGGCGTCAAGTGTGGGTGCGTTCGCGCAACAACCTTCCCAATCAGACAGCACGCGTATTCGCACAAAAAGTCCGCTCAGCGATCGAAGCAGACTTCCCCAAGCACTGCAAAAGGTTCCGCTCGAGCATCTCTCCTCGGGTGCGCTGATGTTACTCGACCGTAGTAGCGACCTAGTAGAATGGCCCGCTGCTTCCATAGCTCAAGCGACTGGACTTGGGCCCTTGCTGGAAGCCGCGACAGCCGCCGCCCTTGATCCGCGAGTCGGCACCAACATTCGCCTCGGCAACGATCCCATTGTGCTGCCGCCCTCGATGCGAGCGCAGGCTGAGCCGCACATCGCTCGTGCTCTGAACAATCCAAATCTTCTTTTGGCAACGTTTCAGGAAGGACGGCTGACGACAGCTGGCGCGGTCGATTGTGGTTTTTCAATCAGTCGTAACGGAGGGTTGAGTTGGTCGCGCGCCTTAATACCTGGGCTTACCCAGACTTCGGGCGGCCCATATTTTCGCGCTACTGATCCAGTTGCCGCTGTGAACGCAGGCGGCGCGCTTTTTCTGTGCACTCTCGCTGCGACAGACGTCAATTTCACGCGGGGCGTCGTAGCGGTCAGTCGCTCGTTAGACGGCGCGACTTTTGCAGCTCCCCGAGTCGCCTATCGAGCGCCGAACAACGCTGTTTTTCCGGACAAGAATTGGATAGCAATTAATACATTTCCCGGGACGCCTACTTTTGGGCGAATCGTTGTGACATTCACTCTATTTGCCAGCGGCTCTACTGCCGATGGCGCCCCAATTGCGCGGACGTACAGCGATGATGGAGGTATTACGTGGAGTGCCGCCGCGTTCATCCATCCCGCGAATACGAATGCCCAAGGATCGCAGCCGGTTTTCCTGCCCAATGGCAAGCTGGCGGTTGTTTATTGGAATTTCGGATTGCCGGCGAGCCCGGGTGAGCGACTGGAGGTTGTCGTCTCTAATAACGGCGGGATAACCTTCGGTGCCCCGATCCGAATCGCGAATGCCATCGAATATAATCCTCCGAACATTCGCAGCGGCTCGTTTCTGCCTTCCGCGACTGCCGACCGCATAAATGGGAATAATCTGTATGTAGTTTACCAGGCATTATTCGCCGGCGCACCCCGGATCCTTTTCACGAAATCAACAAATGCCGGAACCACTTGGACAGCGCCGGTTGCTATCAGCAACAACATGGCGAACACCGCAGTCTTCAATCCCGCGATAGCAAGCTCTGCGGATGGTCATACGTTGAGCGTCGCGTTTTATGACAAGCGAGCCAATCCTGGCCCGAACACATTGGTCGATATGTTCCTGGCGTTCTCCGCCAATGGAGGAATCAATTGGCAACCAAACATCAGACTTACCTCTGCTTCGTCTAACGCCGCGCTCGCTCCTCTTACCGCCCAGGGATACATGCTGGGCGATTACCTTGGAATCGCCGCACCAACAACCCCGAATGTGCGAGCTGTGCCGGTCTGGATCGATACGCGAACAGGAAATCCGGATCCATTTATCGCCCAAGCTCGCATTTGGCGTCCTCCGCCTACATGTGATTTTGATGGGGATGGAAAGACCGACATCTCGGTATTCCGTAACGGAGTGTGGTTTGTGCTAAAGAGTTCCAATAACACCGTGATTACCGTGACGTGGGGCACGGGCACTGACAAAATAGCACCGGCTGATTATGACGGGGACGGCAAAACCGATTTCGCCATTTTTCGTAATGGTGCCTGGTCCATTCTACAGACTTCCAATGGCCGACTCCGAACCGTGCGATGGGGTGGGACGGGTGATTTGCCAATTCCGGGCGATTTCGATGGCGATGGCGAGTCAGACATCGGCATCTTCCGGCCTTCAAATGGGTATTGGTTCTACATTAAGAGCAGCAACGGAGTGGGCGTGGCAGCGCAATTTGGAACAAATGGCGATGTCCCGTTGCTGGGCGATTTCGACGGGGACGGCAAAGCCGATTTGGCGGTATTCAGGCCGTCGACTGCGGTCTGGTATTATCGCCGCAGCCGTGACGGACAGCCTCTCGGAGTACACTTCGGAGCGAGCTCGGATATTCCTGTCCCGGGTGATTATGATGGTGACAACCTCTCGGACATAGTACTATTTCGACCTTCGACGGGCTTTTGGTACCGACTGATTAGCTGGGCAGTGCGGTGGGGTGGCAATGGAGACAAGCCGGTTCCGGGCGATTACGACAATGACGGCAAAATGGACCTAGCGATCGATCGCGGCGCGACATGGTATGTCAGGCGTAGCGCGAATTCTTATTTTACCAAAAACTTCGGTTTGGGAACCGATGTTCATGTGCCCGCTGCGTATCTGCGACAATAAGCAAAACGAAGGAAATTCGGCGTTCGGTTTTTTCTGGAACAGCTGAGAAGCGAATTAGACAACGCGATCAGCTTCGTTCCGAAAACATTTTAGCCTCGCGAATTGAGATCAAACCGCATCGTAACGGCTGGAAAGTTTTCGAAGCGCCCGGCGTCGAGCCTGTTTTTTTGAAGAAAGAGCAGGCAATCAATTATGCGCAGAACCGCGCCAACTCTCGCTCTGGCGAAATTCGCATTCTAAATTCGAGCGGTGCTGTCGAACACACGATTCCGTTCAGCGAGGAAATCGTAGGCTGTAATGCAGATGCGAGAGTTCTTGATGGGCTTTGAGAGCGGCAGCCGTCGCCAATTCAATGATTGAGACTGAGAGCGATGACGGCGTGTCGAGCGCGAAGTGGACACGCTGTTTTTCAACCGCGATGGACGAGCTGGCGAAACCGCTGCTCAACGGAGACCCTGCGTTAAAATCGACGCAAGGTTTCTCGCGACCGCCCTGACCCTGTGCAGATTCATTCCAATTCTTAAGGAAAAATCTCGTCTAATTTTTTTACCAAACTATGGCTGCCTTGAATCTTTAAGCGGCCAGTCAAGTATGCCCACGGGACTTTAAGGGTTTTATTTGACATCGAAACCCAGTCTTCATCGCTCGCCGCAAACGTGACATTTGGATTGCCAATCTTTCCCCGACCCATTTTGTAAGTTCCATCATTTACACTCAGCCACCAGTTGCCTCCGTTTGGACCACTGAGCTCCCACTGGTAGCTGGCATGCACTCCTTTTGCCTTGTCTGCTTGAAAAGCGTCTTGCCTCTTATCCAACGCCTGTTGCGGTGTAGAATTCTTTTGCTGCGCTTGGCATGGTGACGCAAGCGCGAGCGCTACGAACGCCAACAACATGTAAAGCGTTTTGCTTTTCATTATCAATAATGCAATTTACCTCATCGGTGTGTTTAAGCAATCGCGACGATCTTCCGGTCACTCCGGGGAAGCGGTTTGATCATCTGGTGCGAGTTTCGAGTCTAGCGAATCCGGCGATTTCGCCGATTCCCCCGATTCCCCCGATTCCCTTGCCGTCTTTGCGGTTCCTAAACATATAGGACTAAAGTCCCATATACGGCTGTCGGGAGTGCTGGTAAAATTATGTTGGATTACGTCATCCGACGTTTCAACGCATCTTCGGCAGGGGTGAAGAAGTAGGGCCGGACCTACGCTAGGACCGCCGCTTAGCGCGATCTCCAGATCCAACTGGAGCCCCGAGTCAGCCGAAGTGAGGCCGCTGTTCAAAGCGCCTCGTGGAGGTTCGTTCCTGGTTCCGCGCGGAACTGGATTGCAGTTAATGCCTGACGGAGGTTATCCCAACGCCAACACTGCTGAGGGTACTGATGCCCTCTTCAGCCTCACAATCGGCAGCAACAACACGGCCATCGGCTTTAATGCGCTCTTTTCCAACACCAACGGTACCAGTAATACAGCGGTTGGTTCTCACGCGCTCCTTTTCAACACCAGCGGCCAGCAGAACGTGGCCATCGGTTCTTCGGCGCTCATAAACAATACTCGCGGCAGCTTCAACACCGCTACCGGTATTAATGCTCTCTTTTCCAACGACGAGGGCCGCAACAACACCGCCACCGGTTTTCAAGCGCTCTCTGTGAACACGAGCGGCAGCAACAACACGGCGAATGGTGTCAATGCGCTCATGAATAACCTTGCAGGTATCAACAACACCGCTACCGGTTTTCAAGCGCTGCTTAACAATAGCTTTGGGGGCAACGGTAATACGGCCAACGGTGCTAATGCGCTCTTGATGAATTTCTCTGGCACTCGAAACACGGCCAACGGTGTTAATGCCCTCCAAAGCAACACCATCGGCAACAACAACGTAGCCGAGGGTGCCTTTGCGCTTTCGGGCAACACCAGCGGCTTATCCAATATAGCATTAGGCTTTAATGCTGGGTCCAATCTCACAACGGGCAGCAACAACATCGACATCGGCGCGCCGGGTGTGGTGGGCGAGTCCAATACGATTCGCATCGGCAGACCAGGATTGCAGAACAGTACTTTTATCGCGGGGATCTTCGGCGTTCCTATGAGCGGTAGTGTAGTGGTGGTAAACTCAAGCGGGAAGCTGGGAGTCACAACCTCCTCCGCACGTTTCAAAGACAACATCAAGCCGATGGGCAAAGCCAGCGAAATGATCCTGCAACTAAAACCAGTTACCTTTCGCTACAAAGAGCAGCTTGATCCGGACCGCATCCCGCAGTTCGGCTTGATAGCTGAGGAAGTAGAAAAGGTGAATCGCGACCTCGTAGTTCGCGATGCGGATGGAAAGATTAACACCGTGCGCTACGAAGCAGTGAACGTGATGTTACTCAATGAGTTTCTCAAAGAGCATCGCACAGTGCAGGAACAGAAAGCGATCGTCGCGCAGTTAAAGCGGGACTTTCAGTCCAGACTCACGGAGCAGCAAAAGCAAATTGAAGCGCTTACCGCCGGCTTGCAGAAAGTGAGCGCGCAGATCGAGGCGGGCAAACCTGCGCTGCAGATGGTCGTTAACAATCAGTAAAGCTGCGGAGCCCAACGAAGCAGGCAGCATTTTGCAATCAGCCGTCACCGTTTCAGCGCGTGGCGGCTTTTTGTTTCGCCCCGCTTACGGCTCTTGGAATTCGCCTGCGTGCTCGTGTGTGTCGATTACGTTGCCCGTTTCATCGTAAACACGAATCACAGCATCATGTGAACGGCTGTAAAACTTTGCGTAGCCGATTGCATTGCTGATTGCGTTTGGTTCGCCATACCAGAGGCGACGGAACGGCAGCGCGTCGCTGATTAGATCGAAGCCGCGTTTGTCCTTGCACGGTCGCACTTCGTAAACGTGCATTTCTCGTTCCAGTGAAATCAGCGGAACGGTACGAGCCTCGCCGACGCCGTGGCTGAGACGCGGTTGGCCTATAATTACAGTCCCGCCTCGTATATCAACCGAATCTCTCGAGGGGCGAAACTAATCGCCGGTCTTTCTTCTTTCTCTCGATTCTGATAACAAGACAAGTCTGCGTGTGCAAAGGAGTCCAAATAAACTCACGGCCAAGAAGCCCAAAGTTGCACCCGTGTCTGGAACGTGCCCATTGTCGTACCCAACAGCGATTTGTAAGCTTATCGGGCCGGTTATGTCCGTGTCGAAGTGACCGATGTCATACGGTGGCGCACGAAAGTTCCAAACCGAAAATGCCCCGAGCCCATAGGCTGACGGGTCAAACTCGTTTCCCGAAAGGTCGGTTATTCCGAAGCAGTTTCGACCCACGAAATCAGCACCTGTGATCAAGACATGTTGCGTATCGATGGTGAAACCACCTATGCTCCAAATCATCGGCGACGATACATCCCAATTTATTTGGGTAATTGGGCCGAACATGAACTGAGTGTTCATCCCGAGCGTGTCCCCAGCGGCTACATTGGGCGCAAAGATTCCGGTCGCATCTTGGACGGTCAAAGTTCCGAAGGTTCCAAACGGAAACGCCGAAGGATTATTAAAATCGTAATGGTGGTTCAACGTGAAGTTGCCCGTCAGATCGATTTCGCCAAGTGAGATGATTGTCGCCTGCGCAACGCCGCTCCATATCATCGTAACGATCAGCACGCAGATTCTTGCCGTTGTTTTTGTTTTGACTTTTAGCAGTGTTGTTGGACGCGAACTCTTTCGCTCGGCAAACGAGTTTTTGAGGAATTGAACCGATTTTTTCATAAGCGTTTCCTTTCACTTTGCCTTCTAATTGAACGGCCTGGTCATTTTCACAGCATAAGTCAGCAGGGGAAATGCCAACCAAAGCGAGATCTATTTAAGTAACTGGTAATTAGCTACTTATAAATCATCAGAATATTAACGGATCAACGCCACCTGAGGTAGTCGTAAGGATTTCCGACGAAACAATAATGACTGCGCACAGCAATAGTGGCATAAGCTCCTCAGTGACAGCCAAATACAATCAGCACGTCCGTTTGTCTGTCCGCGCTACACGGCGGAGTCAGATCAGGTTGCCCGCTTCGTCGTAAAACGTGAATCACCGCATCATGTGAGCGGGAGAAAAACTTTGCCTAGCCGACTGCATTGCTGAATTGCATCTCGCCCGCGATACCACAAGCTACCGAACGCCAGCGCATCGGAAATAAGATTCTTTGCTTGGTGTGCTCATTTTGTTTCCTCGTCAGCCGGGGTCGCCGTAGTAGTCCTCGCCGCTGCTGCCTGCCGGAATCCCCTCAGCCCATAGTATATGCGCAGGGAAAAAACCAGCGTGTATATTGCTACGGTTACGCCTATTCCCCACCCGACTGCTCCGTGCGCTATTAGCCCGCGAACTACTCCGCCGAACAGGCATGCCATAAACATCGACGCCACGACCGCCCTTGCTCTTACTTTAGTTTTTTCTTTCCAAAACGGGGGTTTGCTCTCGACGGTCTTTTCAGGTTCGGGTTCGTTTGTTTCACTCGGCACAGGCGGCAACACATATTTGGACGCTCTTTCTTTGCTTTCGTGGAACCAATTCGCAATAATGGGCATCGACTCAGCCCTAACGTCTGTGGCGACATCCTCCGACACACGTTCATCCCGGTCGCCGCTTGCTAAAGGGTTGTAGTATTCCGACTCCACAAACTCGTCGATCAGCTCAGGTGTGATGTCGACTCTCCCGCGCATTCCTTGTATATCTCTCGTCTTGTCATCTTACTGCCTTTTGTTCATAGGACTGCACCGCCGAAGCGATGCAGGTTGAGTGTGAAGTAAGGTTTAGGTCGCTTGGTTCGGCATTTCGCCACAAGTACGATTTGTTAATGCTATGAGCACATGATGCGCGAGCGAGATTAAACCATTCTTGTCGCTGCGTGGTCGAGTCTGGTAAACGTGCGTGGAACGGTGCGTGTTCATTCGATTCCGAGCGAGCCGCCGTATTGAATGTCCGGGCGCGGGTTGTGATCGGTTCCGTGGAACAACACATCGTCGAGTTGCCGCTTATCAACCATTTCCCCGCACCGGACAAAGCGCGAACACGAAATGCTCCACGGGCATAAGTGAAGCGCATCATCGAAAACTCTCGCGACGAAGATTGCCGTTTGTTGTCCATGCGGACGAACAGCTAACCGCTTTTGTGGAACTCGAATCAGCGATTCGCGCTCCCGAACTGCTGCTATGGACCTAACCTCTTCCGCGCGTCGATTCATCTTGACAAGCTGGCGAGACTTTTCGCAGAATTTCCAGAAACCAAGATCTGAATCCGGGAGAGGGCAGTTCTCCCGACAACTTCTCCCGCTCTTTCAGACCTGCAGTCGCAGAATAACCAATCGGGGGAACGGAAAGGTTTGTTTTATGAAAACGAAAACTGCACCCACAACAAATTCGATCAGCCGCTCGCCTTGGCGGTGTGTTTTTCTTGTCATCCTACTTGGACTTGCGCTCGCCTTGGTTGCGCCTTCGCAGACGGTTCAAGCGGTCACGCCCGCACCCGACGGAGGTTATCCGGGCAACAACACAGCGGAGGGTCAAGATGCGCTTTTCAGCCTCACAACCGGCGTCGACAACACGGCCATTGGTTCTAATGCGCTCTTTTCCAACACCACCGGCTTCTTCAACACGGCCATCGGTTCTCGCGCGCTCTTTAGCAACACAGAGGGCGGCGAGAACACGGCTACGGGTTTTCACGCGCTCTTTTACAACACCACCGGCTTCAACAACACGGCCACTGGTGCTAATGCGCTCCTAAGGAACACCACCGGCGATAACAACACGGCGACCGGTGATGGTGCGCTCCAAAGCAACACCACCGGCTTCAACAACACGGCCACTGGTTTTGCGCTCGGAAACAACACAACCGGCAGCCAGAACACGGGCAACGGTCATGGTGCGCTCGCACTCAACACAACCGCCAGCAACAACACCGCCACAGGTTATTTTGCGCTCTTTAGCAACAGAACCGCTGGGAACAACACAGCCACCGGTGCTGACGCGCTCTTTTACAACCACGGGGGGAACAACACAGCCACCGGTGCTAACGCGCTCTTTTACAACCAGGAGGGCCGCAATAACACAGCCAATGGTTTTGAAGCGATGTTTAACAATCTTGGAGGCAACAACACTGCCACCGGTTTTCAGGCGCTGTTTAACAACAACCTCGGCAATGCTAATACGGCTAGCGGTGCTGATGCGCTCTTGATGAACAATGATGGCAGCCAGAACACCGCCACCGGAGCTAATGCGCTTCGCAGCAACACAACGGGGTCAAACAATATCGCAGTAGGCGCTAATGCCGGCCGCAACCTTACCACCGGTGACAGCAATATCGACATTGGCAACCAAGGAGTGGCTGGCGACTCCGGTGCCATCCGCATTGGTACCGCGAGCGCGCAGACGGCCACCTTCATCGCCGGTATTTATGGCACGACAATCGGGAACGGTGTGCTAGTGACCATCGGTCCGCGCGGCAAGTTGGGCACGCTCCAATCCTCGGCCCGCTTTAAGGAAGCAATCAAGCCGATGGACAAGGCGAGCGAGGCCATCCTCGCGCTGAAGCCAGTTACTTTTCGATATAAGGAGGAGTTGGATCCGGACAAGATGCCGCAGTTCGGGCTGGTAGCTGAGGAAGTGGAAAAGGTGAATCGCGATCTGGTCGTGCGCGATGGGGACGGCAAAGTGAGCACCGTGCGCTACGAGGCGGTGAACGCAATGTTGCTGAACGAGTTTCTCAAAGAGCACCGCAAGGTCCAGGAATTAGAAGCCATTGCCGCGAAGCAGGAAGCGACTGCCGCGAATCAGCAGAAGGAAATTAAGGCGCTCACTGCAAGTTTGAAAGAGCAGGTGTCGCAAATCCAGAAGGTGAGCGCAGCACTTGAAGTGAGTAAACCTGCACCCCAAACGGTTCTCAGCAATCAGTAAAGTTGTCGAGCCTGAACAAGAGCCCGATTCTCGCAATGAGCCGTCAGGCTTTACCGCGTGGCGCCTTTTTGTCTCCCGGGACGTCCCCAAGCAGGATCGGGCTCAGAGCTCTTTGAAATCGCGACGGCCCGCTCATTTTGGATAAATGCTGGCCACCGCACACTCACTCTGATATTAATCCCCAGCATGAACAGAAACATTTTCTATATAATCGGAGTAGTTGTCGTTATCGTAGTCGTCCTTAAACTGCTCGGCCTGTTCTAGGACTTGGCCTTGCTGGTGGATTCCCACGGGCGAAGGGATTATCACTTTAGATGCAAGATTAAAACGGGATATTTTTTGGGATGCGAAACTTTCTCACTTACCTCGCAGATAGGCGTAAATGGGCATCAAAAGGGACAGGTGGAGTTTGCGGATGGGCATCTCTCGTTGTTGGAGCCGCGCTGGCGATTCTAATTTGGTTTTTCCCACAGTGGTTTCACGATCATATCTCCGATAGAATGATTGCGTTTGTTCTGATTATGGTTCCGTTACTAGCTGGAGTGAGCGTATTTCTCGTTCGGTGGTTCGTCTCTCCTTATCCGACTTATATGCAGCTTCGACGGGAGCTAGACGCGCTAACCGACACGAAGAAGCAGGAGCGCGCCAAAGTTGTCCACGGCTGTTTTGAGCGGAGCGTTGTGATCCTCAAACAACACCATTCGGTCTTACTGTCGTTTCACGCGCTATCGCGTGCCGAGGGGTACAGATTGGAATCTAATAAGGAAGTTGCCGAGGTTTGCGATCTAATCCAAGAGGCTGGATACGATCATCCATTTAAGGGAATTTCTCCGGGACACGTGCCAGAAAAAGATTGGCTGCCTTTCTTGAAGTACGTCAAACACGCTCCCAACATCAATCCGGAAGAGGGCAAGGATTATCTTGAGGCCGCCGATCGGTGGCGACAAGAGCACGGCTATCCTTTGCCACCTGAGGATGCTGATTTCGCATTGTTATTTGAAAAGACGTTGCTGCGATGATGAAAATGACTAATCAAGCCATCTTAAAACAAGCTCTCACTGCAAGCTTGAAAGAGCAAGCGTCGCAAATCCAGAAGGTGAGCGCAGCACTTGAAGTGAGTAAACCTGCACCCCGAACGGTTCTCAATAATCAGTAGTGCTGTGGAGCCTAAACAAGCAGCCCTAATCTCGCAATGAGCCATCACGCTTCACCGCGTGGCAGCTTTTTGCGTCGGACTCGACATTTCACACATGATCGCTCACCACTCTTTGAAATCGCTCATGTGTTTCTGCGTTTCAATCACGTTTGCCCGCTTCGTCGAAAACGCGAATCACAGCATCGTGTGACCGGCTGAAAGGTGCCACGTACGAGGCCGCTAAATCGCTGCGGCTGCTTACCGTCTTTGCGGCTCCTAAACGCATTGGACTAAAATCCAATAGACGGCTGCCGGGAGCACTGATAAAGTCCTTCTTGATTACGTCATCCGACGTTTCAACGCATCTTCGGCCGGGCTGAAGAAGCTCGTGGGGCTGGACCTTCGCTGGGACACCGCTTAGCGCGATCTCCAGATTCAACTGGAACTTCGAGTGAGCCGAAGCGAGGTCGCTTCCTGGAGGAAGTCTCGTGAGAGTTCGTTCCTGGTTCTGCGCGGAACTGGATTGCAGTTAATGCAGCTCAACAATCCAGCCTCAACAAAAAAGGAAAATAGAAAATATGACAACTCTACACTTAGGAAAATCAATCAACCGGTCGCCTTTGCGGCTCGCTTTCCTTCTCATCCCATTGGTATTCGTCTGCTTTGGGCTTTCGCCCGTAGCGCGAGCGGTTGTCCCGGCCCCGGACGGAGGCTATCCGGGCTTCAACACTGCTGAGGGAACTAATGCTCTCTTCAGCCTTACAAGCGGCATCTCGAATACGGCCATTGGTTTTGACGCGCTCTTTCGCAACACCACCGGCCCCAACAACACGGCCGTTGGTTTTGAAGCGCTCTTTCACAACACCACCGGCTTCGAAAATGCGGCCACTGGTTGGCGAGCACTCTTTTTCAACACAAACGGATTCCACAACACGGCGGCCGGTTTTGAAGCGCTCTTTTTAAACACAACCGGTAACCATAACACGGCCGACGGTGATATCGCGCTCCTTCGCAACGGAACAGGCAACTTTAACACGGCCATCGGTGCCCATGCGCTCAATCTCAACACAACCGGCAGCTCTAACACGGCCTTGGGCTTTCAAGCCGGTTTCAATATCACCGGAAGTGGTAATGTCTGTATCGGCCAGGGCGTCATAGGTCTTGTCGGGGAGAGCAACGTCACCCGCATCAGAAACATCGGCTCGACGGCGCAGGCTAACGGCATCTTTGTTACTGTAGGCGCTGGCGGCAAACTTGGCTTCCAAGTCTCCTCGCGACGCTACAAAGACGACATCAAACCCATGGATAAGGCCAGCGAAGCGCTCTTCGCGCTTAAACCGGTCAGCTTCCGCTACAAGCAGGAGATTGATCCCGCACGCTCGCCTGATTTTGGCCTTATCGCCGAGGACGTGGCCACCGTGAATCCTGATCTGGTGGCGCGCGACGAGGAGGGCAAAATCGTTACCGTTCGCTACCAAGCGGTCAACGCGATGTTGCTCAACGAATTCCTCAAAGAGCACCGGACAGTGCAAGAGCTAAAGTCCACAGCTGCAAAACAGGAAGCGATCATAGCCAAGCAGCAGAAGCAGATTGAAGCTCTCACTGCCGGCCTTAAGGAGCAGGCCTCGCAAATCCAGAAGGTGAGCGCCCAGTTTGAAGTGACCAAATTTGCCCCGCGAACCGTCGGCAACAATCAGTAAAGCTTCGCGCGCATCTAAGCCATCGCGACGATCTTTCGATCGATCCGGGGCATCGGTTTGATCGACGAGTACCCGCACGCTGCCCGCGCATCGACATCGTAACATGCACAGTGGAGCCGCTGGCCGCATCGCTTGGTTAGGTGTGCGCGTCGCCACGCCGGATAATCCAAACGACAAACCAAAGAAGCGCCACCGCTGCGGCATATAATATGATATTAAGAGCGACGCTTATAGCGGTGACGGCGTAGCCAAAAAAATCGTGTTCATGACCATAAGTCACGATGATGATGACTCCTGTTGGCCATAAGAACAGACCGTTACCCAGAATATAGTCCCGGACTGGGCGCGAACTGTAATAAAGTAGCGGCCCAAGAGCCCCGAGAGCGGCGCCGGTCAAAACAGTATGTTTGAACTTCGGAAATCGCACGGCCTAAAGGCAACATAAGCGACAGACTCAGCGGTGAAAAGCCCGAATGCACCCGCGCTTTCGTCGCTGCGTCTCTTCGCTTCATCGCATGGGATACGCCATCTAGCGAGATTAAAATCAGCTACTGCTACCATGAGCGAGCATCGAATGCACTGAAACTGTTTTAATCATGGGAAAGCGTGGTCACGCGTAGCCGGTAGCTGCTGGCCAAGCCTCATTTCGCATAATGGTCGGCCCCGAGGAAGTGAAGCGAGATGTAAGGTTCGTTGCCCACCACCCAGCTATCGTGCGGAACCGGCGGGATATAAAACAGGTCACCTCTGTGCATCTCGACAACCCGGCCGTCGTCAAAGGCAGCCGTTGCCGTGCCTGCGAGCACCATTCCGACATGCTCAATCTGGCAGCGTGAGGCGCCGACGCTCGGGCCAACGTGCTCGCTCCAGCGCCACCCCGGCTCATAGGTAGCTCGGCCAATCGTCATACCGCCCAAGCGCACGATCTCGAACTTGCCCTTGGTGAGAATGCGAATCTCGCCGGGCTGCTCAAAGCGCTTGAGAATGACTTCAATGTTGTCGCTGTTCCATCGAATCGATGCGGATTCCAATTTCACCGAGAACAGGATTACCCGCTACGAGCACGCGCGCGAGTGAAAATGTCTCGAGCCGTTTTGATCTAACCCACGATATAACTAAGGAACACTCGCCCGGCGGAACAAAAAGGTGAATTTATAACTCTTGGAAACCGCCCACTTGCTCGTGCGGTCTGGATCGCATAACGGAACCAGAGGTGCTGGCGGCTGGCTAGGCGGTCGAATGCAGTGTGCGTTTTGGGTAGAGGTAGCAGGTGGTCAGGTGATCATTCACAAGGCCAGTGGCCTGCATGAAGGCATAGACGATCGTAGTGCCAACGAAACGGAAGCCGCGCTTGCGCAGATCTTTGCTGAGGGCGTCAGATTCGGGCGTGGATGCGGGGAGTTGCTTCAGAGCGTCCCACTTGTTTATGAGAGGCTTGCCTCCGACGAACCGCCAGACGTATTTGTCGAATGATCCGAACTCGCGCTGAAGCTCGAGGAAGGCGCGCGCATTGCTAATGGTGGCTTCGATTTTCAGCCGATTGCGGACGATGCCTTTGTCGGCAAGCAGGGCAGCAACCTTTCGCTTATCGTACTTCGCGATCTTCTTCGGATCAAAACGGTCGAAGGCGCGACGATAGTTGTCGCGCTTCTTGAGGATCGTATCCCAACTGAGCCCGGCCTGTGCGCCTTCGAGAATGAGGAACTCGAAGAAGACGCGCTCGTCGTGAACCGGCCGTCCCCATTCCTGATCATGGTAGCGGATTGCTAATTCGTTAACCGCCCAGGTGCAACGGGGCTTATCCGCGATCTTTGCGACTGAGGCGCTCATGATCTCAACCCTCCGAGATGGACGCGCTGTTGCTTGTGGGTCGCCAGGTCAGGCGACCGCGTTCTTAACTTCCATTTCTTTGGTGTATTTGCCGAAGCGCGCTTTACTGTTGCACCACGCGCGGTGATGGAACATCCGCTGCGCCTCGGCCACGTTCGCCGCATCACCTTTCCAGGCCTTGAGCACGGGAGCTTGCAAGGCGCGTCCAAAGGAAAAACTCAATTCCCACGGCACGTGGTCCAGATGATTCATTGCGTTGAGATGTTCGGTAGCTTCCAAATCACTTTGTCCGCCCGAGAGAAAGACAAGCCCAGGGACCGCCACTGGCACCACTCGTTTCATGCAGCGCAAAGTGGCTTCAGCGACTTCCTGCACCGGCGCTTGCTGCGGACAATCTTTTCCCGAAAGCACCATGTTCGGTTTCAGGAGCATCGCTTCCAGTGTGACGCGGTGCTCGGACAAAGCATGGAAAACGGTTTCCAGCGTTTGCTCGGTGACCTCGAAATGCCGCTCGATCATGTGTGCACCATCCATGAGCACTTCCGGCTCAACGATGGGCACCAGATCCGCTTCCTGGCTCAGTGCCGCGTAGCGCGCCAACAATTCTGCGTTCGTCTCGATGCATGTGCGTGTCGGAATCTTGTTGCCAATGCTGATGACCGCGCGCCATTTGGCAAAGCGCGCTCCCAACTGCCGATATTCCGCTAGCCGTTTGCGCAGCCCATCAAGACCCTCGGTGATTTTCTCGCCTGGGAAATTCGCCATCGGCTTCGC
>WNFW01001151.1_pt1 | contig 17709 bp, 25 predicted proteins | sample 5400131 | NCBI WGS metagenome assembly WNFW01 (sample SAMN13153362, study PRJNA577476) | soil metagenome | isolation source: 20 cm soil or saprolite under grassland replicate 1 | place: USA:California | collected 2016-06-15 | reverse complement strand
CGACGAAAGGCGCTTCAGAAGTCGTCGTACTAGATTTCATCGCTAGCGAGAAGCAAATCGACGAAGTAGCAGTCGCTTCAATGTACGCGAAGATTTTCGACGTCGCTCCGACTCAATCGATACTTGTTGCTATGCCGAGGCTTACTGAGAAAGCAAAGAGACTCGCTGGACTCTACAGAATCTCAACAATCGAAGCTGAAAACTCTCAACAGGCGGCTGACCAAATCAAAGACAAGTTTGGATGGGCAGGCCTTTCAGGAAACGAAGAATCGCTCGGCGACTTGCAGTTGTAACCGTACAGCCTGCACAGCGGTTCCATTATTCCCATCCCTCTGATCAACTTTGCGCCTACAAGCGCATATCTAATTTGACTTTTGGGCATGGGTGCTCACGCAGAAGAGGATGCCACTCAGGTATAAGGGTTGAGGATGGATGGGTCAGAAACTTTCCCAAACTCTAAGCTCCAATCTTTAGTTTGCACTCAATAATAGTTGAGTTCAACCCACCGACGGTTAATCGGGGTTACAGAAGCCGTTTCGCGGGAGAAATAATTGACATCGTTTCATGTCTACATCTTCTTCTGTCGAAGCGACGGGTACAGTGCCTTGGGGAGCGCCCCTACCGGTGGAAGACTTGTCAAACCAGTACGAGTGTGTCCGCCAGTGGCTGCTCAATCTAAGTGTCGGAACTCATCGGAACTACAAGTATTACTTGCGCAAGTTTGTGGAGTTCAGCGGCTGGAACCCCGACCATATTCTCGAACTTGCTAAGTCTAACTCAAAGTCGGTTCACACCAAACTGAAAGAGTTCTGGTATAAGATGAAGGACCAGGAACGCCTTGCAAGCAACACGAGAGCAAGCGCCTATCGAGCCGTCCGCTCGTTCTTATTTTGGCACGATGTCCCTGTCGGAAGAACTCCAAGGGAGTTTCATGGCAAGGCGCAATACGAAGCCTACAGAGTTCTTGAACCAAAAGAAATTTCGCTTATGATCGACTATGCGCGATCAGCCCGAGACCAAGCTTTGATTACATTCCTCGCTCAGAGTGGACAGCGAGTAGGAATACTTACCGCCCTAAAGTACGGACACATTCAGGACCAATTGGAGCATGGAGCTAACCCGATAATCATCAACGTGACTCCGGAGATGATCGGACAACAGGGTGTCAATGTCAATAAGGGGAAGGTGATGTACCGTTTTGCGATAGGCAGAGAAGCGGCTGGTTTCATTCGGATATGTCTCAATAATCGTCGAAGTCTTGGCGAGAAGATCGACAACGAATCTTGGCTCTTCCGCTCCACAGGTCGTTTCGAGAATCGGTTCAGCGCGGCTGGCAGACCAATATGGAGTAGAGTAGATCATTCTGACCCTTCGCGACCCCTTAACGCTACTGGGATTCGCTACAGAGTCCTCAGCGTCGCACGGCGAGCCGGTCTTGACAAAGTAAGAACTCGCATGACAATTGGTGGTCGATGTGGTTCCCACGAAATTCATCCGCATATCTTCAGGCGATGGTGGAAGTTTCAGATGCGAAAAGCAGGTGTTGTTGACAGCGATCTGTTGGAATACATGATTGGTCACCAAGATCTCAGATTAAGACATGGCGGGAACTACGACGAGTTCGAACCGGACTACATTCGAAAGGAGTACGCCAAGGCGGAACCGTATCTGACTGTCACGACTAATCCTACGCAGTATGGAGTGGAACATACTTGGCATCCCGGAGAACCCGTGCCGCGATTTGAGCATCCCCAGCATATACTCCCAAACGAAACGACCCCGACAATGTTCAGGACCCCACCTAAATTCCAAAATCAACGCATGGTAGACGAAAACGAACTGAACAAGTATTTCGGATTGGGTTGGCAATACATCACGACATTAGTCTCGGGAAAAATCATCATAGGCTTGCCGTCGTAACAGCCGAATTCGGCGTCGATAATAGTCGAGTTCAACCCAGCCGAGGGGAATATGGTGACGAACTCAAGGCGATACGTCTCCAATCTTAATATTGCCGGTCTCAAAGATACTCAAAGAATTGCCCAAGCCCTCGGAGCCGCCGAAATGCTTTGTCAGCTACACTTGGGACAGCTCGGCTCACAAATCGTGGGTTCGCGAATTAGCCACACAGCTCACCAAGAATGGGGTGGAAGTCATGCTGGATCAATGGGACTTGAAGTATGGGGACGACCTTCCACACTTTATGGAAACCGCGGTCCGTGAGTCCGATTTCGTCCTTTTGGTATGCACGCCCGAATATGCCAGAAAGTCCAACGAGGGAAAAGGTGGTGCTGGATATGAAAAACGGATAGTCACTGGGGAGATGTTTCAAAGTGTCAATCAGTCAAAATTCATTCCCATCGTCAGGAAGGGTTCGAATAACGAGGCGTTGCCGACTTTTCTCCAATACAAGAACTACATTGACTTCCGGAAGGATTCAGAGTTTAATGAGAGACTGAAGGAACTATTACATCAACTGCATGATGTGCCGAAAAACCCTCGACCGAAACTTGGACGGAGTCCATTCCCGACGAAGCAAGTTGAACCGGGTGAGTCACGCAAAGGAGCGGCTACAACGGCGATTCCGAATATGCCGCCCGACCTAACTGAAGCCTTTACGTTGCCGCGTGGAAAGGAGCAAAGTCGTGTTCAAGCGCAAGCGGAATGGAACATTGAGGAGAATTTCGACCTTGAAGCCGCTGAGTATCAACCTATTCCGGTAGATTTGAAAGCTGGCAACCGACTAACGGGATTCGTCAAGGCTGACGGACAAGTAACCGCATATCTTCTCGGAGAAAATAGCTTTCGATCCTTCGATGAGGGTTTGGGTTTCCACTACGATTGGGGAAGAGAAGACCCGGTCAAACTCACCAAGGTTTCCTACGAAGCGACTGAGACAAGGGCTTTCCGATTCGTTGTCTCGAACGGCTATGAAGACGAAGCTGGGGAAGATTTTGACCCGGTTTCTGTAGAAGTAAAGTTGCGAATTGAGAATTGACGGAGACGCCGCACACTCCGAAACCTCAGTTCTACCGGACAAAGAGATTCTACTGGATCGTTGCGGGGCTGATTGCTCTAACGGTCACCCCCACCATAATCTACTACGAACTGAGCTACAACTCCGTTAACGGAACTCACCCAGAGCTTGTGACGGGGTATAGGCAAGTCAGTTTTGGGACGGCAACCTTCTACGTTACTGTTCATGTTTGGTCGTGGGCGGGTTCAATTAATACCCAAGTAACAAGCCCCGCTTTCACATTGACCGTGGACAACTTGCTTTTCGGAACTCAAGTGGTCACGAGCGGGTCTTTCCAGCCAAACAACTATGTTACCTACACTCTCTCCTTCAAGTCAACCGATAGCGGAGTCGCTCAGACTGTAGGAGCATCTAATTCTGACTACTTGGCTCTACAAATGTCCGCGGACGTTTCCGCCAGTTGGTATCACGAACTAATCACAAGGTCGGATTCAGCTACATGGACATTCTCGGCATAAGTCAGAGCCTTTCCACCACGATATTCGCGCACTCTTTACACATGAAACATCTCCCGCCCCAGCGGAAGGTTATCTCATGACTCGTAACCTTGCCGCACGTCCAGCACCATATGGGTAGATAGCGGGCGAAGAAGTCGGGGCTCTTCTCTAATGAGGGCACGGAACCCAAGACGCGGCTCGGAGATTGTTAAATTGGAGATAGCTCCGAAACTTTTCTGGGTAGCTTTTGCTTGGATGACAAGTTGGCTCATCAGATGCTAACGCGGGTTCAGAGGTACTTCTTCCGGACCCGCCTCAAACGGCTTTGCAAATGCGGATGCGGGAAGCGTCTAACTCTCCAAAACTACTGGTTACATCCTACTGTCTACAAGATGGTACCCGAATTTCTATGGGCATAGCAGTAGACATCCCCAGACGCGGGAACACGTCATCAAGAGGGCTTGTGCGATAGTCGAAACATGGGCGCGAAAACGGAGACTGAAAGACGGTTAAGCAAGAGATAGGGACCCAAAGAAGCCATGGGTGTTCTCGAAGATATTGGCGCGTTTCTACTTCAAAAATGGTCGGACATCGCTCTAACAATCTTTACTGGCGTGGTTGCGTTTATTGCCGTGTTGAGCTTCGTAAATTCTGTCAAGGGTCCGGAGATTACAATAGCCCTTGACGAACCTCTCCCGGTTGAAGCATCGTCTGCATTTATCGCGGGTACTGAAACTTTGGACTTCCGATTCCCGATGGTCATAATGAATGTAGGACCAAGAGGCGGGGCGATGACTGGAGTAGAAATGAACGTTCCGAAATCCGCGAAAGATTATGGTGGTGCTCCGACTGATGAAATTCGGCTATCTTGGACGTGCTTCGTTACGGAGCGCAAGCAAGTTGTCGATTTGGGACCATTGAGTAGGTCCTATACTGAGCCAATATTCGCATCTGACCGACAGAACTCTCTCTCGGTTGAGAGTAATGAAAGTGTGGCGGTGAACTGCATCGTTTACTTAGTTCTGAAAGATAAGAAGGATGAGCAAAGCCCACCTTCAGTAGGTTGGGATAAGTTGTTGAAGCGAACTCAGACCCTTGAATTGAAGATTAGCTGGAAGACAACCACTCGCAAAGGCGGAATGAAGCCCCACGAGAAAATATTCAAGATTCAACCCAAGCTTCCCGGTAAGAACTGACAGTGGGAGCGGGGAAGTAGTATTCGTAGCCGCGGGGCAAGCGGGACTTTGGAATAGGGCGATACGTCGCTTTCGTCAAAAGCGACGGGTTTGTGCTTTTGAAAAAGGTCGAGTAGGTCGGACCGGATAACGCGAAGAATCAGCTTAACTTGGCTTGATTCTTTTTCTTGCCACGCTTACGTCGGTTAACATAAGCACTAAACATGCTTTGAAACAGAACGTATTGTAACCAAAGAGCCTCGGCATTGGCTAATGCAATTAGAACACCAAGAACCGCAAGACGTTCAGTAAGCGTCGTCGCGGTCGGATACAACAAAAACCAAAGAAAGTAAATTGCGTACCCGTTGAAAACCGGCGGCGCGAGAAGCGTAAGGGACCAAAGCAGCAGCGCAACCTTACCAAGTGTGCCCCTCTCCCAAACCCAATCGAAGAAATCCTCAGTCCACTTTACGAACTTCCGCGCCGATTCTTCATGATCTTCGGGGTTTTCGGTCATAACTTCGTCTTAGCCCCAAAGAGGTGAGATTAGGTCAACGGTTCTTTTGGTCTTCGATCATCTTCTTTGCTTCCAAGTAATCTGTCTTTAGCAGAATGTCTCTTATCATTTCGTCGGGGTCGCGACGCCTCAAGAGAAAAAAGAGAATCACAAGAAACCCCGCAAGTCCCAGTTTGGCGGCAAGTCCAAAATCGGTACTCGGAAGTGTGTTAAGAGCCAAGGAGAGTGCGACGATGATACTGAGTACAAATATCCAAGCGGATGTGTTGAATTCGACTTTCGCACTGAGAACCAATCTAAGGTCCTCAAGGTCAATCCGAGAATCCGAATTGACAAGTTCGACGAATTCAGATTTTCGTTTCTTTGGCAAGCTTCCTACCGCTTGAACTCGAATTCAAATCTCGGTGCTTCGCCGGGCAACCGCGTCCCAAAAGCCGCGAATCCCTTCCGTATTCCCTGGTTGATTAGAGAGGCTTTCACAAAGTTAATCGCGTGCGCGGCACAAACTTCGGATTGAAATTCTAACTTTCCCCATCTCACGATCCGTTTCACTATTTGTCTTGAAGGCAAGCCCTTAATCCTATTCTATCGTATAAGGTTCAATCTTGTAGGCATAGACCCACCTGGTCTTATCGCTACCGCCACCTGGATTACCTTGCGCTCCAAGTCCTTGAAAGTATTTTTCAATCCGTTCGGCAATTGCCCGTGAACCCGCATCATCAAGAATCCATGCCCCGCCTTGCTGTTTCACTTTGTGGTCCTTAAACAATCGGTCGCGAGCGTTTTCGGCAATTCCGACGTACCACAGCTTGTAATTTCCGCCAAACCCTTTGATGTAATCGTCAAAAGCCTTCCGAATTGCCTCTTCCGAATTTACCAAAGTCGTTTCGACCGACGCGCTTAAGATTCCGGGCAGACCATTATTTAAAGTGGGTAAGAAGTGAAAGTAATATCAAATGAGATGTAAAATCTAATATTCTCTCGTTTGGCATCAAATTCGCCTTATGCCAGAAACCCTTCGAAAGGAGAGCGCATACGAAACGGTCAGTCTGTTTTTTGCTATCCTTGCGGGCGTCCTAATCCAAGGATATCTAAACGACCCGATCCTAATTGTTCTTCTGAATATCGCGGGTCTCTCGATTATCTTGGTCTCAATCGTCGTGTTGCGCCTTCTTCAAAAGAAGGATGCTGTGTACAGCTTAGGGTCGAAAATCCTTCAGGGGTTACACTGGTACATTCGAGTATTGGCGGGCGTTATGTTTCGCACCGGAATATTTCTTGTGCTCATGTTTTCAATCCTTGGCGTAACTGTCGGATTCGCTCTGACTGCGGCTTACGTCTATTTAGTATACTTCACGATTCTGATTTCAAAATCGGTAAGAAGCGATTGGGAATCGAAAACCGGCAAAACGCCTTAGAGAAAAAGCTTGAGCACTTCTCGGATTACCGCAAGTCGCGCAACCGAAATCGCAATATTTACCGCCTTTCTGGGAATAGCCGCCGTCGCTACTGATGTAACTTGGCGCGATAGGGCGTCAATGACGAACACATTTGCAACCGTCAGCGGAGTGTTTCTTGGTCTTTACTTTGTGATTAGAAGTCGCAAGGCGGAAAGAAACTCCAACGTGACACATTTCCTACTTGTCTCAATTTTTGTGTCTTTGACTTCCAGTTTGCTTTCGTACGATCAAAAGAATAGCCCGTTCTTATCCCAGTACACTCTTTGGGTGTTGAGCGTTTTGGTATTTGCCTCTTCAAGCGCCTATTTTGCAATAGACACTCAATCATTCTAACTGATCAGCAAATGCTACCCAAATGTGAATTCTGTGGTCAGAGAGCTGCCATAGAGATACGCGGCAAAGGTACACACAAGGGAGAATACTGCTCGGCTTGCGGACACTGGCTGAGATGGATACCAAAGAAAGTGGCGAAGAGACGCCTTGGTAAGTAGCCAAGGAAGGAGGAGACCGCTTAACCAGAAATCGTTGCCCTCACTTCTCGCGGGCAGTGCCTAGGGCTTGATTGAGGTTCGTAATCCTCTCTGCAAGTGTGGGCCTACCCTTCATGAATTCCGCCGAGCCCAGATAGCCGCTGTTCCAACCTACGCCAGCATACGGGTCTACGAGTTCGAGGACTTTCATCTTTTCCAACACTCTCTCAAGGGTTTCTCGGCCAACATGTTCCGCCGCGAGCGTGTCTGCCTTTAGTCTCAGTCTCCTTGAGAACCTCGTAACTAGGGATCCAGTCAGGGCGAGAGCTGCGAAAAATCCCGCGATGTCTATGAGCAGCAATGAGACGGGTATGCTTGAGGCCGAAATCGAAACCGCAAGTAACTCCCACCATCCAAAAGCATCGACAAAGACTGGGGTCGAAAGAAGGATGAATCCGAGGTCGCGTCTGTTCCTCAACTGCTCCTCATAGATGAGAGAAGAGGCAAGCAACGGCCGCCAGTCTTCAGGGTCAAGCTTTCCCTTCATCTCCGCAGGTAGAATTATTCGGTCCCAGGTGAAGACACACCAGCCGTTCGGGACTTCTCGTTTGATCATCCCCAAGAATTCCGGGGTAGTCTTTTCGGAGTCGGGCAGTGTCAACTGAACGTCCGCCGCCCATGAAACTGAGATGGGTTTGAGACTGTATATGTTGAGTTGCCCTATGAGGTCCTTTGCGATTCTCAAAATGTCTTGTTCGTCGCTCGTCGGTGAGTCCAATTACTATCCAGGTGATTGACGGGGAGTGAGGCGTTCGAGGTAAGTCTTTCGGATCCTGACATGATTTTGTGCGAATGCGTTCCCAAATATTTGCGGACCATAGCATGGACGGGTCCCCTCGACATGGGTCCCGTGTGCAATGGGGTGATTGGCGGAGAGAGAACACATAATGCCTCAGATTTTTTCGGAATTCGCGCACGTCCCACGAAGTGAGACGCGCGAGCCATTCACGAGAGAAACAAACTTGAAACGCGTGACTTTGCACATGCAAAGTAAACAAGGGGATTCATTGCCGCGGGTCGATTCAAGATCAACGTCCCAATGAGACACGCGTATGTAGCTATTCGCGTTCTTGTGGGTGGGCTTCGCGCCTTCATTCGGTTCCTTATGGATAATGGACGCGTTCGCTTGAAACGGATCGAATCCCTGGAAATGAGAGATGGGTTGGAAGAAAAGCGCATCTTTGAAATATTGCGCGAAATTTATTTCAATTCAAATGTATGCAATCTTACCCACTTGTAATCCCATGCATTGCAGCGGTAGATAATTCACAATTCGCCTGCGAATGTGTTGAAGTGAAAACGTCCTTCATTTATGCAAACTACGTGCGATAGGAGGGAATGAAAATGAAATCGTTTGCACACATGCGTCAAAGAACTCTACTGATCGCCACATTAGCTCTCTCTGTCACGGCGATTACGGGAATAAAGCAGGTCTGGGCAGCGGGTATCAGCCACACTCCTATCTACCCCTTGGTCGGTCAGTCCGTCACATTCACCGGATCTTGTTCATATCCACCGTGCGATGGCTACGGTTGGTATTTCGGCGATGGCACAAATGGAAATGGGTCACCAGTCAACCATGCGTATTCCGCCGCCGGAACGTATAACGTGCATCTGGTGGTGGGCGATGCGAATGGCAACATTGAAAATGCGTATGCGTCTGTCACCGTCATCGGGATATTAGTCGTGGGGCATGTCTATGCCAACAACAATAGCGCGATCGGAGGTGCAACGGTCAAGATGTTCACTCAGGATGGCAATACCTTGTTAGGAACGACTTCAACGGATTCAAACGGATACTACCAAATTGGCGGGTCAGGACCCGGAACCTACAAGATGACGGCGACTAAGTCCTTCTACTGGGAAGAGTGGCAGTATGTCTCTCCCGCTAACCCAGGAGACACTGTTACCGGAGACTTTCACCTGCCTCAGGATCTGTTCTACCCTGTCGCAAACATAATCGTCATGTACGATTCCATCAATCCCCAGCAAACCAGGGCAGACTTGACTTGGAGCACGTCTACTACAACGACTGTTGAGGTCGACGCGTCTGTCGGCGCAGTAGGCGGTAATTTCCAAGTCTCGGTTGGCACGACCACTTCCGGGGGGACAAGCACGTCAGGTGATTCTACGGTAACGAGTCTGCTCTATCAGAGAGGTGTCGAAGTGCACGGTATCTTCTGGAAGCAGAACCCATCGCCTCCCGTCGACGTTTGGGTTATTGCCCAGCAGGATGTCTTTGGGCAAGCCACCCACATGATCGATTACATGTCTTCCCCTCCACCCTCGGGGGGTGACCTGCAATACGTTCCAGCAAATACTTGGATCGCACATACATACACACAAACGTCGTCCTTTGCGCTCCGTTACGATCTACAAGTGGACGTTAGCGTCAATCTTGAGCTGGTATCCTTCACCACCAAACTGGCAAGTATTCTCGTTCAAGCGGGAACAGGCGCGTCACGTACTATGCAAATACAAGTAACCAATATTGACACCGTGCAGCACAGCTATTACTTCTACTACGAAGGAAGCGGCGTAGCACACGTCTGGCAGGTCACATAAGCAACCGTAAGCCCAAGAATTGTGACTTGATTACAAGTCACATATCCCCATTTTTTCTGAGGATTGTTATCGTGATTGTTAACGAGGGTTTGGGGAATGAACGCACAAGCATTCCTGAGCGTGAGCCGAGGGCGAGCGCGAACATGAGCAGAAGGAAATTACGAACCGCGGATCAAAGCACCGAGATTATGACCATCCACGAAACACGGAAAATTCTCCAAGGATTCACCCGATTGCGGTTCGCGCACAACCCAAGGGAAGCGCCCGCGACCACATCCATTGGCGCGGGAGTACCATTATTCTCATCGGAAAAGTCGCGGGGGGGCATCTTTGTGTCGTAATCACACACCCATTGTTGAGTAAAGTTTCGCGAGAGGAAAAATAATGTGAATAGTTCGCACGTCAAACGCCAAGGGTGTCTTTGCGAAGACGGTCAATCCATGCGTACCGTCGTACGAGAAACACACGGTGAACATCCATCCCGCGCGGTATCTCTCCATCTCCAAACAAGACAACATTCATTTTTCCACATCCGAGGGTTCGAGCGACAAATGCAAAGTCCCACGGGACCGGGGAAGCATACGACCGAAGATTGCGGACAACACCGCGCGGTACGTCACCGCGGATGATTCGGCGAGGTCGGAGTCTTTGAGCGAGACAAACCACTCGGACACGATACGCTCGCAATGTAGCGGGTCGAGAGAGTGTTTACCAACCTCGGCGCGACGATGATCCATGAGCCAAGAGTAAGGTTCCACGCCGCGAGGCGACTCATATCGCGACTCAGCAAAATCCCAAAATGCGATGAGAACCCGTTCGTACAAGTCACGCGTATTCTCAGAAGAGAATGAGGCGAGCCATTTACCGCGAGCGTTCATGACGCAATTCCTCGCAGCTTTAACACCGCGTCGCGAATGAGGACACGGATTACTTCTTGGCGGGATGAGAAGCCTCGTTTCTTAGCCAATTCATCAAGACCGTCCATCAACGCCGGACTAAGACGAAGCCAAAGCCGAGCGCTCTTCATGGTCCCTCACGAATGGTCCGCATAGGTGTATCTCCCATCAGAAGATAGCATGAGGGACGATCCGTGCCAAACGGCGGCAAACGTGATATGCACGGTATAATTCATGGTCTATGTCACGAGGGGCGGGCTTGTTTTCGCGCGTTGAAAAACGTAATGAGCGCGTATTCGATTAGTTCTTGCCGTGAGCGGTAGCCCTCTTGTTCGACGAGATCGTCGATGCGCTTCGCCAACTTTTCATCGAGGCGCAAGTGAACCGCAACCGATGTCATCCTTCACTCACCGAAAATAAAAGGGATGACGAAAACGCGGACACTCAGCACGAGCAACCTTTTGCGGCAACAAGCGGAACGCGAACACGTGACCCGAAGATGAAACGGAGAGACGAACAAAAGGTTCGAAACGCCCACCGCCCAATTGAGCAAGCGCCGAGTACGCGAGCGCAACCACATCACGACACTTTCCGCAATGCTCAATGAGCGGTGAAGACCGGCTCAACAGCACGAAATGCGATTCGTTCTTCGGAACACCACTCGGTCCCGAATCGGTAATCGGGTCAAAGGAAGGGTGCGACGAGGCGTCGCGATTATCCCAAGCGGGCGTGATGAACCTCATCGTTCACTCTCACCCGACGAGAAAGAAAAATTACTCGCGATGGACATGACCGATGGCGGAACAACTGTCGCGCCCAAACGCGACTTCACCAAAGTGTCCGGGTGAGACGAGCGCCAAGAGAGAAACGCGACGAGGACGGCACGGATGAACGCGGTAGGATTCGCGAAAGCACGACGCTTCACCGCCGCGTCCACGGACGCGACAAGAGCGGGGGAAATGCGGAAGGTAATACGAATCGAGCGGGGTTCCTTCACTCTCTTCACGAGAGTGTCAACGGGACGAGGCAACAATCGACCCCAATGTTCGGGGAAGTCGGCGTGACCGCTTCCGAGAGGGAAGGGATTGAAGTCGCCACGGAAGAAGGACAGCAAAGAGTCGCGAACAACGGAACCACGAGAACCCCAAGCCTCTTTTTGCACGAGCACATCAATATCACGCGCCACGGACGGCGAGACGCGAAGAGTGAGTTTCACCGAATGCGGACGACGAGAGGTCATTCATGGTCCCCGCGAGATGGTCCCCATATGATCATATCTCCCACAGATATATGGGCGGAAGCGCCCGTGGTCGCAAACGCCGACAACGCACGAGAGGCGAATACGAAAAAACGTCGATTTCTTCCGAGCGAACGCGAAATGAACTTATTCGCAATCATGTGTCGGCTCATCCTTCATTCGCCGTGGATTGGGGACTTTGCGAGGGCGATAGCGGTATTACGAGAACCCGTGGCTTGCCGGTAGCGTCACCCCATGCAAGTGAAATCCGCTTGCCAAGTTTTGGGAAATCATGATCCGCGAGATGTGTTTTGTGTTCGTCTTTTAGCCGGCAATGAAAAGTAACCTCATCCATTGCGCGTGTCATTTGCGTCTTCTCAAGACGCCCGTCAAGATGAAAAGTAAAAGATGCCGAGCAATCTGGTTGCGCGGAAGGGGAAGTGTATCCCACCGTCGATCACGACTCGTCGGTGGCGGCGACATGCTTGTACGTACCGCAAACACATGCGACGGTGAGTTTGCCTTCACCGTGCGAGTTGAATGAAGGACTGAGCGGCACGAAAACATGTGTATGCGAGGATTTTGGCGGAGACACGAAAGGTTTGTTCGAATCCAATCAATTCACCGCCTTTACGCGCCCTTCGATTCGACTACTTGGGAGATTACCCGTTTCTTAGGCACCCCCGCGGACGCGAACTTGTCGGAAAGATTCTGAACACCGTCCGAGTCCGTGGCATCGGGCTTGTCCATCGGAAGTGGATTGGGCTTGTTGAAGTCGCCGGGATACCGAGAGGCTTGAGTTTGTGGCGTAGGAATTGGCGACTGAAGGGTTGTCGAGGCATGTTGATGATCCATAGGCACGGGTTGCATCAACGGTGATGCGAAAGGCGATGCACGTGAGGGGTCAGTGTACGATCTCTCTTGAGACGACGCAAGAAGACTTTGGGGAATCGCAATGACTTGACCCGGATATTGTTGTGTCACGGGCGGCAATTGTCGAATCCCGGACCCCGGCAAATTGCTTCCGGTGGTTTGGGGTGGTGATGGTGCCGCACTTGCGCCGGGAACTTTCGGCGGCATGTTAGTTCCACCGGACCGTTCGCTCGGATTTCCCCGTCCGCTCGGTGAGTAGTCAGCAAGTCCATCACGCGGTGATGCGGGAGATACAGATGTTGTTCCCGCCGACGAATCGAAGTCGCTTTCTTTCAACATGTTCTCGGGAACGTGCACACCGCGGCGCGAAAGCTCGGCGAATAGCCGCTTTTCCTCTTCAGTCGGCATCTTTAGTCATCCTCGAATTTGTAATTCTCGTCGTGAGGAATTACAACCGCCGGTCCACCCAATCCCCCCTCAGCCAAAGCCTCGCCGGGCGGAGCGCGAACATCGTCCAATTGTTTATGGTAATGCACGAACAAATCGAGCAATTTATTTGGGGAAATCGAAGGCAAATCTTCTTCGAAGACAACGACCACGGGTCCATACGGTTCCGGAGTTTCGTGTTCGAACCAGAAAATGCCCTCTTTCGCGTTACCGCGACGAATGAGCGGCTTTTTGCATACCGGGCATTTTGCGGAGATTGTTTTCTTGTCCGTCAATTTGCACCCACGTCACTTACACGTTTCGTTAGCTCGTGCACGTCGAAAGTGTCCATCATCAAGAGCACGTGGTCAACCGTCCCGGCGAATGTTATTCGACGCATCTTCCGATTGACGGTTATCGCGACAAGTTCGGGCGATGTCATTTGCATTCTCCGAGTTGCTCGAACCGGTCAAGGATGTGATCAAGTCGCTTTTCCAAGAGGGCGACACGATCATCTTGAGACAGCCTATGATAGGGTTCAATCGTGTTTGACATTCTAATCGATGTATGTGAGACGGCGGCACATTTATACCGCGGGGCGCGTACGAATAACGTAACATGGCGCGAAGATGTTCGGTTTGCGAATTGTCTCCGAAAAATAGACTCCTAATTGAACACCTATTGCAAGAAGGAGTCGAAAGTTGTCGGAGTATTGCGGCAAAGACCGACTTCACATCGCATGTTTCACTCGCAAGACATCAAAAGGCGCATATGAATTATCCCACTAAGTGGAGTGACGAGGTAAAGTTTGCTGTTCTTCAATGGGCAAAGTACCACAAAGGTCGTAGGGATGTATTTGGACCGAGAGAATGGAACGAGTGGAAAAAACATCTCAAAGCTGTTCGTAGCTCGAAGCATGACTATGGATACGTGTTGACCTTTCTTCTAATGGGATGGGAACTACAAGAGAGAGAATCGTTCAAGCCAAACCCATACCTACCCAAGACCAAAAACCCGTTTTTCTTTGAGATGCAGAGAAAAATTCGTAACGAGAAAGCCGTCGGGAGACATGGGACCGCGCGGTATAGGTGCGCTATTGGCTACGATGGACGTTCTTACATCAAACGGTATTTGTAACGCTATTCGTACGTGACGAACGGTATATCCCGTTTCCCTTGTCATACGTGTAAGTATGACAAAGATGACAAGCAAAAAGGAAGAGATGTCACTTGCGGGTGAAACCCTTCGTGAGTATCTCGATTACAGCTTCGAGCCGAGACTTTATGATCTCATCGAAGCGTGGCTGATGGCGTCACATACGGACATTGAAGGCACACCACTTTTCCGGACCTTTGTAGCGTTTCCAACTCTGCTAATGGAACAATGGGTTTCCACGGGCAAAACGCAAACCATGAAAGTTTGCGAGCGGCTTGTTCCGAAAGGTAAACTCGCTTCGTACATGACGGGACCGGTCATGCGGGATTTGGTAGACGAGGGCTACACGTTATTCTGCGATGACTTTCACAAGATAGACGGCGAGGTTGCTGGCATATTGAAAGGTGGTTATCAGAAAGGAGCGACGAGACAGAAAAAAGTCTATGATTCGGCAACGAAAGCGTGGGTGACGAAAGAATATGATATCTATGGTCCAAAGATAGTCTCAACAAACAAACCCTTGCCGTACGAAGTGGTTGATAGAATGCTCAGATTGCCAACTTACGGAACAGCGAAAAAGATGCCTCAAGTTGACGCGTCCGAACCGATGTGGGAAAAAGGAAGGAAAGACCTCGCGAAGCGTGTTGCGGATCGTTGGACAGACATTCTATCGGAATACAATCAGTTCAACGGGACGGCACGAAAGACGAATTTGATTGGAAGGGAGATTGAATTATGGAAACCGCTGATAGCCATAAGCAGAGCCGTGGGACTTGACGTTGAAAACCTCGCGGAAGATATGGTGAAGGACACAAGGATAAAGAAAAGTGGCGAAAATCCGGAATATATGCTCTTGACGTGGTTAGAGAAAGAAGTTGCCAAGCCGGACTACAAGCAAGGTTATCGCTATCTATCAAGCGAAATGGACAGTGGCGTTAAAGCGTCACTCGACGCCGCACAATTGACCTTTTGGGATGGAACCCAACCGGGAAATATCCTTGCACGCCTCTTACCATACTCTCAAGGGTTCAAGCGATTCAAAGCCACGGACAAGGGGCGACTCTATTACACCGATCAAGACGCAATCCGTAAGGCGAGAGAAGTAAGACCACTTTAGTTTGTTGTCATGTTTGTCATGTGGGTCTCCGCTTGATAATGTCGGATTGTGGAATCTTCAACTTGCGTCCATCACGTAGTTCGACTATCACCGAATTAGCGTCTTCCTCAACCACGAGTCCGACCGCGGTAAGGCGCTTAGCGCGAAATCTCAACGGACCCCGGAACGTCTTGTTTAACGCGATGCCGAGCCCCGATTCATCCATGCCCGAGCCAATACCGTGAATGGGGAGAAAAGACCCCTCGCCACCGGCACGTTCAACAACCCGATACACGATTTTTCGCGTTGTCCGGTCGTCATTGCTTCTTCGCCTCAAGCCTCTTCGCCTCGGAAGGGGAGAGTTGGCGTGGATTTCGTTTGCTCAAGTATTCAATCAATCTCTCGATCTCTTTCTCATCCCCTTCAGTGGCGGATTTGTTTTCGAGTAGTGCCTTTGCTTCTCGGTCCGCCACCTCGCCAATTGGCGTGCCGGGACTCAATGTTTCGAGCGCACCGATAATCGCGTCAACTTTCTCTTTTGATGAGAGGGTTGCCCCCGCGCCCGCTATGCGAGCCAACTCGTTTCGAACCAGCATGACTTCGAGTTTATTGATTCTCCTCTCTTGCTGCTCCATTTTGTCCTTAGCATCCTTGGGTAGTTCGACTATTCGCACGATATCTTGAGTCCATGTCATCTTGTCCGCACAAAGCTCGTACCACGAATCGGTTGTTTCGTCATCGTCGAGGTAGTGCGTCTTCGCGCCGAGCTTTCCAACGTGCCCAACGATAGCGTCGGTAAATTTGTCCGGCAATCCACAACGAAGCATGTAATTCTCCGCGAACTTTCGCATTGAGTGGGGCGAATATATTTCCGAGCCATCTTCGGAGTCCTTAAGCCCACCACGTTCGAACAAATCCTTGAGCGCGAACCACGCGGCGTTCCTCGTCATGGGTTTATCCAACCCTTCCCGGCTCGGGAAAATCCATTCGGATTGAACGTCCGTATGGTAGGCTTGAATCCATCCGTAGGTTTCCTTGGTAATAGGAACCCGCCGCTTGTACTTCGCCTTGGTTTCACCCGCCTTGAGTTTGAAGAAATAGTAGTCGCCTCTTTCGGTGATTTCTCTCATCTTGCGAGTTATGGCTTCCGTAATCCGCATCCCCGTAGCAAGAATACTCAACAACGCCCTATCCCGCGGGTTGGCGATAGCCAACAAGTGCTTTAGTTCCTCGACGGTTGGTGCTCTCTTTTCGACTTCAACAAAAGTATCGCCGATTTTGACCAGTCGATTGAACGTGTCGTCGCTAAAATTCTGTTCACCCAATACGGACTTGAAGAAAGTCGGCAGTACCGAACGGTACAACGTGATGCTTCCAATCTTTAGTTTCTTCGTCCCATTTCCGTTTCCGTTCTCTTGTTCGGGCGCTATCAGTCCAAAGACATACTTTCGGGCGGCACGGTATGGGGTCAACTTATCGGGGTTGGCGGTGGGTTTGTCCTTGTCCAACCGTATCTTGTCAAGCAGTAGGGTTGGTGACTCGAATCCGTTCGCCTTGGCGAGCCGTTCGACCACCATGGCGCGGATTCGACGGGTGTTCGGGGCAACGGTTGGGTCGCCCACGAACTCTTGCCAAGAAATAATGTCGTCTTCGTCTTCCATCTAAGACCGCCAACCCGTTACCTTTCCACTATAGAGTTGGTTACTCCAAAGTAAAACTCTATCGCACATAGCGCCTACAAAGTTGAGTCTACGTGACACTGAAAGTACGTCCGGTCAAGCTGAGAGATAGCCTCTACCTCCTAATCCCAGTTGACATCGCGCGCTTACTCGGGGTCGCTTCATCATCTGACTTTCAGCTAAGCCTCAACGAGAACCAGGATTCAGTCAAACTAGTCTACGAATTGAAGAAAGACGAAAACCAAACGGTCGATGAAAAGAGAAAATGAGTTAGCCTGAGGTCAATATTCTGATCAGTGTCCTAGACGTTCTTGCGCTCACCGCTTCGTGCTCAGCGCTATATTTCATACTTCGAGCAAAGAAAACATACTTTCTAGATTCAGGGTTCTTTATAGCGCTCGCCAATGTAGCGTTCATCATATTTCTCGCCGAAACCACATACGCGCACGCCCTTGAGGTCCCAACATCGCCGCCACTTGACGCGGCACTGATAGCGGTCATGGCGACTTCCATTGGAGTCGCGTCCTATCTTTTACGAAACGGCGATGAGACGGACCCTCGACGAATCTGGAGGCTGAGAAGATTCGTTTCGAAACCGCCATTGCCTTTCCTGATTTTCTTGCTTG
>WNFW01001147.1_pt1 | contig 17722 bp, 15 predicted proteins | sample 5400131 | NCBI WGS metagenome assembly WNFW01 (sample SAMN13153362, study PRJNA577476) | soil metagenome | isolation source: 20 cm soil or saprolite under grassland replicate 1 | place: USA:California | collected 2016-06-15 | reverse complement strand
CCTCAGCTCGCGCTGCTGCTACCGCTGACCTTGCTCTTCGCGGGCCGCTGGCAGGTGGCGGTGTCCTGGGCAGCGACCGCGGCAATCCTCGCGCTCGCCTCGCTGGCCGTCATCGGCAGCCAGGGCCTGAGCGACTACTTGAGCCTGTTGAACGAAGCCCAGCGCGTAACCAACAACCGCTACTTCACGCTCGCCTACGTGCTCGGTCCCGAAACCCTGAGCTACGTTGCCCAGGGCGTCGTGGTCGTGGCTGCCTCCGCCGCCGCGTACCTCAATCGCCATGCGAGTCATGCCCGGATCTTTGCCCTTGGCCTTGTGGCGACGACGCTCGGCGCGACCTACTGGCACCTCCAGGACTTCACCATCCTGGTCCTCGCCGCATGGCTCTTCTGGCGCACCGACCCGCCCGCGTGGCAACGGTGGTGGCTGCTCGTGATCGTCCTCGCCGCCGAGTTCGCGTGGCCGCTCACGCCGCTCCCCCTGCTCGTCGGGGTCGCCGTTTGGTTTGCGATCCTGATCGCGCCGCGCAGAACGACATCGACGGTTGCGGCCTGAGCTCGTGACCGCGCAGTGACAGCCGGCATCGTGCGCGTGCCCTACGCGCGCTGGATCGTGGTCACGGCCGCGCTGATCGGGTGTGGCGCTCTGCTCTACTTCACCCGTAGCTTCACCTTCTACTTCGACGAGTGGTCGTTCATCACCACAGCGCCCGATTGGACGATCGCGACGTACTTCGAGCCCCACAACGAGCACCCGTCGATGCTGCTGAGACTCCTCTACACGGCTCTTCTCAGCACGTTTGGTCTGCGCACATATCTGCCATACATGGCAGTCCTCTATGTCGCCCACTTCGCCAACGTATTGCTCCTCTTCGAGTTGGTGCGGCGCCGCGCCGGAGACCTCATCGGAGTCGTGGCCGCACTACTCCTGCTGGTCATGGGAATGGGGTGGGAGGACCTCTTCTGGGCATTCCAGGTGGGCTGGCTCGCTTCGGTGGCGTTCGGCCTTGGGACATTGCTGGTCCTGCAGACGGAGGCGCGTTGGCGCGCGGGCACCGCCGCGGCGCTGATGTTCGTTTCGCTCGCTTTCTCCGCCATCGGAATCGTGTTCGCGGTCGCTGCCGGGATTCAGCTTCTACTGACTCCGGCGCGGCGTAAGGAGCTCTGGTGGTTTGTCCCTGTGGCGATATCGCTACTCGCCTGGTACGCCGCCTTCGGACGGTTCGGCAACCATCCCGACCCGCAGCCGACCGCGGCCAACCTGCTGCTCGATCCCCTCTACACCGCGTGGGGTCTGGCCCAGGGCATCGCCGGCGTGATCGGTGTCAGCGGCTGGTTTGGCTACGTCCTGCTGGCGGCAGCGATCGTTGTGCTGGTGCGGAGATGGAGAAAGCGGTTGCTGGATCCAGCCATGGTCGGCGTCGCGGCCGGATTGCTGGCGTTCTTCCTCGTCGCGGGCACGACCAGGGCGCAGCTGGGGTGGGACCAGTCCGGAGCTTCCCGCTACGTCTACGTGGCAGCGGTTCTCTGGCTCGTTTTGCTCGCCGACGCGGCCCGCGACCTCCCGTGGCGCGGCACATGGCGCCCGGCTCTGGCCGCGCTGGCGTTCCTCGCCTTTTTCAACAACGCGGTCGTTCTGGTCGAGTTTGGGAGCGCCAAAACGGCTCAGATGCTGCGCGCCGTCGCCGACCTGCAGGCGCTCGACGCCTCGCGTCACCACAGCTGCCTGGACCCCGCGGGAAGGGTCGACCCGCTTGTCATGCCCGATGTCCTGCCCGCGGCGTACTACCGGGCGATCGATCGCTACGGCGACCCGGCGGCCGGTAAACCGATCCAGGATCCGAATGATTTCGAGGTCGCCGTAAGCAATCTGCGCAAGCCCGGCTGCGAATAGGGGTCGCCGCGAAGTCTCCGACTTCGTAGGGTGACTCGGCGTCCCTACTATTGATCCCAGTGCCGGAATTCGATTTCGATGTCGCGATCCTGGGTGGTGGGATGGGCGGTTATCCAGCCGCCATCCGAGCCTCGCAGCTGGGCCTGAAAGTCGCCCTGGTGGAGTCGGCCAAGCTGGGTGGGACCTGCCTCCACATCGGCTGCATTCCAACGAAGGCCCTGCTCGAGTCTTCTGAGCTGTACCACCGGGTCGCCACCCGCGGCGCGGAGTTCGGCCTGAAGGCCGAGGTGGTCGGCTACGACTACCCGAAGATCGCGGAGCGCCGCGACGCCATCGTCGCCCAGCTGTACAAGGGCGTGCAGTACCTGATGAAGAAGAACAAGATCGAGGTCGTCCAGGGCAAGGGGCGGCTGCGCGACCGTAACTCGATCGACGTCAACGGCCGCTCGGTCAAGGCCAAGAACCTGATCGTCGCCACCGGGTCAATCGTCAAGACGCTCCCGGGCCTGACCCTCGACGGGCAGTACATCATCTCCTCCGACGACGCGGTGCTCTCCCAGAGCGCTCCGGAATCGATCTGCATCATCGGCGCCGGCGCGGTCGGTGTCGAGTTCGCGACCTTCTACAGCCAGCTCGGCGTCAAGGTGACGCTGCTCGAGGCGATGGACCGATTGGTCCCTCTCGAGGACGAGGACGTCTCCAAGGAGATGCTCTCGTCATTCAAGAAGGCAGGCATCGACTGCCGGCTCGGCGTGAAGGTCAGCGGCGCGAAGAAGGCGCGCGATGGGGTGAGCGTGGAAACCGACCAGGGCGAGATTTGGGCCAAGCAGCTACTGGTCGCCGTCGGACGCGCCGCGGTCTCCAAGGAGCTTGGCCTCGAGCAGCTCGGGGTGGAGACACACCCGAACGGCTTCATCAAGGTCGACGAGTGGATGCGCACGTCAGTCGAGTCGATCCACGCCATCGGGGACGTGGTCGGTGGTTACCTGCTCGCCCACGCCGCCTCCCACGAAGGAATCGTCGCGGCGGAGGACATCGCCGGCGAGCGGATGGCGCCGATGGAACAGAACCTCGTCACTCGCTGCACATACTCGCACCCGCAGGTCGCCTCGGTCGGACTCACCGAGAAACAGGCGCGCGACAACGGACGCGAGGTCAAGATCGGCCGCTTCCCGTTCTCGGCGATCGGCCGGGCGCAGATCCACGGCGAGCCCGGCGGCTTCGTCAAGATCGTCGCCGACGGGAAGACCGGGCAGATGCTGGGGACCCACATTGTGGGCGCGAACGCCACGGAGCTGATCGCGGAGCCGGCCCTGACTCAGCTCTTCCAGGGCGATGCGTGGGAGCTCGGCCGCAACATCCACCCACACCCCACGCTGAGCGAGGCGGTGATGGAGGCGGCGATGGCCGTGGACGGCCACGCTATCCACTTCTAGCTTCCATGGCCCAGTCGACGAAAACAAAGGACCCCTCGTTCAGCCCTGACTGGCGCTTCCAGGATCCGGTCGCCTGGCGCGACACCGACCTGGACGAGAACATCCTCACCGAGTGGTTCCACTACATCCTGCTGGGCCGGCAGATCGACTACCGGTTCCAGGTGCTCAACCGGCAGGGTCGCGCGCCCTTCATCATCTCGTGCGCCGGGCACGAGGCCGCGCAGATCGGCGTCAGCTGGCCTCTCAAGCCCAAGTACGACTGGCTTGCGCCCTACTACCGAGACGTCGTGCTCTGCATGCGCATGGGGATGACACCGCTCGACCTCATGCTCTCGGTCCTCGCGAAATCCAGCGACCCGGCTTCGGGTGGCAAGCAGACGCCGGGTCATTTCTCCGACGCGCGCCTGAACATCACGTCCGGAGGCTCGCCGGTCGCGACGCAGATGGTGCGCGGAGCGGGTGTTGCGTACACGCTGAAGATGGACGGCACCGATAAAGTGCTGATGACTTGCTACGGCGAGGGCGCGGGCGCCGAGGGAGACGCGCACGAGGCGTTCAACTTCGCGGCGATCTACAAGCTGCCGGAGGTCTTCGTCTGCGAGAACAATGGCTTTGCGATCTCCACGCCATTTCAGAAGGAGTACGCAATCCAGCACGTCGCGCAGCGCGCGGTGGGTTACGGCTTTCCAGGAGTGACCGTCGACGGCCGCGATCCGGTCACCTGCTACGCCGTCGCCAAGGAGGCCGTCGCCCAGGCGCGCGCCGGTGGTGGGCCGACCTTGATCGAGTGCATCGTCGACCGCCTCGGCGCCCACTCCTCCGAGGACGACCAGCGGCGCTACCGGACCCAGGAAGAGATCGAATTGCTCGCGGAGAACGACTGCCTCGAGCGATTCAAGAAGCGGCTGATCGAAGAGGGAGTGCTCACCGCCAAGCAGGTCGCCGAGCTCGAGGAAGACGTCAAGGAAGAGGTCACCACGGCGACCAAGACGGGCATGGACGCGGCGGACCCTCAGCCTGAGGATGCGCTGACCAACGTGTATGCGGTAGAGGCGCCGAAGGCGATCGAGCCCGCCGGCGGCGTCGAGACCGAGGAGATGAACATGGTCGCGGCGCTGCGCTCGGCGCTGACCGAGGAAATGGGCCGGGACGAACGGGTGATGGTGTTGGGCGAGGACGTGGGCAAGAAAGGTGGCGTCTTCCTCGTCACCGATGGGCTGCGCGCGAAGTTTGGCGAGGCGCGCGTGATCGACACGCCGCTGGCCGAGTCGTCCATCGCGGGTGTGGCTTTGGGCCTGGCCATCGCGGGTAAGCGACCTGTGGCCGAGATCCAGTTCACGGACTTCGCCCACATGGCGTTCAACTCGATCACCAACGAGATCGCGAAGTATCGCTATCGGAGCGATGGCGACTGGTCGGTGCCGCTGGTGGTCCGCGCGCCGATGGGCGGACATGCGCACGGCGCCCTGTACCACTCGCAGTCGATCGAGGCTCGCTTTGCGACCCCGGGCTTGAAGATCGTGATCCCCTCCACGCCATACGAAGCCAAGGGACTGCTGCTCGCGGCGATCCGCGATCCGGACCCGGTGCTTTTCTTCGAGCACAAGCGCCTGTACCGAATGTTCAAGGAGGCCGTGCCGAAGGGCGAGTACTTGATCCCGCTGCGAGTCGCGCGCACAGCCCGCGAGGGCACCGACATCTCGGTTTTCTGCTACGGGCTGATGGTGCACTACGCGACCGAGGCGGCGAAGAATCTCGAGGCGGACGGCGTCAGCGTGGAGATCATCGACCTGCGCACCGTCTACCCCCTGGACAAGGATGCGATCATCGCGTCCGCCCGCAAGACCGGGAAGTGCCTCGTCCTCTATGAGGACAACTTCAGCGTCTCGATCGGTTCGGAGGTCGCGGCCTTGATCGCGGACGAGGCGTGGCGCTGGCTGGACGCGCCGGTCAAGCGGTTCGGAGGGCTCGACGTGCCGTCGATGCCGTACGCGATCCCGATGGAGGAGTACTTCATGCCGACGCCCGACAAGATCACCAAGGTCCTGAAGGACCTGGCGGCGTTCTGATGGCCGGCAAGACCACGCGAGTCGTCATGCCCCAGCTCGGCGAATCCGTGCACGAGGGCACCATCTCGCGGTGGCTCGTCAAGCCGGGCGACAAGGTCGTCGAGTTCGAGCCGATGCTCGAGGTGGATACGGACAAGGTCAACGCTGAGGTGCCGGCCCCGGTCTCGGGCATCCTGCGCGAGATCCTGGCCAAGGAAGGCGAGACGGTACAGGCCGGCGCGGAGATCGCCGTGGTCGAAATAAGCGGAGATGGCAAGGTCACCGCGACCCCGGAAGCACCGGCCCCGGCGCCCAAGACCGAGGCGCCGAAGGTCGAGCAAAAGGTAGAGTCCCGGGCCGGCGCCTCCGCCCCCAAGACCGACGCGCCCAAGGTCGAAGAAGACCTCAAGCCCCCACCCGGCGGCGACGCCGCCGACCTCCCCGGCAAGCGGGGAGGTGAAGAGCCGCACCGTTATTCGCCGGGTGTCCAGATGGCGGCCTCGGACCTGAAGGTCGACCTTTCGCAGGTGACTGGCACCGGGCTCGGCGGCCGCGTCACGAAGAAGGACGTCCAGGACTTCGCCGCCGGCACCAGGGCCGCCCCGGCTGCGCGCCCGGCTCCCGCCGCACCGGTCGCTCCGGGTGAGGGCGACCAGGTCGTCCAGCTGACCCGCGTCCGCCGCCTGATCGCGGAGAACATGACCCGGTCCAAAACCACCATCCCGCACGCCTGGCAGACCCAGGAGGTGGACATGTCCGGCGTGGTCGCGAACCGCAACGCGAACAAAGCCCCCTTCCAGAAGCAGGAAGGCTTCTCGCTGACCTACCTGCCGTACGTGATGGCCGCCACCCTTTCCGCGTTACGCGAGCACCCCGAGGTCAACTCCACGTTCAACGAGAACGAGCTGATAGTCCACCGCGACATCAACCTCGGCATCTCCGTCGGCTTGGAGGACACCCTGCTCGTCCCGGTCGTGCGGCGGGCCGACGGCCTCTCGATCGCCGGCCTCGCGCGCGCCGTGAACGACCTGGCGACCCGAGCCCGCAACAAGCAGCTGAAGGCCGACGACCTGAGCGGCGGGACCTTCACGGTCAACAATTCCGGCACCTTCGGCACCCTGTTCAGCTACTCGGTGATCAACCCCGGTCAGGCCGGGATCCTGACCATGGAGGCCATCGTGGAGCGGCCGATGGCGGTCAACGGGATGATCGGCATCAAGCCGATGATGTACCTCTGCTTCTCGTTCGACCACCGCGTCCTGGACGGCCTGCAGGCTGCGCGATTCTTGACCTCGTGCCGGAAATGGCTCGAGGCGGTCAGCCTCGAAACGCCCATCTACTGACGCAACTCCAACTCCTCCCCTTTTATGGGGAGGTGGCGGCGCAGCCGCCGGAGGGGCCGGGGGATGGGGCTTGACCATCGGGTTGGCCGCCTGAATCCTTGGGTTCGAGCGTTAAGGTTGTCGCCGGAAATGTCCGCTCCCCTACGGCCCCTTCGCGACACATCTGACAAGCTGCCGCCGATCGTCCTCAAGGAGGTCTACGAGCTCCGCTTTGACGAGCGCGAGAGGGCGGCCAAGGACGCGATCTGGAAGGAGCTCGGCAAGTTCTTTCAGCGCTACATCAAGCCCGGCGCGCGCGTCATCGACATCGCCTGTGACGAGGGCTATTTCATCCGCAACATCCAGGCGCGCGAGCGCTGGGCGACCGACATCCGCGCCGTCGAATCGTCGCTGCCGAGCGACGTGCGCTTTGTCCGCGCGAGCGGCCTCGATCTCGCCGACGTCATCACCAACGACTACTTCGACCTCGCGTTCTTCAGCAACTACCTCGAGCACCTGCCCTCGACCGAAGCCGTGCTCCAACAGCTACGCGTTGCGTTCGCGCTGCTCAAGCCGGGCGGGCGCGTGATGATCCTGCAGCCGAACATCCGGCTCGTCGGCGGCTCCTATTGGGACTTCATCGACCATCAGACCGCGCTCACCGAAAAGAGCCTGGCCGAGGCCGCGCGGATGGCCGGCTTCGAGACGACACAGATCATCGCCCGCTTCCTCCCCTACACGACCAAGAGCCGGCTGCCGCAAAGCGCGGCGTTTGTGCGAGCCTACCTCGCGTTTCCGCCGGCCTGGTTGGTGTTCGGCAAGCAGACGCTCTACGTTGGCGAGAAACCTCTCACCAGGTAGTCAGCGTCCGCCCCTTGCGCTGGCGGTCGCCGCGATCGCCGCGGCGTGGGGTGCCCTCTACAGCGTGGGATTGTGGATCACCGCTTATCTGACATTTCCCGTCCACGACGACGTGCGCTACGACTATGTGGCGGCGCAAGCCGGCCTTCGCTATGGGTGGTCGAAGATCTACAGCATCGATCTTCTCCGCGGGCTGTCCTCCGGATTCCCCGCCCCCCAGAACACGATTCACCCGGGCGGTACGTTCATCAACCCTCCACTCCTGGCGTGGCTGTGGACACCCCTCGTCGCTTTTCCCGAACCTGCCGCCTACCTCGTGTGGACGGTCCTGTGCCTGGGCGCGTATGTCTGGGCCTGGCACATCGCCGCACCTTTTACCGGATTGGGCAAGATCGCGCTCCTGCTCGCGGGCCTTGCGCTGTGGCCGGTCATGGAAGCTTTCTACTTTGGTCAGCCGACGATGCTCGTGCTGGCGCTCGTCGCGACCGCCTGGTGGCTGATGCGCGGGAATCGGATGGCCGCGGCGGGCGTGGCACTGGCATTCGCGACGGCGCTCAAGCCTCAAGTCGTGATCATGGTCCCCGTTTGTCTGCTGGCGGCAGGAAGGTTCCGCCCGCTGATGGGATGGGTTGTCGCAGGCACGGTGATCGCGGCTGTCAGCGCGCTCAGCCTCGGCACATCGGGGCTCAACGAGTACTGGCAGACGCTGAGGTGGATTCAGACCGACACGGGGCACTCGTTTTACACGCTTGCCGGAGTGCTCGGAATGGGCCTGGTCACATACGCGCTGCTTGCACTGCAGGGCATCGCATGCGCATTGGTCGCGTGGAGGCGGCGCGACGACCTCGACGTCGTCTTCGCTGCCGGGCTCCTGGGCTCGCTGATGATCTCGTTTCATCTGCACCAGGCTGACTACAGCAACCTGTTGCTGGCGGGTTGGCTCGTGCTTCGGGGCGCGCCGTCGCCTGCGCACAAGGCCTGGCTTGCCATCGGGTTCGTGACGATGCAGGTGCTGACGATGGGGCTGCCCATCCCGCAACTTGCCTGGAATGTCGTCTGGCTGGCGGTTTTGGGTTTCGGCGCGAACTGGCGTCAGATGCGGCCGGTTTCGCTCTCGATCCCGAGGATGCTCATGAAGAAGGCTGCAAAGACCGTCTGAGTGCCGAGCGCTGTCAGCACGACGGCGGGGATCACCTCGCGCATGGTGGTGTCCGGGTTCAGGTTGCCGAAACCCACGGCTGACCAGCTCGCGACCGCGACGATCAGGGTGACAAGACCGGCCAGCGCAAGCAGGACGCCAACCGCAAGCCCGACCTCCAGAGTGATGTAGCGGAACATCGACTGCAGCACGGGATGTGGCGGATGAAATCCCACTCTGATGGCGAAGAACTTGGTGAACAGCGCGAACAGCACCAGCTGGTAACCGAGAAGAGCAAGAAAGCCGGCGACCAGCAGGGTGTGGATGTCGAGACGGACCCCGGCGACAACCACCGGGCCGGGCAGGAGCACCAGGGACAGGACTCCTCCGACCGCGAACAGAATCAAGCCCGGGTAGAGGAACAGCCAGCGCGGACTGAAAAGGAGCATGAAGCGCAGATGACGCCAACCGTCCCGCCAGGTGCGCAGGTGCGGCGGCCTCGATCGTCCGTCCGGGCTCAGGACGACTGGGACTTCGGCGATCTTCATTCCCTGGAGGGACGCTTTGATCACCATCTCGCTGGCGAACTCCATTCCGGTCGCGCTGAGGTGCAGCTTGGAGTAGGCGTCTTTGCGAAACCCTCGAAGACCGCAGTGCATGTCGCCCACCGGTGTGTGAAAGAAGAGCCGGCTGATCGCGGTGAGCACCGGGTTGCCGACCCAGCGATGCGACCAGACCATCGCGCCCTGCTTGATCCCGCCCGCGAACCGGTTTCCCATGACGAGGTCATAGCCTTCGCGCAGACGGACGACGAGTGGCCCGATCGCGCTGAAGTCGTAGCTGTCATCGGCGTCGCCCATGATCACGAGCTCCCCGCGTGTGGCGTCGATGCCGCCGATGAGCGCGCTGCCATATCCCTTGCGCACGACGTCCACCACGCGAGCTCCGAGCTCACGGGCGAGCTCCTGCGAGCCGTCCGTGCTGCCGTTGTCGGCGACGACGATCTCTGCGTTGAGGCCCAGTCGATCGATCGCCAACCTCGCCTTCTGAATGCACGTGGCGAGCGTTTCGACCTCGTTGAGGCACGGCATCACGATCGAAAGCTCGACGGCTGTTGGCGGCGAAGCCTCACGAGGGGTGGTGAATCGCTCGGCGATCGTCACGGCCGCATCAGCCTAGCGCCGGCGCACGGAGTCGCAGCCGGCAGAAAAAGAAGTGACCCCGACGGATCGCCTCTCGGGAGCCGGTACATGGCCTTGCGGCCCTGTTCCCGCCCCCTCGAACGTGTCCCTCGGGGCCGTGGAGAAATGTAGTCGGCACCCGTGGATCGCGCAACACCGAAAGTCAGTTCGCCGCCAACCTACGACTAGTAGCCGGACAGAATGTGGAGGTGGCCCGGCTTTCCTTCCCCGCTTGCCGGGGAAGGTGGCCCTGCCGCAAAGCGGCCGGGCCGGATGGGGGCACGAAACTTAGGCACATGCCAAGTGGCCGGATGGGGTGCGAAACTTCGCAAATGCCACTCGGCTTAGCCGAAGCCCAGGACGTCATCACGCGGGCGCACGCCAAAGGGGTCGAGCTCGGCATCAGGGTCACGGTCGCCGTCGTCGATGAGGGCGGCCTCCTGATTGCACTCGGCCGGATGGACGGCGCCACATCCCTCTCGCCTCAGATCGCCGAAGCAAAGGCCGTTGGCGCGGTGATGCTGGGGCGCGATGGAGCCGGCCTGGCCGAGCTGTCGAAGGACCGGCCCGGGTTCTTCAGCGTCGCGGACCGCCTGGTGCGACTTCCGATCGTGCCCGGCCTCGGATCGGTCCTCATCAAGCGGGGGGATCGGGTCGTCGGCGCGGTCGGCGTGAGCGGCGGCCGTCCCGAGCAGGACCTCGAGTGCGCGGAGGCCGGGCTCAGCGCAGGCTGATCGTCCGCACCGGTTCGTACGTAGGCCCCCCGCGACCGAGGTGGCTGCGGTAGAGGATCAGCTCACCCGCTCGCCACGGCGATAAGCCCGGGGGAACCGCCGCGGGCGGCGGCGCGCCCTCCGGCCGCCTGGCGCGCGCGATGGTCATATGGGCGGCGTACGGCCGGCTTTCGGCCTCGAGCCCCGCACGAACGCACTCGGTCTCGACGGTCGCGGCAACCGCTGACGCCTCGGCCTCGCCAAGGCTCAGCCCGATCCAGAGCACCCGGGCGAGGCGACCGCGCTTGAAGGCTCCCAGCTCGCTGAGCTGCATCGTGAATGCGCGCGGTGCCGCCGCCTCGACGCGGCCCGCAATTCGATCGGCGACCTCAGGCTCCAGGTGACCAAGGAAGCGAATCGTGACGTGGAGGTTCTCGGCGGGGGTCCACCTGAACTTTGGCGCGAGCACCCCCTGGGCCTGGATGTAGGACCCGAGTCGCTCGCGGTGCTCGTCGGGGATCGGCAGCCCGAAGAAAGCGCGAACTCTTAGCGGCCGGGTTTCGCTCTCTTGACCCAGTTGACCGGTGCCCATGAGCTGGGCGCCGTGGGGCGCCAGCCGAACTGCGAGCTGACGGAGTCTATGCCCGCGGCGAGGTTGTCGACCTGGATCATCCTCACCTCGTCGGCCGTGATCGGCGGATTGGCCGACAGCGCCTCCATCGCCACCGCCGGGATCGCGAGCAGCGGTACCGGCAGCTTGAGCTTGGACTTCTTGATGTTCCGAGCCTGGAGGAACCAGTCGAAGATGGTCTCGTAGGTGACGACCTCGGGACCCCCCAGCTCCACGATGTGGCCGAGCAGCTCGGGCCTGGAGATTGTCTCGACGATGCAGCGTGCCGCGTCTTCGCGAAGGATCGGCTGCATCTTCGCCTGGCCGCTGCCGGGGATCACCGCGAACGGTCCGATGATCGCGCGCTCGAAGTCGTTGAGGATTCCGCCTTCCTCGGCCAGCACGAACGAGAAGCGGAGGATCGTTCCCGCGACTCCGGTCTTCGCCAGCTCTTGCTCGCCCATCCAGCGCGACGTGTAGTACTTGTAGTGCGGGTCGAGCTTGGACCCGATCGCGCTGACGAGAACCACGGAGCGGGCTCCCACGGCCTTGGCGACCTCGCCTACGATGCGCGGACCGTCGACGTTTACCGCCAGGTACGACTGGGGGCGATTTCGGCGCACGGCGATCAGGCTGATGATGTGCTCGACGCCCTGCGCGGCCTGGGTGACCGAGGCCGGGTCGAGCGCGTCTCCGACCACCACCTGGGCGCCGCGGACCTTGAATGCCGCAGCCTTCATCGGGTCGCGCACCAGGACGCGGAGCTGGTGGCCGCCATCGAGGATCTTGTGCGCCACGCCGCGGCCCACGAAGCCGGTCGAGCCCAGGAGGAGGATTCTCGCCACGGCTGAGAATCGTAGCCGGGAGACGCAATACTGAGGCTCAGTGGCTGGCGCAGCGTCGAGCGGATTCGTACTTGGAGTCTTCGCCTTCCTGCTCGGCATCGCCGCCATCGCGGCCGCGATTCGGCGCCGGCGGGGCCGGGAGCGCTACCCGGAAACGTACGCCGCGAGCGGCGGCATCATCTATACGGCGGTCTCGATGGGCTGCGGAGTGGTCCTGCTCTTGGCCGGCGGAGGCCTGATGGCCCTGGCCCTGATCTTCAAGCACTAACGCCCACTCCCGCGGAGAGGGAGGTGGCGCTAAGCGCCGTCAACCCCGGTCAGTCCGGACTATCCGGGGTCTGCCTCGCACTGCACGCCGCTTCGTCCGGACCAACCGGGTAAGTGGCCGCGCTGGTAGGCGAGGGCGCAACCCATGGCGCCGCCGCCCGCGATGACTACATCAGCGCTTGCCACGCATCTCGTACGCGCCGGCTTCGCGCGCGCTCTTCACCATGCCCCACACCTCGAAGATCATCTTCAGCGCGGCGAGTGTGGTGATGTCCCCGTGGTCAAAGGGCGGAGAGACCTCAACCACATCGAAGCCGACCAGGCGCGACCGCTCTGTCGCGCCGCGCAAAAGGTCCAGCGCCTGGCGGCTCGACAGGCCGCCTGCGGATGGAATCTCCGTACCCGGCGCGAAGGCGGGATCCAGGACGTCGATGTCAAACGAGACGTGCACCTTTTGGCCGGCCAGCCGTTCCGCGATCTTGCGCGCGGCGGCCCGCAGGTCGCGTGCGATCTCCACTGCGGACACCAGCAACACGCCGTTCTTGGCGATGAAGTCGAGCTCTTCGGGGTCGTAGTCGCGGCCGCCCGCGATCACCACCCGCGACGGCTCGATGCCGGAAGCTTCGAGCGCTCGCCGCAGCGCGCATCCGCAGGTCCAGCGGCCGCCGCGTGAGAAGTCACAAAGGTCGGGGTGCGCGTCGACCCACAGCACGTAGAGGCCAGGGTGCCGGCGCATCTGCGCGCTCAACGTCGAGATTGCCGTGCAATGGTCTCCGCCGAGCACCGTGAGAAACGATTCGGTCGGCACAGCGGCGAGCCGCTGCATAGGTGTCATCCAACCAGCCTCGATGTCGTGACCCGGGTCCAGGTCGCCGATGTCCTGCACGTGGAGTCCCGTCAAGAGGTGACCTTCCTCCGTGACCGGAGGCATCACCGCCGACAGCTCGCGAATCCGATGCGGCGCCAAAGCGGCGCCCTTCCGGTAGACGGCCGAGCCGTCGTAGGCGATGCCCGCGATGACGACATCGGGCGGCGTACCGCCCACCAGCCCCGCCCATGGGCGCAGTCCGTCCAGGTTCATCAATTCCCCCTCCCCACCTGCAGAGGAGGGTCAGGGAGGGGACGTCTCTCCGGCACCTTGAGGATGCTAAGCGACCCGATGACGAACCAAATCACGAAAACCGCAAAGATCACCGGAAATCCGCCGGGCAGGCCGAGAATCTTCGGACCAGCGTTGAAGGCGTCCAGCAGCGGCCCGCCGATGAAGACGGCGATGATGCCCGCCCCCGCCGTCGCGATGTTCGAGAACCCCATGTAGAGCCCTCCCTGGTTGGCCGGGATGATGTCCTGGATGAACGCCCAGTCGACCGAGAAGAACATCCCCAGGCCGATGCCGATCACGAGGCCCGTGAGCGTGGCTTGAGCAGCCAGGTCAGGAACGCGGAGCGCTCGAGCTAGAGGCGCCACGATCGCGTCGGGCACCCACTGGTAGTGGCTGAAAACGAGGACCAGGGTGCCGACGGCGCCGAACAACCCGGCCACGAAGATGAGCGGCCGCCGCCCCAGCCTGTCGGAAAGGCGTGAGGCGGGCAACGTCACCAGCGCCGCGACGGCGATCGAGATCCCGAGCAGCGTCGACGTCGCGGCGGCGGTCGCCCTCGGGTCGTGGTGGAAGAACACGTTGTCGAAGTAGAAAAACGCGAAGTTCTGCAGCCCGCCGAAGCCCATGAAGATCAGCAGGCGCGACGCCATCAGCCACAGGAACGCGCGGTGGCGCAGCGGGACCCCGAAGGTCGTCATGAGCAGGTCTCGCAGGCTGCGGAATTGCGACTCGGTCGGCTGGGCGCGGTCCGGCGCGGCCAGCACCGTGGCCAGCATCGTCGTCAGGAGAACGACCCCGATCGAGGCGATCGCGGCCGACCGGCCGAAGTGGAAGAGCAGCAAGCCCGCGCCGATCGTCCCGCTCGCGATGCCGACCAGGTTCGCGACCCCGTAGTAGCCGGACGCCTCGCCCCGCTGAGCTACCGGCACCACGTCCGGCAGCAGGCCCTGGTACGGAGCCTGCGCGGTGTTGGAGGCGAACTGGAGCAGGAAGTAGAAGAGGACCAGCCACCAGTAGTTGCCCGCGAGGGCAATCCCGGTCAGGAACAGAAGGTCGCCGGCCGTGCCGGCGGCGATGAACGGGCGCCTGCGACCCCAGGGCGTGAGCGCGCGGTCCGAAATCCCACCGACGATGGGCTGCCACACGATCGCCATGACCGTGCCGATCGACTTCAGCAGGCTTGCCGCCACGCCTTCGTGCTCCCTGCCGACGAACTGGATGATCATGTCCGGCAGGATCAGAGCGGTCAGGCTGTTCCAGAGGTAGCCGATCGCCACCCAGTACAGCGACAGGACGATGAAATCGAGGTGGTTGAGACGTCGCTGCGGCGCTGCGGGACGACCGAACAACCGATGGTCCGGACTGTCCGAGGTTTGCATCGGGCTTCAGCTCGGTTGGTCCGGACTGTCCGTTGGCCGGTGGCCTCTCAGTCCGGTTGGTACGGCGGCAGCGACTTCTTGACCGGTTGGTCCTCGCGATAACCCAGCGCGTACTCGCCCTGGAGGATCGTGTGCACCTCGCGTGTGCCTTCGTAGATGATCGGGGCGCGCGCGTTCCGCAGAAAACGCTCGACGGGATACTCGGCCGAGTATCCGTACGCGCCATGCACCTCGACCGCGTCGTGGGCCGCGTTGAACGCGGCGTCGGTCGCATATTGCTTGGCCATCGAGACCTGCCGCGTGTGCCGCGCCCCGATGTTCTTCATCCAGGCCACCTTGAAGTAAAGGAGCCGGCAGATCTCGTAGTCGCGCGACATGCGCGCGATCATCTGCTGAATCAGCTGGTAGCGGCCGATCTCCTGGCCGAACGTCTTTCGCTCTCGCGCGTATTTGACCGACGCATCCACGCAGGCCCGGACAGTGCCCGTTGCGCCCGCGGCGACCGTGTAACGACCGTTGTCGAGGCAGCTCATCGCGATCTTGAACCCGTCGCCTTCGTCGCCGATCCGATTTGCCTCTGGCACCTCGACGTCGCTCATGAAGATCGACCCCACATCGCCGGCTCGGATCCCCAGGCGGTCCACGATCGGTTCCGTACGCAGCGCCTTGCCGCAGGCCTCGCGGTCGAGCATGAACGCCGAGACGCCGCGATAGCCGGCCTTCGGATCCGTCTTCGCGAAGACGAGCAGGAAGTCCGCCGTGTCGGCGTCGGAGACCCAGACCTTCTGCCCGTTGAGCACGTAGCCGTCGCCACGCCGCTTGGCGGTCGACTGCATCGAGGCGACGTCGGAGCCGGCGTTGGGCTCGGTCAGCCCGTAGCAGGCGAGCTTCTTGCCCGATGCCATCGGGACGAGCCACTGCTGCTTCTGATCTTCCGTCGCCCAGGTGTACAGCCCCATTCCGACGAGGCCGACGTGCACGGAGAGCACCGTCCGGTAGACGGTGTCGACGTACTCCAGCTCCTCACAGACCAGGCCCAAAGACAGGTAGTCGAGGCCGTGGCCGCCATAGCGCTGCGGGAAGCACACGCCCGGCAGGCCGAGCGACGCGAGCTTGGCGAAGATCTCGGGGTCATGACGCCCGGCGCGATCGTTGGCGGCGATGTTCGGCGCAAACTCGCGGGCGCAGAAGTCCCGCACGGTAGCGACCAGCTGCTCCTGATCGGAGGTCAGCCCCAGGTCCAGCACGCGTCTAAGTTACTTCGTCGGGCTCGGAGTCGGGCAGCGCACCGGCGTGGGCGTCGTCTTCGGCGAGGCAGTGGGCTTAGGTGACGCCGTGGCCTTTGCGGTCGGCGTCGGACACGTCACTGGGCTTGGAGTCGGAAGCGGCTTGAGGTCTCCAGGCCCGACGTGGCCGATGAACGGCAGATGACTGCCAAAGCCCAGGATGAACGGGACGATGCGTGAACTGTGGACCTGCGGTTGCAGGAAGTCGGTATAGATCTGCTGCAGCTGGTGAATGCCGCCGACCGAGTCCAGGTGGGCTGCATTGTTTTTTGCAGCGGCCGCCTTGAGCGCCGCCAGGTCGGACTTGGACACCAGGGCGGCGGTGATCGGATTCGAGAGGATCTGGCTCTGGAGCTGGTTCACCTGCGTCAAGGTGAGGTTGGCGCTCTTCAACGCGGGCTCAAACGCGTTGTCAAGGGTGACGAGCGCAGAGACGGCAAGGTAGATGACGACCAACGTGACCAGGCCGTGGACAAACACGCCAAGGAGGCCGTCCACGCCCCGGATCGCCTCCATGCGGTGGAACATGCCGCCGATGGCGCCGCCGACCGCACCCAGGACCACCGCGATGATGAGCGCGACGAAGATGCTGAGAACGGGCGTGAGGTGAAGCAGCTTCTGCATCTCGGTCGTGTACTGGTCGTGGAACCGGAACACCGCGAGCAGAGTGCCGAAGAAAAAGATCTCCGCCATCAGCGGCTGAATGACGCCGCGCTGGAAACCGGTGATCAACGCGACCACCACTACAAGGACGATGACAATGTCGATGATCACGGGTCGGGCAGCATTCTAGAGGACGGGTACGCAGCCTCCCCCAGCTAAGGCGCACGGGTCAAACCCGCCGTATTCAGTTAGACTCGCATCGACTTTTGGCCCGAACGATCGCCGTAGCGATGCAGAAGGGCGGGGTTGGCAAGACGACCACCGCCGTCAACCTGGGCGCCGCTCTCGCCGAGTTGGGCCAACGCGTCCTGCTCATTGATCTCGACGCCCAGGGTCATCTCACGCTGTACATGAAGCCGTCAGGTGAGATGGAGAAGACCATCTACCACCTTCTGGTGGACCCGGAGACCACGGTCACCGACGTCGTCCAGGAAGCCGCTCAGATGGGCGTCCACTACATCCCGGCCGACATCGAGCTGGCCGGCGCCGAAAACCAGTTGATCAACGAGATCGGCCGCGAAAGCATCCTGCGCGACAAGCTCGACCCCGTGCAGCGTCGCTACGACTTCATCATCATCGATTGCCCGCCGTCGCTCGACCTCATCGTGATCAACGCGCTTGTCGCCGCGGATGAGGTGCTCGTCCCGCTCCAGGCGGAGTTCCTGGCGCTGAAGGGAATGCAGGAGCTGTTGGTCACGATGGAGCGTGTGAAGCGCAGGCTCAACCCTCGCCTCGAGCTGATAGGCATCCTTCCAACGCTGTACAAGCACCGAGCCCTGCACTCGCAAGAGGTGCTGGCGGCGGTCAGGGAGAAGTACGGCGACAAGGTTTATGAGTTCGCGGTGACCGACTCGATCCGCTTCGCGGAAACACCGCTCGCCGGCCAATCCATCCTGACCTACGCGCGCGAGTCTGATGGGGCCAAGGCCTATCGCTCGCTGGCTGCGAAAGTCATAGAAGATCACCGGGTACCGGATT
>WNFW01001143.1_pt1 | contig 17735 bp, 18 predicted proteins | sample 5400131 | NCBI WGS metagenome assembly WNFW01 (sample SAMN13153362, study PRJNA577476) | soil metagenome | isolation source: 20 cm soil or saprolite under grassland replicate 1 | place: USA:California | collected 2016-06-15 | reverse complement strand
CTCGCGATATCGGCCGCGGCACTCTCGTCCGGCGTGGCCCGGGTGAGACAGCCCTCGGGCATCAGAAGATCAGGGGCGACATCCCTGATTCCCACCATCCGGAAACCATCCTGTTCGAGGATGCGGCCGATGCCGGACAGCAGATGATCGTCGCCGCCGCGAAACGAAGCCAGCACGTGGCCGATGACGCGAAGCGTGCCCCAGTCGAGGCGTATTTCCGAAAGTGCCGGCCGCACCAGCGTGCCGATGAAAACCAGGTCGCGGCAGTTTTCGGCACGCAACAATCTTGTCAGTCGGCCAAGTTGGCCGATCGAAATCCAGTAGTGGCGAAAGCGCTCCAACCGCAAGGGATCGCAGACGCCTTTCAGCGCGAACAGAACCGGAGCGACGCCGCGTGCGGCAAGCGAATCCGCGACCGCAAACGGCAACACTCCGCCGCCTGCTATCAAGCCGACCGGCGATGATATCTGCAAAGCGCCTGATGTCATGGCCGCAGTGACTCCACCGTCAAAGCCTGTTGGCGTGATCGGCCGGAAGGCACAATGCGCGATGCTTGCCGTCGCCGATGAAACTCAGGATTTCCGCGATCGCCGGATCCTCGCCGGCCAGCGGCTGCACCTGGTTCAGCCGTTCGGCAAAAATGCCGGGCCCGTGAAACAGCCTTTGGTAGAATGACCTGACCCTCGCCAGCCGCTCCTTGGTGAACCTGCGGCGCTTCATGCCGATGATGTTGAGGCCTTCGAGACTGGCATACTGGCCGTTGACGATACCGAACGGAATGACGTCGCTGCGAACGCCGCAGACGCCGCCCACCATCACCTGCGGCCCGATCCGCGTGAACTGATGCACCGCCGATAGCCCGCCGATGAACACAAAGTCGCCGATCTCGCAGTGACCGCCGAGCGTGGCCGACGTTGCGAAGATCACATCGTCGCCGACCTGACAGTCGTGGCCGACATGGCTGCAGTTCATGAAATAACCGCGATTACCGACCCGGGTTACGCCACCGCCGGCGGCGGTGCCGGCGTTCATGGTGACCTGCTCCCGGATGGTACAGCCGTGGCCGATCTCGAGCCGGGTCAGTTCGCCGCGATAGCTCAGCGATTGCGGCGGCGTGCCCAACGAAACGAACGGATAGATCGTGCAGCCGTCGCCGATCGTGGTCTGCGCGGTGATGTGCACATGCGCGATCAGCTTGCAGTTCGCGCCGATCACGACGTGGGGACCGATGATGCAGTAAGGACCGATCGAGGTGCCCTCGCCGATCACAGCGCCATCCTCAACCCGCGCAGCGGGATCGATCGTCGTCATCAAAAGTCCAGTATCCGCCTGGTACGCCGGGCGTTAATGTGTTGGGTTTTCCGGTGGTTAGCGCGACATGCTGATGCTGTCCAGTGACGTATGGTTACGCTGTGTTGCGGCATGTCGAAGCGTTCAGCGGCGGGCCTTATCGACACGCGCGGCGGCTGCAGGGTGCTTTGAAGTCAAGAAAGTCGCGCAGACATCACGTCATGCTGCCGGGCAGGAAGCAGCGGATCGAAATCCCGAGCGAGCCTTTGACCGGCCAGACCATCGTCCGACCGGCACGGTTCGGCTCCGTGATAACGGCATCATCGGGGACCATGATCCATTCGCCCTCGAGGCGGACGCGGTAATGACCATCCTTGGATTCCCAGTCCGGATCCGAGACGGCAAAACCGTCTGCGTCCGAGCAACAAAGTCCCTTGCTGCTCTTGAGCGTATCGAACCATGGTTTCAGCGGGGACAAGGAGTAGCGGCCGTCGTCGCGCGCCGTCGCATTGCCGGCCAGAGCGGCGGCCGAAAATATCACCGTCAACGCGCTTTTGGAAAAACTCATGCACCCCGTCCCGTCACAACAAGTCTTCAACCAAAGATATAAGCCGCTAGCCGGGCTGAAGTTCCGCCGCTCGTGGTGGCGTCATCGCGCGAGCGCTTGACAAGGGCAATGTATGTCGCCGAGTCCGCGAGCCGACATTGCCGTGCGTCGCGAAATTCTGATCCACGCGGCAAGCGATGGTGATTTGCCGGCTTTCCGCCGGCGAAGCAGTGCTCGCCCGCGAAAACCGCAAAGAAAACCGCAAAGCTGGGGAAGGCTGATCAGTCGGTTAGCATCGCGCCGACATCCGCTTCGGCAACGGTCGTGCCATTCACCTTGGCGTCGCCATGAAACCACCACATGGTTTTGCGGCGACCGATGCTGCGCATGTGATATTCGATGGTATCGCCCGGCATCACCGGCTTGCGAAACTTGCACTTGTCGATGGTGAGAAAGTAAACCGCGCGCGGCTTCTCGGTGCCCTCGACCGACTTGATGCCGATCACGCCAGCGGTCTGCGCCATGGCTTCAATCATCATCACGCCGGGATAGACCGGGCGCTCGGGAAAATGCCCGAGGAAGGGCGGCTCATTGAAGGTGACGTTCTTGACGCCGATTCCGCTGTAATCAGCGCGGATATTGATGACGCGGTCGATCAGCAGCATGGGGTAGCGGTGCGGCAGCGTCTTGAGAATCTCGTTGATGTCCACCAACTCGAATTTGACCGATGCCTCCATTACTCCCGCCCCTCGCCCTTCGGGCCCTTCGAGCCCTCGGCGCTATCGCGCACCAGACGTTCCACCGCAACGATCTCCCTGAACCACTGTTTGGTCGGCTTGGCAAAGTGGCCGCCCCAGCGGCCGTTGGGCGGGATGTCATCCTTGACCGCGCTCATCGCTGTGACCTGGGCGCCGTCGCCGATGTGAAGGTGATTGTTGATCCCCACCTTGGCCCCCAGCGCCACGTTGTCGCCAATCGTCAGGCTGCCTGCCAACCCGATCTGGGCCGCGAGCAGGCAATGCCTGCCGATGGTCACATTGTGGCCGATCTGGACCTGATTGTCGATTTTGGTGCCTTCGCCGATCACGGTGTCGCGCAGGCTGCCGCGATCGATGGTGGTTCCGGCGCCGATCTCGACGTCGTTCTGGATCAGGACCCGGCCGGTTTGCGGCACCTTGAGATGGCCGTCCGGTCCGAAAAACACAAAACCATAACCGTCCTGCCCGATGCTGCAGCCGGGATGGATCAGGACGTTGTTGCCGATCAGCGCGCACTGGATCGCGGTGTGGGCGCCGACGTTGCAGTCCCTGCCGATCCTGACACCGACGCCGATCACCGCCCCCGAACCGATCACCGTGCCAGCGCCGATCTCGACCTGCGGGCCGATCACCGCCAGCGGATCGACGATCACCCCATCTTCCAGATGCGCGGTCGGGTCGATGACGGCTGATGGCGCGATGCCGGCATTGCCGAACCAGGACTGCGGGCGAAGCGCCTCGCCATGCAGCGCGCGCGCAATCTTGACAAACTCGCGGAACGGCTGGGCGACACGCAAGACCGCAACATGGGCGGGGACGCGGGGCTCAAAGCGTGCGCTCACCAGACAGGCAGCTGCCTTGGTCGAGGCGAGCTGGTCGGCGTATTTCAGATTGTCGAAAAATGTCAGATGCATCGGGCCGGCCTGCTCCAGCGAAGCCAGGCCCCTGATCTGTTGGTTGCCCCGAGACGGATCGGCCAAATGCGCTCTTGTCAACGCGGCGATCTCGGCCAGCGTCGACGAGGGCGGTCGTTCGAAGAATGTCGGCTGCGCCATTCCACCCGTCGCGGTCCGGCTGTTGATCGAACCAGAGCCCCGGCTTCGATCAATCAAAACCGAGCTCTCTCTCGTTGTTTTGACACGTTTTCTACCGCAGAAAAGTCTACGCAATCGGCGTAAACTTGACTGCTATGCGAACCGGTATCCACCCCCGGACCAAGTCCGGGGGCATGCCCCGGAGCTGATCCGGGGCATGCTTCGCTCGAAAACGCCTCAGAACGATGTTCCGCCGCCAAACTTGAACTGCTGCACGCGGTCGTTCGGGCTCTTCGTAAGCGGCACGGCATAATCGAAGCGGAGCGGGCCGAACGGCGACGCCCAGATCAGACCTACACCCACCGACGAACGAATGACGTTGCCGTTGTCAAATATCAGACCTGTGCAGGTTCCCGCACTGACGGGATTGCGGGTCGAGGGAACGCATCCGGCCACGTTGACTTCACCCGTCTGCGCCCACGACGTCGGCCCCTTGTAGTCCCACAGCGAACCGGCATCGGCATAAACCGAGCCCTTAAGTCCGACTTCCTTCGGCAGGAACCAGAACGGCATCTGCAACTCCGCCGACGCGCCCCAATATTTGGTGCCGCCGAGCGCATCGTTGGTTCCGAAAGGATTGAGGTCGCGTGGACCGATGCCGTTCGGGGCAAAGCCGCGAATCAGGTTCGGACCCATCTGGAAATGATCCAGCATCCTGATGTCGCTGCCCACGCTGTTGAGGATACCGCTCTGGACGTGGATCAAGCCGACGATATCCGCCACCAGCGGGGTGTAGTATTTGACATCGATGGCCGACTTCAGATAGCGCACATCGCCGCCCACGCCCGCGAAATCCTGCTTGAAGTCAACCAGCAGGCCGTCGGTCGGGTTCTTGTTGTTGTCAAGCGTATTGTAGTTCAGCGAATAGCCAATCGCCGACGTCAGGGTTTTGCCGCCCGCGAGTTCCTTGCGCACCGGCAACGACGCCTCGCCGTCGAAATAGCAGCCCAAACCGGTACCGGTCGGATCGGCGATACCGTTCGCAGCGATAAACGCCGGTGACGGATTAAAGGCGAGCAGGCCGTTGGCCGGGTTGTTGTTACAATTAGCCAGGTTCGCCGGCAGCGAGATTTCCTGCTGATAAATCGAGTACCGCAGCTGCAAAGCGAGATCTTCGCGCAGGCTGAATCCAAGCCTCGGACTAAAGCCCAGCGTCTTGGTGCCGTAGGAAATGAAATTGTTCGCCAGCTGCTGACGCTGGTAGAAGTCGAGGCCGAGCGCGACGCGATAGTCCAGCAGATACGGCTCGACCAGCGAAAGCGAGTAACCGCGCGCGTACTGGCCATACGTCACCGAGGCCTTTGCGAACAGGCCGCGGCCAAGGAAGTTGCGCTCGGAAATGCTGACCTCCGCGAGCGCACCATCGGTGGTCGAATAGCCGCCCGATACCGAGAAGTCGCCGGTTGATTTCTCTTCGAGATCGACAACGAGAACCACGCGATCGCTCGAGGATCCGGGCTCGGCAGTGATTTTCACGGCCTTGAAGAAGTCGAGATTCTTCAGGCGCCGCTCGGCACGATCGACCAGCGCGCGGTTGTACGCGTCGCCCTCGGAAAGATCGAATTCGCGGCGAATCACGTAGTCGCGGGTACGGGTATTGCCGCGGATGTTGATGCGCTCGATATAGGTTCGCGGGCCTTCGTCGATGGCGAAGGTAATTGAAACCGTATGCGCCTCGAAGTTGCGATCGCCGCGCGGACGCACGATCGCAAAGGCATAACCGCGCCGGGACGCCTCGATCTGCATTTCCTCGACGGATTTCTCCAACGCCTCGGCATTGTAGAGCGAGCCGACATAGACGCGCGAGAAACTGCTCAGCGTGTTGCCGTCAAGCGTGCCGATGGTGGATGCGAAATTGACTGAAGCCACCCGATACTGCTGACCCTCCTCGATCTTGAAGGTCACCAGGAAACCCTTCCTCTCCGGATCGTATTCCGTGAGCGCGGCCACCACCTGCACGTCGGCAAAACCGTGCTTCAGGTAAAAGCGGCGAATCAGGTCACGGTCGGCTTCGACCCGGTCCGGATCATAGACGTCGTTACCGCCGAGGAAGCTCAGCAGGTTCGATTCATGCGTCTTGATGATGTCCTTGAGACGATACGACGAATAAGCACTGTTGCCGATGAATTCGACCGATTTGACGCCGGTTTTCGCGCCCTCGGTGATCGTGAAAATGAGATCGACGCGGTTGTTGGGCTGTTCGATGATTTCGGGAACGACGCTCACGTCATAGCGGCCGGAGCGGCGATAGATTTCGGCGATGCGCTGGGCGTCGGACTGGACCATGGGGCGCGACAGCGTGCCGCGCGGCTTGGACTGGATTTCCGCCGAAAGCTGCTCGTCCTTGACCTTCTTGTTGCCCTCGAAGGCGATGCGGCCGATCACCGGGTTTTCGACCACGGTCACCACCAGCCGGCCGCCGGCCTGATTGATTTTCACGTCCTGGAACAGGCCGGTTTCGATCAGCGCCTTCAGGCCGTCATCGATATGCCCCTGATCGAGGCGCCCGCCGGGGCCCGGCTTGAAATAGGAGCGAATGGTTTCGACCTCCACGCGCCGGTTGCCTTCGACCTGTATCGAGGACACCGATTGGGCGGCGGCAGGCGACGCTAAGAGCATAGCGGCCAGCGTAGCTGCGGCCGGCACAGCGAACATGACCAAGGCGGCCAACACGCCCCCCCGCAATCGCATTCCCAAATTCATGCGCAGAGCGCCCTCATCATTCCAATGCCGGTTCGCACCCCTACGAACCAGCAGATTCCCATTTGCTGCACGCTTGTAGCTAATTTTGCGGGGGCGGCAAACGTCGGAATGCTGTGCAATTTCATTTTCATTCCAAGACGTTGCCTATTGGCCACGTTAGCCGAACAGGCTCTTCAGCCAGGGAACTTGATGAATGTCGTTGTAAAAAGCGAACACCATCAACATCAGCACCAACGCAAGGCCGACTCGGAAGCCGTATTCCTGCGATTTGTCCGACAAGGGACGCCCTCTCAGGACTTCGGCACCATAGAACAAAAGGTGACCGCCATCGAGGAGTGGCACTGGGAACAGATTCAATAGTCCAATCGAAATCGAAAGCACGGCCGCAAGATGGAGCAACGGCGTCAGTCCCAAAGTCGCCACCTGACCGGAAATCTGGGCGATTCGAATCGGACCGCCGATCTGGTCGGCACTGGCTCGACCGGTGAAAACATTGCCGATGTAGGACAGCGTCTGATCAACCACGAACCAGGTTTCCTTGACGCCAAGCCAGAGCGCGGTCGCGGGGTCGACCCTCTCGGTCGTGACTTCGCCGGGCGACGTCGCACGGGTGATTCCCATCACGCCCTGCCGATGGGTATTCCCGAACGGGTCTTTTACCTCGCGCAATTCCGGGGTTCCGCGCAGGTCGAGTTTTGCATCGCCGCGCTTGATGGCGAAGGTCAACTGATCGCCGGCGTGAGCCACCACGATCCGCTGCATATCGGAGAAACTTCCGATCGCCTTGCCGTCGATCGCGGTGACGATGTCGCCAACCTCAAAACCGGCCGCGGCCGCGGCACTGCCCGCCTCTACCTTATCGACGCGCGCCGTCGTGCTCGGTTTGCCAAAGAACGTGAACAGGCAGGTGAAGATCACGATGGCCAGAATGAAATTGGCAATCGGGCCGGCGGCCACGATCGCCGCTCGCGGTCCAACCTTCTTGTGGTGGAAACTGCCGGCGCGCTCCTCGTCGGTCATGCTGGCGAGCGCTTCGGACGACGGCGTGGAAGCCTCGCTTTCGTCGCCGAAGAACTTCACATAGCCGCCGAGCGGCACCGCAGAAATCTTCCACCGCGTGCCATGCCGGTCGTCGAAGCCGACCAGTTCCGGGCCGAACCCAAGCGAGAAAGTCAGCACCTTTACGCCGGCCCAGCGGGCCACCAGGAAATGGCCTAGCTCATGGAAGAAGACGACGATCGTCAGCACGAACAGGAAGGGGATGATGTAGCCGACAAAGCCATGGCTCAACGTATTGAAACTATGTAGAAAAAACTCGGACATCCGATTCCCCTTCACCCGGGCCTTAAAGGCCCTGTTCCAAACCCTCTAGGATGCCTTTGCGGCAATTTGAGGCAAGAGGGTGGCTGCCTTATTTCGAGCACTATGGTCAACGGCGATAGCGTCGTCGGCCGAGGTCAGCGGCGCCAGATTACCGGACCGAATCCAGGCATCCATCGTCGCCTCGACCAGCCGCGCGATGGCGCCGAACTTGATCTGGCCACCGATAAACGCCGCCACCGCGACCTCGTTGGCGGCATTGTACACCGTGGTCGCACCGCGGCCGGTTCGCAGCGCATCATAAGCCAGCCGAAGCCCCGGAAAGCGATCGAAATCCGGCGCCTCGAAGGTCAACTGACCGATCTTGGCGAGATCGAGTTTTGCCGATGGCCCGGCAATGCGATCGGGCCATCCGAGGCAATGGGCGATCGGGATGCGCATGTCGGGTGCCCCCAACTGCGCGACCACCGAACGATCGGAGAATTCGACCATGCCGTGGACGATCGATTGCGGGTGCACCAGAACGTCGATCTCATCCGGCGTCAGCGCAAACAAATACGAGGCTTCAATGACTTCGAGACCCTTGTTCATCATCGACGCCGAATCGATGGTGATCTTCTGTCCCATGCTCCAGTTAGGGTGTTTCAGGGCCTGCGCAAGCGTCGCCTGCTCGATATCGGCAACGGCCCAGGTCCGGAACGGCCCGCCCGAGGCGGTGATGATGACGCGAAGCAACTCTTCCCGATTGCCGGAACCCAGCGCCTGAAACAATGCGTTATGCTCGGAATCCGCGGGCAGGATGCAGGCGCCGGCCGTGGCGGCGCGCTGCATGAAGAAATCACCTGCACAAACAAGGCATTCCTTGTTCGCAAGCGCAACCGTCGCGCCCCGATCCACGGCCGCGAGCGCGGGCTTCAATCCGGCAGCACCGCTGACGGCGGCCATGATCCAGTCCGCCGGGCGGGCTGCGGCTTCAATGATGGCGCTTTCACCGGCGCCGCATTCGGTGCGGGTGCTGGCCAGGGCCTCTTTCAGCTCGGCAAGGCGGTTGGGATCGGCGACCGCCACGAATCGCGCGCCAAATTCCCTCGCCAGCTTGGCTAGCGCCGGCACGTTGCTATTCGCTGTCAGCGCCTCGACCCGATAGCGGTCGCGCGAGGTCCTCAGCAAATCCATCGTGCTGTCGCCGATCGATCCGGTGGCGCCGAGAACGGTCACTGCGCGTACGGCAGATGCCGCGGCTTTGTTGTTACGCAAGGGGACGGCGCTCATGAATTCACCAAACCACAAGACCGCGGCCGACGCCATCCGCGCCTCCCCGCAAAAACCCGAAAATCGCCGCCAGCACCACCGCGGCGACAAACCCGTCAAGACGGTCCAGTAACCCGCCATGGCCCGGAATTATGTGACTTGAGTCCTTGACGCCGAATCGCCGTTTCACTGCCGATTCAAAGAGATCGCCGAGTTGGGAGACGATTGACAGGACCGACCCCAACAACAGCAGCGGGCCGGTTTTGCCAACACCTGAGGCTGCAAACCCCGCCGCGACGACAAGGCTCGCGGCAAAGCCGCCGATGGCGCCCGCCCAGGTCTTCCTGGGGCTGACCCGCGGCCAAAGTTTAGGTCCGCCGAGACCGCGGCCGGCAAAATAGCCGCCGATATCGGTCACCCATACCACCAGAAGGATCAGGATCAGCGCGACAAATCCAAAGGCCCGGTCGAGGCGCACCAGCACCGACGCCGTTTCCGCCGCGGCGGCATAAAAAAATCCGGTCGCCGCCCAGAGCCGACGCTGCGGCGAAAGCAACGCGACGGCGGCAAGACCAAGGGCCAAAACGAGGAGCGAAGCATCGACCCTTCCCGAGGCGAGACAAAATCCGGCAACGGCAAGCGCGATAGCACCCGAGGCAACCACCCGCATCTCGCGCGCGGCGCCTACGATGGTCAGCCATTCCACGTAGAGGCCGATCGCGGCCAGCATCACCAACGCCGCCCATAGCCATCCGCCGGCATAGGCGATGGCGATTGCCGTTGGTGCCAGCACGAGTGCGGCAAGAATACGCATCAGGAGATTGCGCGATCCCTGCTCGGGGGTGGCCGCAGGTGCTGCTTGGCCCTCGGTCACGATCCGGTTTTCGCGGCCAGACCGCCGAAACGGCGCTCGCGCCTGGCATATTCGGCGATCGCGCCCTCGAGCGCGGCCTTGTCGAAATCGGGCCAATGGATCGGCACGAACACCAGTTCGCTGTAGGCCGCCTGCCACATCAGGAAATTCGACAGCCGCTGCTCTCCGCTGGTGCGAATGATCAAATCGGGATCCGGAATGTCGGGCGCGTCGAGATACTGACCGAGCGTATCGGCATCGATCGAGGCGGGCTCGCGCTTGCCCTCCGCAACTTCTCGCGCCAGCCGCTGCGCCGCGTTGGCGATCTCCTGCCGCGAACCGTAGTTGAACGCGACGACGAGATGAAGCCTGGTATTTTCCCTGGTCAGCTCTTCCGCTTCGTTGAGCAGCGCGCAGATGTCGGGCTCCAATCCGTCGCGCTCACCGATCACCCGCACCCGCACGCCATCGCGATGCAGCGTCGCCAGATCGTTGCGGATGAAGCGCCGGAGCAGGCCGAACAGGTCGCCAATTTCAGTTGCGGGGCGCGACCAGTTTTCCGAGCTGAAGGAGAAAATCGTCAGATAGAGGATGCCGAGTTCGTTGGCGGCGCGGACGACGCGGCGCAGTGCCTCGACGCCGCGGCGATGGCCTTCGGCGCGCGGCAAACCGCGGGCCGCCGCCCAGCGCCCGTTTCCGTCCATAATAACGGCCACGTGCAACGGAGGATCGGTGCGATCCGGTCCTTCAGTCGCAGGGGCGGCGGCGTTCGACATCGATTGATCCCTACGGCGTTTTCGAACGAAACATGCCCGCGGACTTGATCGGGGATGGACACCGGTTCGCATCGCAATCAAGTTACGGGAATTGCGCAGACTTATCTGCGGTAGAAAACGCGTCAAACAATAGTTGGGGCTAGACGGTGAGGATTTCCTTTTCCTTGGCCGCAAGCAGCTGATCGATCTCCGCAATCATCCCGTCGGTGGCCTTTTGCACATCATGGGCCAGACGTTCCTGATCGTCCTCGGAAATCTCGTGGTTTTTCTCGAGCTTCTTGACGGTATCGAGGCCATCGCGGCGGACATGGCGCACGGCGACCTTTGCGGCTTCGGCGTATTTGTGCGCGACCTTCACCAGTTCCTTGCGGCGCTCTTCGTTGAGCTCCGGGATTCTCAGGCGAAGCACCTGCCCTTCGGTGGCGGGGCTGAGGCCAAGGTTGGAATCGACGATCGCCTTCTCCACGGCCTTGACCATCGATTTGTCCCAGACCTGCACGGACAGAAGGCGCGACTCCGGCACGCTGATGGTCGCGAGCTGGTTCAGCGGCATATGGGTGCCATAAGCGTCGACCTGTACCGGCTCCAGCATCGAGGCCGCGGCGCGGCCGGTTCGCAAACCGCCCAGTTCATGCTTGAGCGACTGGGTGGCGCCCTGCATCCGGCGCTTCAATTCGTTGATGTCGAAACTACCCGTAGGCATAACGCTCTCCCTCCTGAAAACTAGTCGTCAGGGCCCTCGTTCCAGGCACCGTCGTTTCGCCCCTCAGCCGGCGACGACGGTACCGTGGCCGGTGCCGCGCAGGATCGCACCGATCGACCCCGGCTCGGCGATCGAGAACACGATGATAGGCAGCGATGTCTCGCGGGCAAGCGCGAATGCGGTCGCGTCCATCACCTTGTAGCCAGCTTGAATCGCCTGTGAATGGGTCAGGCGGTCGAAGCGCTTGGCGGACGGGTCTTTTTTGGGATCGGCGCTATAGACGCCATCGACATTGGTGGCCTTGAGCACGGCGTGCGCGCCGATTTCGGCGGCCCGCAACACCGCCGTGGTGTCGGTGGTGAAGAACGGATTGCCGGTTCCGCCGCCGAGCAGCACAATGCGGCCCTCGGCGAGGTATTTGTGCGCTGCACCCCGCGTGAACAACTCACAGATCTGCGGCATGACGAATGCCGACAGGGTCCGCGCCGGGGCCCCTCGCCGCTCGATGGCGGCCTCGAGGGCCAGGCAGTTCATCACGGTGGCGAGCATGCCCATGGTATCGCCGGTCGGGCGGGAGACGCCGCGCGAGGATACTTCGACGCCACGGACCATGTTCCCGCCGCCGACCACGACGGCGACTTCGACGCCGAGTTGCCTGGCGGCGATCAGGTCGCCGGCGATCCGGTCGATGGTCGGCTGATCCATGCCGAACAAGTGCGTGCCGGCAAAATATTCGCCCGAAAGCTTGACCACCACGCGACGATAGACCGGCTCAGCCATTGCTATTCGCTTTCCTGCAGGCCGCGGCAACTCCGGCCCGAGACGCCGGAAGGGTCTCCCGGCGGTTACTTCTGGCCGCTCACCGCTGCGACCTCGGCGGCGAAATCGGATTCCTGCTTCTCGATTCCCTCGCCGAGAGCATAGCGCACAAATCCGGTAATTTTCACAGCCGCGCCGATCTTGCCCTCAGCTTCTTTCACCGCCTGGCCAACCGATTTGGCGTTATCGTGGATGAAGGCCTGTTCCAGCAGGCAGACTTCCTTGTAATAGGTCTTCAGACCGGACTCGACGATCTTTTCGATGACGTTTTCGGCCTTGCCCTGCTGGCGGTATTTATCGGCGAGCACGTCCTTTTCGCGCTTGACGATAACGGGATCGAGCCCCGCCGGATCCAGCGCCTGCGGATTGGCGGCGGCAACATGCATGGCGAGCTGGCGGCCGAGCACGGCAAGCTCGTCGGTCTTGCCGGTTGATTCCAGCGCCACGATCACGCCCATCTTGCCGGCGCCTTCGATCACGGCATTATGGACGTAGCTCGACACCACGCCCTTGCCGACCTCAAGCGAAGCCGCACGGCGCAGTGTCATGTTTTCGCCGATGGTCGCAATCGCATCCGCAATCGCGGTCTCGAGTGTCACGGCACCTACCTTCGCCGCCTTGATTTTTTCCACGTCGGCGCCGACTTCGAGCGCGACCTGGGCGATCATCTTGACCAGTCCCTGGAACTGCTCGTTGCGCGCCACGAAGTCGGTCTCGGAATTGACCTCGACGACGACGCCCTTGACACCCGCGGTGTGCACGCCAATCAGGCCGTCGGCCGCGACGCGGCCGGCCTTTTTCGCCGCCTTTGACAGGCCCTTCTTGCGCAGCCAGTCGATCGCCGCCTGCATGTCGCCGCCGTTCTCGGCGAGTGCCTGCTTGCAGTCCATCATGCCGACGCCGGTGGTCTCGCGCAGGTCCTTGACCATCGCCGCTGTGATTGTCGCCATTGTTGCAGTCCTTTGCCTGTCAGGGCGGCCGCGGCGCGGCGTTGCCGCCTCGCCGCCGTCCGCCACCAGGAATTACGAAAGTTGCAAGTTGGTGGCCGGAGCGATCCGGCCAGCGCGTTCGCGTTATTCCGCTTCCGCGGTCATCGCCTTGGCCTGGGCTACCCAGCCATCGGCCCGGCTTGGCAGTCCGACCTCTTCGCCGATCTTGTGCGCGGTGTCGTGATCGAGTTCGGCCAACTGCCAATAATGGAAGATGCCGAGGTCGTTGAACTTCTTCTCGATCGCGCCGGACACGCCGGTCAGCTTCTTGAGATCGTCGGCAGTACCTCGCGGTCCGGCGAGACCCTGGAAGCCCGCTGGCTGCGCCGCCGCCGGGATTTCCTCGCGGACCGGATGGGCGGAAGCGCCGATATCGATTCCGGAATCGCCCTGCGCACGCGAGATGCCGTCGATCACGGCGCGGGCCACCAGATCGCAATACAGCGAGATGGCGCGGCCGGCGTCGTCATTGCCCGGCACCACATAGGTGATGCCCTTGGGGTCCGAATTGGTGTCGACGATCGCGGCGACGGGTATGTTGAGCCGCTGCGCTTCCTGGATCGCGATGTCTTCCTTGTTGGTGTCGATCACGAAGATCATGTCGGGCAGGCCGCCCATTTCCTTGATGCCGCCGAGCGAACGATCGAGCTTGTCGCGCTCGCGCTGCAGGGTCAGCCGCTCTTTCTTGGTGTAGGCGTTGGCATCGCCCGAATTGAGCACCTCATCGAGGTGCCGCAGCCGCTTGATCGAACCGGAAATCGTCTTCCAGTTGGTCAGCGTGCCGCCGAGCCAGCGCGAATTGACGAAATATTGCGCCGACCGCTTGGCGGCTTCGGCGACGCCGTCCTGCGCCTGCCGCTTGGTGCCGACGAACAGGATGCGGCCGCCCTTGGCGACGGTATCGCTCACGGCCTGCAGCGCGCGATGCAGCAGCGGCACCGTCTGGGCGAGGTCGATGATATGGATGTTGTTGCGGGCACCGAAAATGTAATCCGCCATTTTCGGATTCCAGCGGTGCGATTGGTGGCCAAAGTGAACGCCAGCCTCTAACAGCTGACGCATGGAAAAATCGGGTAGCGCCATCGTTCAGTTCTCCGGTTGGTTCCTCCGGAAACGTGTGAGCAGACGAGCCTTCGCGGCCCGGCTGCCACCGGACGGCCTTTTGAGCCATGTTTCCGTGTGAGATGGGCCGCTATATAGCGGGATTTCGGCAGGAAGCAAGGAAATCCGGCCGTTTTTGACCGGCCGGCCGGACGGGCGCGGGCCTCAGCCGGCGAATCCGGCAGCTTGGGGTTCGAATCCTGTCGGGCGCGCCACTTCGGAATACGCTATCGCCGCTTAGACCCGCCGATCCTGCACTCGAATTAGGCCGCCGACCTTCGTCCGCGTGTTGATGGCGGCGCGATCAGCGCTTCTGCCGGAATGCCCCACTCGCGATGCAGTCTCCACGCCATTCCCATAGTCAGAGGACGCTTCCTCGCCAGGATGTCGGATGCGCGCTGGCGCGAACCGAGCAGGCGGCCAAGATCGGCCTGGGTATAGCCGCCAATTTCCATGCGGTAACGGATCGCATCGATCGTATCAGGCGGTTCAATCGGCCAGCGCTTGCGTTCATAGTCCTCGATGATCAATGCGAGAAGATCGAAACGATCGGCTTCCGGCGTGCCTGGCTTCGGCTCCATTTCGAAGTATCGCTCGATCTCTTCGAGCGCCGCGTCATAGTCGGCTTCGGAGCGAAGCGGACGGGTTATTTTTTTCGCCATGATACAGTCTCCGGATCGATGCGGTCGTATTCGGCATGGGTACCGATGAACTTCACGAGTATACGGCCGAATGCGAAGGACACGTGGACCACCAACCGGTATTTGCCATTCTGGTGACAACTGTGGTTGGGCATGATAGCGGCGTTCCGATCTCAAGATCGTAGGACCAACGGCAGGTCGATCGTGCGAACGGCGGGGGCGGCGAAATATCGCGCGTCACATCATAGCGCCGCGGCGAACGAGCAGTGACCATCTTCATTGGCCGTCGGGCGCCACTTCGGAATACGCCATCGCAGGCAAATGCCGCCGATTTTGCACGCCGGCTTTGAGGCAGGGCCGGCGGGCACCACACTCCACGTCGCTTGGCAGGCCCGCGTCTATGCTCGGGCGCCTTCCTTCGACCGGCTTCAGTCAGGTAGCACACACGGAATGATCTGCCGGCCGTGCCGCCGGTAGATTCGGAAGTCGGCATCCGTGGTCAGTAGCATGGGATGGTTCAGCGTCTCTGTCATGCGAACGAGGCAGGCGTCCGCGAAACTCATCGGCACGTCTGAATATTTCTCCAGCAACTTGACTACGGCATCCATGTCGTCGGCGAACCGGAAGGCGCAGACGACGGCGCCGCGGCGAAGCAATGCCGCGAGGCTCCGGGTCCCGCGACCCCCGAGCAAATGAAACGTCTCCGACAGCACTGCTTCGCAGGTCATCCAGGGAGGCGGGACGCGTGGCGCTTGCGCAGCAGCCCAGCGATGGTTGGTATCGCGGCGACTGAGAAGTGCCACGAGAAAGCCGGCATCAACGAGCGCGCTTGTCGCCATAGCCAGCTGACTTCAAGTACTTTTTCGTCCGCGCGCTCAAATCGCGCGGCAGTTGATCGACCGAACCGACGATGTCGGCAATGGCGTCGAGCAAAGCCGGCGGCCGCCGGCGCGACTTCTCTGCCCCCGTCAGTCGCTCGCGCACCACGTCGGATTTCGACAGCTTCCGTCGCCGCGACTCGGCTTCAATTTCGGCGACCACGGATTCAGGCAATCGAACCGTCAATGTCTTCATAGCAGCATTGTATTACATCGCTGGCATCTACGCAATACATCAATTGCCGTGGCCTCGGGGTTTGGTGCGAATCGAGTGGGAAGTCATTCGAGCCGTCCGCATCCGGATGCCGCTCGCTCGACAGCCTTGATCTTTTTGGTGTGCTGCTTCCGACCAGTTGAGGATAGCCTGGGACATCCTCGCGCGAGATCGCGTGCTTCATCATAGCGCCACGGCGAACGAGCAGTGACCATCTTCATTGGCCGTCGGGCGCGCCACCGGTATACGCTATCGACGCCAAAATCGGCCGGTTCTGCGATGGAACCCGTCAAGTTGTCGAATTGAGTGCACTGGACTGCAATACCTGCGCCCTCTCCGGGCATATTGGCCGCCGGATTCGTTGCAGTTGGCCTGTTGGGCTTTTCGTGAAGCCGCTAACAGGCCAGGTGCCGGCTAGCTGTGGCGCGTCAGGACGGTGGCGATCGGAGGTAAAACGAACTCGTCGCGCGCGCGGTCGAGGCGTCGCAAATAACCCAAAGCGTGCATTAGAGCCTTCGGTTTATTCAACTATCGCATTCGCGCTCATTAGAATCGACGAGGGAATGGCGAGGCCGAGTGCCTTTGCGGTCTTTGAGTTGACGGTCAACTCAAAAGTTGTGGGCAGCTGTACCGGCAGATCAGCAGGCTTCGCCCCTTTCAAAATCTCATCAACATACACGGCGGCTTGCCGGCAATGGTCTGCGTAGCTCGGACCATAGGACATGAGCGCGCCGGCTTCCACGTACTCACGTAGTGAAACTATTGTCGGTATTCGATGTCTCAATGCAGATGCGGTCATCTCGACCCGGTTGGGGAAGGTCAATGGGTTCGAAAGAATGAGAGTCGCATCTATGTGCTCCCGTGCCATCGCCGCAAATGCATCCTCGAATTGATTTACGGCTCGAACCTCGAACGGCATCACTGTCAGACCAAGTGCTTCCGCGCTCTGCATGGCCGCTTTGAGCTCAAGTTTGTTGAGAACGTTGCTCGGGTTCCAAAGAACACCCATGCGCTTGCTGCCTGAAACGGCCTCGTGAAGCAGTTGGATGCGTTTTGGTGCTAACTCCACCGTAACGAAAGTCAGTCCAGTTACGTTGCCGCCAGGGTGCGCAAAACTCTTGACCAAGCCAAGTGCAACTGGATCGCCGCCGCCGACAAAAACTATTGGAATTTTGTTCGTGGCCTTTGCCGCGGCGAGCGCTTGTGGCGGTCCAATTGCGAAGATGACATCAACGCCATAGTTGACCAATTCATCGGCAAGCTGAGGAAGAAGCTCCTCTCTGCCTTCGGCATAGCGTCGTTCGATAAAGAGATTTTGGCCTTCGATATGGCCTAGCTCACGAAGCCGCTGTCTGAATGCTGCAAGTAGGTGGGGGCTGGTGGACGGCGAGCCGGATTCTAAATGACCGATCTTCACAATTCGTGTCGGCCGTTGTGCCAGCAGAGCGTTCGGCCACAACACAACGGTGGCAACCAAGAGGACGATAAATTGGCGCCGCTTCAAGGTGCCCCCTGTTGCTGTCCTTATTTGCAGATCAATGACATTATAGCACACCACCAACGGGGTCTAAGGTCCGTTTTTGTGAAGGTGCCCCCTGTTGCTGTCCTTATTTGCAGATCAATGACATTATAGCACACCACCAACGGGGTCTAAGGTCCGTTTTTGTGAAGATGCTATGGGGCGAGCGACGAGGGCATGGCACCTTCGGCGCTGTTCAACGGCTACGAAGGAGCTCCCCCATGTCGCAACAACCTTGTCATTTTGAAGCGAGCAGGTCCCTCACCGCGCTGGAGCAGG
>WNFW01001142.1_pt1 | contig 17736 bp, 13 predicted proteins | sample 5400131 | NCBI WGS metagenome assembly WNFW01 (sample SAMN13153362, study PRJNA577476) | soil metagenome | isolation source: 20 cm soil or saprolite under grassland replicate 1 | place: USA:California | collected 2016-06-15 | reverse complement strand
AGCGCGGCATCGACGTCATCGCCGGCGCCAAAGTCGCGAAAGCGACCGTGGGCAAAGACAAGGTCACGCTCGACGTGGAGGCTGGGGGCGGGAGCGGGGGCGGGGGCGGGGGCGGCGAGAAGCAGCAGGTCGTGGTGGGAGCGGTCCTCATGGCCGCGGGACGCGCCGTGAACACCGAAAACATCGGCCTCAAGGAATGCGGCATTCAGCTGACCGACCGCGGCTTCATCAAGGTGGACAAGAATCTCCAGACGACGGCGCCCGGGTACTACGCGATCGGCCACGTAGCAGGGCCCCCGATGCTGGCGCACAAGGGATTTCGCGAAGGCGCGGTGGCCGCCGAGATCATCGCGGGCCAGAAGCCGCATCCCATCAAGTACGATAACGTACCGAGCGTGACCTATTGTCATCCCGAAGTGGCCAGCATCGGCCTGACGGAAGATCAGTGCAAGGAACAGAAGCTCGACTACGTGGCCGGCAAATTCCCGTTTTCCGCGAACGGCCGGGCACGCGGGACGGGGGAAACGGAAGGCTTCGTGAAGATCCTGCGCGACAAGAAATACGGCGAAATCCTGGGCGCGCACATCGTCGGCGCGCATGCCTCCGAGATGATCCACGAGCTGGCCGTCGCGCGCGAGAACGAATACACCGTCGAAGAAATCGATCTCGCGATTCACGCCCATCCCACGATGTCGGAAGCGGTCGGCGAGGCGGCGCTCGATTCGCTGGGGCGCGTCCTGCACATTTGAGCGACGAACCGGTCAAGGACCCGCTCGCCCTCGGGCTCGGCTCCCTCGCCGCGGGGGTGGGCTTCGGCGGCGCCTGCCTCACGGCGGCCCAGATCGTCGCCTCGATCCTGCGCGGCGACCTCGAGCCAGGCGCCTATCGCGAGACCGCCGCCGATCCGCTGCTTGCCGGACTCGTCGCGGCGGTCGGCGTCGGCGGCGCGGTGGCGTGGTATCGCTGTGCTGCCCTCGACAACATCTGGCAGCGCGGCGTGATCGCAGTCTTGGGGGCTGTCGGTGCGATTCTGATCGGTTTTCTCGCCGCGCCTCTCGACCGCTTCTTCGGCATTCTCGGCATGATCGTGTGGCTGCTGCTCAACGTGGCGTTCGGCATCCTCGCGACCCGCTGGGCGCTGCGGGGAAAGGGGGAAGCGGGAAGGGGGACGGGTCCCCCATGAACGCGCTCGAGATTATCGAAGCAGGCACGGTTCCGTATGGCGAGGGACTCGAGTGGCAGCGGCAGCTCGCCGAAGACAGGATTGCGGGCCGTCTGCCGCACGATGTGCTGCTACTGCTGGAGCACCCGCCTGTCGTCACACTGGGCAGGAATTTCCACGCCGAGCATCTGCTGCAGCCCGCAGGCGTCGACGTGTTCGAGGTCGAGCGCGGTGGCGATGTCACGTTTCACGGGCCGGGACAGCTCGTCGGGTATCCCATTCTCGATCTCGCCGCGTACAGGAAGGATCTTCACTGGTACCTGCGCACGCTGGAGCAGGCGCTCATCGAGGCCCTGGGCATTCTTGCCATCCCGGCGGAACGCAACCCGGGATTCACGGGCGTTTGGACTGGCGGCCGGAAGATCGCGAGCATCGGCATCCACGTGAAGCAATGGGTCACGTGGCACGGCTTCGCGCTCAACGTCACGACCGACCTCGCGCATTTCGAGCGGATCGTGCCATGTGGGATTCCCGGCGTCGTGATGACGTCGGTGCAGAGGGAGCGGGGAGCCGGGAGCGGGGAGCAGCTGTGGGGAGAGGCCGTGCAAGCGGTGATCAGGGGATTCGAAATGACGTTCGATGTAGACCCCATTCTGAAGAGCGCTTGAGCGTGGAAAATCCCAGGGTCCCTCCCGGCCAGGTCGCAACCACCAAATGGCCGGTCCTCCACTACGGCGACGTCCCGACGGTCTACACAGCGAAGTGGACATTCACTGTCGGGGGGCTCGTCGAGCGTCCCTTCTCGCTCAGCTACGAAGAATTGCTCGCGCTGCCCCGCAAGACGGTCGTGTGCGACATCCACTGCGTTACGACCTGGAGTAGACTCGACAACACATTCGAAGGCGTGCCGGTCCAGGCACTGCTCGAGCGCGCCGGGCTCAAGCCGGCCGCGCGTTACTGCCTCGTGATCGCCGAGCAGGGATTCACCACCAATCTGCCCCTCGCCGACTTGAACCGGCCCGACAATCTGATTGCGCTGAAGTGGGCCGGGGAGGACTTAACGCCGGAACACGGCTGGCCCGCGCGGCTGCTGGTGCCGCATCTCTATTTCTGGAAGAGTGCGAAGTGGGTCCGCGGGTTCGAGCTGTTAGACGAGGATCTCCCCGGCTTCTGGGAGCAGAACGGCTATCACATGCACGGCGATCCGTGGACCGAAGAGCGCTACGGCGGTCGCGGTCTGACACAGCACGAGATCAACAAGTTTCGGAACGCCAGCAAGAAACACGGAGTCGGGAGCTAGGAGTCTGGAGTGAGAGCGCGCTCCCTGCGCAGGCGGCTGGAGTCTCGAGCCGGCAGTCGGAGAATCAGCCCCGACTCCTGACTCCTGACTCCAGGCTCCCAAGCAGTTCGTAGAACGTCCGGAACACTTCGATGCCGTCCCACAGCTGCTTGAGCTCCAGCTTTTCGTTGGGGGCGTGCAACCGGTCATCAGGCAGCCCGATGCCGGTGAGAATCACCGGCGCGCCCGCCGACGCGAGCGCCGGCACCACGGGAATCGAGCCACCGGCCCGCGCGGGGACCGTGCCCCGGCCGGTGACCTTCCTGAAGGCCTGGTCCAACAGCTTGAAGGAGGGATGCTCGAGCGTGATCTGCGCCGGATCGGCACCGTGGAGGAACCGCACGCTGGCCGTCACGTGCTTGGGCGCCAAGCGTTTGACCGCAGCCGCAAGTTGCCGCTCGACGGTCTTCAGCTTCTGGTTGGGAACGAGCCGCATGCTGACTTTTGCCGTTGCTTCGGCGGGAATGACCGTCTTCGCGCCTTCGCCGGTGAAGCCACCGAGGATGCCGTGAATCTCGAACGTGGGAAGCGCCCACAAGCGCTCGAGCACGGAGTGCTGCTTCAACCCCACGAGCCCCTTGCCTTGTACCCGCTTGTTCAGGAAGTCCTTCTCATTGAACGGCAACTTCTTCCACGCGGCAAGCTCCGCTTTGGAAGGACGCTTCACCGCCGCGTAGAAACCGGGGATGTTGATGCGGCCATCTTCGCCCTTGAGACGCGTCAGCAGCCGGCACAGCTCCTCGTGCGCGTTCGGTGCGGCACCACCGTACTCGCCCGAGTGGAGATCGGTCTTCGAGGTGCGAACGGTGATCTCCGCATAACACAGGCCGCGCAGCGTCGTATAGACCGCGGGCCACCCGGCCGCGACGTACGACATGTCCGCGACGAGCACCGCATCGGCCCGGACGCGCTGCGGCTCGCGTTTCAGAAGGTCGAAGAGGACCCTCGATCCGTACTCTTCTTCGCCCTCGATCAGAAACCGGAAGTTGACCGGCGGCCGCGACGACGCGGCGATGGCTTTCAGCAGGCAGAAGACCTGGCCCTTGTCGTCCGCGGAGCCGCGCGCGTAAATGCGGCCGTCTCGCACGGTGGGCGCGAAGGGTGGTGTCGTCCATTCGGCGAGCGGATCGGGCGGCTGCACGTCGTAATGCCCGTAAATCACCAGCGTCGGCGCGCCGGGAACTTCGGGCCCTTTGCCCCACACGACGGGATGTGTCTCGCTGCCCAGAAACTCGACGTCGCGACCACCGAGACGGCGCAGGTCGGCCGCGACCCACTCGGCGGCCGCGCGGCAATCGGTGTTATGGACGGGCAAGGTTGAAACAGAGGGAATCCGCAGGAATTCGCTCAGCTCGCGCAGCAATCGGTCTTGATCCATGGCGGCAGAAATGTAGGTACGCAAGTCGCCGCTAGCCAGCGAGAAGGGCCCGCGTAGATTTGAGCGCCATGCGGACGACGGCATCCTACGATCTGTTCCCCGATGCGCGCAGCGAACGGGCGCTCGCGCGGGCGCGCTGGCTGGTGCGCGAGGGGCGCACGCGGGATGCCGAGTCGGCGTACGACGAGCTGCTGGCCGCCAGGCCGGAGTTGAAGGCCGGTTGGGCCGAATACTTCGAGCTGCTGCGCGCCGGCGGCAGAGGAGCAGAGGCGCTCCAGCTGGCCGACCGCGCCCGTGCGACGTTCGGCGACACCAGCTTCTCGTTCACGCTTCGCGGCGCCGCCCTCACCGAGCTGGGACGCTATCCCGAGGCACTGGTCGAGCTCGAGCGCGCGGTGGAAGCCGATCCCGACCTAGCGCTGGTGTGGCACGAGCTGGGCTACGCCGCCTACAGGCTCGGCGACCGCAATCGGTCGCTGCTGGCGCTCGATCGCGCCTTTGCGCTCGAACCGCACACCGACACCCTCAAGCTGCGCGGCCACGTGCTGCGCGACGCGGGCCGCTATCAGGCGGCCGAAGTCGCCTTCGAGGGTGCCGCCCAGGCGGCCGAGCATGCGGAGCAGAAGCTCGACGCCGAGCGGGAGATCGCCGCAACGCGACGCTACGAGACCTACGCGCCCCGCCGCCCCGAGGATCTGAGTCGCGCCGAGCGCTGGTTCGCGGACACCGGCGCGGTGGTGCTGGCGCCGACGCCCGGACCGGTCGCGCCGAGTGACGAGACGCTCGTGGCGACGTTCGCGGAGGTCGCGGCCGATTGCGACTGGCACTTCGGGCAGGTCATCCTGCTCGGGCCGGAATTCCCGGCCTGCAACGATCTGGCGGATCGCATGGGGGCGCCGTTGGTCACACCCTCCGGATTCGATCCCGCTGTCTGTCCCCTGATCGTCGGCTTGCGGCCGCTCCCGGCGGACACGACCTGGACGGGCATCGTTGGCAGACTCGCCAGCCAGTCGATCGGCCTGGTCTTTGCGATCGAGCACCCCGCCGAGACTCCGTCGGCCGTGACGAGCGACGTTATCGGCGTCCTGACCGACGCCGGCAAGCGTCGCGAGCGTGCACCGAATCCCGTCCAGGCCTCGAGTGAAGCTCAGCACGCCGGCTCGCGTCTGGCAGGGCGTCGCCTGCGCCCCCTCTGACCCCAGAGACTGCCATTTCCGCGACTGAGCCGCCGCGCGCGACCCGTGCGCCGATGTCGGGCCGCGCGATCGTCCAGAGTCAATTCGACCGCGCCGCCGACCTGATCAACCTCGAAGCGTACATGCGGAAGATCCTCATGGCGCCGTTTCGCGAGGTGCAGGTCGAAGTGCCGGTGCGAATGGACGACGGGCGGATCGAGGTGTTCACCGGCTATCGCATCCAGCACAACGGCGCGCGCGGGCCCTGCAAGGGAGGGATCCGCTACCATCCTGAAGCCGATCACGACGAAGTCCTGGGTCTCGCCGCGATCATGACGTGGAAGACGGCGCTGATGGACATTCCCTTCGGTGGCGCGAAAGGCGGTGTCACCGTCGACCCGAAGAAGCTCTCCAAACTCGAGCTGGAACGGCTGACGCGCCGTTTTACACAGCGCATCGCGATCGTGCTCGGCCCCTACCGCGACATTCCCGCCCCCGACGTCAACACCAACGCGCAAGTGATGGCCTGGATTCTCGACGAGTACTCGAGCCGCCAGGGCTACAGCCCCGCCGTCGTCACCGGGAAACCGGTGGCGCTCGGCGGATCGCTGGGCCGCGAAGAGGCGACCGGCCGCGGCGTGATGTACGTCATGCAGGAGTACGCCCGCGACTTCGGCATCACCCTCAAAGGTGGCCGGGTGGTCATCCAGGGCTTCGGAAACGTCGGCAGCCATCTGGCGCGGCTGCTCGATAGTGAGGCGGGCGCCAAAGTCGTTGCGGTGAGTGACGTGGCGGGCGGGATCTACAACGACAAAGGGCTCGACATTCCCGGACTCCTGGCCCACGTCGCCCCCCCGCAGGGCAAGCCGGTGTCCGAGTGGCAGGGCGGCAAGCGCATTACCAATGAAGAGCTGTGGACTGTTCCCTGCGAATGGCTCGTACCCGCGGCACTCGGCGGGGTGATCACCAAGGAGGCCAATGCCACCACGGTGGACTGCAAAGTCGTGGTGGAAGGCGCGAACGAGCCGACCACGCCGACGGCCGACCGCATCCTCGAAGAGCGGGGCATTGCGGTGATCCCCGACTTCCTCGCCAACGCCGGTGGTGTGACGGTCAGCTATTACGAATGGGCCCAGAACCTCCAGCAGTATCGCTGGACGCACGAGCAGGTGAACCGTGAGCTGAAGGCCACGATCACGAAGGCGTACGTGTCGGTGCGGGATTTAGCGAAAGAGAAGAAGGTGACGTTCCGGACCGCGGCGTACGGGATTGCCCTACAGCGGGTAGCGGATGCGGAGCGGCTGAGAGGGAATTAGGCGGTCAAGAAGCAACTGCGGCGGTCAAAAGGCAAAGGCGGCGGTCAACTAAGTGATGTGCATAACGCCCATGTGAGCTTGCTGGCATCCGCACGCAGTCTATCAAGCGCGCGCCATTCTTCCAACGACAAGTATTCGAGCCTCTTTGCGACGTGCAGCACGTACGCCACCTCCGATAACGATCCTAAGCTAATGTCGAGATACCTGCGGAATTCGCGCGGTCCGCGCTTTGCAGATCCTTCCGCGATGTTTGCGGCAGAACTGAACGCAGCTCTTCGAGCCTGCGATGTTAGTCCGTACAATTCGTGGCGAGGGAAGCGTTCAGTTGCTTTGTAGAGGGCAACTGTGAGTTCATCGCACGCCTTCCACGCGTGCAGGCGTTCGTAAGGCATCATCTTGGTGCGTATTCTGCAAAGGGTCTCGGTGGAGTCGGTACCCAATTAACGCACGGGGGACCGCCCGACCGCCGCAGTTGTCGTTTGACCGCCCTAGTTCATTCCCGGACGTGAATACAGGGCGCGATACGGATCGCGATCGGACTGAGTAAAGACGCGGATCTGGATAGCACGGACCGTCTCCGCAATATCAGCATTGTTCTGCAAATAGATCTCATCGAAAAGATTCAGGTCCATGCGATACAGCCGCTCGGCTATCACCACCGCATTGTTCAGCGGCGCCTGGGCGAACCAGCGCCAATCATAGGTCTCGAGGGATTGTCCCACGGCGCCGCGGAACTGCTCGTGTGCCCACCCGAACAGCGCGCTCCGCACCTGCTCCAGACGCGCCCCACCAAGCGGCTCCGCATAGGCCGAGTCGAGCCGCCGGGCGAGCTCGGCGTAGAACACGTCCAGTGTGCGCTCATCTCGCCAGCGCGCCGCCGCCCGCCAGGCATCCACCGTATCGCGCCGCGCGCGGAAGAACGCCTCGGCTCCGCGATAGCCCACGAAGCTGGCGAAGCTTTCGTTGAACGGCGTCTGGCTCTTGACGTACAGCGTGTTGTGCGCGAGCTCGTGAATCACGGTGGCCACGAGCTCCATCGTATCGCGGCTCGTCGCGGTCGAGAACAGTGGGTCACTCAAGTAGCCCAGCGTCGAGAACGCGCCTGAGGGACGCAGAAAAACGTCGAGACCCTGCGACTCGAGCTGCTGCGCCTCCGCGCGGGCGCGGGACGCCTTGAAGAATCCCTTGTACGGGACGGTGCCCACGATGGGATACCGCCACGTGACCTCGCGGAGCTTGTCGCGGCGGCTGGCGGACAGCACGAGCAGCAGCGTGTCTCGACCCACGTCCACGTACGTGGTGTACGTCTTGGCGACCGCCAGGCCGAGCGAATCGGCGGCATAGGCGCGCGCGGCCAGGACGAGCGCCAGGCGCTGGCGCAGCGGCGCGGCGGTGGTCGAGTCGGCGATCAGCTTGTCGATCGCACGGCGGCGGAGCAACAGGCGCGCCTCTTCGATACCCGCGCGGGCGATGTAGCGGGCGTCGGCGCTGACGATCACCATGAGGGCCACACCGGCGGCCGCCGCGCCCACGGCGATGGCGAGGATGCGCTTGAGCAGGCGCCCCCAGCGCGGGCGCGCCCGCTCGGTCAGGGCGTCCATCGCAACCCGACGCGATGCGTGCCGCCTCCGAGTGCGTCATACGCCTGAAACGCATAGTCCATCGCCAGCCGCCCCAGCACGACGCCGCCCCCAAACGTCACGCGCGACGCCGCGGTGACCGCCGGCCGGGTCGCGTACCCGACCCGGCCCACCAGTCCCACGCCGCCGGTCACCACACCACCCTCGACGCCCTGCACCAGCACCGCGCGCCGGTCGCGCGTCCATTGTCCTTCGAGTGTGGTCAGAAGCCGGAACGTCCCCTGGGGATCGGTATAGTTCAGCGTCAGGCCGGCGCGCGTGCGCCGCGCCAGCAACGCGCCATTACCGAGATCGCCGCCGAGATTCTGCACGCTGACGCCGACCGCCATGATGTCGAAGACCGCAATCGCCATCCCGACGTCACCGGCCCAGGCGTCGCTCACTTCCGCGCCAATCTGCTGGCGATCGTACTTCCCGGTGACCCCGACGGCCGCGAAGCCGCGGCGGTAGACGAAGGACGTCGTGGCCAACGCTTCGTACGGGTGAAACGACGCGCCGGTGCTCATCCCCCGGCGCCCTCCAGTCGCGGGATCGGGGACGATCTCGGGCTCCGAGCCATAGTCGAGCGTCTGCGCCCCGACGCCCCAGGTCCAACGGCTGACGCGCAGCGCGAGCGCGGCGGTCGACAGCGCGCTGCCGGCCAGGTAGGGCTCGTACGAGCCTTCGAGACTGAGGTGGTGAATCGTGGCGATGCCTGCGGGGTTCGCGAACATCGCGCCCGCGTCGCCGACGAGCGCGGCACCCGCACCGCCCAGCGCAGCGGAGCGTGTGGAGCCCGGGAGGATGGTGAGGACCGAACCTTCGGTTTGGGCGGTTAGGCGGTTTGGCGGATCGAAAACGAGAATCGCCACGGCGATTCCAACCGCCCAAGCGCCCAACCGCCCAACCGCCATCGTCATTGGATTCGAATCACGTTCAACCGCGGGACCTTTGCGGCGTCGATCACCGCGCCGCTGGGGGCGGTGAAGCTGAGCGTGAAGCCCGGGTCGCCCGGCGACTGCGTCGCCCGGTGATAAATGCCCGATCCCGCCAGGAGCGTGCCGTTGCGGCTGACATCACGACCGGCGCTGACGGTCGGAACGAGCGGGTACGGGTTCGGGAACGTGCCGGGTCGCTGCGCGTTGAGTGACGCGTAGGTTGATCGGAACGACCAGGAGTCGTACTGCAGCTCCGCGGGCGCCACAAAGGCGGGCAGGTCGGACACCCAATTCGCGAGCGCCCACCGGCTCACCACAGTCGTAAAGGGATCGCCCGTTGCGGCGGCGATGTTGGCGGCGCCGGTGTTCGTAGTGCTGACCATCGCCCGGGTCAGCGCATTCCAGTCGGCCATCGTATTCCCTGCCGAGTAGCGGTCGACAACATACCGCACGAAGAGCCACGCGGCGCCCCGTTCCGCCAGGGTGCCGAGCCCCGATGTCGGCTCGAGAAAATGCTTGCTCGTGGAATCGAGGTAGGTGTAGGCGTTCTGAAGATTGCCGGCATTGCCGCCGTAGAAGCGACACGTGATCGTGCCGATGGTGCAATCGCTGATCCTGGCGGTCGGCGTCACCTCGTAGCTTCGTCCCCCCAGCTCCTCGGCATAGTGCGACAACCCTTCATTCAACCACAGCACCTCGCCATTCACCGAGCCCCCCACCAGCACGTGCTGGTTGAAACTGATCATGTGCTGGAATTCGTGGATGAACGTCACCGGGACGAAGGACTCGACATCGGCCGCAGTGTGGCTGCAGCTCAGGGTCCCCGCAGGATCGGGGACAATCGCATAGAACACTTCGCCTTTGTTCGAACGCGAATCGGTGCGGAAGCGAGGATCGAGATCGAAACCGAAAAAGAACCCGGCGACAAAACCGCTCTTCTGGCAGGTGGTCTTCGAGACGAGCTTGTTCACGGTATTCGTCATCAGCACCATCACGACCGTATTCGAGTCGATGTCGGACTCGCGTCCGAACGCCGCCGTGTCGGTGGGATAGAGCCGATTCTCGAACACGCTCGCGATGCTGTCGAGCGCCGTGGAATCGAGGCCGCCCCCCGGGGCGAGGGAATCGACGTAGATAGCCACTTTGGACTTCACGGTTCGCGCGCGCGCCACCACACGGTTGAATCGGCTGCAGTCGACAGTGGCACACACCCGGAAGACGCGGCGATCGTTCTTCCCCGGCGGACCCGACGCGCTCGCGGGCTCCAGCGGCGCCCCGGCAGCTGGAGCGGCTACTGCATCAAAGCCCCACCAGCGCCGCTCATCGCCGAGTCGCAGGAAGGTGTGAAACCGTTCCGCGTCCCCGATACCCGTGGAGAGCTGTCCGGCGGGAGCCGATGGCGGCGGTGGCGGCAGGATCGTGTCGCCGCCGAGCCGAAATCCTGCCTTGGCTCCGGGCACACCGGTCGTGATTTGGGGCACCACGAGGTACTCAGCAGCGACGACAGTCGCTGGAAAAACGGCGCAGCCGGAATCGACAGCCGGATCGATGGAGACGTACTGCGCCGGCGCGAGAATGACGGAATCATCGAGGGTCGTGCAGGGTCGAATATGCGGCTCAGTGCCGCTCGTACAGCCTGCTCCCGCCAGCGACAACAGTCCCAGGATGCTCAGTCGTACCAGGCGTCTCCCGATCATGCGCCCCCCCCACGTGCGTGACCTCACCAGTGCGCCGCAGCACCCAGTGGAAGCAGATCGGCCCCGCCAGCTGGTGCACGCCGATCATTGCCACGACCAGTGCTTCCAGTGAGACATTCCACTCCGGGAACGCCCGTCGCAGCACGGCGGCAAGCGTAACAGCCAATCCACCCTGCGAGATTAATGCCAACCATCCGTAGTTGACCCAGTCAGCGCCTACCGCTGGATCTCTCCCCGCCCAACGCAGCCCGCCCCACAACCCGGCGACGCGCAGTCCCGCGAGGAGCAGCGCCCACGGCCACATGTCCGCCAGGACTCCGAGCTGCAGATTGCTCCCGGCGAGCGCAAAAAATACGACATAGACCGGTATCGCGCATCGTTTCAGCTCGGCGCGTACGCGCTCACTGTGCTCAGCAGCCGTGTTCCGCAGCGCGCAGCCGGCGGCGAGTGCGAGCAGCACGGCGTCCAGGCCGAGCAGGCGCACCGCCTGCGCGGCGATGAACGCGAGAATCACCAGCACCCACTCGAGCGGACCCCGAATCACGCGCAGGTACTGGCCGGCCGCCAGGCCCAGCGCCGCCCCGGCGACAATCGAGCCCCCGAGGAGCAGGAACGTCGCGGTAGCGACACCGGGCGTGACGGCGCCGTCGCTGGCGATCGGCAGCGCCAGGGCGACGATGACGATCACAAGCGGGACCGCCACGAGATCCTGCACGACCGTCACGTCCAGTGTGGTATGCGCCAACGGCCCACGCGCGTCGAGGTCGTTGATCACCGCCCAGACCAGCGTGGGCGACGACACCGTCGCGAGCGCACCCAACGCCAGCGCCACGGCGAGCGCGTCGCGGAACGGTTGATGCGCCGTCAGCGGAAACCAGGGACTCACGGTGAGAACGACCAGCGTCACAGCGGCGAACGGAATTGCCATTGCACCGCCGACGACGCGGGCCATGACACGGCGCCGATCGCCGCGCAGCACGTCGGCGGTGAGCTCGCTGCCCACCGCGAAGGCGATCAATGACAGCGCGCCGTGCGAAATTGGGGCGAGCGCCGCGAGCTCGTCGGCACGCACCAGACCGAGCCACGCCGGACCGGCGGCGAGGCCGGCGACGAGGTAACCGACGATGCGCGGCAGCCGCAGCCGTGGTGCGATCGTTCCGGTGACGTACGCCGCGAGCGTCAGGAATCCCAGGGCGAGCGTCGCGCGCGCTTCGATTGGACCGCCGTGCGCGAGCCGCTGCAACACCGCCATGACGATGAACGTGAGCGCCAGCATCAGCCATTGCATGACCGCGCAAAATACGGCATCTTCAAGTGCGTAACCATGCCGTTCGTTCATCTCCACACGCATAGCGAGTACTCTCTCCTCGACGGTGCCAACCGGATCCCGGACCTGCTGGACCGGGTGCGCGCGTTGGGCATGGATTCGCTCGCCATCACGGACCACGGCAATCTCCACGGCGCGTGGTCGTTCTACGCCGAAGCGAAGGCGCGAAAGATCCGGCCGATCCTCGGCTTCGAGGCGTACCTTGCCTTCGGCAGCCGCAAAGCGCGCGAGAAGCCCGCCGCCGACGCCCCCCTCGCGGCCCCGTATTCGCACCTCGTGCTCCTCGCGCGGAACAAGGTCGGCTATCAGAACCTGATCAAGCTCTCGTCCATCGGGTTTCTCGAGGGTTATTACCGCCGGCCGCGCATCGATAAGGAAGTGCTGGAGCGCCACCACGAAGGCATCATCGGCCTGGCGGCGTGCCTGTCGGGCGAAATCGCGCTCTATCTGCGCCAGGGGAATTACGCGGCGGCCAAGGCGAGTGCCGAGTGGTTTGCACGGACGTTCGGGCCGGACGGCTTCTGGCTCGAGGTGCAGAATCACGGCATCGCGGAAGAACAGCTCGTGACGGAAGGCATGCTGCGCCTCGGCGCAGAGCTGGGGCTGCCGGTCGCGGCGACGAACGACGCGCACTACCTCAGAAAGGAAGACGCCGAAGCGCACGACGTGCTGTTGGCGATCGGGACGGGAAAAGACCTCGACGATCCCAAGCGGTTCCGCTTCTTCGGGCAGGAGAGCTACGTCAAGTCCGAAGCCGAGATGCGCAAGGTGGTCGGCGATCGGTCCGAGACGCTGGCCGAGACGGCGCGCGTCGCGGATTTGTGCGAGTTCGACTTCGAGAAGCGCTATTTCCTGCCACAGTATCCGCGCCCAGCGGAGTTCGCGTCCGACCAGGACCTGCTCGTCCACCTCGCGCGGCGCGGCGCGGTCGAGCGCTACGGCGATCCCCTGCCCGCCGCCGTGGAGCAGCGTCTGGAGTACGAGCTCGACGTCATCACGCGCACCGGCTACGCCGGCTATTTCCTCATCGTCTACGACCTCGTCAAGGCGGCGCGCGATCGCGGCATCCCGGTCGGCCCGGGACGCGGCTCCGCCGCCGGGTCGCTGATCGCGTATGCGCTGCGCATCACGACCGTCGATCCGCTGAAGTTCGACCTGCTGTTCGAGCGCTTCCTGAACCCCGAACGGATCTCGATGCCGGACATCGATCTCGATTTCTGCTTCGAGCGTCGCGGCGAGGTGCTGGAATACGCCCGCGAGCGCTACGGCCGCGAGTCGGTCGGCCAGATCATCACGTTCGGGACGCTCAAGGCCCGCGCGGCGTTCCGCGACGTGGCGCGCACCCTGCGCGTCGAGATGGGCGACGTGGAGCGGCTCACGAAGCTGATTCCGTCGGGACCGGCGTTCTCCATCACGCTCGCGGAAGCGGGCGAGAAGGTGCCGGAGGTGAAAGCGGCGGCGGCGCAGGACGAGCGCATCCGCAAGGTCCTCGATCTGGGCTCGCGCATCGAGGGCCTGGCGCGCCACGCGTCGGTGCACGCGGCGGGCGTCGTCATCGCGCCCGGACCGCTCACCGACTACGTCCCGGTGTGCACGGCACCCGACTCCAAGACCGATGCCCCCCCCGACGCGATCATCACGCAGTACGACATGGCCGGCATCGAACAGATCGGGATGCTGAAGATCGACCTGCTCGGGCTGAAGACGCTGACCGTGCTGCACGACGCGGCCAAGATGGTCGCCGAGCGTCATGGCGTCACGATCGATCTCGAGCGGCCCGACCTGGACGACCCGAAAGTCTACGAGCTGCTGCGCGCCGGCCGCACGGCGGGCATCTTCCAATTCGAATCGCCGCTGGCCACCGACTGCCTGCGCAGCATGAAGTGCGACCGCTTCGACGACCTCGTCGCGACGAACGCCCTGCTCCGCCCCGGGCCGCTCGACACGGGGATGTACCTCGTCTTCATCAACCGCAAGCTCGGCCGCGAGAAGGTGCGCTATCCGCACCCGGCGCTGGAAGAGATTCTCGCGCCGACCTACGGCGTGATCGTCTATCAGGAGCAGGTGATGCGGATCGCGAGCGCGCTCGCCGGCTACTCGCTGGCCGAAGCCGACGTGCTGCGCAAGGCGGTCGGCAAGAAGATCAAGGAGCTGATCCAGGAGGAGCTGGGCAACTTCGTGAAGCGCGCCATCGCGCGCGGCCACGATAAGAAGACGGTCGAAGAGATCGCCGCCCAGATCGAGACGTTCGGCCGCTACGGCTTCAACAAGTCACACTCCGTCGCCTACTCGATCCTCTCCTACCAGACGGCATGGTTCAAGGTCTACTATCCCGCCGAGTTCATGGCGGCGCTGCTCTCGTCGGAAATCGGTAACACCGACCGCGTCGTGCAGTACATCAACGAGGCCCGCGAGCTCGACCTGCAGGTCCTCGCACCCGACGTGAATGAATCGGGTTACAAGTTCACGGTCGTCGGTGACCGGCGTATCCGATTCGGGTTGGGGGCCGTGCGCAACGTCGGCGAGGGCGCGATCGCGTCCATTATCGCGGGACGACGGTCCGCACCGTACCGCTCACTGGTCGAGTTGTGCGACCGCATCGATCTGCGGCTGTGCAACAAGCGCGTCATCGAGTCGCTGATCGATGCCGGGGCGTGCGACTCGCTCGGGGGAGAACGGGCGCAGCTCGTGGCGGCGCTGGATCACGCCTTCAGCGAAGCGCAGGTGCGCCAGCAGGAGCGCTTCACCGGGCAGCATGCCTTGTTCGGCGAGGAGACCCCCGCCCCCCGTCCCCCGTCCCCCCTCCCCGACGTCGAGCCCTGGACCGAACACGAGCGCCTGTCGCGTGAGAAGGCGGTGCTGGGCTTCTTCATCTCCGGCCACCCCCTCGCCAAGTATCGCGCCGAGGTGGAGCTTTTCGGGACGCGCACGACCGCCACCCTCGGCATCTGGAGCCCCCAGAAAGTGACGATCGCGGCGGTGGTCACGGTGGTGAAGCGCCAAGTCTCCAAGAAGTCGGGGGCGGAATATGCGCGCCTCACGCTCGAGGACTTTCACGGTGCGGCGGAGGCGCTGGTGTTCCCGGAGGCGTGGGCCAAGCTGAGCGCCGCGATCCGCGCTGATGGCGCCTACCTCCTGACGGGCGGATACATCGCGCGGGACCGTGGCGAAGAACAGGCGCCGTTCGTCGTCGAGTCGGCACGGACGCTCGATGAGCTCAGGCCCAGCGGAGCCATCGGCGTAGCGCTGCGGTGGACCGCGGCCAACCGGCCCCAGCCCGAGACGACGCGCGCTATCGCGGCGCTGTGCGCGGCGCACCCGGGCCCGACGCCGGTGTTCATCGAATGGCGGAGCGAGAATGGCGGCAAGGAACGCGACGAGAACGGCACGCCGGTCCGCCTGCGGAGCCGCAGCTTCCGGGTGGACGCGGCGGATGACCTGCTGGCGGCACTGCGGGATCTTTTGGGGGCGGAGGCCGTAACGCTGGTCCGGGCATAGATATGATTGGTTTGTGTAGGGGCGCAGCATGCTGCGCCCCTACTGAATTCATTACCAACAGGAATTAATGGCGACCTATACGCTGGATTTCGAAAAACCGCTGCTCGAGCTGGAAAAACAGATCGAGGAGCTCAAGCGCGTCGCCGGGGAGAAGCCGGAGGTCACCAGGAACATCAAACCGCTCGAAGATCAGCTGGCGACGTTACGGCTCGAGATCTACCGCAGCTTGACGCCGATGCAGCGCGTCCAGGTGGCCCGCCATCCCCGCCGTCCCTACCCACTCGACTACGTCAACACGGTGTTCACCGATTTCGTCGAGCTGCACGGGGACCGGCTGTTCCGCGACGATCCCGCCATCATCGGAGGCTGGGCCCGGCTGGACGGCACGAGCGTCATGGTCATCGGCCACCAGAAGGGCCGCGACACCAAGGACAACCTGTACCGCAACTTCGGCATGGCGCACCCGGAGGGCTACCGCAAGGCGATGCGGCTCATGCGGCTGGCCGCGAAGTTTGGCGCGCCGGTCATCACGCTGGTGGATACGCCCGGTGCGTATCCGGGCCTGGGGGCCGAAGAGCGCGGCCAGGCGGAGGCGATCGCCAGCAGCCTCATCGAAATGGCGTCGCTCAAGACGCCGATCATCACCGCGGTGATCGGTGAGGGCGGCTCCGGCGGCGCCCTGGCGGTGGGCCTCGCCGACCGCGTGCTGATGCTGGAGAACTCCGTCTATTCCGTCATCTCGCCCGAAGGCTGCGCCGCGATTCTGTGGAAGGACGCCAGCCAGCGCGAGCGGGCCGCCGAGGCGCTCAAGATCACCGCGCAGGACCTGCTGAGCCTCGGCGTCATCGACGAGATCATCCCCGAGCCCCCCGGCGGCGCGCATTCCGACCCCGAAGCGGCGGCCGCGTCACTCGGCGACACGCTGCAGCGCCACGTGAGCCAGCTGCGCAAGTTCAAGATCGATAAGCTCCTCAAACGCCGCGAAGAGAAGTACCTTTCCATGGGTGCGCTAACCGAGAAGTGAGTTGAGTTGACAAGTGTCATCGAAGTCCGGTTCAAAGGGAACCGGCGCGAATACTTCAGTTGGCCGTCCACAGACTCCGCCCCGCTCCGACTCGATGACGCGGTCATCGTCGAGGTCGAGCGCGGGCAGGACTTGGGGATCGTGTCGGCTGTGGGCGCGATTGCGGCCAAAAAGTGTGAGCGGTGTGGGGCGTGCGGTCCTCACCCCCCCGCCCCCCCGGCCCCCTCTCCGCCAGCGGAGAGGGGGGGCGATACGACGACTATCCGTAACATCGTTCGTTTGGCGACCCCTGAGGATCGGAAGACTGCCACGGACCTGCGAGGAAATGAAGAAGACGTGCGCCGCACCGTGCGTGATCGCGTGCGCCAGCACGCCCTCCCGATGAAGGTGTCCGACGCCGAATGGCAATGGGACAAGCGCAAATTGACGATCTACTTCACCGCCGAGCAGCGCGTCGACTTCCGGGCGCTGGTGCGCGATCTCGCCGGGGTGTTCCGGACACGCATCGAGCTGCGCCAGATCGGCGCGCGCGATGAGGCCCGGCGGCTCGACGGCATCGGGCGGTGCGGGCGGCAGCTGTGCATCTCGAGCTGGCTGCCGGAAGGCCGGCCGGTGAGCTTGTCGCTCGCCAAGGCGCAGGGGTTGTCGCTCAACCCGGTACAGATCTCCGGACCGTGCGGCCGGCTGCTGTGCTGCCTGCATTACGAGCACGACTTCTACGTGCAGCAGCGCAAGCGCTTCCCGAAGGAAGGCAAGACGCTGAAGACGAGCGTGGGGAACGAGCGCGTCGTGTCGATCGACATCTTCCGGGAGCGGGTGACCCTGCGGTCCGACGACGGGACCACCCGCGTGGTCACGCTGGACCAGCTGCGGGTGTAGTGGCGAAGTTCTACATCACCACCGCCATCGATTACTCCAACGGCGATCCCCACCTGGGGCACGCCCTGGAGAAAGTCGGCGCCGACTGCATCGCGCGCTATCGCCGGCTGCGGGGCGATCAGGTGCATTTTCTCATGGGGATGGACGAGCATAGCCAGTCCGTCATCCAGGCGGCGGCCCGGGCCAACGTCACCCCGCGCGAATGGGTGGATCGGATGGCGACCACCTTCGCCGATTACTGGCGGCGGCTCGAGTGCAGCAACGACGACTGGATCCGCACCACCGAGCCGCGCCACGTGCGCGGCGTCGTGGCGCTGCTGGAGCGCATTCAGCAACGGCGTCCGGACGATCTGTACGTCGCCGATTACGAGGGGCTGTACTGCA
>WNFW01005391.1_pt1 | contig 17741 bp, 14 predicted proteins | sample 5400131 | NCBI WGS metagenome assembly WNFW01 (sample SAMN13153362, study PRJNA577476) | soil metagenome | isolation source: 20 cm soil or saprolite under grassland replicate 1 | place: USA:California | collected 2016-06-15 | reverse complement strand
ACTATAACCACTACATGAAGGAAAGCAAGCTTTCCCTAAGAAAGCGGCCCGCGTTCAGGAGCCCTGTAAAATCGGCCTGAACCTACGGTCGCGTCATTTTCGCCAAGCTGTAGTGAATAATTTTTAGGTGGAGGTCAGGATCAGTACGATTCCTTTGTCCAGGATGACGGGCGCCAACGCCATCACGGCGCATGGATTCCCGGCCAATTTCTTCCGGCCAAATCCGCAATTCGGTCAAATCTTCTTCCAGGATTCAGGTGGTGACTCTTATTATCACGGCTTGTTCATTGCCGCGCGGCGGCGCTTCGAGCAAGGGCTGGACTTCGGTTTCTCCTACACCTTCAGCAAGTCCATTGACGACATGTCTATCGACCCGACCGGGGCAGCCACCGGCGGCGGCTTGAGCACGACGAACAGCCGCACGCCGACAGATATTCACGAGTTTGCCGCGGCCACGCGGCGGGATAGCTTCCACGGTGATCGCGCGGACTAAACCGAGTTCGCGGAATAAAAACTGGTGCCTGCGGAGTTTGAGGTCTGAATTTGCTGATCACTAAGCTTATCTGGGGGCAGTAAAAATGTTCAGTAATTTACCTGATTGACAGTAACGAGTGGTTTTTGTAAGTCTTCAGTGAATTCGGTGCCCGCCCTCGCTGAATTTGTTGCTCCTCGAACTTGCCTCGTCCTATTGAGCCCAGCCCCGATAGACGACAATGCTCTGAGCATCGGGCAAACGAAGAAAAAACGTCTGCGTTTGCTGGTTGTGCCCGATAGGGCTTGGCGTGGATGTGTGTTTGATTTCAGTCACAAACAGGCTTTCGTAGGCGCAGCCGGTCGAACCTTAACGTTAACTGAAAGGAGTCGCAAGAATGCGAAGGATCTTAGGCTTTCTGTTTGTCCTGTTTCTCCTACCATTGTCGGCGCACGCGCAATCCATTTACAATGGGTCCGTCTCCACGGACCATAATAGAGTTACAGTTACAGAATATGCGAGCGGTGGATGGTCGGGCGACCCTTGTGACAGCGAGAATCCGCGTTTCATGTATTCCAATTGGCTGGTCAGCGGATATGCACTGAACTGGCAGGTAACTGGCGGCCCTGGCGGCTACGCTTCCAACATTACCCAGACGAAGTATGCTATGAACTGCGGAGAAGGTCAGGACAACGAATACACAATCCAATTCACCTTCGCGGACACAAGCCCGGGGAACCGCACCTTGGGGATGACCTCGCTATTTGATGATGACGCATCCACTTACAGCCAGGCGACGGATCAGGTTACTTACACCGTCCCGGGCGGAAGTATTTCTCCTAAGTACGTGGTTCTCTCCGTTATTTACGCTCCTCCGGGCCATAGCAGCAATGTCGACTACGGCACGAGCACGGTGATGGGCACGAGTAGCTCCACAGAGCATTCGTTCTCAAGCAACACGACAATAACCCAATCGTTCTCTGCGAATGTCCCTATACTTGGGTCCATCGATCGCAAAAACTCGGCGTCATGGACTCAAACGGCTGACAACACCTCATCAATCTCCGTCAACAAAACCACCGCGTCCGATGTCATTGTGCCCGGGCCTTTAAACGACGACGCCGGAATCGATCACGACGGCGATCAGATAATTGTGTGGCTCAATCCGGCGGCCGATTTCACGCTCACGTCCTCCACGGGCGCTATTTGGAATTTCCGCTTTGACCAACAAGACCCGGCTGATGAAGTGGACGTCATATACCTCTATGTGAAGGATTTGAAAGCTTTGCGGGATGGCACGTTTAACGGTGACCCCAACATCCCGCAGAGGCTTGCGCGCACGTGGGCGCAGGCAAATACGGACGGGTCAGGCCCTGGGCTCACTAGTCAGGATTATGCCGCTATCCTCGCAAGCGACCCATTCGCAAATGGCCAGACGCCTATTGATTCGACACGTTTCGATCTTGAGGGAGGCTCGACGTTTCCCTACCAGCCGCCCCCGTGTGGATTCCAACCCGATACCACCGTTTTCAACCAGTCGTACCAAACAACGTCAACACAAGGCACGACGGCAACGGACGAGCACTCCGTAGAGTTCAGCTTGAGTGACAAGGGGTCATTTTTAGGCTGGTTCAACGCCAACTATACGGCTTCGCAGATGTTCAAGTGGACCAACAAATGGGGGCACCAAGTGACCCAGGGTTCAGGGCAGTCAGCCAAATTGTCGATCACTGGTCCTAGCGACTGCACCTACAGTGGGCTCACAAACGTCCAGGTCTATCAGGACAACGTCTACGGCACTTTCATGTTTGCCTTCGTCCAATAGATGGAACCCGACCAATTGTGGCCTTCTTCGCGAGGGAGTGGAAGGCCCGGTGATGTACAACGTTGGCCAGCTCATCACCAACCCGGCGGACCCAAACTTTAACTGCGTCAACGTCACCGGCACGCAGACGTTTTTCTGCATCCCGCCGCCGGGACAGCAGGGCAATGGCCGCAATATCGTGCAGGGGCCAAATTTCTGGAATCTGGACTCGGGCCTCCTGAAGGACTTCGGTATCACGGAGCGCTTCAAGCTCCAATTGCGTGCGGAAGTCTTCAACGTGCTGAACCACGCCAACTGGGAAAATCCGCGCAACGCGACGTCCGGATCGCCCAGCGTCCAGAGCAGCATTTTCGCTCGCACTTGCTGCGTCGCGGCTTCGCTGCCGGCGTCCGCAACAGTGATTGCTATCGGCGAACCGAACCGGGTTATGCAGCTCGGCCTAAAGCTTAATTTCTAACTTAGCGCCCGAGTGGGATGAGCGTGAACTCGGCAAACCGCAGGAGTTGCCCTGTTACCTTGGCATTTGCTCCCGGATGACGGGCCATCCGGAAGTTGGGATGTTCGGCCTCACGTTGACGGGAAACGGGCAAGTTCGGGAGGTGACGACTACGTGCCTGCATCTCAACTCCGCCGACAGTTCTGGAAAGCGTGAAGTGATCGCCGTTACAGACCTGAAGCCGAATCGACGCGCCACCTCTGTCACGCTGGGAATGGGGCGTTCATCGAGCCCAGCTCGCAAGGTGGTTTCGATTGCGGCCACACGCTGTTCTCTGTTGCGCCTGTTCTTGGCAACGAGGGCACTTCGGAGGTCGTCAAAGCCTTTGTAGAGGCGTCTCTTGTTGCGCAATCCCACGCTGGAGGCTACTGCCATAAGACTTGTTGGACCATCCTTGGTCAGTGCTTCGATAAGTGCCTCTTCGACGTGGCTGCGGGACACCGGAACCACAGGCCGCCGGGAGAAAGAGGTCTTCAGACCGCCGCGTCTCTTGTTGGAAATCTCAATGCAGAACGCTGAGTAACGGCTCTGCAAGGACGCGACGGTTCGATATCCCAAGTGCGTGGCGATCTCGATCAGCGAGGGAGGAATATCGGCCAGGAGCGCGGCCCGTAATGCTTCCTCGGCAATGTTGTTGGACACGCGGTAGTGAGAGTACGGAGAGCGTTGCGGAACTGTTGCAGCGGCTGTGCTCTGGCGCTCTTGCGGTTTGGCGAGGGCAGTTTCGGAAGAGGTGGTTGCTGCGCTTCGTTTTGGCGAGATTGCGGCTCGATGCCCAGGAGTGTCCGAAAGCGCAGCTTGGAATCTTCATTGTCGTTGAGCCGCGTCTCCCCTTCACGCGATTCCGCGAGAATCTTCTCGCATTGGGAAATCGAGAGCGCCGTCTTTTCCAAATGCTCACGAGAGAGCGTAGTGGCGCCGCGGCGTATCGACCGCACACATGCACGCATGAGCCACTCCTTCAGGATTCCGACGCAGCCCACGGAGCGCTCATAGAGAAACTCCCAACTGGCCATCAGGTCGGGTTCCGCTTCGGCGAGAGGAAGTTGCCTCTGGAAGGTGAGGAGGACGCTTTGAAATACTTGCCGGTCGCCGGCGGAATCGGCTCGATACCGCTCGAAATGGAGATCCAGACTGCGACGGCTCAACTGAGCGCTGAGATTGCGAAATGCCAGCAGTTCGTATGTTCCCGGCAGAACGTGTACTGTCTGCGTTCGATTGGCGATCGCCTTGATAACGTCCAACTGATCCGAAAGTCTGCGTCCGGACGGAATCCGCGCGAGATGCTGTGCTTCATCGACAAAGACCACTGGAGGACGGCGGTGACGGAGCGCTTGCTCGACAGCATAAGCCAGATCCATGCCGACGAACGAGGTGGCCGCAGCATGCACACCGGGCGCATGTTGAGTGATCTTGGAATCGATGAGCGGTTCGTTCATTGCGGCCAACAAGCGGCTGAAGTAAGCTCGCCAGCGAAAGCGCCCGGAGTCCGGCGGAGGGACCTCTACACTGACAAAGGGAAGGCAGCCGGGATCGGCGGTCATTGCCGGAGTCATCTGTTGGACCAAGAGATTTTCGACCTTCGTCCGAAGGGTGGTCTTACCGACACCGGTCGGCCCGAGCACCAGCACGAGCGAACCGGGTGCCGCACCATCAATCGCGTCCAACAGTTCATCGCGTGCGGTCACTAATCGAGGGTGTGCCATGGTGAAGTTGCGGAACTGGTCTAGGCGTTCTATTAAGTGAGGCGCAACTGCCGCGATGCCGTCGAGGCGCATTAAAGACTCCCGTAGGTCGCGAGAGACGCTGGCCGATCAAGTGGCACCAGCGTAGCTGCTGGCAATTCCCGACGCGGAAAGGCAGAGTCAACAACGGCCTTCGTGGAAATCGCTGGTTGAACCTGAAGCGACCGCGCTTCCAGGTCGCCCAACCGTTGAACTAGGATCTGTTCCTCGAGTTCGACAGACTCAAGAACCTCTGCGAGCTTCTTCGCGGTCACGGCGAACTGGCCGGAATGGTTCTGGCGTCGTTTCCGTAACTCCTCGCTGGCCAGGTGGACCTCGCGTTCCGAGTGGCCATGCAGAGCTGCATAGTGTTCCGAATGGCACTCGACCCACTGTCGATCCACGAACGCGTAGGCAGTGCCGACATCGAAAGGATCATAGCGAACCGGAACCTGTTTCGCCTTCCAGGTGGGATTGCGAAAATGTTCCGACCAGTAATAAACGTGGTTCATCTTCATGCCCCTGCCGGGCGTGAACCATCGTTTGGCCGTTTCGGAAGCATCGGTTGGCCGGAAGGAGATCTTGCAGTTAGTTACAGGAGATAAACAGGCTCGGATCAGGCGAGGTAGTTGTCCGTCGGGTGATCGGAGGTTGTCAGGTCGAGGCTGATGGATTCTCGGGGGCGCTATGTTTCTCTGCGTTCAGCCAGCGACGAAATCTTGGAGATCGCCATCTCCATCCCAAGAGAGCAAAGGGCGGGAAGGTTAGCATGGGAAGAAGTATAGAAATCACTTCGTTGTTGAACATTGGCGCAGGGTCGCCAATGCATGAGACGTATGGGTCATCTGGGAGATAGAAGACTACATTCCCGTTGCAGTTCGAGGAACAACCCGGCACGTCTTGGCTCACGCCTCCTTCTTGAGCGCCCGGATACGCCTTGCCGTCCACCTCGAAGGAATAGTGAACGGTTCGGTGGTTGTTCGGTTCAAAGGCTGTAACAGTTCCGCAAGTTTTGACTCCCCTGCGCATCAGGCGATATAGACGCGGGACATTTAGTCTCCCAAGTCCGATAGCAATCAACGAGGCACCTGCAAGCCAGAGCAGCAGAAATCTTTTCATTGGCCACTTCGCAAGATACTAGGGAATCAGCAAACCGCGCAACGTCTGGCTCAAGGCAAACGTCTGCCTTGGAATTGTAGGTCGTACATGAGACCGGGAGGGATGCGCATTTGATCTTCCGTTCGCCAGACAGTACGCTTTTACGTCGGCTCATTCGTCGATGAGTGAATATGACGCTCGCTGGCGAGCGGATTCGCGTTGGTTCATTGAGGTGCCAGGAGTCGCTCGCACCGTGTACAAGCGCAGGGTGGTTCTCGGGATCATATGTCTCTTGTCGGCACCTGCCTGCAGGTCCCAGGAAAAGCCTACAAGATTCGAGATCAGTCCGCTGTTGACCTATTTGCGCGTCCCGGATTCGAGTTTTATCAGCGCCCAGAACCAAGTTGAAATTGGTGGCCGATTTAGCTGGAATTTCGTTCGTTATGTTGCGCTTGACCTGGAAATCGAAACCTCTCCCTTTCGTACGACCAACCTCACGACTTCCCATCAGGGCGGTCACCTTTCACAAGGTTTTGTCGGATTCAAGAGCGGCAAGCGATGGAACCAATTCGGCCTTTTTGGAAAATTTCGCCCGGGCCTGGACAGCTACTCGAAAGTCATAACGGGCATTGACCCAACCACTCTAAATTTCCGATTTGGAAGACGAACCGACCCGTCCTTTGATGTGGGAGGCGCTCTCGAATGCTATATCTCGCGCCGAATACTGCTCCGATACGATTTCGGCGATACGATTATTCATTACAACGCTGGCCCTGGTGTTTCCAGCGTGGTGAAACACAACTTTCAGTTCACGAGCGCGGTTGCATTTCGATTTTGACACGGGTCGGTGAGCCCGGATTCGGGGTTGATTCATTGAGGAACTTTACAGTTGCGCGCACGACGATGCTTATGTGGCGGGCTATTCTCGCGATCGTCTGTTTCGTATGCGTACCCGTCGGCTGGTCTCAGGAAAAACCCGCGAGATTCGAGATTGGCCCGCTGTTCACCTACTTGCGAGTTCCAGATTCTATTCCGATCAACGCTCAGAACCAGGCTGAAATTGGCGGCCGATTTAGCTGGAATTTTGCTCGCCATTTTGCCCTTGATGCAGAAATCGAAGCCTCTCCCTTTCGTACCACGAATCTGCAAACAGGGTACCAGGGAGGCTATCTTTCGCAAGCCTTCGTCGGACTTAAGAGCGGAAAGCGTTGGAATCGGTTCGGGATTTTTGGAAACTTTCGCCCGGGTTTGGATAGCTACTCGGGAGTTATAAAAGGCATTACTGCAACGACTATCTTCCCTATAACCTATGGCAGGCGCACTGATCCCTCCTTTAACTTTGGAGGAGTCCTGGAGTTTTACCTTTCCCGTAGGGTCCTGTTTCGGTACGACTTTGGCGATACGATTATTCATTACAATACCGGGTCACTTTTTACTACCGGCGGTCAGTCGCTTGCTTCTCCAAGCGAGGTCAAAAACAACTTCCAATTCTCGACCGCAGTTGCATTTCGGTTCTGACGGGCTGATTGGATGACGGCGTCGGCTCCTTCGACCGAGTAAACTTAGGTGCGCTAACGACAGGGTTGGCGGGTATTCGAAGTGTGTTATGCCTGGTCGAAAGGGTACCGTCGGCGATTAAACGCACGCGCCGTCACAAGCTCCGGGCCTTTCAGCCGGCGAGCTCAAGAGTAACCGATTGAGGCGAGCAGCGGCTTCAACGAGTTCTCGCGTGTTCCTGTGACGCACACGCAGGTCAAGTGATGATAAAGGACGCTTCGCGGACAAGTTCCGCCGGTACCCACGTGAACGATTTTCACCAGCAGTAAGCTTGAGAGGCTAGGTGGGGTTCGCAATCCTGGAGCCACTGTTTTCCACGGTTTGTAGCGACGATGGCGAGACGAAGGTCGCGGAAGTCTCTGTAGAAGCGTCGGGTGCTAGTCAGCCCAACAGAAGCTCCCACAGTTCGAAGATTGGTGAGATCATCCTTATTGAGTGCTTCAACGAGTGCCCGTTCAACACGCTCGCGCGGCACTGGCATCGAGCGTGTTCGAGTTCGTGAAACTTGCAGCTTCGCTCGTCTTCTGGCCGTGATTTGACGACAGAGTTCCGGGAATCGATGGCGTAGCAACAGATCGCCGCGGTAACCCAACTGGTTGGCAATCAGTTGCACCGGCGCCGGAGTAGCTGCCTGAAGGGCGGCCCGAAGGGCTTGGTCGACGACGCTTGTCGAAACGCGATGGTGAACATACCACGAACGTTTCTGCTCGGGATCGATCGGTCTACCCAGAGCACGAATCAAGGAAATGTTGTTGCTGCGGCAAAATCTGATGAGTGAATTGATTCGCGGGATGTTTCTCCATCGAACGCGACTTCTGGCGCATGGGCTTGCGGCTAATAGATCGGCAACCATTTCTGCCGTCCGCAATTGCTCGGTTACGTCTTGCTCCGTAGCGCTGACTTGGTGCACGCGCCCCATGACTGGCACCGTGAACAGTGGCCTGGCCGAGACTTGGAAGAAAGCACATACTGCGGCCGATGGCCAGCCCGCACTGCTCGGACTACAAAGAAGTCGGGTGTGTGAAGAACTCCAAGGTGTTTTCCACCTGCCGAAAAATAGTCCAGCTTGATGGTAGGAGGCTGGTCGTAATACTCCAACACGTCATCGTTGCGCTCCGGTTCCAAAATCGCGGGCAACTCGACTCGGTGGCTTTCAAACTGGATGGTGACTCCCATCTTCATGCTCGGATAGCGCCGGACTACGTTCCCGCGGCGGCTGCCAACGCGCCGCGTCGGTTGGGAGCTTCGGATGTGCGTGACAACAGAGCGAGCCGGATCGGATAAGCTAATCCGCTTGACCCACACGGCGAAATCCTGTTCGTTCAGCATCTGCACACCCGGTGTTCGGCGCCTGTGGTCATTGACCAGCCTCCTTGCTTCGTCGTGCCTTCAAGGCGTGTGTGTAGCGCACGCCGGACTCGCTCATCAGTTCTTGAAGCCGCCGTCCATTAGCGATAGCCTTGCGAACTTCAGGAACTAACTCCTCGGGAACGTAAATCGAAAACCGTTTACCGGCGCGGCGACCGTATAAGACATAACTGGAATGCCCTTGACCACTGGCGCACGTCGGGCAGTTCCTCCGAATGCAGGGACTCTTCCGCAAACTCAAAGAGCCAGCGGCTACAGGCGAAAGCTTGTGAATCGCTGACTGAAACCAGCGTAGGACTTGTTCTGGGGTCTCGTTCATGTACGTGCGTATATGTACGCTAGGACTTGTTCTGGGGTCTCGTTCATGTACGTGCGTATATGTACGCACGTATAGAAATACGCCTGAAGAACTTGCCTGTCAACGGTCTTGTGGGTTGAGGTTCCAGTCCGCGAGGGGGGTGCTTCCGACTCTGCTCTTCCGGCCAACCGATGCTTCCGAAATGGTCAAACGATGGTTCAAGTCACACGTTCGGGAGGAACCGGGAAACCAGAAGCCGCGAAGTACGTTGTGTGCATCCCGGAGACGGGACCGCGGGCGCAGGAATTTGGCCCGAAGCGCTACCCGGAAATTGAGCGGCAGAAAAAAGGCTAGGCACGGAAAAGAGTTGGAATCAGGATGAGGAGTAGACTCGGGTCCAAGAAAGAGTGCCAGCTACTCGTAACGCAAGGCCACAATGGGATCGACTTGCATCGCCCGCCTAGCGGGAAGGTAAGCTGCGGTCACTGTTGCGGCTAGCAGAACTGCTGTGGCGACGCCGAAGCTAAGCGTGTCGGCGGAACCTACGCCGAATAGCCAGGCACCGAGCAATCGTGTGGTCGCAAAAGCGAGTCCCCCTCCGAATAGCACGCCAGTCAGCACGATCCTGAATCCTTGGCGGAGAAAGAGATGCACTACATCGTGAGGACGGGCGCCAAGCGCCGTGCGCACACCAATTTCCTTTGTGCGTCTGGTGACTTCGTAGGAAACGACGCCGTAGAGTCCCATTGTGCTGAGAATCAACGCGAGCAGCGCGGCACAACTGAGCACCGCATTCGCGATACGTGCATCCTTGTACGCTCCGCGGACTTGATCCATGAGCGGCATTGCTTCCGTGACCGGAACTTCCGGATCGATGCTTGCGATGGCCTTTCGGACCAGCGGCAAAGCCGCTGCGGGATCGCCCGAAACGCGTATGCACATGCGGGCTTCGAGAAGAGTATCGTCTTGCCAGAACGGAAGATACGCGACCGGGAGAGGAAGCTCGACCGCACTGCGCATTTGCGCGTCTTTGACAAGGCCAACGATTTCATACGGCTTGTCGTCAATGAGAACGGTTTGCCCCAGCGGCAGACGGTTTCCTGTGATTTGACGCGCGAATGTTTCGTTCACGATGGTGACCAAGGGAGAGCCAGGCTCGTCGGAATCGTTGAAATCGCGTCCGGAGACAAACGGAATCTTGAGCGTTGCGAAGTAATCGGGCGCAATGGGCTTAGCGGCGACGATCGGCTCGTCTCCGGGCTTCGCATACGTCTTTCCAGGCAGCGTTGCCCTATCTCCGCCTCGACCTCCGAAGTGCCAGACGAGGCCTTGTCCCTTAGCAAGGCTGACGGACTCGACTCCCGGTAATTCGCGGAGCCTGCGAACCACCTCTTTTTTGAATGTGTAAGCCTTATCCGGGGGATAGTGAATGAGGCTGACCGGCAGGCGCAGTCCCAAGACATGGTGCAAGTCGATATTGCGGCCGGATTGAATGAAGGCGTCGCTGCGGGCCAAGAGTCCAGCTCCGACAAGCAACGCTAGAGAGAATGCGACCTGAAGAGCAGCCAGCGCAGTGCGGCTGAACTTACTGGTCGTAGTTACCGTGGCCGCGCCGCCCTTCAACGTTTCGTTCAGATCCGTGCGGCTTGCTTGCAACGCGGGCAGGAGCCCGAACAGCACGCCCGCGGCGGCGGTCACGGCAATGGAATACAGGACAATGGCAGCATTCGGCTGCACGTCGAGCAGATGCGGGTATCCTTCGTCGTCGAGGCTGTAAAAATTGACCAGTAGGCGGCTGGTCCAAGTGGAGAGCAGCAATCCCAGAAACCCACCGGCAAATGCCAAGAGCAGACTTTCTGTGAGCAGCTGCCGCATGATACGGCCGCGTCCGGCCCCCAACGCGAGGCGCATGGCGATTTCGGTTCCGCGGGCTGTTCCACGGGCGACAAGAAGCCCTCCGAGATTTGCGCACACAATTAGAAGGAGCAAACCTCCGATGGTGGCCAGCAAGCGCGCTAACGCTAAGAAATAATCACGGCCACGGTCCCTCGTTATGCCGATCGCGGGCGTCACTGAAGCGCCATATCTCTCATCGAACGCGGAATTGGAGGAGCGCAACTGCTGCATGAGGGTGGCAATCTCCGCTTCGGCTTGAGCAGCGCTGATCCCCGGCTTGAGACGAGCCAAGATAGCGAGAATCGTGCAGCCAGGCTGGAAGCCATCGCAGTGACGGTAACCTACATGGATCATCATCGCAGGAATCCAGATTTCAAGGGGCGTGCCGCCGATTTCTGTGCCGTGAAATTCGGGAGGCATGATGCCGACGATGGTGAAACTGTGGCTGTTGATGAGGAATGTCTTGCCGATGACGCCGGAATCGCCACCGTAAATTCGCTGCCAGAATCCGTAGCCGAGCACGGCAACAGCGTCGCGGTCCGGCACGGAGTCTTCCCCGTTCGTGAAGAAGCGGCCGAGACGCGGCTGCAAGCCAAGGAGGGAGAAATAGCTGCTCGAAACGACTGCGCCGGTCACCTCGCCAGTCTCACCGTTCGCAGAAACGTACAGAGGAGCGGTTGAATAGTGAGCGGTCAGCTCTTCGACGGTCTTAGCACTGTCCCGCAGGTATGCAAATTCAGGAATGCTAAAGAGCCCTTCGCCATCGTTTTCCGGCGCAACAATTCGAACGAGCCGCTCGGGATTTTTCGCCGGAACGCTGCGAAGAAACAATCCATCAATCACGCTGAAGACGGTCACGTTCGCGGCAATGCCAAGAGCAGCCGTGAGAACGGCGACGAGAGTAAGACCAGGATTTTTGCGAAGAATACGAGCAGCGAAGCGCAAATCTTGCCAGCACGTCTCCACAAAAGATTCCCACCGGCCAGTGCGGACGATTTCCTTGGTAACGTCTATGCTGCCCCGCTCCAACCGCACCGCCCGCTGCGCCTCTCTGCGGCTCATCCCCTGCTTCATCTTTTCTTCGGCAGCCATCTCCTGGTAGGCGCGAAGCTCCTCATCCAACTCCCGGTCCACCTCTTCCTTTCGGAACAATGATCGGAGGCCGCTTGTGATATTCCGCAACATGGAGATGGGTAGCTTCCTACTCGTAACGCAAGGCCACCATTGGATCGACACGCATCGCACGCCGCGCCGGTATATAGCAGGCCGCGCCCGAGACAATCGCGAGCAGCGCGACGACACCGACAAATGTCAGCGGATCGTGTGCCGTCACACCATAGAGCAAGCTGGCCACCCATCGCATCGCTACCAGCGCTGCAACGATTCCGATCGCGCTGCCCACTACCGTGAGCCGCCCGCCTTGCCCTACAACGAGCCGCAAGATGTCCGCGCGTTCGCCGCCGAGCGCGATTCGAATACCGATTTCGCGCGTGCGCCGCGCGACTACATAAGCGAGCACGCCATAAAGCCCCAGCGCCGCGAGGAGCGCCGCCAGAAACGCGAGCGAAATGGAAAGCCCGGCGACCAGTCTGTCGTTTAGCATCGAATTGCTGACCTGCTCCTCCAGCGTGCGCATATTGTTCACGGGCAAGTTGGGATCGAGCCGCTGAATCAGCGAACGCAGCGCCGCGGCTATTGGCGCCGGATCGCGTTCCGTGCGGACGTAGAACGCCAGATGGCCGAGATTCACGTCTTGTGAATAAGGCATATAGAGAAACGGGACGATATTGCTGCGCGCGTCATCCCATTTGCTGTTGGCAACCACGCCGACGATTTCCATCGGCGGGTCTCTATAAAGTTTGCCCGACCCGTGGGTCATGTGCAGGCCAATGGGATTGCGTCCCAAAAAGAATCGCTGCGCCTGTTTTTCGTTGATGATGCAGACCTTTGGGCTTGTCGCTGTATCGGCCTCGCTGAATTCCCTCCCGGCGATGAGCGGAATGCCCATTGTCGAAAAATAATCTGGCCCAATGTAGTCATACATGGCGTCGGTATCGTCCCCAGGCTGCGGGACATGTCCAGACTGCGGCACATAACCTTCGGGCGTGAAGTTGGAGACGTAGTCGTCGCCCGCAAAAATCTCAGTGGTAGAAATGCTCACGGACCGCACGCCAGGAAACGCGGCAATTTCATTCCGTGCGCGCTCGGCGAACGCAAGCGTCTGCGCGGGCGTACTGCCATTCAAGCTTGGTGTCACCTTAAATTGCAGCACGTGGTTGGTCTTCACGCCGAGATTGGCGTGTTCGAGATTGGCAAGAGTTCGGGCGAAAAGCCCCGCGCCTGCGAGGAGCACTACGGTGAGCGCCACTTGCGAAACAATCAATACTTTGCGGAGGGAAAGATTTGAGCCGCCGGCAGAGACGCTCGAACCCTGATCTTTCAATGTGCTTTGCAAGTCGAGGCGCGTGGCGCGCATCGCCGGAGCGAGGCCGAAAAGGATGGCGGTTGCGAGCGTTAAGACAATCGCAAACCACAGCACACGAAAATCGAGATTTGTCACGAGACCGAGCATGCCTTGGCCCGGAGGAATGGCGGCCATGATGGCGTTGAGACACCACGAAGCCAGCGCCATACCCGCGGTGCCTCCGGCAGTGGCGATGAGCAGACTTTCCGTCAAGAGTTGACGAATCATCCGAGTGCGTTTCGCGCCCATGGCCAGGCGCACGCCAATTTCCCGCTGCCGAGCTTCGCCGCGGGCTACCAGCAAGCCAGCGAGGTTAGCGCACGCAATCAGCATGACCAAGCCGACCATGCTCATCAAAACCAATAGCGGCTCCTGCGCGCCTTCCTGCAAAACCAGCCGGCCATGCGCGCCGCTGATTAGCAACAGTGGCTTCGAGATGAACCGCTTCAAGTCGTCCCCGGAGAGCTTGAGCATTTTGGCGTCCGATTCCAGAATCGACTGATAAATCGGCTGCAGCTCTGCCTCGGCGCGAGCGACCGTCATTCCCGGCTTGAGCCGGCCCATGACTGGCAGCCAGCGGTCGGTGCGATCCTCAAGCGTTTGATTTGGGTTCGGCGCCATTTGCGCCTTCATGGTGACGGGTATGAAAAGGTCCGGCGTTAAGCCGATTTGCACGCCGTAAAATCCTTTGCGAGCCACGCCAACAACGGTTAGCGGAACGCCGTTCACGGTGAGCGGCTTGTTCAAAATGGATGGGTCGGCGCCGAATTGCCGCGACCAGTAGGAGTAGCTCAGAACCGCGACGGTATTCGCCCCGGGAGCTGTCTCATCGCCCGGCATGAACAGTCTGCCAAGCGCAGGCTGCACTTCCAGGGTCTGGAAGAACTTGCCGCTGACCAGGTCTGCGTGCGCGGCCTGCGTCTCACCGTGACCGGAAACGTTCACCGTGATCCTGCGGCACGCCAGCAAGCCTGAAAACACAGTCGCCCGTTCGCGCAGATCTTTGTACATCGGATAGGAGAATGACTGCGCGCCTTGGTCCACATCGCCCCAGGTATGCCCATGATTCGGCCCCGGCGAACGCAAGATGAAGAGCTGCTCCGGATGCGGCACGGGCAATTCGCGCAGCAAGATTTGGTCCGTCAGCGAGAAGATGGCCGTGTTAGCGCCGATGCCGAGCGCGAGCGTGAGGACGGCCACGGCGGCAAACCCGGGAGACTTTCGGAGCATGCGAACGCTATAGTGCAAATCCTGAATCAGGTCCTGAATCCAATTTACACGTCGCGCGTCGCGGCATTTCTCTTTGGTCTGCTCGACACCATCCATGTCGAGTCGCGCACGGCGCCACGCCACTTCTTGCGTCATCCCTTGCGCGACGTATTCCCCGGTTTTTCGGTCGAGGTGATCGCGCAATTCTTCGTCCAATTCCTGGTCCGCCTCTCTTCCACGGAATAGCGATCGCAATCGCAACTGAATCGTGTAATGCCAATTCTCCGGTCGCATTTTCCCGCCCTCCTCTACTCGTACCTCAGGGCGACCATGGGATCGACACGCATGGCTCGGTATGCGGGCACAAAGCCTGCCAGTAGCGTGACAACCGTGAGAAGCCCCACACTTGCCGACATCACGATCGGATCTGTTGCCCTCAGACCGTACAGGAAACTTTCGACGAACCGAGAGGCCGCGAGTGAGGCAGGTACGCCCAAAACGATTCCTAGACCTTCCAGACAAATCGTCTCTCCAAGCACGAGAGACAAGATGTTGCTCCGCGATGCGCCTAGCGCAATTCGAACACCGATCTCCCTGGTTCGGCGCGCCACAATGTGGGAAATGAGACCGTACAGCCCTACTGCAGCGAGCAGGATGGCGAGGCCGCCGAAGAATACCGACAGAAGCGCCAACAACCGCTCGCGAACAAGAGCCGCATCCACGTCGGATTCGAGCGTCTGGATTTGAAACGCCGGCAGGTTTGGATCGATGCTGGAAATCTGCTGCCGAACCTGCCCCATCATCACCGATTCGGAGTTGCCCGCAAAACGCAGATGCAAGACCATTTGTCCGCGCCCGGTTGGGGCCTGAAGGAAGGTCATGTACATTGCTGTGCCTACATTGCTCTTCAGGCTGGAGTACTTAATGTCCTTTACCACTCCAATCACAGTGCAAGCCTGATCTCCACTGCAAACGATCTTCTTGCCTATTGGATTTTCGTTGCGGAATGCGTGTCGCGCAAACGTGTCATTGATGACCGCGACATAGGGCGCTCCCGGTGACATATCCAGATTGCTAAAATCCCGTCCCTGGAGGATCGAAGACCCTAAGGTCTCGAAGTAGTGTGGGTACACTTGTGTCGACGAAACGCGAAACTGCTGGCCGTCTGGTGTGGTCACGGTTCGAAGTTGAGGAGCTTCTGTGGGGCTAGTGCCGGCAAAACTGACGGCGACCACGGCAGGAATGGAGCCTAGATTCTCCTGCATTTGCTGATAGAGGCCAAGAAGCCTGATCGCGTTCGTTCTTTTCTGGTCGCTTCCCTTTGGCGCAAGCCGGACCGTCAAGACTTGATCGCGTTGAAATCCCGAATCGAAACCGCTTAGGTTTCGTAAACTGGTCGCAAAGAGACCGCCTCCCGCAACGAGCACAAGCGAGAGGGCAACCTCAGAAACAACGAGTGCTTTGCCGAAGACTTGACGCGAAGTGCCCAAATATCCTCCCCTCATCAGGCCGGGAGAGAGATCAACGCCGGAAGATTGAAGCGCGGGAACGAGACCAGTCAGAACTCCCGTTACCAACGACGCCAGCGCAGTGAACCCCAACACGCGGCTATCAGGGGTTAGATCGATGGAAATGGGGGTACGGCCAACCGAGAGGAAATGGATGAGTGCTCTGGCGCCCCAATCCGCCAGGAGAACGCCGAATGCACCTCCTATAAGGCCGAGCAATACACTTTCTACGAGCAATTGGCGAACTAACCTGCCTCGACCGGCGCCAACAGCGATGCGAACAGCCATCTCCTGCCGGCGAACTGACGAACGGGCCAAAAGTACATTTGCGATGTTCGTGCATGCGATCACGAGTACGATCGCCACTAGCACCGTCAAAACAGACAGGGGCTTCACAAATTGGTTGCGCAGATTCGATATCCCCGTCGCGCCTGCTTCAAGCACGAGATTCGCTTCTGCCCACTCCTTCAGCCACGTGGTGGTCCAGTTCGGATCAATTTCTGTGGCAAGCTGCGTTTGCGTTCGGCGATAAATTACGCTCATGCCGGCAGCGGCCTGTTGGATAGGAACGCCTGATCTGAGGCGGCCGACGATGCGTAGCCAGTCGACGGTATTTCGCGGCCTCGCGAGCCAGTTCTCCGCGTCCGGCATGACGACGGGCTGCATGGTCAGCGGCACGATCACGTTAGGAGAACTTCCCACTTCAAGGCCAGAAAAACCACGCGGTGTGACTCCCACGATCACAAACCGACTCCCATCAATTAGGATTTCCCTGCCGATGATCTGGCTCCAGCCTTCGAAGCGGCTCTGCCAATAGTCGTAGCTGATCATCGCAACAGGACTACCCCTGGGACTTGTGTCATCAGCGTTAGAAAATGTGCGGCCAATGGCTGCCCCGACGCCCAGCAGCTCGAAATAGTTTCCGGAGACTAGTTGCCCTTCAACAGGAGGTTCGGATTCTCCATCGACGCTGACATTGAGTTGTACAGGTGAAAAGGCTGCGAGTCCGGTGAAAAACGGTTGTTGCAGCTGAAGCCGCTCATAGGTTTCGAAGTAGAAGCTGTGGTCCGTGCTCGAGCCCGATTGGCCCTTCGTACCGAGAAACACAAGCCCCTGCGGGTCCTTGACAGGCACTTGCTTCAGCAACACAGCATCAACGAAGCTAAAGATCGCCGTGTTGGCTCCGATACCGAGGGCGAGCGTTAGGACGGCCACGACGCTGAGTCCCGGAGACTTCCGCAACATCCGCAACCCGTAGCGCAAATCCTGAATCAGGTCTTGAATCCAGTTCACGCGGCGAGCGTCGCGGCATCTCTCTTTGGTCTGCTCGATACCGCCCAGGTCGAGTCGCGCGCGGCGGTGCGCCTCTTCTCGCCTCATGCCTTGCCCTATGTATTTTTCGGCTTTTCGTTCGAGGTGGTCGCGCAGTTCGTCGTCCAATTCCTGGTCCGCCTGCGCCCAGCGAAACAAAGACCGTAGCCGTAGTGGGATCGTGTACAGCCAATGCTCCGGTCGCATATCCAACCTCCGTTTCGCGCCACTCGACGGTCACGCCTCTTTCAGCTTAATAATCCGCGAAATGGCGCTCGAAGGCCTGCCCCAGTTATCTGCTTCTTTTTCGAGTTGCCAACGCCCGAGCCGTGTCATCGAATAGTATTTCGCGCGCCGCCCATACTCGGAAGTTTTCCACTCGGCTGTAATCCAGCCCTCTTGTTCCAGCTTGTGCAGAGCCGGGTACAACGATCCGTCGCTTACCTGCAACACGTCGCCGGACACCTGCTTTAACCGCTGACTGACGGCGAAGCCGTTCATCGGCTCAAGCGCCA